>Ga0068861_100001432_pt1 | contig 15060 bp, 13 predicted proteins | sample KBSSwiS42_FD_66593 | JGI IMG/M metagenome (GOLD analysis project Ga0068861, IMG submission 66593) | Switchgrass rhizosphere microbial communities from Kellogg Biological Station, Michigan, USA - KBS Switchgrass S4-2 | ecosystem: Host-associated > Plants > Roots > Rhizosphere > Soil ...
GGCGGCGAGGGCGGCCAGCAGCTCGGCCCGGTCCCGGTCCTGGAGGGTGCTGGCCACCGCGGCCCGCGCCTGGTCGAAGTCGACCAGCCAGGGCTGGCCGCCGGTGTCGACCATGCAGTTGGCCGGGACCAGCTCGCCGTGGGCGATCCCGGCCTTGTGGAGCAGGCCGACCTGGCGCCAGAGCTCGGTGAGCAGGGCGTCGTCGATCTGGCCGGCCTCCAGCTCCTGGAGGTTGTGGCCGTCGACACGCTGCTGGACGAGCATGCCGGCGCCGTTGTCGAAGGACCGGACCAGCAGCACCTCGGGGACGCGCACGCCGCCCCTGGCCGCCAGCAGGGCCATCGACGCCTCGTGCTCGACCTCGTGGTGGGGCGAGCCGACCCGCACCGGCCGGGTCTGGCCGCGGCGGGTCAGCCGCCGCCAGGCCCGCCACAGCAGGTCGCCGTCGCGCCATTCCCTGAGTACGACCTTGACGAACAGCGGCGCCTCGCCGCCGGTCACAAAGCAGGTCGAGCGGCGCAGGTCGCCGCCGACCGGCTCCAGGCCGGTCGGGTCCAGGCCGTGCTCGGTGAGGGCGGCCCGGAGCTTGGTCAGCGACGGGCGGGGGTCGGGGGCGCCGAGGACGAACAGCACCAGCGACCCGGCCGCCCAGCCGAGGGCGGCCCCGCCGACCACGTCGAACGGCAGGTGCGACCCGACGTACATGCGGGCCAGGCAGACGCAGCCGGCCAGGATCCAGGCGACCCGCCGGGCCCGCCGGCCCAGGTAGGGGCTGGACACCGTGGCCAGGGCGACCGCCACCGCCGAGTGCCCGGAGACGTACCCGAGGCCCCGGGCCGGCTCGCCGAGGATGTTGACGCCGTCGAGCAGGGTCTGGGGCCGGCCCCGCTGCACGAACTCCTTCACCAGCTTGGCGATCAGGTAGATGCTGCCGGCGGCCAGGACGGCGTCGAGGGCCAGGCGCAGCCGCCGGGTGGCCAGGGCCAGGATCGCCACCAGGGGCACGGCCCCGATCACGCCCAGCTGCATGACCAGCCAGACCCCGGGCCAGGTCCAGCCGGGCAGGGCGAGCTCGTTGACGACCCGGAACAGGGCCGCCTCGCGGTCGCCGATGGCGTCTCGGTGGATGGCGGTGGTGGTCAGGGCCAGGACGCCGGTGCCGAGGACGACCCGGACGGCGTCACCGGGATGGCGGCTGTAGCCGGGCCGGGGCAGCCAGGCCATCAGGCGGCCCGCTCCGCGTCGGGCGTGGCGGTGGCGGCGGTGTCGTCGGCCGGGCCGGGATCGCGGGCGGGCACGCCCAGCAGCAGCCGGACCAGGGCGCCGACGGCCACCCCGAGGGCGGCCCCGCCGACCATGTCCAGGGGCAGGTGGGCGCCGACGTACATGCGGGTGAAGAACACGGCGGCCACGGCCAGGCCGGCCGCCCAGCGGCCCCACCGGGGCAGCCAGGGCCAGGCGACCAGGGCGAGGGAGGTGACCACGGCGATGTGGCCGGAGACGAACCCGAGCCCGTGGGGGGCGGCCCCGCGGACGACCACGTCGTCGAGCACGTCGCTGGGCCGGCCGCGCTCGACGAACCGCTTGACCACCTTGGCCAGCACGTAGACGCCGGCTCCGGCCAGGGCCAGCCCGCCGGCCAGCCGCCAGCGCCGGAAGGCCAGGGCGGCCAGCACGGCCGCCGGCACGACCAGCAGGTTGCCGAGCTGCATGGGCGCCCAGACGACCGTGAAGGGGACGCTGGGCAGGTCGTTGACCAGCCGGAACAGGTCGGCCTCGAGGCCGCCGACCCGGTCGGCGTGGACCGGCAGGGCGCACAGCAGCAGGACCACGGTGCCGGTGACCAGCCAGATCAGGTCGGTCGGGCGGCGCTCGACGCGCCGGCCGCGGGTCATGGCCGCGCGGCCCCGGTCGAGCCGGCGGTGTCGGATTCCAGGGCGGTCAGCGACTGCTTCCGCCACCAGAGCAGGCAGACGATCCCGACCAGGATGGGCAGGCCCCAGGTGAGCGCCCGGTAGACCAGCACGGCGGCCACGACCTCGGGCTTGAAGCCGCCGGCGGCGGTCAGGCCGGTGATCAGCACCGCCTCCACCACCCCGGCCCCGCCCGGGGTGAAGGGGATGGCGGTGGCCAGGCGGGCGAAGGCGAACACGGCCAGGACCTCGGCCCAGTTGACCTCGGCGTTGCTGACGCCCATGTCCCACAGGCAGACCAGCAGGACCAGGTACAGCGACAGGTGGCTGACCAGGGTGGCCGCGGTGATCGGGAACCAGCGGTGCTCCAGCAGGTCGATGGTCCGGTTGCGGAACTTCACCGTCGCGATCTCCCAGCCCTGGACCGGGGGCCGGCGGATCAGGGCCAGCAGCCGCGAGGTGACCCGGCCGGCCGCCACCCCGACCTTCTCGGCCATCCGCTCGCTGCGCAGCATGAGCGCGAACACCACAATGGCGGCGACCAGCCCGGCGATGCCGAGCAGGGCGGCGGTCAGCCGGGCGCCGCTGGCGTTGCCCTGGAGGGCGACCAGGGCCAGGGCGAGCACCGGGATGGCGAGCTTGGCGAAGGCGTTCCAGACGCCGGAGACGAGCACGGCGATGGTGGTGCGGGAGCGGGAGAAGCCCCAGCCGCCGAGCATCGCATAGGTCATGCCGACGCCGATGGCCGAGCCGGCGGGCACGGTGTTGGTGATGGCGGTGGTGGCCTGGGTCATGATCATGGCCCGGCCGAACGTCAGGCCGGGCGTGACCGTCATCCACACGAAGGCGTAGGTGCACAGGTTCCAGCCGGCGACCAGGGCCAGGCCGGCCAGCTCGCTCCAGGTCATCGCCGTGATGGCCGCCCACACGTCGGCCAGGGAGATGTCCTTGAGCAGGTAGTAGAAGATGGCCACGATCAGCACGAGGGCGAGGACCACCCGCAGGGTGGTCCTGGTCGGCGTGGACTTCTTGGCCGTCTTCTCGGTGGCCGTCTCCTCGGTGGCCGTCCCCTCCGCCGCCTGGTCGCTCATCGTCTGCTCCTCCAGCCCGCCCCGCTCTCGGCCCAAGCATCGCGCTGTCAACCGCTCGCGGCAAGGGGCAGGCTACCCGGAATCCACGCTCGTCGTACCGGCGAGATCACCAGGGCGGTAGCATCCCGGCATGGAACCCTCGACACCCCCGGACCGGCTGCGGCCGGGGCTGGTGTTCCGCTACGGGGCCCTGTTCAGCCTCGGGGCCGCCGTCACCGTCATCGGGCTGTACTCCCTGTACACGGTCAGGGCCATCCTGGTCCGGATCCTGGTCGCGCTGTTCATCGCCGTCAGCCTCGACCCGGCGGTGCGACTCCTGGTCAGGCGGGGGATGCGCCGCGGGCTCGCCGTCACCCTGATCTTCCTGCTCGCCTTCGCCCTGGCCGCCGCCTTCTTCATCTCGGTGATCCCGCCGCTGGTGACCCAGTTCGGCAACCTGGTCGACGACCTGCCCGGCTACCTGGGCCGCCTCCAGAGCCGCTCCTCGCAGTTCCGTGAGCTCAACGACCGCTACAACCTCTCCGACCGGCTCCAGGGGATGGTGGGCACCCTGCCGAGCCGGCTCGGGAGCGGCGTGCTCGGCTTCACCAGCCGGGTCTTCGGGGCGGTGTTCAACGGCCTCACCGTGCTGGTGTTCACCGTCTACTTCATGGCCGACATGCCCAGGATCCGCGCGGGGCTGGTCCGGCTGTTCCCGGTCTCACGGCGCCCGCAGGCCCGGCAGGTCGTCGACCTGGTGGTCGACAAGGTCGGCGGCTACATGATCGGCAACATCATCATCTCGCTGATCGCCGGGGTGGTGTCGTACATCGCCTTCACCATCCTCGGGGTGCGGTTCGCGGTGCCGCTGGCGTTCGTGGTCGCGATCTGCGACCTGATCCCGATGATCGGGGCGACCCTCGGGGCGATCATCGGCGTCACCGTTGCCCTGTTCTCGAACGGCCTGTGGCCCACCACCGTGCTCGTCGCCGCCTTCTTCGTCGCCTACCAGCAGCTCGAGAACTACCTGATCGCCCCCCGGGTGCTGAAGACCACCGTCGAGCTGGGCGCCGCCGCCGTCCTGATCGCCGGCCTGATCGGCGCCACCATCCTCGGCCTGGTCGGGGCCCTGATGGCCATCCCCATCGCCGCCGCCTTCAACGTCCTGCTCAACGAGCGCCTGACCGCCCACGAGACCGCCCACGAGACCGCCGCCGAGGCCGCCGCCGCCGCCGTCACCGGCGACGATGAGGGCGGGGACGGCCGCTCGGAGACGCGGGGCGCCGAGGGCGATGGGGTGTCCGCACCCGCTTCCGCGGGCGCCGCCCCACCCGGGACCGGGTCGGAGAGCCGAGTCAGGGGGTCGGAACCGCGCGATCGCGGCTGACCAGGGTCAGCAGGACGATCGCGTGGGTCCAGGCGAGGGGGGCGACCGAGCGGGGGGCGCCGTCGTCGCGGCCGACCCGTTCGGGGAACGCGCCGAGGGCCGTCCGGTGGCCGAGCAGCCAGCCCAGGCGGGCCTCGGCGGCCGGCAGGTCGCCTGCGGCCATGGCGGCCAGGGCGAACGACGCCGTGGCCGGGGTCCAGGGGTCGCTCCCCAGCCAGGGCCGTCCCGGCACCGCCCCGCCGGCGACGGTCAGCCGCCGCCAGGTCGTCCTGACCGCCCGCTCGACCGCCGGGTCGGGCGGCCCGAACGGCGGGGCCAGCCAGGTCACGGCCGCGTCCGGCCCGCCCCCGGCCGGGTGCCGCTGGAACCCTCCCGGCCCGAACCGCTCCCGGACCCCCCGCCGCAGCCGGTCGGCCGCCCCCGCCCAGCGGGCCTGGCGCTCCCCGGCCTGGGCGGTCAGGTCCTGGCGGCCCTCCCCCGCCGAGGGGGCGGGCTCGGCGGCCGCCGGGCTTCCGAGGCGGTCGGCGAGCCTGGCCGCCGCCCGCAGCCCCGCGAGCAGGGCGGCGGCGGTGCCGAGGGTGGGGGCGCGCTCGCGTCGCTCCCAGTAGTCGGGGCCGGCCGGGGGCAGCCCGTCGGGGCCGAGGGAGGCGGCGGCGTGGTCGGCGGCGGCCCGCACGACCGGCCACAGCCGGGTCGCCAGGTCGGTGTCGCGGCCCTGGTCGCTGGCCAGCCAGGCCGCCCACGGCACCCAGCCGGTGGCGTCCAGCTGGGCCGGGCGGTCGTCGGTGACCGGCCGTCCGTCAGGGTGGGAGCGGGCCGGCCAGGTCCCGTCGGGCCGCTGGGTGCCGGCCAGGAACCCGAGGATGGCCCCGGCCTCGCGGCGGTGGCCGGTGACGGCCAGGGCGGCCGCGGTGAAGCTGGCGTCGCGCGGCCACACATAGGCCCAGTAGGGCGTCTCGGCGGCCAGGGCGGCCCCGCCCGGCCGGACCAGCAGGCGCAGGAACAGCAGCGACCGCGCGGCCACCTCCCGTTCGGCGGCGGTCGCGCCCGGGACCGTCCCGGCGGCCAGCCAGGCCCGCTCCTCGGCGACCACGGCCAGCGCCCCCGGGTCGTCAGGCGGCCCGCTGACCGGTTCGGAGGCCCCGGGTGGCAGGTAGCGCAGCCGCCCGTCGGCCAGCCGCAGCACCGTGCTCCCCTCGAGGTAGGCCGCCCCCTCGGCCTGGTCGGGCGCGACCGACACCAGGGCGTCCCGCCCGCCCAGCAGCCCAGCCCCGAACAGCGGCGGTGACCGGTCCGGCCGGGTCGCCCCCAGCAGCAGCGCCACCAGCCCGACGGCAACCGACAGCGCCAGCGGGCGGCGGTCGGTCCATCGTCGCAGGGTCAGCTCCTCAGGTTCGTCAGCGGCCAGCGGCGCAGAGCGGATGCACTCCTTGGGTCGATACCGGTCGTTCGCGCAGGGCAGGTGCGTCACTTGGGTCGGTACCGACCGGTGCCTGGTGTAGCCCCATCGTCCCCGGCCCCCGCCCGCCCGTCAACGCGACCCAGGCCTGGGGGGGGTCGCGCTAGGGGGGGCCGAGGCTGGTTTGGAGGCGGTTGAGGGTGGGGCGGTCGGGGGCCGAGAGCCAGGCGACCCGGGGGCCGGTGCAGCGCAGCGCGGTGCGCTGGCCGGCGCCTGACCAGTGGAGGGACCCGGGGGTGCGGGTGGCGGAGCCGAAGCGGCCGGTGGCCCAGCCGCGCATGGCGTTGCAGAACTGGGTCGCCTCGGCGGTGGAGTCCCAGACGGTCCGCAGGGCGAGGGCGGTGTGGCTGCCTCGCTGGAAGGTCCGCAGGCGGCCGCCGTCCCAGCCGGCGGCGGCGGCCTCGGCGGTGGTCACGGCGAGCTCGCCCTGGAGCAGGAGCCGGGCGTCCAGCTCGCCGAAGCTCAGCTCCGCCGCCGGCCGCCAGCCGGGGCCGAGGCGGGCGCTCAGGTCGGCGACCTCGACCCGCTGGGGGCGGTCGCGGTCGCGCAGGTAGCGCTCGGGGTGGAGGAGCTGCTCGGTCGAGGTCGGCGGGTCGCGGTAGGCGTCGTTGACCGCGTCCCAGCCGCCCTGCTGGTAGAGCGCGCGGACGAAGCGCAGGCCCTCCTGGTAGGGGAACAGCATCGACTCGCGGACGGCGGCCGGGGCGGCGTCGCGTTCCGGGGTGCGCTGGGTGGCGGCGACCAGGCCGGCGTCGGCCTGCTCGGCCGGGGTGAGCCGTTCGGCCAGGTAGCGCTGCATGGCCAGGGTGGCGTCGCCCTCGACCAGGCCCGAGTAGGCGGCCAGCTCGTCCTCGCGGCCGGTGGCGGCGGCCAGCCGGTCGGCCCGGGTCAGGTCGAAGTGCTGGTCGGTGACGGCGTGGGTCAGCTCGTGGGCCAGGATGATCTTGGCGTAGGGGTCGAGACCGCGGCTGGAGCGGACGTACAGCCCGCCCTTGGGCGGCCGGCCGGGCACGTAGAAGCCGAGCACGCTCTCGGCCTGGAGCCGGTTGAGCAGGGCGGGCAGGTCGCTGCCGGCGGGCAGCTCACCCAGCAGCTCCATGGCCCGGCCCTGGCGGCGCAGGTCGTTCTCGTCGGTCTCCTCGGCCAGGACCGCCAGCAGCCGCTTGGCCAGCTTGGCGGGCGACTCGACGGTCACCGGCACCCGCCGCCGGAACCGGAGCTCGCGGAGCGCGGCCACGTCGCCTTGCACGGCGCGGATCCCGGGCTCGGCCGGTGTGGCCGCCGGTGCCCCGGTGGTGGGGGTCGCGGACGGGGCCAGGGTCGAGGGTGTCGCCGCCGTCGCCCCGGAGGCGGTCGTCGCCGGCCGCTCGGGGCGGGTGGCGAACACCACCCCGCCGACGGCCAGCCCGGCCACCACCAGCAGGACCAGCGCCGCCGTCAGCCGCCCGACCCGCCGCCCGCGCGGCGGCTCAGGCGGTGGCGGGGTCGGCGTCCACCCGCGCCCCTGCCACCCGGGTCCCGGGCCGGGCCCGGTGGGTGGTTGCTGGAGCCAGGACGGGCGGTCCTGTCCTTCTGTGCCCGGGGCGGGGGGCTGTGCCTGCCAGTCCGGGCCGCCGGGCGGAGGGGTCACGACGCGGGTTCACCGGCGCGGGACTCGACGTCCTCCTGGGTGAGGCGGCGGAACGAGCGGCGGGGCCGGTCCCGCTCCAGCACGGCGACCTCGAGACGGGAGTTGCCCGTCTCGCCGGCCGGGGCGGCCTGGCGCAGCACCCGCATGGCCAGCTGGAGGGCAGCGTCCAGCTCCATGTCCTCGTCGTAGGCGCGCTGGAGCTCGGTGTTGAGCTCGTCGCTCTGGCCGCCCATGGCCAGGAAGCCCTTGCGGTCGAACACGTTGCCGTCGAACACGACGTGGTACATCGCGTTGGGGGCGCCGTCGACGCCGACCTCGGCCACGCACAGCTCGACCTCGTAGGGCTTGAACTCCTGGACGAAGATCTGCCCCAGGGTCTGGGAGTAGGCGTTGGCGATCGAGCGCGAGGTGACGTCCTCGCGGCCGTAGGCGTACCCGCGGATGTCGGCCAGCCGGACCCCGGCCTGGCGCAGGTTCTCGAATTCTGAGAACCGCCCGACGGCGGCGAACGCGATCCGGTCGTAGAGCTCGGCCACCTTGTGCAGGTGGGTCGAGGGGTTCTCGGCCACGAACAGGATGCCGCCGGCGTACTCGAGCACGATCAGGGGCCGGCCCCGGGCGATGCCCTTGCGGGCGAACTCGGCCTTCTCCTTGGTGAGCTGCTCGGGCGGGACGTAGAAGGGAACGCTCACCGCTCAGCCTCCACCTGGGCGTGGGCCGCGACCACGCGTTCGGCGGCCTTGCGCAGGTCGTCGTCGGGCGCCCGCCGGTACCCCTGGGCGGTGACCGTGGCCACGATCGGGTAGATGCCGCGGATGAGGTCGGGGCCGCCGGTCGCGGCGTCCTCGTCGGCGGCGTCGTAGAGCGCTTCCATCAGCACCTCGACCGCGCCGTCGGCGTCCAGGTCGGGCCGCCAGCGCTTCTTCAGGCTGCCGCGGGCGTCGCGGGCGCCCGAGCCGGTGGCGTGGAAGTCGGCGTCCTCCCAGCGGCCCCCGGTGACGTCGTAGCGGAAGATGCGGCCGACCTGGCGGCGGGTGTCGTAGCCGCAGAACAGGGGCAGCACGACCAGGCCCTGCATGGCCAGGGGGAGGTTGCCCCTGACCATCTGGCCGAGCTTGTTGGCCTTGCCCTCCAGCGACAGCGGGAAGCCTTCGATCTTCTCGTAGTGCTCCAGCTCGGTCTGGAACAGCCGGACCATCTCGATCGCCGGCCCGGCCGCCCCGGCGATCGCCACCGCCGAGTAGTCATCGGCCGGGAACACCTTCTCGATGTCCCGCTGGGCGATGGCCATCCCCTCGGTGGCCCGCCGGTCCCCGCCCATCGCCACGCCGTCGGCGAACTTCACCGCCGCCACGGTGGTCCCGTGCGGCACCTCCGGCATTGTCCCGGAGGCCGCCCGGACCTCCAGCAGCTCCGGCGCGTACGCCCGCAACGCATCCACGAACGACGGGCTGTGCAGCTTCGGCCCTTCGAACGGGTTGTTCACGCCGGCTTCCTATCGTTAACGGACAAAGCGCTACTCTCCGCCTTTCTGAACGTACTGCTTCACGAACTCCTCGGCGTTCTCCTCGAGCACGTCGTCGATCTCGTCCAGCAGCGCGTCGAGCTCTTCCTTGAGCTCCTCGCCCTTCTCCTGGATGTCGGGGGATGCCTGCGCCTCCTCCTGCTCGGCGTCCTGCTTGCCGGACGTGCGCCGCTTCTGCTCGGCGCCGCCGCCGCTGTCTCTGGCCATCGTGCCTCCCTGGACGAGCATCGAGGCGATTGTTTCATCACGGACACCGTACTCGCAGCCGCACCCGAGATCTGTGGACGGGCTCAGCTCTGGAGGTTGCGGATCAGGTCCTCGGCGGTGGGGCTGGCGTCGAGGACGGCCGCGGTGTGGGCGGCGGTCCCCCGGGTCGGCTCCAGCATGGGGACCCGCTGGAGGGTCTCGCGGCCGATGTCGAAGATGATGGCGTCCCAGCCGGCGGCGGCGATCTGCGGGGCGTAGCGGGCCAGGCAGCGGCCCCGGAAGTAGGCCCGGGTGTCGGTGGGGGGCTCGGAGACGGCGGTGGTGATCTCCTGCTCGGCGACCAGGCGCTCGACCCGGCCGGCGGCGGCCAGCCGGTAGTAGAGGCCCTTGTCGAGCTGGACGTCGTGGTACTGGATGTCGACCAGCGACAGCTTGGCGTCCTCCCACTCCAGGCCGTCGCGGTCGGCGATCTGCTGCATGAGCTGGTACTTGGTCGCCCAGTCGACCGTCCGGGCGGCCTTGAGGGGGTCGTCCTCGAGCAGGGCCAGCACGGCCTCCCAGCGCTCCAGGACCTCGACCTGCCAGTGGCTGGGCTCGCGGTCCTTGAGGTAGGTCTTGGCCGCGTCCAGGTAGTGCCACTGGAGCTCGCAGGCGGTCAGGCGGCGGCCGTCCTTGCGCTCGACCACGGTGCGCAGGGTCGGGTCCTTGGCGATGGCCCGAAGGGCCTGGACCGGGTTGGCCAGCTGCCACTCGTCGCCGGGGATGGCGCCGTCCTCGATCATGTTGAGGACGATGGCCAGGGCCCCGGTCTTGAGGAAGATGGCCACCTCGTTCATGTTGGCGTCGCCGATGATCACGTGCAGGCGCCGGTAGCGCTCGGGGTCGGCGTGGGGCTCGTCGCGGGTGTTGATGATCGGCCGCTTGAGGGTCGTCTCCAGGCCGACCTCGACCTCGAAGAACTGGCTGCGCTGGGCGATCTGGAAGGCCACCGAGCCGTCGTGGTGGTCGCGGACCAGGCTGCCCGCGCCGGCGAACACCTGGCGGCTGACCAGGAACGGGGTCAGGTCGCGGACGATCCGGGCGAACGGGGTCGCCCGGTCCACCAGGAAGTTCTCGTGGGTGCCGTAGGAGGTGCCCTTGCCGTCGGTGTTGTTCTTGTAGACCTGGATGCGGCGGCCGCCCGGGGCCAGCTCGGCCGCCCGCCGGGCCGACTCGGCCAGGATCCGCTCCCCCGCCTTGTCGTAGGCGACCAGGGTCCGCGGGTCCAGGCACTCGGGCGAGGAGTACTCGGGGTGGGCGTGGTCGACGTAGTAGCGGGCGCCGTTGGTCAGGATGACGTTGGCCAGCCCGAGGTCGTCCTCGGCCGGGGTCTCGGGCTCGCGGGCGGCCTCGAACCCGCGGGCGTCGCGCAGCGGCGACTCCTCCTCGTAGTCCCAGCGGACCTTGCGGCCCCGGCCCGAGAAGGCGTTGACCAGGAGGCTGGAGGCCAGCACCGGGTTGGAGTCGGGCGCGCCGGGGACGGTGATGCCGTACTCGGTCTCGATGCCCATGACCTTGGTGATGGCCATCCGTCGTTTCCCTCCCCGGAGCGCTCCCCCAGGCCGAAGCCTACAGGTACTGCCCGGCGTTGACCTGCTCGATGGTGCGCCCGAGGTCCTTGGAGTTGCCCCCCTCGATCAGGGTCCGCACATAGACGATGCGCTCGCCCTTCTTCCCCGAGATCCGCGCCCAGTCGTCGGGGTTGGTGGTGTTGGGCAGGTCCTCGTTCTCCTTGAACTCGTCGGTCACGGCGGCGAACAGGTCGGCCGCCTTGATGCCCTTCTCGCCGGTCCCCAGGAACCGCTTGATGGCCATCTTCTTGGCCCGGCTGACGATGTTCTCGATCATGGCCCCGGAGTTGAAGTCCTTGAAGTACAGGACCTCCTTGTCGCCGTTGGCGTAGGTGACCTCCAGGAAGCGGTTCTCGTCGGCGTCGGAGTACATCCGCTTGACGCCCTCGTCGATGATCCGGGCCAGGGCGGCCTCGCGGTCGCCGCCGGCCGAGGCGACCACGTCCTCGGCCAGGGGCAGCGAGGCCAGCAGGTACTTGGAGAAGATGTCGCGGGCGGCCGAGGCGTCGGGCCGCTCGATCTTGATCTTCACGTCCAGGCGGCCGGGCCGCAGGATCGCCGGGTCGATCATGTCCTCGCGGTTGGACGCGCCGATCACGATCACGTTCTTGAGCTGCTCGACCCCGTCGATCTCGCTCAGCAGCTGGGGCACGATGGTGTTCTCGACGTCGGAGGACACCCCCGACCCGCGGGTCCGGAAGATCGAGTCCATCTCGTCGAAGAACACGATCACCGGCACGCCCTCGTTGGACTTCTCCTTGGCCCGCTGGAAGATCAGCCGGATCTGGCGCTCGGTCTCGCCGACGTACTTGTTGAGCAGCTCGGGGCCCTTGATGTTGAGGAAGTAGCTGCGCCCCGAGGGCTGGCCGGTCACCTCGGCGACCTTCTTGGCCAGCGAGTTGGCCACCGCCTTGGCGATCAGGGTCTTGCCGCAGCCCGGCGGGCCGTACAGCAGGATGCCCTTGGGCGGCTTGAGCTGGTGCTCGGCGAACAGGTCGGCGTGCAGGAAGGGCAGCTCGACGGCGTCGCGGATCTGCTCGATCTGGTCGCCGAGGCCGCCGATGTCCTGGTAGGAGATGTCGGGCACCTCCTCGAGGATGAGCTCCTCGACCTCGGGCTTGGGCAGGTGCTCGAGCACGAACCCGGAGCGGACGTCCAGCAGCAGCGAGTCGCCGGCCCGCAGGGTGCGGTTGCGCAGCGGCTCGCCGATCTGCACCACCCGCTCCTCGTCGGCGTTGCCGATGACCAGGGCCCGGTCCACCCCGAGCATCTCCTTGAGCTGGACGACCTCGCCCTGGACCTCGTAGGTGCAGGCCTCGACCACGTTGAGGGCCTCGTTGAGCATCAGCTCCTGGCCGGGCTGGAGCGACTTGGGGTCGATGTCGGGGTGGACGTTGACCCGCAGCTTGCGCCCGCCCGAGGAGATGTTGATGGTGCCGTCCTCGTTGACGCCGAGGAACACCCCGAAGCCGGACGGCGGGGCGGTGAGCTTCTCGACCTCTTCCTTGAGGGCGATGATCTGCTCCCTGGCCTCCCGGAGCGTGGCGGCCAGGCGCTCGTTCTGGGACAGGGCCTGGGCCAGCTGTCCCTTGGTCTCGAGCAGGCGCTCCTCGAGCACCCGGACCTGGCGGGGTGAGTCCTGTAGGCGGCGGCGGAGCAAGGCCGTCTCCTCCTCGAGGAACTGGATCTGCCGTTGTAGCTCGCTGGGTTCCAGCGCCTCCTCGGGGTTGGGGTCGGGGTCGCGACGGGACCGAGACTGCCGGGAGCGGTCGGCGTCCTTCACTGAGTCCCCCCTTCGGCGGTGTGGAGGCTACCGATGGATGGCTAGGTAGACTTGCCTAAACCCTATCGGCTCTTCCGATAGCGCGCTTGTGACGAAATCTGGGAGTAGTCCGCAGCCGCCATGCTACCGGCCCTCCCCCACCTGCGGCGGGAAAGCCGGTTGAGCAGGACAAACCGCGTACCCAGATGGAACGACCGGGCCGCACCCTTGCGGTGGCGGCCCGGTCTGTGATCGGCAGCGGGTCAGGCGTCCTTGATGGCGTCCTTCACCTTCTCGCCGGCGTCCTTGAAGCTGGCCTTGGCCTGGTCGGTCCGACCCTGGGCCTCCAGCTCCTCGTCGTCGGTGGCCCGGCCGATGGTCTCCTTGGCCTTGCCCTTCAGGTCCTCGCCCTGGTTGCGAAGCTTGTCGTCGGTGCCCATTGAGGCATCACCTCCACGGCGTTGCCTGCCCCCTCATCCCCTGCCACAAACGACTCAGGGGACCCGTCCCGGCGACGGCCAGGGGCCGTCGACCCGGCGGGCCGAGACCAGGAAACCGGTGTGGCCGATCATGCGGTGCTCGGGCCGGACAGCCAGGCCGTCGACGTGCCAGGGGCGGAAGATGGCCTCCGAGGTCTCCACCAGCCCGAAGCCTCCCGAGCTCTCCAGGGCCTCGACCAGCCGCATGACCTGGGGCACGGTGGCCACGAAGCAGACCAGCGTCCCGCCCGGGTGCAGGGCGGCGGCGGCGCCGGGCACGACCAGCCACGGCTCCAGCAGGTCGAGCAGGACCCGGTCCAGGGGGCCGAGGTCGCCGATGCCTTCGACGACGTCGCCCTCGTGGAGCTCGAAGCCGTCGGGGGGCTTGCCGAACCAGCGCTCGACGTTGCGCCGGGCCTGCTCGGCGAAGTCGGGGCGGCGCTCGAAGGAGTGCAGCCGCCCGCCGGGGGCGAGCGCCTGGAGCAGGGCGATGGACAGGGCCCCGGAGCCGGCGCCGGCCTCGGCCACGGTCAGGCCCGGCTGGACGTCGGCCGCCATCACCATCAGGGCCAGCACCTTGGGGTAGATGACCTGGGCGCCGCGGGGCATCTTGACCACCCAGTCGGCCAGGGTGGGCCGCAGCACGAGCAGCTTCTGGCCGAGGTCGGTGCGGGCCACGGTGCCCTCGGCCGACCCGATCAGCTCGTCGTGGGCCAGGCGGCCCTTGTGGGTGTGGAAGGTCGCCCCCCGCTCCAGGGTGATCAGGTAGCGGCGCCCCTTGACGTCCTGGAGCAGCACCCGCTCCCCCGCCTCCAGTGGTTTGACCGGGGCACCCCCTTGGGGTTCCCCGGACCCCTCCGTTGGCCTCACCCGGCGCTGACCTCGACCACCGGGAGGGGCTTGACCAGGCGGGCCTTGGAGCGGCAGAAGGCGCAGATCGCCTCGGCGGCCGGGTCCTCGGGGGCCTGGGTGGTCATGCCGCAGCGGGCGCACTCGGTCAGGTCGGCGTCGTCGGCCACCTTGAGCAGGGCGGCGGCCCGGTCCAGGTAGCCGAACAGGAAGTTGTGCTTGGTGCCGGGGGCCGCCTCCTCCATCTGGTTGAGGGTCTCCTTGTGCCGCATCTGGGTGTTCCCGGCGACCAGGGGGCACTCCTCGACCACGTAGTCGATGCCCTTGAGCACGCAGTAGGCGGCGGTCTCGCGCTCGGCCACCCGGTACAGCGGCTTGACCTTCTTGACCAGGCCGGGGCGGGTCGCCTCCAGGACCGGGAACTGGCGGGCCATGGCCGCGGTGTCCCAGCGCAGGGTGTTGCCGAACAGGACCGCGGCCTCGTCGTCGAGGTTGTGGCCGGTGCAGACCACGTCGTAGCCGCCGTCGAGGGCGGCCCGGTTGAACACGTAGCGCTTGGACAGCCCGCACACCCCGCAGGAGGAGCGGCCGCCCTTGCCGGCCGCCTCCGGGATCGTGTAGCCGTGCTCACCGGCCAGGTCGTGGACCAGGAGGGCGGCGCCCCGCTCGGCCGCGAACTCCTGGCAGACGGCCTTGGAGCGCTCGGAGTAGGCGCCGATGCCCAGGCTCAGGTAGAGGCCGTCGGCCTGGTAGCCGAGCTCCAGCAGCAGGTCCCAGAGGGCCAGGGAGTCCTTGCCGCCCGAGACCGCGACCAGCACCCGGTCGGTGTGGCCGACCATCCGGTACTTGGCGATGGCCCGGGTGACCTGCTGGCCGACGTAGTGGAGGAAGCAGTCGCGGCAGAAGGCGGCGTTGTGCCGCCGGACCTCCATGACGACGGCCCCGCGGCAGCGCTTGCAGCGCATCGCCATCGGTCAGCTCCCCCCGATCCACCGGGGGGCTGTCGCCCCAGGCGCTTGATTCACCGGGGCACCCCTTCGGGGTTCCCCGGACCCCTCCGGCGCCTTCGGCTCCATGCGCCCCCCGGCCCCCCCGCTGATGGCGAACCGGACCTCGACCTTGTCACCGTCGCGGAGCTCGTCCTGGCTGGTCAGCAGGGCGCCGTCGCG
>Ga0068861_100001433_pt1 | contig 15053 bp, 10 predicted proteins | sample KBSSwiS42_FD_66593 | JGI IMG/M metagenome (GOLD analysis project Ga0068861, IMG submission 66593) | Switchgrass rhizosphere microbial communities from Kellogg Biological Station, Michigan, USA - KBS Switchgrass S4-2 | ecosystem: Host-associated > Plants > Roots > Rhizosphere > Soil ...
CGGGGCGGGCAGCTGCACCGGTGACTCGGGAGGGCCGCTGTTGCTCGACCCGGGTGCCAGGGCCCGGCAACCGAGCCGGAGCGTCTAACCACCTGCGGTGAAGCGTTTGCGCCCGAGCTCTCGTTCGAAACCACACCCTCCAGAGCTCGAGCTGCTGCCTTCGACCCCCAGCACAGTGGTCGCGAGCGAAAGCGGCGTCGTGGAAGTGTCTCTAGAAGCGACAGCCTCGGACCGCGAAAGTGGCGTGGCCGAGGTGCGCTTTGAGCTCCGAGATGGGCGCAGTAGAGCCTGGCCCTGGGCCGTCGAGCACGGTCCCCCGAGGGGCTTCTCGAGAGACGGCCCCAGTTCGAGCTGGGAGGTTGCAGCTAGGAGGCGTCTGCCGTCCGCAACGCGATCTCGCTCGCGCACGTTGTGTTCGCAGTGCCACGGACATCGCCTGTGCACGCGAGCCCGCTGCGTTGGGCCATCGTCGCTTTCGCGCGTGCGAGGAACGCTCGATGTAGTCGTGTAACGATCATCCTTCGTGCGTGCACAGAACGCGCGACGTAGTCGTGTAGCGATCACACTTGGCGCCGTCCGCTCGCAGGTTCTCATGTTAATCTTCACCAGAGCGGCTGGACACTGACGAACCGGCACCGGGTTCGTGCATCCAAATTCAACCGCGCAACCCACGTCTGGGTGTCTTGCTGTCGTCAGAACCGACAGCGCGAAGGGAACGTTTCATGCAAAGAAACCGAGAGAACGCGCGCATTGTATGCTCGCGAGGCAGCCACCGAGCATTGTCGGCGCTGATTCCGCTGTCCTTGGCAGTGACGCTGGGGGTCACCCCCCTGGGCTGCTCCGGGGAATTTCCCTCCGACAATGCGCCATTGAATGAGGCAGCGAATGACGCAGCCGACAACGCGCTCATCGAGTCTCACCTGGCAGGCCGCGGCTACGACACCAGTAACCTGGAGTTCGAGGGCGACAAGGTCATCGTCGAGGGCGACATGGTGATGCCGCGGGAGCCGCTGCTCGCTCAGGCGGAGGCCGAGGCCTCCGGAGTGGTGGAGAAGGGCTACTTCAACCCGACCAACGCGAGGTTTGCCGGCAATCAAATCAGATTGGCCTTTAAGTCAGCGGATGCAAACTTCCCGGCCGTGAGCCAAGCCTGGAAGAACGCCTTCATCGCCGCCGTAGCCGAGTGGAATAATAAGACTCCCGGATTCAAGACTTTAGCCGCCCCCCTCAACCCGCGGACCATCACTGTGCGTATGGGAAGCATTAACGTATCCCAGCCCGCGCGAGCGGACGGCTTTCCGCCCGCCCTCGGCATCCAGCTCAACACTAGGTACAACCTCTCTACTTGTGCCACCTCCATCGAAGCCGTCCCCACCAACGTCAAGATCAACATCGCGCTGCACGAGATCGGCCACATCCTCGGGTTCGAGCACCCACCGCCGCTCTTGGGGAGCGACGGCCGGGTCCACATCGCTGGAACCGCAACGAGCACGGCCACCACTGGCGACACATCGAGCTACGCGACCGTGATGGAGTCACGCTGTTTGGCGGACACCACGCTGAGGCCAGACGACGTCTTGAGTGCAGGAAAGAAATACCCGGCTCCTACCTGCCAACAGATCTGCGAATTCAACTGCACGTTCAACGTCGACCCCGCGCAAATCGGCCTGTGTCAGGCCAGCTGCCCGCAGCAATGCGGCGGCTGAGCCTGCGCTGAACGACGCAACGAGATCACGATCATCTTGACGAGGCTGGCTCGCTCGCGGGCCAGCCTCGCTCGCTCCTCGCGGGGCGATCCAGACGCCTACGAGGCGTCCGCCGTCCGCAGCTCGATCGCGCGCGGCCGCTCCAGCACGGTAGCGCCCGGGCGATGCCCATGGTCGTCGTAGTGCGCCAGCGTAGCGCTGGGCCCGGCACGCCCTCCGGCGCCAGCGTAAAGCTCTTAGCGTTCGACGCAATACAAATACAGGGGCACAGTGATGTCGCAGGTATGCAGCCCCTGGGTCCATGACGGTTCGGACATAGTGAAAATGCCGGACTGTCCAGTGTCGCTGCCGCTGCGCGAGGTCCAGTCGGCGCAGGTTTCAGTGCCGGTTCCGGCGCTGCTTTCCCGCTGACTGCCCGTCCAGACGGAGATGGCGCGGATCTCTGCGCCCGGGTAGCTGCCGTCACCGAATTGCCAGATTCCCGTGAGGCGCTTGCCCGCTGCGATCTCCGCGCCGGTGCCGACCGCTATGCCATCGGGGCGGACGTACAACTCGCTCGGATCGAGCACCTCGCTAGCGGCGTGGCCCGTGTACGCCAGGAACGCTCGGGCGCCAGCCACGCCGGCGGGACGATCGAGCTCGCACTGCTGATCTGGTGTGCGGCTGCCGATCACGTAGGGCGCGCTGGTCAGCCAGATCCGCTTGCCCGTGCGCACGGGGACTGCCACGGGAGCGGAATGTGTCGTGCCTAGGCACAGCAACGGCCACAAATCCGCGCACTCATAGGCACTACGACCTGCGACCCAGCCAAATGCGCCTCCGGTTGGGCTGCCAGCCGTTATCAACGCATCGGGCGCATTCGAGCTCCAGTCGTCGCAGTTGGCGCCCGTATCGGTAGTACCGTCGAGATTGAGGCCCGTCATGATACTGGGGCCCGCGGGTGCGCCGCGCTCATCGTAGCGCACGGGATAGTAGACACGGTTCGAATCGAACAAGGCAGTGGCATCGTCTGTGAACGGTAGACCGTCCATGCGGATCCAGCCGCGCGGCACGCCGGACTGCAAGCGATCGCGCAGGCTCGTGCTGCTGGTCCCGAGAGCAGCGATGTAGCCGCTGCCGGTGCTCGTGTTGATGCCCGCAGCGGTCGCGAGCTCGTTGCAGCGTGCATCGTAGGCAGCCACGCTGCCGAGCGTGGCCGGATAGGATATCGACGTGACGAAGGCCAAGTCGTTCGCGAGCGTAGGGAAGTTGGCCTGGATCGAGGTGGAATCCGTCACCGCGAAGCTGCAGCGGCGGAGGGGCCCGTCGCAGTTGCTGGCGCCCGTCCAGCCGCCAAAGTAGCTCTGCGAGCCGTTGTTCGGCTGCGCCTCGAGCGTCAGCTCCGTCCCGGGCGCGATCAGCGCCGTACACACCGCGCCACAGTCGATCAGGCGCGTCGCGCCGGCGTCGTCCATGTCGAGGCCGCCGCTCACACGAGCGCTATTGGCACCGGGCCCCGAGCGCGTGACGGTCAAGCGCGGCCACGCATTACCGATCAGATCGACACCGATACTGCCGCCGTCGGCCGACTCGAGCTCGAGCCGCGCCTCGCGCGAGCCGGGCGCCTGCGGCGCGAACGAGATGTCGACCGAGCAAGACGCGCCGGGGTCGAGGCTTTGTGTGCAGGTGCCGGGCTGCGCCGAAAAGTCGGCGGGATTGGAATTGCTCAGGCTGAGAGTGCCGCTCGGTCGTACATTGTCGGCGGAGTATGTGACCGTCCAGCGCAGCGCCCCAGCCTGCATGCGCAGCTCGACATTGCCGAAGTCGAGCTGCGGCGTAGGGGTCGCAAACCCGCTCGGCGATTGTGTGACCTCGCTGCTCGCGGCCGCCATGGCACCGTCGGCGCGTCCCAACCCCGGCGTCTCGGTGTTCGGCGCTGGGCTCGCGGAGGAGCCCGCGGCGCCGCCGAAGTTCGGAGCCGGGCTCGCGGACGAGCCCGCGGCGCCGCCGAAGTTCGAAGCCGGGCTCGCGGACGAGCCCGCGGCGCCGCCGAAGTTCGGAGCCATCCCGACTTGCAGCACTCCGGGGCTTCGCTCGTCTACCTGGCAAGCTGCGAGGCACGCGCCGCAAACCGCCGACCCGATCGCGTGCGCGCCCAGCGCCACGATGGCCGTCGCCCACCGTGGGCTCGTCGCCAAATCGCCGCTGGTCGAACGCTCCCTCCGCTGCACGACGCGAACTACCGTCATTGATCCTGTATACCGAATTCGGTTCGGCTTGTCTTCTCCCCCCCAGAGGAAGAACGACACGTGCTTTGCCCACTGCAAAAGTGAGGTGCTCCGCGCTCAGGCCCGTGGTCGGCATTGGCAGCGAGCGACATCGTGCCGGGTCTCGGCCCTGCTGGGCGCTGCCGGCCCAGCGTGTAGCTCAGCTGCTGACATCCGGATTGTCGCAAGGTGAGGCCGGGCACGATGACGTGGTCGTTCAAGTGCGCGGCTGTATTCGACATGCGGCGCCTTTTGCACGAGCGACAGATGCGCTGGGAGGGCTGCGCTCCGCCAGCCTCGGGCTTGACGGAGCATGGTAGTGGCTCGTCGCCGGAGGACTCGCACATCGCGGGCGCCAAGTCGTTCGCGACCGCAGCTTCGAGAGGCCAGGGTGGGCATGCGTGATCACGAATGCTTCTCAGGGCTCGGTCGTGAAACGGCCATGGTGGTCGTTAGAATGTGCCTGCTGAGCGCGAGGCGGCAATCGGTGCTCGCCGCTTCGCGGCTGCGCTCCCCAGAGACGGCCTGCAACCCTCGCCTTCGGAGCGGCTGCCGTCCGCGCCCGCTGGCGGGCAACCTCCGCCCTCGATGTCCCCGTCGTCCGCGCCCGAACGTGGCTGCGCCGCCAAAGCAGCCGCAGCACCTTCGACCTCGATGACCTGCTCGCAGGCGCAACGTAAGCCGCTCCGTAGCAGCTAGCGGGCAATCGTCGCCCATCGTTGCGTCGATCCGCGCAGCGCGGATACAGGCGCCGGCATGCGCCCGGGAGCGTCGCTGCATCGGGCCCGCGCTTCCCCTGCTCCGTCCTCGGGGCTCGCCTCCGGACGCCAACATCCAACGCTAGAATGTGCCCGCTGCGCGACCGCAGCCCCCTGCCGTCTGCAAACCCACCGGGTGCCACCATGCGCCGGCGCCACGCTGCCGCAGGAGCGTCGTCATCGGGCTCATCCTGGTGCCGCTCGTCGTCGCGCGCGGCCGAGCCCTCGTCCCTGATTCATGCTCCGACGCCGCCGTGTGGCGCCGCAGCCCGGCGTCGGATCGAGCTGTCGGCCATCCATACGTGCTTTGCTTCTCCTTCTGGCCGGCGCCATCGCTGAGCAGGCGAGCTTGGCTGCTGCTGCGGTACTGCTTCTGAGTCGGGTATTGCTGCTGCGGATGGGGCCGCCCATTCGCCACGACCCGCACCAGATTGTAAGAATGACCTTCGATGGGCGGGTAGCTCTCCAGTGATCCAGGTGAAGGTCGACGTGTCGTTCAGTAAAGTGAACAGCTTACCGCTACAAATCGCACGCGTGCTGCCGCTACCCCGACATGGCGGCCCGCGCAAGGCGCCAGAAGCGTCGTGCGAGCGGTTCGGCAGTCACGTCGAGCTGAGCTTGGATTCGGCTTGGGTTTCGGGCGATGCCAGGAGGGGAGCGGCGCGGAATGGTGGCAGTGGCGTGCACAGCGTGCTCGCTGACCGCCATGCGAATGCCAGTAGGACTGCCGAGCTCGCGAGCAGCAGCACCACGACTCGTGCAGGCGTCAGGTTGAGTTCGCTACCGCGTCCACCGCGCGATAACGACACAAGGAACGCCGCGACGCTGATGGAGTTATTAAAAATGTGCGCGAGGATGGGCGCCCAGAGCGAGCGTGTGCTGGTGTAGAGCAGCGCGAGACTCAAGCCACCCACAGCGACGGGTAGCATGGTGCCGCCGTGGATGAGGCCAAAGACCGCGCTCGACAGCAGCAGTCCTTTGACGGGACCGAGCGTCCGCCGCCACTTGCGAAACAACACCCCGCGAAAGACCAGCTCTTCCAGAACGGGACCCAGCACGGTTCCGACCACGACCAGGTTCGCGACGTCGATGATGGCACCCACACCGGAGCTAGCGACCGTCCAGGGAGTGGGCGCGACCAGTGAAAAGCCGGTCACACGCCCGAGCTCCACCAAGGCTACTTGGAACCCGAGGTTGGATGCGACCACGCCGAGAAGCGTCACCCAGTCTGATGCTCGGGGCGGCTCCCCGAGCAGCTCGCGCAACCGGTAGCCCCGATGCGGAGTCACGCGCAACACCCAGAAAAACATGGCCGAGCAGCTGACGAGCGCGTCGCTCAGACGTCCAAACACGCGGTTCGAGGAAAGGGCGTGCAGGAGCAACAGTGCCAGAAACGCTCGCGCGCCCAGCCACGCGATGCTCGAAAGCGGAACGTCGGCGAGCTTTTTCTCGAATTGGCCCGAAGGCTCCTCTGTGTCCAACAGGCGCTCCACCGTCATCGGGACCCAGGCTAGCACGACCAGAAGGACTGTTCCGGTTCAGCGTGAACGTGACCGCCGGGCTCCCCCTGCGTCAGGATAGTTGTCACCCCGTCTGATCAGGGAAATTCTGATCGCGGGCTGGCGGCGTCCGTTGCGGCTGCCGTCGAAGCGGTCGCTTTCGATGCTTCATCGTGGGAACACGTGGCTTTGCCGCATTCGTTCATGCCTGCCCTACTTTGACGTGAGCTTCAGAAGGTGATGTACAGGCCGCGGCGCTCGGACGCCGCGGCTTGCTGCAGCATCTCTCGCGCCGTGCGCAGCCGGGGGCCGTGCAGCCCGCGCGCCTCGAGCGCGGCGAGCTGAGCCAGCTGCTGCTGCACGTCAGCTTCGCACTGGGAAGTACGAGCCCTGCCTTCCGGGATCGAAGGTCACGGCGCCGTCCGACGTCGCAAGCGCGCTGCCTAGCAGCAAGGCGCCCTGCAGGCCCGCCTGCTCGAGCGCAGCGTTTGCCTCCGGCCAGTCCGTGTCGAGCCCGAGGTCGTCGCTCGGCTCGTAGTACTTGGTCAGGGCGAAGTCCGCGTAGGCCTGCGCGTCTGCCGGTCGAAACTGATTGCGCCAGTCCGGGCGCACCGCTTCACCCTCGTACGCATCCTTGATGGCTTCTTGGTTCGCGTTGATGAACGCTTCCAGAGGTCGCGCATCGTCTGCCGCCAGCGCCGCGAGCAAGCGCTCGCGCAGCTCCCGTTCGAAGCGCGCATGATCGAAGACGAATGCCTTTTGGCTCATGGACATGGCGACAGCTCCTGGGCGGAAGAGGTGTGTTTCAGCTGGCTTCGAACTCGGATAGCAGCGCCTTCGCCGCGGCCTAGCCGTTTTCTCCAGCTTTCCGTCGCGGAATAGACCCGTGTAGGTGACGAGCATATCGCCGGCGGGACCACGCCCTCCCCCAGAGAGCCCGATGCAGTCGCCCTGATGAAAGCCGATGATCGGAATCTCTTGTCCCGCAAACCCGCTGTCGGCGAGCGCGGTCGTGAACCTTCCAACGATCCGGTGCTCGCTGTCAGCGCTGATCTCCAGGACGGATCCGTACTGATTTCGCCACTTGCCGATCCAATGCATGGTTACTCCTCACTCTGGGCGTAAGGCGCGCTCCGGGCAGCCGCTCTGTGGATCCAACGCCTGGCGCAGACCTCCACGGGCTGGACACGCGACCAGGAGAACTTGGTCACAGCGAGCGAGGGCCGGGCTAGCCCGCCAAATGAATAGCAGTAGAATGGGCCCATGACTGGATCTCGCGGGGAGCTGCGCTCTTTCGGGGTCGACCTTTTTGATCGATGGACCGCTCTGTGGAACGGTGACGTCGCGCTCGCGTTCCAGATCATGGCCGCCGATTTCACGCTGCACTATGCGCAGGCCAACACGGAGATCGTCGATGGCGTGCGGACCCCGGAGGCGATGGCGGCGCTCGTGACGCGATGGCACGACATCCGCCCGGGGATTCGATTCAGTGCCGAAGGCGAGCCGGCCGTCGATCTCGAATGGAGCGACGGCGGTCCCCACGGGAGGGTGGCTCGGCCGTATCTGGCGGTCTTCGTCGATTCGTCGCGACAGACCATCGCTCGCAGCGGGATCGACATGTTGTCCGTTCAGGGCGGGCGCATCGCCGAGGTGTGGTCGGTCTCGAGCGGGGCGGCAGGGCGCACCTTCTATCGCGAGGGTCATGACGCCTCCCGCTGATGGCGGACGCCACCGTGCGCAATGCGCGCATCCGCAGCGAGGGCACGCAGCATCTGATACGGGCGGCGCAGGTCACCTCGGTCTCCGGGCGAGGCGTCGGGATGGATGCCATCGGCGCAATGATCGCAGAACGCGGCGGTCAGGCTGGCGTGCCGTTCACCGGTGACCTAATTTGCAGTCACAACCACGGCCGAGCCGTCGTAATTTACTGCCTGATCTGCAGTAGTGACGTCCCCACCAGCTCCGTGATTTGAAGCTACCCATACGATGTTGAATGTTCTGTTCGTCGACATTCCGGTGTAACTTCCCGTCCTGGCGCCTACACTCAACTGTTGGGTAGCCTCGGACCATGTAAATGAAATTTGAGAGTATTGACCACTCTCGTAATTGTAGGTGTCGCCCTCATCTTCATAGAGAGTGAACGACGCATCCTTTCCTTTGTAGATCCTGATCTCCAAGGGATCGATGCTCTGCGTTGCCCATTGAATCTCGGGCCCCATCGGGACGATCGAGCCTGCCCTGACAAACAGGGGTATCTGGTTGAGAGGCGCATCTACCGTGACCGTGCTCCCGCCATCCTGTGTCGCGCCCGTCCAGAAATTGTACCAAGTCCCCGCAGGCAGATAGACCGATCGGGTGGTAGCTCCAGCGCTCGTCACGGGATTGACGAGAAAGGCAGGACCAAACATGAATTGATCCTTGATGCTGAATACGTTGGAGTCATTCTGATAGTCGAAAACCAAGTGTCGCATGATGGTATAGGACTCGCCGGTGACCTTCCAGGCCAGCGAGTAGAGGTAGGGCATCAAACGGTAGTGCAATTTGTCGATGGCAAGGATGTTGGCCTTGGTCGTGGCACTCCACTGATTGCCGTACATCTCTCTCGAACCGCCTCCGTGGATCCGGAAGAGCGAGCAGAAGGCGCCGAACTGAAACCAGCGAGTGAAGAGCTCGTTGTTGGCGTTCGTCGTCCAATCCAGGTTATGCCCAAAGTAGCCTCCGATATCCGTCGTCCAGTAAGGCATTCCCGAGATTCCGACGCCAATTCCGGCCGGCACCTGCCTGACAAAGGTCGGCCAGTCCGAGTTGATGTCTCCCGACCAGATGCTCGCCCCAAAGTGTTGCTGGCCACCAAATCCGCTGCGAGTGAGGACGTACACGCGCTTGTTATTCGGTCCGACGTTTCGCCAACCCTCGTAGAGCGCTCGGCTGTGCTCCAGAGGGTAAGCGTTGATGTTGAGGAAGCCGTTGCCGATGGCGGTTGTCAGCGTGTTCAGGTCGATGCCTTCCGGCTCGGTGGCGTCGGCCCAAATGGCATCCCAGTCGTACCTTCCGAGGAGGCGGTCATAGATCTGCTGGTACACCAGCTTGCGCGCGTTGGCGCTGTAGGTGTCGTAGGGCGGTGGGTATCCGGGCGTGCCTCCCAGAAAGAGGCCATTGATATTCTCGAGCGCGTTGTAGTTGTCGTTTTCGCCGGTCACCAGAGGCGGATTGTTCTTGAGCTCGTACCGCGGCCAGATCGAGATCATCGCGTGTATGTTGGCGGCGTGCAGATCGCTGACTAATCTCGCCGGATCCGGATAGTTGGTGGGATTCATGAGGTGTGAACCCTGGCCATACGGTGTCCAATAGTTCCAATCCTGGACGATGACATCGACTGGAATGTTGGCGTTACGGTAGCCGTCCTTGACAGCCAAGAGCTCGGCCTGGTTTCCGTAGGCGTCTTTCGACTGGAAAAGCCCATACGCCCACTTGGGGAACAGCGGGGCGGCTCCGGTAGCGGTTCGGTACCGGGCGATGACCTGGTCAATCGTGGGACCGTACATGAAGTAATAGTCCACCATGTCGCCGGCGTTGGAGCTGAAGTGGTACGCCGTGCCATTGGAGTCGTTGCCGAAGAAATCCCCATCGGCAGCGTTATCCCAGAATATACCGTAGCCGATGTTTGAGACGAGCAGCGGTATCGTGATATCGCCACCTTGGGTGGCGCTGCCCCGCGTGTTGTTGTTCACGTTGTGAAAGTGAACCTGAGTCCCCTTCTTGTTGACCACGCCGTCCTGGTGCTGGCCGAGGCCAAACAATCCTTCGCTCGCAGGTGAGGCGAACGCGGCTTGAACCCTGTTGGTGTTCCTTCCCGAGACTGTGACCGCGGTGAGAGACTTGCTGTTTTCGCCAAGGATGACGTTGTCGGCCGAGTCGGTGTAGCTGACCAAGCCCGAGGTCGTTGTGACCTTTGCCTTGATGCGCCCCGTAGCGATGGTCACAATGCCAGCGGCCTCGGAGACGCAAAACACTGGCGGTGGCTCCCAGGGATTGCTGACAGACAAGGAAATCTTGGAAGGAATGGTGGCTGCGCTCGTGTACTGAACACGAATGATGTCGTCCTTGCAGACCTGCAATCTCATTCGGCCGGATCCTACGGTAAAGGTCACGCCGTTTGCATCGACGGTATAGGCGCCCCCCGTCGGGGCCGGTGCCGTGCACACGAGGGTCGTCTCACCGGTCCCAGACTGGCCCCCGGTGCCGGGCTGCCCAGCAATCCCGCCGGGCGGAGTCAAGCCTCCACCAGGGATCAAGACGTCGACCATGCCTTCGCCCGCACCGGGAGCCGCAGGTTCGCCCCCGGCGGGAGCCGTGGATTCGCGCCCGGCAGGGGTGACTGCGTCACTCGGCGGAAGCGAAGCGCCTGTCGTCCCGGATAGATCAGGCTCTCGCTCGTTGGAATCGCCGCAACTCGGGAGCAACAGGCCCGCCGAAGCAACGATGATCGAGAGCATCGGCAAGCACGGTGACCAGCGAGACGAGAGAGCTTCGCGAGCGAAAAACGTAGGCTGCAGCACTGTGGACTCCTCAGGATCGAAGAACCGATCGGTGCGCGAGCTAGATTGTTGCTAGCCTACACCGGGCCCGTTTCACGGAAGGATGAAGGTACTGCCAATGAGGTTGCATGCGCCAGACATGATGGTGCTCACGCCGTGCTGCGCCCCGCTCCGAAGCGCACCTGCGGAGACACATTCGCATCACGCCGCCCAGTTTTCGCTTTTGCGTCGCAATACGTCTCGCAGCAGCGCGCGCAGACGGCGTGAGACAACTCCGTGAGGTCGACGAGCAGTTTAGAGACGAAACGCGAGCGCGCGAGCGGCTTGCCGTCTTGGCTCTGTTCGTCGTCGGGCGCCTCCGAGAGGTTCTCGCGCGCAGTGAGGAACGGGTAGGCGGCGGCATCGAGCCGGTTGTCGACCCGAGATGTGCGCGAGCCCGCTGCCAAGAGCGGGTGTCGGTGCCGGCGTACAGGCAGTACCCATCGCGCTAGCGAGCACGAGCCACGGCAGGGAGACCGCAGGGCGTGGCGCAACGCCGCGTGGACAGCACCCGCTGCCACCCGGGCCAGTCTCCGGAGGGCCTCGACATCGTCGGAGAGGCCAGCACCCCGTGCCACCCATCCGCGCTGCGCGGGTACCTCGGCACGGCCTCGACGCTGCGCGGGAAGAGCCAGCTCGGATGCGAGCCTGCGTTTCGAGGCGAGTTGTGCGATAAGGGCCTGTGCGAGGTCAGATATCCCTGGAATCGTGAGAGTTCGTCGTCGCACCTTGCGCGGCGCCGTGCTCGCGGCGTGGTTCTGGTTTGGGGCGGCTTGGTCTGGCGCGCTCGTGCCGGCGCGCGCGCACGCCGCCGTCCCCGGTGCTCGCACGGCGCGCGCGGATTCGGCGAGCAGTCAGCGCACTGCCGCGCGGCGCCTGGTGCTGGAGGGCGACGGCTTGTATGCCAAGCAGAGCTACGCGCAGGCGCTCGAGCGCTACGCCGAGGCCCCGACGTCCTGCGCCGCCCAGGCGCCGGATGCGCCGGCTCGGGGCTGGGAGTGGTCTGTGGAGCCGAGGCAGGCGTGCGGCGTGACGTCCCTGCGTCTGCACACCGGGCTCGAGCAGCGGCAGCGATCGCGCAGATACACTTGACCCCACGCGACGTTCAGACTCACCAGGTGGCTCCAGGCTTGCCAGAACGCCAGGCAGAGAAACTTCACCCAGCTCATTGGCAATCCTCCTGGTCGTCGGGGTCATGAATCTTCGCGCGATGGCTGCCGTGATGGCAGCGATCACCATCGAACGTCTCGCGCCGGCCGGTGAACGACTCGCGCAGGCCATCGGGGTATCGCCATTGGTGCAGGGTTCTTTCTGATCGCGCGAGCCGCCGGGTTCGGATGATGAACCCGCTCCGGCGCGGCCATCTCGGACGCCACCGCGAGGCGATGCGTAGGGTGATCAGCGGAGCCGCCCTTTACGCAGGCGGTGCCACCTTGCCGCCAGCAGCTACATGGGGACTCGCCCACCTCACGGTCGCATCGCCGTGACGGGGCTCATGCGCGCCGCACGAATCGCGGGCAACGCGCCTCCGAGCACACCAACACCGACCGCCACCAGGATGGCCAAGAGCAACGCGCTCGGGTCTGGACGGAAACGAAAGCTGACCTCGGTGCCAGTGGCGAAGTTGATCGTGGCGAAGTCGAGCCAGGGCGTGAGGAGTGCGAGAGCGACACCGAAACCGCCGCCGGCGAGGGCGAGCGCGACGGACTCGCTCAAGAAGGCGGCGAGGATGGCGATGCGCCCGAAGCCGAGCGCGCGCAACATGCCGACCTCGCGCCTGCGCTGTGCGACGGCGCCGTAGAAGACGGTCATGGTGGCACAGACGGCGCCGAGCGAGAAAATGACCGCTTCGACCGCGCCCAGCGCGCTGATCACGCTGGCCATGCCGCCCGATAACTTCGTGTAGTAGGCGCTCTCCCGAGCGACGTCGAGCCCGGTCTGTTTGTCCTGAGTCAGCGGCAGCGCGAACCCGTCGAACGCTTCCTGCTGTTCGAGCTGGGCCGTGACGGAAGACAGCTTGCCCTCCTGGCCCAGAGCGCTGCGAGCGGCGTCGAGATCGACCCAGACCTCGGATTCGAGCACCGAACCGCCCGCCTCGAAGACCCCGACGACCGTCACCGGGCGCCCCGCCGCGAGCTCGAAGCTGTGGCCCAGAGAGAGATCGGGCTGCAGCGGAACGAGGCTCTTGCCGACCAGAGCCTCGGCGGTTCCGGGGATTATGGCTCGGCCGCTCGCGACGCGCACCTCGGGCCGGAGTTGCAGCACGTTGCCAGAGACACCGCGAATGAAGATCGTGGAGAGCCGCTCTCCCGAGATCACGCCGAGGATGTGCGAGGCGACCAGCTCGCCGGCGACCAGCGGCTGGCCGCGATCGTCGCGGTGAATGCCGGGCGCGGCCGCGACCTGGGCCAGCACCGACTGGTCGAAGAGCGAGGCCGACTCGGACCACTGGTCGTGCTGCATCACGATGGCGCGCGTGGCGTCTCCTGCGCTCGCGATCGTCTGGCGCATCCCGCTCGCGAGCATGCCCGACGCAGCCAGCACAAAGACCAGCAGCGCGATGCCGGCCGCGGTGGCCAACGTCGTCATGCGCCGTGCCCACAGGCTGCGCAGCGCGTAGGTCAACAGCCCGAGCACGCCGCCTCCGTTCGTTTCGGCGCGCCCGTCACGCCACTCTCCCGAGCGCCTCGCGCACCTCGAGCCGTCCCAATTGCGCCGCGGGCAAGCCGGCGGCGAGCATCGCGAGAGTGACGCTCGCGGCAGCCGCCCCGAGCGCCACTTGCCACGGCACGTCCGTCGGCGGGAACTGCAGCGACTCCTGCAGGTATGGACCGATCAGGCTTTCGAGCAGCGGATACGTGATGGCCAGGCCGGCAGCCGCGCCGGCCAGGCCGATCACCGCGGCCTCTCCAAACACGAGCAGATACAAATGTCTTGGGCCGAAACCGAGGGCGCGTAAGACGCCAAACTCGTGCGTTCGTTCGCGCACGTTGAGGCTCAGGGTGTTCGTCAGGATGGCGAGGACCACCACCAGAATCAGGTAGCTCACGAGGTCGAGCGCGGCGAGCACCGCGCCGATTCGCCCCACGTTCGTGGCCCACAACACGCGGTCTTCCATGCTCACCGTGCGCACAGGGCTCGCGTCGAAGTGCAGGTCGATCGCCTTCGCGATCTGGCCTCCCTGGTTCGGCTCGAAGATCTGAGCCGTGACGAACTGAAGCTGCTCGCGCTGCTCGAGCGGCACGGCTCGGTCCAGCTGGTCGTAATGCATCCACACCTGGCGCTTCGCCCACTCGCCACGATTGGCCTCGAACGTGCCAGCGATCGTGAGCGCCCACTCGCCGGGGAAGGCGCGGCTCTGAAAAACGATGCGGTCGCCCACCTTCCAGCCTTGTTCGCGCGCCAGCTGCCGTCCGACGATGATCGTGGCTTCATCCGCCAAAAAGGCCTGCTTCTCCGCATCAGACATCACGAGCTCGTAGTGCATGGCGAGGAAGGGCTCCACGTCGAGCGCCTGCGAACCGAAGAACACGTTGTCCTTGCCCGGCAGCTTCAGCCCGGCCCAACGCACACCGATCGTGCTGCGCACGCCCGCGATCTCGCGCACCTCGTCTCTGTAGCGACGCGGCAATCCGCTCCTCCCGCCGCGCTTGGGCAGGACCAGCACACGGTCATTCGGTGTTAGCTCCACCTGCTGCCGCTGCGCCCGCACGAGAGTGCGCGGAAACACGAAGGCGGTGAGCATGATGGCCACCGTGAGCACGGTCATCGACGTGCGGAGGGGAGAGCGAGCGGCGTTGCGGAGCACGAACTGTCCGAGGTGCAAGGGTCTCTCCCTCTCGTGGGCTTCGGTCTACGCTAGCGCGAACCCTGCCTGGTGCCCAACGATACTGGGTGAGGAATAGATGGCCGGAGGGCAGACCTGGGTGCGATGAGACGAACCTGGTTCCTCTCGGAGACCTCTCTTCTGGCTTCCACTCGGGGCCCGATGCCGGGCGAGGCTCCTGGGCTCGCGCGAGCTGCCATGACCGACTCTGTCCCGACCTGTATCGGTGTCGACTGGGGGACGACGCGCTTGCGCGCCTACTTGATCGGGAGTGCGGGGGAGCGACGGAAGTGAAGCGCCTGCACGCCGGACTTGAGCCGCTGTGTCGATAGGAGCTCGAGGTGCCGCGCACTCGACAGGCCATGAAACAACGTCGGCCCGCGGCCACTGATGATGGGATGAACGACGATGCGGTACTCGTCGATGAGCTCCAACTCCTCG
>Ga0068861_100001439_pt1 | contig 15041 bp, 10 predicted proteins | sample KBSSwiS42_FD_66593 | JGI IMG/M metagenome (GOLD analysis project Ga0068861, IMG submission 66593) | Switchgrass rhizosphere microbial communities from Kellogg Biological Station, Michigan, USA - KBS Switchgrass S4-2 | ecosystem: Host-associated > Plants > Roots > Rhizosphere > Soil ...
GAGCTCGGAGCAAGGGCGATCGCGCCAGGGGGCAGCGCGATTGGCGCGGCCCGCCGCGCCAATCGTCTTCATCACGCAGAACTGATCGGCGCTGTCATCGGGCTCGCCGGCAGCCCAAGTATCGAGCATGAGGTCCACCGCGGTGCCGTCACGCCAGACGTAGTCGTTTGCCGCTGGATCTGTTCCTGGGTCGTTGGCCCCGATCCACGTGGCGGTGCTGCCGATCAGGCTGGTCAAGAAGTCGTCGCGCGCCCGAGTCTTGATCGCGACCAGTGTGGAACCGCGGCTCTCACAGGCCAAAGCCGCGGCTTGCCAGGTCACGCGAGCCGTAGAGTTGAAGAACAAGCAGACCGTGCTGCCCGGCTCGAGAGTTCCTTCTGTGCGCGCGCACTCGTCCGCGAGAAGGCTCGCGTCACTGAGCACTCCCTCGTCCGATTCCAGTGGAGCAGCCAGCTCCGGCGCCTCTGACGCAGCCGTGTCTTCTGCTGCGTCCGTCACTGCGTCCGTCACCGCCTCCGGCTCGCCCGGCGCCGCATCGCCGCTGGCGAGAGGCGGCAGGATCTCCGGACTCGGCGTCGCTGGCGGCGCTGCGCTCAGCAGCGAATCGTCGCGCTCGGCGCTACTGCTCGAGTAAACGGACAGCTCGGTACGGGGCAAGCAGCTTGCAGCCGCCAGCATGCTGAGGCTGAAGCCTCGTGAGCCCGTTCGAGTCCTCATGGTGGAGAGCCTTTCGATGCGATTGCAAAGCCGGATCGTCGAGAACGATTCGCTTCGCAGCCACTACTGGAATTGCAAGAACCGGGGGGCGTTCTTGCTCGTCACGAGCTCGGTCCCGGTATCGATGAACGCATTCACCGGCTTGCCCTGGACGGCGTTGATCGCTGCCTCGACGGCGAGCGAGGCCATCTTGCCGGGAAACTGCGCAACGGTCGCGTTCATGTCCCCTGCAACGATGGCCTTCGCCGCATCCGGCAGTCCGTCATAGCCCACGACCAAGACCTTCTTCCCCTTGTCCTTGGCGACCCTGGCCGCAGCGATCGCCGGATCGTCGCAGGCGGAGTAGATCGCGGTGAGGTTCGGCTGACGCGTGAGCAGGTCCTCGGCGACGCTGGCACCTTGTGCCGAGTCGCACTTGGTCTCGGCGCCACCGATGATGACCTTCACGCCGCTGCCCTCGAGCGCCTGCTTGACGCCCTGGATGCGCGCATCGAGCGCCGGCACCCCACGCACGCCCTCCATCAGGCCGATGGAGTCGCCCGATTTGAGCATTGACTTCAGATAGGCGCCAGCGAGCTGGCCTCCCTTGACGTTGTCCGTGGCAGCAACCGCGGTCTTGTTCTTGAAGGCGTCGAGGGCGTTGTCGGCGAGGACGATCTTGACGCCCTTGGCGGCAGCCGCATCCAGCGCCGGAACCACATCGACCCCCATTGGCGTGATGACGATCGCCTGGAAGCGTTTCGCCACGGCGTCCTCGATCTGCGCAATCTGGCAGGCGGTGTCCGCTGGCGACTTGCATGAGAAGTACGTGATGCTGACACCCTGATGCTTCGCTGCGTAGGCCTTGGCCGCGTCTTGCATTGCCGTGAAGAACGCAACGGGAAACTTGGTGATAAACGCCAGCTTCACCGGACCGCCCGCTGCAGCCACACTCGATGGGGCGGAGGCGGTTGCGGCGCATGCGACGATGAGTGCGACCAGGGCAAACTTGCTTTGGGATCTCACGATTCCTCCATATTGGTTGGACAGGGATGGCTAGTCAGACTGGCCGCCGACGGCGCCGACGATCCAGGCGACGAGCTGCTCTTGGTTGCCGGCGTTCGGCGCGGCTTCGCCGACCGTGCGACCGCGGCGCAATACCAGCGCGCGATCGGCGACGGTCATGACGTGATCCATGCTGTGCGAGATGAGCACCACGCCCACGCCGTCTGCCTTGAGCCGGCGGACGAGCTCGAGGACACGAGCGGACTCGCGCAGTCCCAGCGCCGCGGTCGGCTCGTCGAGGATCACGAGCTTGGAGGAAAACGCGACAGCGCGCGCCACGGCGACCGCCTGGCGTTGTCCTCCCGACATGCGCGCGACCGGCGCGTCGAAGTCAGGCAGAGTGATCTGCAAGCGATCGAGTAGCGCGCGAGTCCGGTCGCTCATCTCTCGATGCCGCAGCAGCCGGAGCCCACGCGGCAGCCAGCCGGGCCCGGCCAGCTCACGCCCCGCAAAGAAGTTGGCCGCCGGTGCGAGATTGTCGAAGAGCGCGAGATCCTGGTAGACGGTCTCGATGCCGTGGGAGCGGATCGTCATCGCGTCAGCAGCCGTGATGTCGAGGCCATCGAGCAGGACCGTGCCGGCATCGAGGCGATGTGCGCCGCTGATCGCTTTGATGAGCGTCGACTTGCCGGCACCGTTGTCTCCGAGCAGCGCCAGCACTTCGCCGCGGCCCACGTCGAGCGAGACACCGTCGAGTGCAACCACGGCGCCGAATCGCTTGCACGCACCCCGAACCTGCAGCAGAGGAGACGCCGCCCTCATGATGGTGTTACCGCCTGGAGGCTGCGAAAGCGGCTCTCGAGCTGCGCGCGCAGCACGTCGAGCTCGACTGCGAGCACGATCACGGCGCCCGTCGCCATGTATTGCCAGTTGGGGTCGATGCCGAGCAGGTTCAGCCCGTTGCGCATGACGGCGATGATCAGCGCACCGGTGAGCGCGTTCACCACCGTCCCCCGCCCGCCCAGGAAGCTCGCTCCGCCGATGATGACTGCGGCGATCGCATCGAGCTCCGCCAGGGCTCCGGACGTGGGGGACCCCGCGTTGCCCTTGCCCATGGTGAGCAAGGCCGCAACGCCCGCGAGCAGCCCGCTCAGGACGTACACCGAAACGAGCACGGATGGCACGGGGATGCCGTTGCGTGCCGCCGCTTCGGGATTGCCACCGACGCAGTAAATCCAGCGCCCCCACACCAGGCGACGGGTCACGAGCAGCACCAGTACGGCGACGGCCGCCACGACCAGCGCAGCGATCGGAAACCAGCCGATCGCATCACCCCCTGGGATCCACGAGAGGCGGCCGGCCCCGATCGTGTTCACGATCGGCGGGGCGCCCTGAATGGTCCTGCTGTCCGACAGCAAGAGCGCGAGCCCGCTCGCCGCGGCGAGCATGGCGAGCGTTGGGATGAACGGGTGCGGAAGCCGGCCCTTCACATAGAGAAGGCCGTTCACGGCGCCGACCAGGCCACCCGTAGCGAGCGCGGCCGCGATGGCGAGCGGCGCCGACTCATGGTCGCGCCAGACGCTGGCGCCGACCACTGCGCTCAACGACAAGTTCGACCCGACGGAAAGGTCGATTCCGCGCGTCAGGACGACGAGCAGCTGCCCCAGCGCGAGCACGCACACCACCGCGGATTGCTTGAGTACGTTACCGACGTTCTCGAACGACAGGAAGACGTCGGAGAGGACGCTCGACAGGGCGATGAGCAGCCCGAGAATGACGACAGGACCGAGCCGCAGGACGCCGAGCGCAAGGGTGAGAGCACGGCGACCCGCGTAGTGCCGCGCTGCGCCTGCGCGCGTCTCCAGCGACTTCCCCGCACCGGCCAATGGCACCAGCGCCGTGTGATCTTCTCGAATCATGGGATCCCTGCGTTCTCGCTCCGGGCACATCGACACACGGCCGCGCGCCACTCACTGCGGCGGAACCGGCTCCAGGCGAAACATGACGACGCTCTTCGGCGGCAAGGCGACGCTGAGAGACCTGCCGCATGCCTGAAAGCTCGATGCCACCAGGGGCTGCGCGTTGACTCGTTCGGGCTGGCCGAAATCGTTGAAGGCGTCCTTGGCGTCACCCGTGATCACCTGAGCACTCGAGACGACGTACGACGTCGTATCAGTCTCTAGCTTGATGTCGACGGAGCGGCTGTTCACCAGATCCACGTTGACCAGGCTGATGTTGACCCCACCTGTATCATCTACGGTCGCTCCCGACGAGAGCACGGGGAAGCTGGTGTTATTGCCCTGGATGTTCTCGCTGTTGAGCGTGTTCGGTGCCCAGCGAGCATTTGCCGTGTGGTGCGGAGCGAGCATCTTGAACACATAGAATGTCGAGGTCTTCACCAGCGCTCCGTCGCTGGCACGCGTCACGAACAGAGAGTGAATCACGTTGATCGGTTGAGCCAAGGCGGCGGCCTGGATGCGATCGGCATGTGACATGAACAGGTGTAGATGCTCCGCCGCCGAGACCGCATCCATGACGGTGCCCTGCTGGGTCCACGCATCCTGGGCCTCGTTGAAGCCCAGCAGCCAGTCCCCCCACTCGTCCTCCACGATCTTGATCTTCTTCTCCGGATCGCGCCGGTCCAAGATCGAGACCAGCTGCTCGATGCGCGGCCCAATCTGGCCGCGGTTGGCACGATTGACGATGTCATAGTACTGAGCATCGGAGAAGCCGACGTTGGGGATGCTGTCGGGGAAGTACAGGTAATCGTGGATCTCGACGCCGTCCATCCTGCCGCCGAGGTTGGGGATCATCGTGTCCATCCAGGCGTTATTGTTGCGACCGATGAGATCGGTCCCGGCCACGATGTACAGCGGCTTGCCGTTCACGGGCTGGCTCAACAGCGCGTAGTTCGCGTTGTAGTTGGTCTCGTACGTGGCCTGTACCTGGTTGCCGCCGCAGCCCCAGACCTCGTTGCCCACCTTGAAGTACCTGAGATTCCATTCTGGATGCTCGGGGTTGTCGTTGATGTAGCGCACCCAGTCCGCATTGCTCTGCGCATTGGCCGCATTGGGCCGACCCGTGAGGTAAGGCTCGGCCCCGATCGTCTGCACGAACTGCATGAACAGATCCGTGCCCATGGTATTCGTCGGGTTGGTGTTGGGAGCCCAGTTGTAGTTGTTGGCGGCACAGCCCCCCGGCCACTGCACGATGCCCACCCCCGCCTCGACAAATCCCTGCACGATGTCGTCGCGCAAGCCGTCAGTGTTCGGAATCGGCGAGGTCCTGCCCACGTACAGCCCGCCATTGACGTCCCTGCCGAGCGTCTCCATCAGGACGCCGAACAGCTCTTTGCCAACGGGTTGCTGCGCGGCGCTGACATTGACGCTCAGCGTGTTCGGGCTGCTCCCTCCAACGGTGCTCTCGTCACAGGCCACCGCCATCACCGGCGGCCGTGGCTGCCCAGCACCTGGCATGCCTCCTGGACCGGCAGGTCCCTGGAGCGAGACGGAAGCGGGAGGACCCTCCGTCGCGCCCGGACCGGCCATGGCCATCTCAGGCCCCGGCGCGGCGCCCGCGGATTGCCCTGGCATCATCGCGCTGTTCCCACCACCCATGGGGTCGCCACCCAGGGAGTCCACATTGCTGCGCGCTGGCTCTTTGTCGTCCGAGCAGGACGTCAGCGCCGTCAGGGTCGCCGAGACAGTGAGTACCGTGACTACCAGCGAAGCATTTTTCATGGGTGACTTTTCCTGTTCGTCCGAGGTCCGGTGGTCCGCATCTGCGTGGACGTGCTCACGTCACGGCGCGGCGATCACGACGGCTGTTCTGAGACTTTCCCAACGCCGGCGGAGTTGGCGCTCGGCATGGAAGAGTCTGGCACGCTCCCTCCCGAGTCGTTCGAGTGATCATGATAGTGGAGTTGGCCTTGCGACATTGGCCAGGCAGAGCCGATGTGTGCGTGCGACCAAAGTGTCGAAGGGATTCGCGGGGCCGTCAATCTGGAAGGCCTCCCGGACGACATCCTCGACGCAATCGCGCATGATGACGCCCGATAATCGAAGGCGACTTCACGCTGGCTGGGGCGCGTTACGCTGGTCTTGGAGAACTACGGACTCAGCACCGGCGCCTCTCGAAAGAGGTCCAGCGGGATGGCGTTGGCGATGGCGCGATAACCGGCTTGATTCGGGTGAACTCCATCGCAGCTGAGCTCCGGGAGCAAGGCCCAGCCTGAATCCGTCGGATCTCGAACGATGTCCTCGAGATCGATCACGGCATCGTAGCTCGGTTCGCTGGCACCGAGCCGCTTGTCGTGGGCGCGAATCCACTCGTTGACCTCCCGAGCGATCTGCACGTTGTTGCCCACGTCTTTGACCGAGTGCCCAAAGGGCAGGATGGGAATGCCAATGATGCGCTTCCCGGCCCGGTGGGCTGCGAGGATGGCTTGGCCAAACGCATCTTGTAGAAACGCGGCATCGACGCGTTCATAAGAGATGTCGTTGACGCCCATCAGGATCATCACCCAAGCGACGGCAGGCAGAGTCAGGAGCTCGTCGAGCCGGTAAAGTCCACGGAGGCCTGCAGCATCCGACGAAGCAAAGCGTCCCGATCCGATCCCCGCGTTAAAAATGGCCCTCGCGTTACCGTCGAGAAGCAGCCGGTTCGCGAGCAGGTCCGGCCAATCGCCGTCGGCGTCGAGCGTCGAGCAGGCACCTTCCGTAATCGAGTCTCCGAGCGCCACGATCGTGGCCGCTGGGTCCGGCGAGAGAACCTGTACCTCATACACGACGAACACCTGTCGCGTCGTTGCGGCCGACGACAGTGAAGCGGCGGATACCTGGTTGCCCGCGCCGTGATACGAGGTCTTGATTTGTCCTCGCCCGCCTTCCGTCGTCGGCGTGAAAGGGCCCGGAATGTACACTGAAATCGCGAGATCGCTAGCAGCGGAGACGTTCAGGTCGATCGGGTCACTCCAGATGTCGGCGCCAGCAGGTACGGTCACCTGCGAAGCGCCGCCGAAGGTGAGCTCGCGATCGGTGTCGGGAACGATCGCGTTGCCCGAGTCGCGGATCGCGACGTGAGCGGCACCGACGTCGAGCGCGGAAGAGGTGAAGCGCTGGCTGAATCGAACTCGAACCTGGCTACCACCCGCGGTGACGTGGGCCATCACGCGCAGGGTACTTTGGGAGAGGTTCGGCGTCGGGTCCGTGAAGGTCCGGTCCGTCGTGATCGTCGTGGAGAGCGGACCCCGCCCGCTCCATGCCGATATCCAGGTCTGAGCGCGAGCTGGCGTCACGACGGGGGGGCCCAGCGCGTCCGTGCAGGCGCCGCAGCCACCATCTTCACCACAGGCGCATGTACCGACGCGGCAGTCTCCCGAGATCTGTTCCGGCATGGCTCCGCGAGAGCTGCCGACGGCTGCCTGCCAGCAGCTCGGGACGCTGTCCGCCGAGCACGTCGAATCGGGCGCACTCGGCGCAACCGGCGAGTCGCCAGCGTCCGGTTCGCGCGTCCCCCCCGCCGCGACGGCGGCGTCCGGCTCGAAACCCTGGCTCTCGGACGAGACGTTCCGATCAGCCATCGCACAGCTCAGCGCGGCCAAGGCAAGCAGCGTCGCAACCTGGTTCAGCCGATGGCGGTACTCGCCCCAAGCACCGCGCTGCTCGAACAACTTCCAGCTCCGTTCTCGCGCACCCGATCCACAGGAGCTACCAAGGTTGACAAGAAAGAACAAAGAACAACGTCCGAGCCACGGAATTGAACCGGCGGGTGTACGCAAAGAAGGAGTCCAGAGGACGCAAAACCGAAGGCTCAGCGCGCCGCTCCTGCGGTCCGCGCCTCGCGGCCCGATCAGGCGGCATTCACCCGATGGCTACTCCTCGTGGACTGCTCGCTCCATCAAATGATGCTTCTGTCGGATCCGCCCCGATACCGAGCGGGACCTTCGTGCCCTCATCGTCACGCCGAAAGGCACGAGCATCCGCGCGCCGTGCGATCTCATCGATGAACAGGGCCGCACAGGTCGGCGTCATCGAGCTTGCGCGACACGATTCGAGTTGCTCGTCGTTGCGTCGATCGGTGCCAGACTCGCATTCTCTTGCTCGTCCCTCGCGCTTCGGTGGCCCGTGTCGATGGGAGCTTCACTCGCCTTGCTGAAAGGTTTATGGTGCCAGAGGACTCGAGCTCTGATGTCTCGGGCGTTTGACCTCATTGCTCGCGTCAATGTTGACTGCCACGCGCGTTGACGATTGCTTGGGGCGCGTGAGACGACTCGTAGTCGTTACCGCACAGTCGGCTCTTCGTAGATCCCACCTTTCTCGGCTCGGAGATATGGCACCTATTCGCAGCGCGCTCGTTGGCCTGATATTGTCCACGCCGTTCCTGCTCACGACACGGCAGGCGCGTGCCGCTAGTTTGCAGCAGGTAAACGACTGGGCGGTCGTCGGTCTGCCCTCGGATGTCAGCATGTACGCCTACGTGCCTGATAATGTCGCTGACCGTCCGCCACTGCTCGTGCTGATTCACTACTGTGGTGGCACCGCGCCTGCGGTCTTTGGCCAGGCCCGAGGGGGCGGCATAGTGCAGGCCGCTGACGAATATGGGTTCATCATCGTCGTGCCCAGCAGCGGACGGTGTTGGGACATTGTCTCTGACAAGACCCGCACGCGAAATGGCAACGGCGACAGCCATGCCATCCGTCAAATGGTCACACATGCCATTGGCGCCTATGGTGCCAACGCCGACCGTGTGTACGCGACCGGAGATTCCTCCGGCGGGATGATGACGGAGCTATTGTTGGCGCTCTATCCCGATGTCTTCAAGGGTGGCTCAACCATGGCCGGTATGCCCGCGGGATGTCGCGGCGCAAATGAATCCGGAAATGGAGGAGGGTACAGCGGCGCGTGTGCTGGCGGTGACGTGTCGCACACGGCGCAGGAGTGGGGCGACCTGGTGCGATCCTTCTATCCCGATTACACCGGGCCTCGTCCGCGCGTGCAGATGTTTCACGGGGATGACGATCCCTTGATCGACTACAACAACCACAGCGAGGCGATCAAAGAGTGGAGCAATGTACTAGGTCTGGAGTCGACTCCCACCGAAGATGAGGGCGGAGTGCGACTGGGGATGCATCAAGCCACTCGACAAACGTGGGTGGGCGAATGCGGGATGCCCGTGCTCGAGGCGTTCACCTCGCTCGGTGGAGACCATGGCCCCTCGGATGCGCTATTTCTGGCCGATCACCTCATTCCCTTCCTTGGTTTGGACGATACTGGGCCCGTAGATCCCGTGGTTGTTGCTTGTGAGAGTCAGGGAGCCGGCGGCGGCGATTCGGGCGGCTCGGACAATGCGGGTGGGGACAGTCCTGTTGGAGATAGTCCTGTTGGGGACGGCAGCGGAGCCCTGAGCGCTGACGGAGGCGGCAGGCCGCTGAATGCGGACGGAAGCGGCGGCGTGCCGGGCGCTGACGCGAGCGGCAGCGCGCCGAACGCTGATGGCAGCGGCGGAGCGCCGGGCGCTGTGGATAGCCTCGGATCGGGTGCTGACGCTCCTGGCGCGCTGGCTGCGAGCCCAGGTGGCGTCTCCGCCGCTGCCCTGGGCGATGGTCCGTCTACTCGCGCAACGGACGATTCAGCTCAGGGCTGCAGTGTGGCGTTGCCGCATCCTGGCGCGGGCGGTGGTTCGCGCTGGGACTGGCTCGCGCTGCTCGCCATGTCGGGTTTGCTCCGAGCAGCGAGGTCGGGGCGCTCCCTCGGTTCATCAGTGCCTGATTGAGGGGCAGAAATGCGCCGGCACGGGCTGCCCTGAGGATTCGGGGCGGCCTCGTCGACGTCAGAGACGATGACCTGGGTCGTAGCCGGCTACCAGATGATGGTGAAGCCGGCATTGACGAAGTTGACTGCCTGCGAGGGACGCTTGATGTCGATGACATTGGGGTTGTCGGGGTTCGTCTCGCCGAACTCATACAGCGTGTGCTCGGCCCGGAAGTACTCCAGGGCGAAGATGACGGGACCGGTCGTTTGGTAGATACCCGCCGTGACTCCCAGATTCTGCTTCAGCACCTGAGGATTCTGCGGTGTCCCGGTCGGGCCGATCGGCCCCGGATCGTTGGGCGACTTGTCCACGTGAAAGATGCCGGCGCCTCCCGCGAGCTTGGTGTGAATCGAGTCGACGGTGAAGGCGGCGAGACCGAAGACACCGCGGGATTTTCTCAGCGTGCCCGAGCTGTCGACCGCTGTTTGATGCTCGTCCACATGGGTGATGGGACTGAGTCCCGCGCCCGTGAAGCCGGCACCGCCAACCATGACGGGGCCGAGCGTCAACATCAGCCCTGCCTGCGCGCCCCATGCGTCGGCGTCAATGTCCTTTCTCGAGCCTGCCGGGCCGGTGGGGTCGGACACCGTGCCTTGCATCTGCTGCCAGAAGCCGCTGGCGAAAACGCGGACCTTTTCTTGCAGACGGTAGCTCAGCTCCGCCTCGATCCGAGGCAGCGGCGCGCGATTCAAGTCGCCATTGGCGATGTTGGCGGGATCGTAGAGCCCGATCGATAGCTCGACCCCAGCGAGATTCGGCGTCGTATAGACCAGACCTGGCTCGAAACCGGGGAAGACCGCGCCGAATGCCGCCATGCCGCAGGCGCCACCGGAGGCATCCTGGATCAAGCAGGGATATCCCATGCCGTAGTCATGAGCGATGTCTGCGTCCGTCTGTATCCCTCCGCGACCGAACAGCGCCAGATCGCTGCCCCCCTGGAAGCGACCCCAGGGGCCCTCCAGCCTGCCGTAAAGCTCTCGCGGATCGACGAGACCGGGGACGTTTTTAGTTCGAGAGCTGCTCGTGTTGAGCCAGAGCGCGATTCGCGCGCTCACCTCGAGGTCTTCGCTGACTTGCTTCCGGGCATTGAAGCCCAGGATGCTCATCAGAAACCCGTTGCGGATACGGGTGGACGCGATGTTGCCTGCGGTGTCCTTGGTATCCTTGGTGATGGTGCCTGGAAAGTCGGGCTGCCCGTCCGGGATGCCCGTTCCTTCGGCCACGCTGATGAAGGCGTTCACACGCCCGTCCACGCTGATCGCCCAGCCGCCGCCCTCGGCGAGCTTTACTTCGGCGCGCGCCGACGGAAGGCCCACGAGCGTTACCGACAACGCAACGCAGACCTCCGCCGCGAGCAAACATTTGTTGCCTTTCATGAGTCTGAGCTCTCCACCGCGTTCGAGCGACCATCCCTGGTCATTGACGAGTCAGGGCTCCGCTTCGGCACGACGCCGCAACACGGAGCTCGCGTACGCCTTAGCGAGGGATGACGTAGATATTGCGGAACGAAATGCGGTTGCTGTGGTCTTGCAACATGAGGCCGGCTGGACCAGGTGTTTCTGGGAAGCCGGAACGCGTGCCGCCGGGTACATCGGTATTGTCCTGCACGAGCACATTGTTGAGCTTGGCCGAGACGATGCGGGCGTTGGACACTTTTCTGCCCTGGTCGTCGAATCTCGGGCCCACGAACTCGATGTCGTAGGTGTTCCAGACCTCTTCCTGGAAACAAGCGACGGTCAGTGGAGCCTTGATTCCGTAGACGGATCCGCAGCCGTCAATCTCCGGTGGGCGCCCGAAGCTGTCGAGCACCTGCATCTCGTACATGGTCTTTAAATAGACCCCACTGTTGCCCCGCTCCTGCCCCGTGACGTTGGCAGGGAACACCGGCGTCTTGTATTCCAGATGCACGAAGAGGTCTTCCCACTTCTCCTTGGTGATGATGTCGCCGGTGCCGGGGGTCACCACCATCGTCCCATCCCCGAGCACCTGCCAGCCGGCAGGGCCACCGTTGTTGCGGGAGACCCAGGCATCGAGATTGGTGCCGTCGAACAGGACGACCTTCGGCGTCTCGGGCGGCGTGGCCGGGTCGGCCGGAGGTGGCTCGGCCGCGGGCGGCGTGGTGGAGTTGGCCATTGGCGCCTGAAGCATGGGCGCCGTCGGCGTCGTCGTCTCGGTCGCCGGTGTCGGCGCGGTCGGCGCCGTCATCGCGGGTTGCGGCGTCGGGTCGGTCGTCGGCACGTTGGACGAGGGAGACATCTCAGCACTGGCCCCGGTCCCGCCAGCGAGCGGGACACCGGCTCCGCTGGCTGGGTTGCTGGGCGTGACGTAGACGCTTTCGCCGCTCTCGGTCTCGCCCGAGCTACACCCTATCAACGCGGCGGATGCCGCCAGCAACGACCAAAGTGCGGAAACGCTATTTGACTTCTGCATGTTAGGACCTCGATTGGCTTGATGGACGTACACCCCTGCGGATCGCGTGGAGGAGAGCCACGCTACTCAATCAGCTACTCGCCGGCAGGCAACTCTGGCTCACTGATTCAACTCTGGCTCACTGATTCAACTTGTAGCGAATCTCGCGATAGAAGAGCTCGGCGAACTCCGCCTGAACGGAAACGAAGCCTTCGCTCAGCGGCTGGCCATTGTAGGTCATGTTGAAGACCCGGTTGACCTCGACGTCGTTGACCATGTAGATGGCCTCGGCAGCGCCGTCGATGATGATCTCCACGGTGTTCCACTCACCCCGCGGACGGTCAGCATGTATTCTGGCGGCCGATTTCGTGCCGTTCCCGAACGACTGCAATTGACCGTTCGCGCTTCTCGTCTGCGCACGCGTAGGGCCCCCGAGCACCCACAAATCTCCCGCCACATACTCGCCGCCAAGTTGCGATTCACCGAGCTGATGCTCGAGCGAGTCGGGCCAAACTTTGTTCACGTCAGTACCCGTGATGTGAAACAGAATACCCGCGTCTCGGTCCACTTGACTGCGGCCACCGAACCTGGCTTGGCCCCACTTGTACTCGACGTGCAGCGTGTACTTGCCACCGAGGCTGGTCAGGCTACGGAGATTCGCCTGCGGCTGATTGGACTGATCCTGCTGCGTTGGGTAGACGTGGATCTCGCCATTTTCGACAGCGTACAAGGGCTGCGTGGTGCCATTCACCACCCAGCCGTCCAGATTGACTCCGTTAAACAGCGGCACCCAACCGTCTGCCGATGCGCCACCGCTGCCTGCCATCTGCTGAGCGCCGCCGCTGCCTGCCATCTGCTGAGCGCCACCGCTGCCTGCCATCTGCTGAGCGCCCGCGCCCCCGGCGCCCCCGGACGTAGCCGCCCCACTGCTATCCGCACCAGCTGGCTCACCGGTGCCCCCTGCCACGAGCTCCGGCACCGCACCTTCCGTGGCTCGCGGCGCGCCGCTGCCGACTGCCGTGTCGCCCGTTTCGGGCACCATCTCGTTACCGTCGGTTTCAGCGGCGGAAGTGACTTGGGCCCCAGTGTCCGCTGGCTTCGTGGTGGCTGGTGGCTTCGGGGAGGACTCGCTGTCCGAGCAAGCGAGCGCGCCGGCTCCGAGCAGTACCGCGACGGCTGCCCATCGCGTCATTGGGTCGCGGCTGTGAGCGGCCCAAGCGGAGCCTTCGGTCACGTGATTTAATAGCTTCTTCATGGCTTCTCGCGTCGCAAGGGGGGCACGGCCGCTGGATACAGGGAGTGCCCACTGTTTGATGAACTGCTGTCCACGGTCATGGACGAATGGGCCGTGGATGAACTGGCCGCCTACCAAGCCTTGGTCTGCAGCTCTGGCGCGAATGCTCCAGCGCTGTTTCATGGTGCCATCACCGTCAGTTGAACCAACGCCGCTTCGCTCTCGCTGGCGCCGTCGCTGACAACGAAAGTAAAGCCATCCACGCCTACGAAGTCCGGGTGCGGCCGGTAGACGAGATCCTTGCCGAAGCCCTCCAGCGTCCCGTGCAATGGCATCCGGGAGATCCGAAAATCGAGCGCATCGCCATCGGCGTCCGAGCCCGCGAGAGAGACCAAAAGCTCGCTGTTGGCATAGAGCGACAGACCGAGGTTCTCCGTTGCCGTGGGGGCGGCAGGCTTGGGCTGCAGATTCATGGCCGCGAGCCATGCTGTGAAAACCGACACTGCGCCATCATCCACTCGGCTCTTGGCCAGCGGAGGCATGGCGGTGCCATCCAAAGCTGACATTCGCGCGAGGATGAGCGATCGGTCGGGCCTTTGGGGCGTCAGCAGCGTCGCCCCCATGATGCCGTGTGGCTCAATCACGTCGCCCCCGATGATGTGCTGTTCGCTGAGCGGCGTGCTGAAGAGCAAGTCGAATTCGCCGCGACCAGGGCCATCCGGTCGATGGCACTGAGCGCAATTGGCGTCGAGGTAAGCGCGAGCGCGCTCCTGCGCAAATGCGGTTCCCTGGCGCAGGGTCGGCATCTGTGACAGCGAAGCCGGCATGAGCGGCGCATTGAACAGGCCCAGCCCCTGCAGCGTGCTCAGCTCGTTCGCCGTCAGCCCGCTGCTCGGATAGTAGAGCGGGCGGTTGAGCTGCGCGACCTTCAGCCCGAGAACAAAGCCGGCGCTCGAGTTGTGGCACTGCCCGCACTCGCTGCGGCTGGGATAGTGCCAGACCTGGTCGCTCAACGCTTCGAGAAAGGCCTTGGGATTCTGCAGCTCCGCATCGCTCTCGTCCGGGCGCCAGCGGTAGGTCACGCCGTAGTACCGCTCGTCCTCGCCGTGAACCAGAAAACGCGTCTCCAGGCGACGGCTCGAGCCGTCCGCTCGCTCCAGCTCAAAGTGTTTGACGAACACCGTGCCCACCGGGAACTGCCAGGTGTCGCCCGACGAGACATCGATCTGCTCGTTCGGACTGTCTGCCTGGCCGTCGTTTGGCACGATGACCCAGCGCCCTTTTTTGGCCGCGTCGGACCAGAGCGGTGTACTCACATCGTACGGGATTACACCGGGCGAGGGTGTCAACGTAGCCAGGTTGGAGAAGACCCCAACCTGGGAAAGTAGAGCGGGAGGATCGGGGACGGGAGGGCCGGCGGGGGCAAGCCGGTAGACTTGACCTGCCGTGCCCGCAAAATAGATCTCGCCTTCACGGTCTTGCCCGAAGGTGACGACTTCGATGAACGGCGAGTTGAACAGCTCCTCCATCGGCCCGTGCCCGAGCTCGTCGCGGGTTGCCCAGATCTTGCCGTTGGTGCAATCGCTGAGGATGTAGCGCCCGTCCAGCGTTGGCAGTGTGCTGCCCCGGTAGACGAAGCCACCGATCACACATTTGCCTTCCGGCACGTTGCCCAGATCGGGGCACTGCGTGGCTACCCCGATGCAGCTGCTCGGGCGCTCGTAGAAGAGGTTCGGCTCGACCAGCGTGCCAACCAGATTGTTGGGACGGCCTGTCACCTGAAACGTCAGCCCCGACGCTTGAAACGTCCACGCGCCGAGCTCGGTATCTCCTTCGCGGAAGGGCCAGCCGTAGTTGCCTCCCTTGATGACCTCGTTCACTTCCT
>Ga0068861_100001441_pt1 | contig 15037 bp, 14 predicted proteins | sample KBSSwiS42_FD_66593 | JGI IMG/M metagenome (GOLD analysis project Ga0068861, IMG submission 66593) | Switchgrass rhizosphere microbial communities from Kellogg Biological Station, Michigan, USA - KBS Switchgrass S4-2 | ecosystem: Host-associated > Plants > Roots > Rhizosphere > Soil ...
CACCAGTCTTCATTCTCCGTCGGCTGCTATTGCGCCGACGAAGCGCGGTGCCATCGTTCGGTGTTACGTCAACTACTGGCCCAGCGGGGCGCGGCCATCTAATTCTTATCGGCCGCCAGTAGCGGCGCATCGCAACGGACGAACGATCGCACGCTTTCGACGAGCGGACGCGAGTGCCGTTCGCCGGGCTCGGGTTCTTCGCGGATGCGCGTAACGCGGGTGACCCGCGATTCGGCAAATTTCATCTTGCGCCAGATATGGCGGTGGACGAACAGGATGAAGCAGGCGAGTAATTCCTGCTCGGTGTCGCCCAATTCGGCAATCCCGCGGGGTTCGCCGGTACTCAACATGGAGAGCAATTGGGGAGTGATGGGCTGTCCATGCAATCGGTTGAACGACTGCACCACCTCGCCACCGGCAATACAGTCGATGACACACTGTCGAAAATTCATTGTGCGTTCCTCGCTAGACATCCGTATCCGAAACGAATCGCCCCCCGAACTCTCACCAGGGTGCGGTCGCACGCCTTAGGGGGAATATCCTAGCGTGCAGCCGCGTTTCCTCCAATCTCGTTTTTCGGTAAACGAGTAGCAATACCGCGAATTTTCTTTCGCTACGATGCGCGCTAGTTACACGCGCAAAAGAAGCGCTGCAGGTGCGATAAATCAGCAGTTCACGACACCGCAGGCATTTTTTTACTTTCAGCCTGAACCGCCAAGCCTGCACAGAGCATACGAAGTTGCTGCCGCAGATGGACTGGACAAAGACTCGTCGCTGACCAGATGGCCGGGAGGTCGATGACATGGCAATGCGTCATCCAGTGGGCACTGCTCACATGCCGAACGTACTTGCCGGCCTGTCAGCAATCACAATGTATGCAGGGCGCGAGCAGGGTCGACCCGACAGCCAGCCTGAGTCGGCCGCTCGGCGAGCGTTGCATCATCAACATCGGCAGCGCCGGCATCGATGCGATCGAGACCAATTTTAGTCCGCGGCCGGCGAACGGATTCATTTCCGTTCACCGCATGGAGAACGAGGCAGCAGGAGAAACTGACCGTTCAGCCGCAGTTAACGGATTGATGCTAGGTTGCGCATCCATGGCCTTCGCAGCACCAACCCTCGCCCATCGTTTGTGCGCCGGATGTTTCGCCAGCGCAGTCCTGTTCGGATTCGCGGCCTTCGCCAGCGCTTACGACGCACCGCCCCGCGTGGTACTCAACGCTCCGAATTGTGCACAGGAAGTCGAGAACTACCGTCGCGAATGCTTGCGTGCCTGCGAAACCAGCCTGATCAAGCCGCAGTGCGCCCGCTCGTGCAACGACCCCAACAAGCTGAGTCCGCGGCTGGCGGCCTGCGAACAGCGCAATAAGAAGCCTGCCTGAACGACGTTCGCGGCGGCAGCCGCCGGCCCCGCGCGTCCTGCCAGGCGATCAGCTGCCGCTGGCAGCTGATCCGGCGCTTTGAGCGACTTTGATCTGTGGCGATTCCATCATCGCCGCACGAACCGCGGGCTGCTGCTGAAAGCGCCCGGTTTCGATCCAGCGGCGGATGCGCGCGGCGTCGGCGACGCGCGTGTACTTGCCGAATGAATTCAGCAGCACGATGACGACCGGATGATCGTTGACCACCGTCTTCATCACCAGGCAGCGGCCGGCCGCTTCGGTGTAGCCGGTCTTCGAGATCACGATATCCCAGTCCTTGTTGCGAACCAGGTTGTTGGTGTTGCGGAACTCGACCTTGTGCCTGCCGATGGTCACTTCGTGCTCGGTATCGGTCGAATAGCTGCGGATGGTGGAGTTGCGCGACGCCGCCATCACCAGCTTCGACAGGTCGGCCGGGCTCGCGACGTTCTCGCTCGACAGCCCGGTGGGATCGGAAAAATGGGACTGCGTCATGCCCAGCGCGCGGGCCTTGGCATTCATCGCCTCGATGAACGTGTCGAGGCCACCCGGATAATTCCGGCCGAGCGCATGCGCCGCACGATTCTCGGAAGACATCAGCGCAAGGTGCATCAGGTCGCCGCGCGACAGCGTGGTTCCTACCGCGAGCCGCGAGGCCGTGCCGCGGTCGAGCGAACGATCTTCGTTCGTGACCGTGAGTTCTTCATCGAGCGACTGCTTTTCATCCAGCACCACCAGGGCGGTCATCAACTTGGTGATGGAAGCGATGGGCGCGGCCACATCGGCATTCTTGGACAACAGGATGGAAGCGTCGTCCTCGTTCACCACCAGTAGCGACGCGGACTTCACGTCCGGCTTGTCGTAGGTCCGCTTGGCAGCCCTGCCGGATTTTTTGGCGGGGGCCTTGTTGGTGCTTGCGGCCTTCCTGGCGGAAGCGGCATTCGACGTGGCCGCCTGCAGCACACCGCTGCCCATGAACAATCCGCACACCGTCAGCGTCAGTGCCGCCAGTCCCCGTTGCATCGAGCGCATCGCCAGTCCTGCAGTGAATATGTAAGGTGAAGTGTAACCAAGTATGCACTGATACCAAAGACAAAAGATCAGGCGATCCCCGATTCCAGCGCGACCTTGAGACGCACTTCCGGACGCACTTCTCGATTCTGAGAAATGAGGATGGGTAAGAACGGCTTCGCCTGGGGCGTGGGCAGGAACGGCTTCGCCTGGGCAAGAGCAGGAGAACGGATGCGAATCAGATGTCCCGTTCTTGATCCGATTCCTTTCTCAATTCTTGCCTAGCTTTCCGCGAGAAAATACTACTCCGGCCAAGAGCCTGCGCGGGGATGAAATACCTGTAACTCTTGCCGTCTGCGCGTCCGCCGGCAGGCAGCCGCGGCTCGCCGACAGTCTATTTCAGCCGCGCCCGCGATATCCCATCATCGTCCCATGCCGCCCATCGTGGCGTTTGGCAATCGAACCGAGGATTTCGCAATGCAGAGGCTGACCGACATGACCACACATTTCAAAGCTCCGCTGCGGCGTTCCCGCTCGGACCGCGTCGTCGGCGGCGTCATCGCCGGCCTGGCGAACTACTTCGGCATCGACATCACCCTGGCCCGCGTCGTCTACGTCGTGGGCTCGATCGTCTCGGCCGCCTTCCCCGGCATACTGGTGTACCTGATCCTGCTGATCGTGATCCCGATGGAAGATTGAGGACGGAGTTGCGCACGGAGAACGCACGATAGGGTCGGAACTCTGAATTCCGACCCTTTTTCCTCTCTGCCCCGTGTTCTCCGTGTTCTCCGTGCGAAATATCTTCATTACGTAGTGCCGTTTCCGCGGCGCCAGTGCGAACCACAACTCCGAAAGATATTTCGCACGGAGAACACGGAGAACACGGGGCAGAAAAAAGAGAAAATCTCCGTGAGAAATCTAAGCGGCTCAGCGAGCAGACGCCGCGGCGAGAGCAGCTTCTATGCCCTCGCCGCCCGCCTTGCGCAGTTCGGCGATCTCCGCCTGGGTCCATTGACGGGCCACGCGTCCGTCGAGCATCAGGGCGGCCGTATCGGCGTAGTGCTCGACGATGTCCAGGGAATGCGTCGCCAGCAGCACGCCGCAGCGAGCTTGCGACAAGCGCTCGCGAAGCAGCCGCTTGAGCGTGACGGCGCTGGCCGGGTCGAGGCCGTTGAACGCCTCGTCCAGAACGATCAGCGCCGGGTCGCCGATCAACGCGAGCAGTACGGTCAGTTTCTGGCGAGTGCCGAGCGAGTAAGTATCCGTGCACTTGTCTATGAAGCGCATGAAACCCAGCTGCGCGGCGACTTCCAGCAGTTCAGCATCGATACTCCGCAGATTCTTGGCCGCCGCGTAGACCTCGAGGCACTGCCTTCCGGTCAACAGCCCAGGTAGTTGCTCCGGTGCGCACGCGACTCCCAGGAGGCGCTTTGCATCCACCGGTTGGGCGATCATCGAGTAGCTGCCGACGCGGATCTCGCCGGCGTCGGCCCGCATTCTCCCCGTCACGCAATTGAGCAAGGTGCTCTTGCCGACGCCATTCGGGCCGAGCAGGCAGAACCATTCGCCGCGAGCGATGTGCAGCTCGACGCCTTGCAGGACTTCATGGGTACCGTACTTCGCCCGCAAGCCGGCAACTTCGAGGACGCGCTCGCTCATGCCCGATAGCTCGTCGACAAAGCAAATGCGTAGACAGCCGCCACCAGGCCCATCCACAGCAAGACGAGGTTCACAGCCGCCAGCCACGCCGCTTCGGACGCAAACACCGCGGCCGCGATCACGACGATTCCAATCGCCTGGTGCAGCAATGCACGACGAGCCAGCGGCCATGCGAATCCAACGAAGCTCACGGGCGTCGAGCGCAACCAGTGGGCAGCCTCCTTCGCAACAGTGACTCCCGCGCTCAGCAAGCTGACCAGGTAACTTGCCATGGTCCAGACGAGAAGGATGGCAAGGCCCCTGACCGCGGAGGTTCCCGATTGAACGGCGAACAGCGCCACGCACACGAACAGCAATCGCGAGTTCTCCGGCCGCCCCATCGACATGGCCCGTGCCACCGGCCAGTGCGACAACCCGCTATCCGAGGGTTGCAACACTGCTGTATTTCCCGCTGCGGCATGTACGGCGTATCGGGAAGCCTCACGCTGTTCTCGATGCTTTGCCTCGGGCAACCACCAGCCCACGGCGGATCCAACCAGGACGCCGGCGGTCAACGCCGCGAACGGTCGCAGGACCATTCCGAACTCGCCGCCCGCAATGGCAACGATGGCCAGCAGCAGGCATGCAACGAGATACTGCAAGAACAGCAGCGCAAAGCAATCGATCGCCCGATTCACACCCACGGCTGCCGCTGATAATGGGGCCGTCGCGAGCCATGATTCCGACCACGCAGCCATCGCGTGACGGCGCGAGCGAGAGACCGACGTGACCGAATGGATGCCCGCGACGATCAGCACGAGCAGCCAGTACTCATCTAGCGCCGACAGCCATGCACCCGATGACCAGTGGGCAACGGCAACGACCGCGGCGATCGACGCAACCATGCCGATGCCGGCAATCGCCGCCGTCTTGGATCGCCCCAAACGCCGCCAACGCTCCAGGCAAGCAAGCCATCGCGGCAACAGCGCCGGCTGCCGCAGGAGCCACGAAGGAATGGATGAGGGGAACGACTGCATCGGGGACTCAGCGTCGTGCGTAGCGAATCAGCGTATTCTAGCGTTGGATGAAGCGCCGCAGCCGTAATCTCGTGTCGTTCGACAGTCCCTGGGTGTTCGACCAGGGCACGGTGCGCATTTTCGAACCGGACGATGGCGCCGATCGCGAAGAGACTTCGCGACGCGTGCGCAATGGGCAACACAAGACTCCGTTCATGCTCGAAACCGGATCCGAACGGCAACTGCTGTTCACCCGCGCCAGCGTCCAAAGCACGATGTCGATCGACGCTCCCGATGCGCTGGTGACGCCCTACACGCGCGAGATGATGTCGTTCCTGTTGTTCGGTCCCGAACCGCGGCACATCGTCATGATCGGCCTGGGCGGCGGCTCGATCGCCAAGTTCTGCTATCGCAACCTGCCGGGCGCGCGGCTCACTGCGGTGGAAGTCGACACCGACGTCATCGCATTGCGCGATGAGTTTTTCCTGCCCGTGGACGATGACCGCTTCCGCGTCGTGCATGCGGACGGCGCAAATTTCGTAGCGTCGTTGCAGGAGCCCGTCGACGTGATGCTGGTGGATGCTTTCGATGCCGAGGGCATCGCGCCCTCGCTCGCCACATCGAACTTCTACAGCGATGCCTGCGCCCGGCTGGTCGACAACGGTGTGCTCGTCATGAATCTCTCGGGGGAGCGCAGCCGCTATCCCACGCACCTGCGGCGCTTGCGTCGCACGTTCGGCAATCGCCTGCTGCTGCTGCCCATCACCTCCAGCGACAACGTGCTCGCATTCGCTTTCAAAGGCGACTTGCCCGATATCGCCAGCGCCGCCTTCGAGCACTGCGCCGCTGAGTTGCAGGCGCGGCTGCAACTGGAATTTCCGCAGTATCTACAGCGGCTACGGCAGAGGCACGACCTGGCTGGCGTGCCGCAGTAGCCGGGATGACAGCGCTGCGGCCTTTGGGCACACTCGGTTCTCGGCCCGATGTCGTACGCGAGGTAGACGAGGTAGCTATGCAGCAGCGGGTGCCCGAACTCAGCCTGGCGGACTACACCCACGGCGGGCCGGCCAAACGCGAGGAATTCCGTGTCGAACTCATGCGTGGCCTGCAACGCTATGGGTTCATCATCCTGCGCGATCATCCCGTATCGATGCAGCTGCTGGACGAGGCATATAGCCTCAGCGCCGCGCTGTTTTCACAACCCGAGGAAACCAAACAACGCTACGTCGGAGGACCGCGTGGCTACATCCCGTTTCGAACCGAACGGGCGAAGAACCGCTCGGTGCCGGACCTGAAAGAGTTCTGGCAGATCGGCCCGGAGCGCACGACGAACACATCGCGAGGGCTTACCGAACCGCCGAATATCTGGCCGGCGCAGCCGCCGAAATTCAAGCAAGTCTTTCTCGAACTCTTCGGCGCATTGCAGGACACGGGCCGCATCATCCTGGAAGCGCTGGCGCCCAGCCTGTCGCTACCGCAGGATTTTTTCGCGCCGCTCATAGACGATGGCAACTCGGTATTGCGGCTGCTGCACTACCCGCCGGTGCCTGCGGATGCAGATCCAGACAGCGTGCGCGCCGCTGCTCACGAAGACATCAATCTGCTGACCCTGCTGGTCGCGGCCCAGGGCGCCGGCCTGGAGTTGCTGGATCGGGATGGGCGCTGGCTGCCCGTTGAAACGGCCCGCAACAACCTCATCATAGACTCTGGCGACATGCTCGCCCGCATGACCAACGACGTGATCCCCGCGACCACGCATCGTGTCGTCAATCCGCAAGGGCCGAATGTCAGCCGCTATTCCATGCCATTCTTCATGCATCCCAACAACGATGTGCTGCTGAGCTGCCTGCCGGCTTGCATCGGCACGGGCGCTAAATATCCGGATATCACGGCGGGAGCATTCCTGGAGCAGCGCCTGCAGGAGATCGGGCTGTTGAAGAAATGAGAGGCACCGCACGCGCTGGGAAGTTTTTGGATGCAGGAAGGTGCATAGAAGTCCTGGTGCGCGCATGATGATTGCTTTCCTTCTCGGATCGGGGAAGGATCAGGTAAGGATCTATTGCAATGACGCGTAATACCTCAGGCCACATTCGCCTGACGTCGCACTCCTCGGGGGGCAAGCCGCTGGCTTACCCCATCAACTGGGGTGCGCCTACGGCACGCGAACGCGGTCCCATCATCGGTTCGGTGGTCACGGCTGCGAATCGCAATGTGATCGGTGCGCATGGCGGCGCCTACTCCGTCTATCGCGCACTTGCCGTGTCGTCCGGCTCGCTCAATCCATCGGTCCTGCCCGACCTCAAGGACACGGGTCCGTTGATCGAGATCGGTCCGCATCCGCAATGGGTGGGCGCGAACAAGATCGTGTCGCTCGATCCCTGGGGCCATCGCGTCCAGGAAGATTTCAAACCCGAACTCGATGCCGGCATCGATATCCGTCCGACCATCGCGATCACCAAGGCGCGGCTGACGCTTCCCGAAGTGCGCGAAGCGCTACAGAAAGGCCGGCTTACCGAAGATGGCAAGATCATTCGTGCCAACGCCGAAGTCGCCGTCATCAAGGCGGCCATCGATCCGGTATGGCACCTGCCCGGCGTCGCGGAACGCTTCGGCGTGAAGGAAACGGCGCTGCGTCGCATCCTGTTCGAGCAGACCGGCGGCATGTATCCGGAACTCGTGACTCGCCGCGACCTGCACGTTTTCCTGCCGCCCATCGGCGGCATCACGCTGTATATATTCGGCGATCCCATTGCCATCCACGATACGACGCGGCGGCTGACCTGCCGCATCCATGACGAATGCAACGGCTCGGATGTGTTCGGTTCGGATATCTGCACCTGCCGTCCCTATCTCACGCACGGCATCGAGGAGTGCATCCGCGAAGCCCAGAACGGGGGCGCGGGATTGATCGTCTACAATCGCAAGGAAGGCCGGGCGCTGGGCGAAGTCACCAAGTTCCTGGTCTACAACGCACGCAAGCGCCAGCCGGGCGGCGACCAGGCCGCAACCTATTTTGCCCGTACCGAATGCGTCGCGGGCGTCCAGGATGCACGCTTCCAGCAGCTCATGCCCGACGTGCTGAACTGGCTCGGCATCACTCGCATCAACCGGCTCGTGTCGATGTCGAATCTCAAACACGACGCTCTCGTGGGCGCCGGCATCGAGATCGGCGAACGCGTTCCGATCCCGCCGGAACTGGTGCCGCAGGATGCCAGCGTCGAACTCGAAGCGAAGAAAGCGGCCGGCTACTTCACCACGGAGGAAGCGCTGTTGAATCCCGCCGCCGTGGTCGGACGCGACATCAAGGATTATTGAGTCGATGCTGACATCCGGTCCGCAGGCCTTGCTATCGGCCGCGATGGTTCGCAAGGCCGCACAGCGAATGCTGACCCTGGCACTCGACGGCAAGCTCGACGATTGGCGGGTCGATCTGGATCGCCTGCCCGCTACCGCCGACTACGTCGTGAACGTCGTGCGCGAACGCTACCCAGCGCTCGACATTCCTTTTCACGCACGCTGGCGCCACTTCGTTTTCGACGGACGCGACCTGGGCCTCGATGCGCTCGCAGGCCGGGCCTGGCCGAATCCCGACGCTCGCGCCCGCGCCGCTTTCGACCTCGCCATCACATCGGTGCTGCTCGATGCCGGCGCCGGCCCGGGCTGGAAGTATCAGGACAAATCGACCGGGCTGGTCGCCGCTCGCTCCGAGGGCCTCGCACTCGCGAGCCTGCGTTGGTTTGCGGCCGGCGGCATGTCGCACGATCCAAGCGATCCATTGCGTGCCGATGCGTCTACATTGCAGCAACTCGCTGCAACCGACCTCAATGTCGCGTTCCAGGCTTCGGACCTGAATCCACTCGCAGGCGCTGCGGGCCGGGCTCAGTTGCTCGCACGATTGGGAGCGACGGTGCAGGCTCGCCCTGCCCTGTTCGCGCTCGCCGATTCGCCTCGCCCTGGTGGACTGTTCGATGCATTGAAAGCACGGGCGGCGCACGGCGTGCTCCCCGCCGCGGACATTCTTGAACTACTGCTCGATGGCCTGGGATCGATGTGGCAGAACCGCCCGACGCTCGACGGCGTGCCGCTGGGCGATTGCTGGCCGCACGCAGCCTTGCGTGGCCCAGCGGCGGAAGATCACTTCGCGCCGTTGCACAAGCTGTCGCAGTGGCTGACGTATTCGCTGCTCGAACCGCTGCAGGCTGCCGGCATCGAAGTGTCGCAACTGGACGCGTTGACCGGACTCGCCGAATATAGAAACGGTGGACTGTTCGTCGACATGGGCGTGCTCGTGCCCCGGAATGCAGCAGCCTGGTCGGCTACGCACCAGGTGGCGGATCCGTTCGTCGTGAGCTGGCGTTCGATGACGGTTGCATTGATCGACGAACTCGCGCCGCTGGTTCGTTCCCGGCTGGGACTCGGGCAAGATGCGTTTCCGCTTGCGAAGCTGCTCGAAGGCGGCACCTGGGCAGCGGGCCGGCGCATCGCACGCGAGCGGCGTAGCGACGGCGGGCCTCCGTTCTCGATAGTCAGCGACGGCACGGTATTTTGAAGTCTAACGTAGGATCTGAGGCGGGGCGATGAACAAAGTCACGGTAGTCGATCATCCTCTCGTGCAGCACAAGCTCACGCTGCTACGGGACAAGACGCGCACCACCAAGGGCTTTCGCCAGCTCATGCGCGAGATCGCGACGTTGCTGTGCTACGAAGTGACTCGAGACCTGTCGCTCGATCCGGTGACGATCGAAACCCCGCTCATGTCCATGGAAGCCCGCATGCTGTCGGGCAAGAAGCTGGTGTTCGCTCCCATCCTGCGAGCCGGCATGGGATTGCTCGAAGGCATGCTGGACCTGGTGCCGTCGGCCCGCGTCGCCCACATCGGACTCTATCGCGAGCCGGAAACGCTGGTCGCCGTGGAGTATTACTTCAAATCGCCGGCCGACCTGCCGGATCGCCTGGTCATCGCCATCGATCCGATGCTCGCGACCGGCAACACCGCCGTCGCGGCGATCGATCGCTTGAAAGAACACGGCGCGACCGACCTGCGCTTCGTCTGCCTGCTGGCCACCAAGGAAGGCATCGCGAACATGCAGGAGCATCATCCGACCGTTCGCATCTGGACTGCCGCGATCGACAACGAGCTCAGCGAGCATGGCTATATCCTGCCCGGGCTCGGCGATGCGGGCGATCGGCTGTACGGAACCCGATAGGGATATCGCACGGAGAACCTCGGCAGATTAACTATAGCAATCTCAAGGGCACCGTTCCGATTGCGAATCTTGTCTTCTCTGCCCCGTGTTCTCCGTGTTCTCCGTGCGATATCTCTTGAAGCCGTGTCGTTGCACCTCTGACGCAGTGGTAACGGCTCGACGTTCTCAAGAGATATCGCACGGAGAACACGGGGCAGAAAAAGAAGGTACTGTAGATGTCCTACGGCGTTCACCGTGCGCCACACGACATAAGAACCGGCTAGTCCTCGTTCCCCAACGGCAAGACTTTCTGCTGCAGTTCGATCCGCCCCTTCCCTGACGTGATCTGTTTGAACTCCTTGCGGCTGACCGAGACGTACCGTTCGTTGCCGCCGATCTCGACCTGAGGCCCCTCGGTCACCGCATGGCCCTGCTCGTCGACGCGCACCACCATGGTTGCCTTGCGGCCCGTGTGGCAAATGGTTTTGAGTTCGACCAGGTTGTCCGCCCATGCCAGCAGGTACTGGCTGCCCTCGAACAACTCGCCGCGAAAATCGACCCGCAAACCGTAGGCGAGCACTGGAATGCCCAGTTCATCGACGATGTCCGTGAGCTGCCAGACCTGTGCGCGAGTCATGAATTGCGCTTCGTCCACCAGCACGCAATGCAGGGCGCCGTTGCGTTCGCAATCGAGACGGGCCAGCGCCAGCAGGTCGTCGTCCCTGACGAATGTCTTGCTGCGCGCTGCCAGCCCGATCCGTGATTTGACGATACCGGCGCCATAACGATCGTCGAGCTTCGGCGTCAGGATCAACGTCCGCATGCCGCGCTCGTGATAGTTATAGGCACTCTGCAGCAAGTTGGTGGTCTTGCCGGCGTTCATCGTCGAGTAATAGAAGTAGAGTTTGGCCATGCAGAGGAGTCGAGCCGCGGCTGGGGATGGAAGTGTCGCATGGGCTCGGGGCTCGGGGCTCGGGCCAGAGCCTGATCGGATCAGCTGCGATCTTGCTTCTGGCCCGAGCCCCGAGCCCGTAGCCCCGGGCCCCTTCCCTCACCCATAATCCACCGCGTCGCCACCCACAACAACCATCCCCATCTCCCCCATGACAGACGTTCTTCGCGGCCTGCTCGGCCTGGCCGTACTCGTGGCTATTGCCATCGCGCTGTCGCAGAACCGGCGGGCCATCCAGCCACGGGTGGTAGTGGCGGCACTCGCCATGCAGGTGGCGATCGGCGCGCTGGTGCTGTTCGTTCCCTGGGGTCGAGTGGCGCTGGCCGCGGCGGCGGGGGCCGTCAACCATGTGATCGAGTACGGCAACAAGGGCATCGAATTCCTGTTCGGCGGCCTGGTGTCGGCGAAAATGTTCGAAGTGTTCGGCAATCCCGGTTTCGTGTTCGCGCTGCGGGTGCTGCCGGCGATCGTCTATGTGTCCGCATTGATCGCCGTGCTCTATCACCTCGGTATCATGCGCTGGGTGGTGGTGGGCCTGGGATTGCTGTTCCAGAAGCTGCTCGGCGTCAGCAAGATCGAATCGTTCTCGGCGGTGACCACTATCTTTCTCGGCCAGAGCGAAATGCCCGCGGTGCTCAAGCCGTTCACCAAGCAATTGCATGGCGCCGAATTGTTCTGTGTCATGACCAGCGGCATGGCCGCCATCGCCGGTTCGCTGCTGGCAGGCTACGCGGGCCTGGGCGTCAAACTGGAATACCTCATCGCCGCTTCGTTCATGGCGGTGCCCGGCGGCCTGCTGTTCGCCAAGCTGCTCTACCCGAGCACCGAACCCAGCACCATCCAGTTCGACGAAATCCGTTTCGACGAGCATCCCTCGACCAACATGATCGAAGCTGCGGCCTCGGGAGCCGCTGTGGGCTTGCGCGTTGCCGTCAATGTGGGCGCGATGCTGATCGCCTTCGTCGGCCTGATCGCACTGCTGAACGGGATGGTCGGCGGCATCATGGGCTGGTTCGGCCATCCCGAACTCAACATCGAAACACTCCTGGGCTACCTGTTCTCGCCGGTGGCCTGGCTGATCGGCGTGCCCTGGGAGCATGCCGGCATCGGCGGCAACCTGATCGGACAGAAGCTCATCCTCAACGAGTTCGTCAGCTATGTTTCGTTCGCGCCGTACCTGAAGGATCCAGCGAGCGTCGCTGCCGCAGGGTTGACGGTGCTGGATCCCAAGACCATCGTGATCCTGTCGTTCGCACTGTGCGGCTTCGCGAACTTTTCATCGATTGCCATTCTGACCGGCGGTTTCGGCGCAGTTGCGCCAGATCTGCGACCGCAAGTGGCGCGCTTCGGACTGCGAGTGGTTGCAGCCGCCACCTTGTCGAACCTCGCCAGTGCAACCATCGCAGGGGCTTTCATCGGAGGGGCGTCATGAACGAGATCGAGACCCTGGTCAATGCCGCGCGCGCGGCACGAGAAAATGCCTATGCACCGTATTCCGGCTTTCGAGTCGGTGCGGCAGTGCAGGCTCGCAATGGCCAGGTCTTCGGCGGATGCAATGTCGAGAACGCTTCGTACGGGTTGTGCAACTGCGCCGAGCGCACAGCGCTGTTCGTTGCCATCGCCGCTGGATACAAAGCCGGTGATTTCACCCACCTCGCCATCATTGCCGATACCCAGGAACCGTGCGCGCCCTGCGGCGCCTGCCGCCAGGTGATGCTGGAACTGGGCGGCCGCGACCTGATCGTGATCCAGGCAAATTTACAGGGAAATATCACCCAGACGACCGCCGCGGACCTGTTGCCGGGAGCCTTCGGCCCGGACGTGCTAGCAGCTACCGAAACCCTGGTGCGTTGACTGAGCAAGCCCCCGCCAGAGTATACAAATCCCAACCATCCTGTCTTTCTTCGCCGGATCTGCCTCGCTCCAATAGCGCGCAATCCAGCTGCGCCGTGACCAACCTGAGAGCAGTTGCTACTCGCCAAACCCCGAAGGTCGCGCCGCCACCACACGCAATCTCGCCGATTGCACTGCGAAACCCGCGGCTGTCATGAAGTTTGCATATACATGATGTGTAATTACAACGGGCGCAATGGCAATGTATGCGCCAGAATTGAAAAAGTATCCTCAGGAGAGATTCTTCCATGACGACGCAAATACGTGGCGCCTGCGTATCCGCCCTGTCCGTTCCTCGTGTCGCTTTCTGGTCCGTCACTGCAGCGCTTGCCGCGCAGTTCGGTTCTCTCGCGCACGCTCAATCGACCGGCAGCGCCGCGCTCGAAGACACTCTCACCGAAGTCATCGTCGAAGCAAAACGCGTGACTGTGCTGGGTTCCGTGACGGAGCAGACGGCAACCAAGACTCGTGTCGCCGTCACCAAGGAATATCTGAACAAGCAGGTCGCCGGCCAGTCGATCATGCAGAGCCTCAACCAGGTGCCCGGCGTCAACTTCACGAACAACGACCCCTACGGTTCGTCCGGCGGCAACCTGCGCATCCGCGGTTTCGAAGGTTCGCGTATCTCGGCAACGTTCGATGGCATGCCGCTCAACGACAGCGGCAACTACGCGCTGTTCACCAACCAGCTGCTCGATCCGGAACTGGTCGAGCGCATCGACGTGAATCTAGGCACGACCGACGTCGACAGCCCCACCGCTTCGGCTACCGGCGGCACGGTGAATTTCCGCTCGATCGCGCCTTCGAAGGACACGGGCGGCCAGACGGTGCTGTCGGTCGGCCAGGATTCTTATTGGCGCGCGTTCGGACGTTTCGATACGGGTGAGATCGGTCCCTGGGGCACCAAGGCATGGATCGCCGCGTCGACCACCCGGTACGACAAGTTCAAGGGACCCGGCGACATGGAAAAGCAGCAGTACAACGCGAAGATCCTGCAGGAGTTCGGCGACGACGGCGACTTCGCCAGTGTCGCGTTCCATTGGAATCGCAATCGCGTGGCGTTCTATCGCACGGCGAGTGCCGCGACCTTCAGGCAGTTCGGGTTCGACTACGACTATCTCAAGACCTGTACGCAATCCGGACCGACTCCTGGCATCAGGGGCAACGACAACGCCACGACGGTTGCCGCCAACACGCCGATCCTCGCCGTCGACAACACCGCGAACACTTCTTCGTGCGCGAATTACTGGGGCGTGCGCGTCAACCCAACGAATACCGGCAACATTCGTGGCCAGTCGCTATTCCACCTGGCCGACAACCTGCGTCTGACCATCGATCCTTCGTTCCAGTACGTGCTGGCGAACGGCGGCGGCACGACCGTGCAGGATGAAACGCCGGCAGCGGGCAATGCCGACCGGCGTATCGTCGGCTCGACCGGGCTGGCCGGCTTCGACATCAATGGCGACGGCGACATTCTCGACAGCGTTCGTCTCTACACGCCGAGCAATACCAACACCAAGCGCTACGGCCTTACGACTTCGCTGATCTATGACATCAACGACGACAATCGCGTGCGCGTCGCCTACTCGCTGGACTATGCGCAGCACACTCAGACTGCGGCATGGGGCCCGCTGCTGGCTAATGGCGATCCGGAGAACGTGTTCGCGGGGCGGCTGGGTAAGAAGACACCGACGGCGGACGGCAGTTACCTGCGTGGCCGCGACCGATATTCGATCGCGCAGTTGAACCAGGTGTCGGGCGAATATCGCGGTGAATTCCTCGAGGACCAGCTGGTCGTGCAACTCGGTGTGCGTGCGCCGTTCTTCAAGCGCGAACTGAATCAACATTGCTATACGCCGAATGGCGGCAGCGGCGGTACCGGCGGCGGTTCGCTGTGCACGACGCAGATTCCGGTGGCCACGCTCGCCAATGGCAACGTCA
>Ga0068861_100001442_pt1 | contig 15035 bp, 13 predicted proteins | sample KBSSwiS42_FD_66593 | JGI IMG/M metagenome (GOLD analysis project Ga0068861, IMG submission 66593) | Switchgrass rhizosphere microbial communities from Kellogg Biological Station, Michigan, USA - KBS Switchgrass S4-2 | ecosystem: Host-associated > Plants > Roots > Rhizosphere > Soil ...
ATCTATCTCGCTTCTCTTTTGCCGCGGCCGCAATTTCTACCGGCAACTGTTTTGAACGGGGCAACGTTCGAGGCAGGAAGTATTGCGCCGGGGAGTATCGCGGTTGTTCGCGGGAGTTCGCTGGCCTTCAGTACAGAGATGGCTATTTCCGCGGAGCCGCCCATGACGCTCGCAGGGACGACTGTGACGGTCAATGGACGGGCGGCGCGGATCTTTTATGCTTCGCCTGACAACAGCGTGTTTGTGGCGCCAGATGGTTTAGCGGATGGACCAGCCGTCGTTGTCATCACGAATGCAGATGGGTTTTCCTCGAAGGCCGAAGCAGTTGTTTCTTCAAGCGCACCAGGAGTGTTCACGGCTAGCGGAGATGGTCGTGGTGAAGCGATTGCCCTCAATTCCGATACGCAGGTTGGAGCGCCTTTCGATCCGACAAATGGAGGGCTACGTCTCTCAATCTTCGCAACCGGCGTCGCGCGCGCCCACAACGTGTCCGTTGCGATTAACGGACAGCCGGTGAAAGTAGAAACAGTTATGAACAGCGGCTTGCGAGGGCTCGATGAGATTCATGTGCTGGTACCGGCGGAGCTGCGCGGCGCTGGAGTGAGCACGCTCGGCGTTACGGCTGATGGTGTTCAAAGCAACTCAACCACGATCACGATCGGCGGAAGCTCTTTGCGTGACGTTGTGATCAACGAGTTCCTCGCAGATCCACCTGACGGCCTCGCAGGCGACGCAAACCACGACGGCGTGCGCGACACATCTGCCGATGAGTTTATCGAACTCGTCAACTCGACCACGCACGATCTCGATCTCAGCGGCTATCAACTCCAGAGTCGCGCGCTTACCGCGACTAACGACACCATGCGGCATCGTTTCGCGCCCGGCACAATCCTCTTCGCCGGCACGGCTATCGTGGTCTTCGGCGGCGGCTCACTGAACCCCGGCGATCCGATCTTCGGTGGCTCTCAAGTCGTGAAGGCCTCAAGCGGCGGCCTCTCGCTTGTGAACTCGGGCGGCGTCATTACGCTGCGAAATACAGCCGCGGAGATCGTGACCTCAGTCGCTTATGGTTCGTCATTGGGACTTCGAGCGGATCAAAACCAATCACTCACCCGCTCCCCCGACATCACCGGCACATTTTCCCTTCACTCAAGCACATCCGATCGACATTTCAGTCCCGGCGCCAAGCTCGACGGATCCGTGTTCATCCGTGTTTCTAATCCGAGCCCCACACCAACACCAACACCAGCGCCAACACCGGCGCCACAAAAGCTCCTTATCACACAGCTCTTCGGCGGCGGCGGCAACACCAACGCCCCTTACCGCAACGACTTCATCGAAATCTTCAACAACGGCCACTCACCCGTAAACCTCAAGGGTTGGTCCATCCAATACGCCGGCGCGACAGCCTCCACCTGGTCAGTAACACCACTCACTCCAATCACACTCGCCCCAGGCCAGTACTACCTGGTCCAGGAAGCCTCCGGCGGCGCCAACGGCCTCCCGTTACCTCAACCCGACGCCTCAGGCACGATCGCCATGGCCGCCACCGCAGGGAAAGTCGCACTCGTAAAAACAACTACCCAACTTTCCGGCACATGTCCCAACGATCCAAACATCATCGACCTCGTTGGCTACGGCACAACAGCAACTTGCTTTAACGGCAACGGACCCGCACCCGCCGCAAGCAACACCAACTCCATCCTGCGAAAGTCAAACGGCTGCACCGAAACGCACAACAACAACTCCGACTTCACCATTGGAAATCCAAATCCCCGCAATCTTGCATCGCCTGTTAACATATGCGCCGACTTAATCGCCGGCTTCGACACGTGTAGATTTCTTCATGCAATCTCTGACAGACGCAATCACGCCACTGCGCCAGCATTTTGGTTTCGACAACTTCCGCGAAGGCCAACGTGAAGTAATCGAGTCGATCCTCGCCGGCAAAGACGTCGTAGTCGTGATGCCTACGGGAAGCGGTAAGTCTCTGTGTTATCAACTCCCGGCAATGATTCTCGAAGGCGTCACGCTCGTCGTCTCGCCTCTGATCGCATTGATGAAAGATCAGGTGGACACGCTTCGCGCTCGCGGACTGCCCGCGACGTTTATCAACAGTTCGATTCCCGAACCGGAACAACACGCCCGCATCGAGTCACTGCGCCGCCGCGAACACAAACTCGTCTACATCGCACCCGAACGTTTTCGCAGCAGTCGTTTCAACGCCGCACTTCAATCAATTCCAATCTCACTCTTCGCCGTTGACGAAGCACATTGCATCTCCACCTGGGGCCACGACTTTCGTCCCGACTACCTGCGCCTGCGACACGTCATTCGTTCACTCGGCAACATTCCCACCCTCGCGCTCACAGCTACCGCGACGCCTTACGTTCGTTCCGACATCATTCAACAACTCGGACTTCAGCACCCGCAGACTTTCGTTAGCGGCTTCGATCGTCCCAACCTGCGAATCGAAGTTGTTCACGTCGAAAAAGAGCGCGAGAAGATCACGCGCATCAAGCGGCTGGCCCAGGCGCACGAAGGTTCCGGCATCGTTTACACCTCAACTCGCAAAGCAGTCGAACAGGTCGGGCGCGAACTCAAACGCTTGAACCTTCGCGTTTCGACTTATCACGCCGGCATGAGCGACGCAGTACGTGTGCGCGCGCAGGAAGACTTCATGAGCGGACGGACGCAGATGATCGTTGCTACCAACGCGTTTGGCATGGGCATCGACAAACCCGACATTCGTTTTGTGGCGCATTACCAAATGCCGGGGTCGATCGAAGCTTATTACCAGGAGATCGGCCGCGCCGGACGCGACGGCTTGCCGTCAACGTGCGTCTTGCTCTTCAACTACGCCGACAAGAACACGCACGACTTCTTCATCGACGGCTCTTATCCGGATCCCGCTTTGATCAAAGACGTCTACAACGCGCTTGCGGGCACCGGGTTGAAACAGATCGAACTTTCAACTTCAGAGATTGCGCATCTTGCGGGTTTGCGAAACGAAATGGCTATACAGTCGGCACTTTACCTGCTTGAACGAGCAGGTCACATCGAGCGCACCACTACGCCAACGAATCGTGAGGCGAACGGGAGACGGCAAGGTCGCACGATCGTGATGCTGGACGCGTCGCCCGCGACGCAACTGCGGGTCGATCCACGGCAGGTTTCAGGACGGGCGGATCTTGAAAGGCGCAAGCTGCGCGAACTGATTGAGTTTTGTTACACCGAGGATTGTTATCGCTCGCATATCCTGAACTACTTTGGTGATCGTCATCGTGCGAAGCGCTGCGGTAGTTGTGGGAACTGTCAGCCAGCCACCGAGGTTCGCGAGCGTGAGGCCCAGGGGGACAAAGCATTTAAAACCGATTTAGAACCACGGATACCCACGGATGATGAGTTGCTGTGTGTGCGGAAGATACTTGCGTGTGCGAAGCGAATGAACGGGCGTTTCGGAAAGAAACTATTAGCAGGAACACTGCGCGGCTCTGCGGCGAAACAGATCGTGCAGTCGCATCTAAACGAACTATCGACCTACGGCCTGTTACGTGACATGCCACACGATGAGCTGCAACTCTACATCGACGCCTTGATTGCCGCGGGCTGTTTGAAAATAATTGGCCGGCAGTACCCGACCATCTCAACGACTGAGCTCGGAGATCGCGTCATGCGCGAGCAGGAACAGGTCGTGTTGGCACTACCCGCCACGATCGGGAGCTGATAAATGCATAAAGTTGTCCTTCTATTCGTAATGCTGTTGCTGACGACGAACGTCGTTGCGCAGACCGACAAAGTCGAACAAACGGGTTGGGAGGAATTTACGCCCGAGGGTAGCGGCTTCTCGATTCTGTTTCCAACTAAACCAGTCGAAGCGATCAATAAGAAGACCGCGTACACGATGCACTCGTTTACGACCACCGCTGGACGCGCCACTTACGTCGCCACTTACACCGATTACGAACAGATAAAATTAGCTCCGGCTGATCTCCTGGCTGCAAATCGCGATCGCTTTAATAAGAGCCTGCAAGCAACACTCATTTCGAGCCGCGAGATCACCCTCGACGGGCACACTGGTCTGGAGTTTACGAGCGAGACGCCCGCCGCAAACGTAAAGTCACAACTGTTTCTGGTTGGAAAACGACTGTTTCAGACGGCCGCGGTGGTCTTTAAAGACGTGGACCAGACGAGATATGTAGACCGCTTCTTTGGGTCATTTAAACTGACCGCGGATAAACAATGATCTACTTCACAACCCCGTCCAACGGACTCGAGGCACTCGCATACAAACGCTTCGGCATGCGACCGGCCACATACGCGAGGCGCCCCGCTTGAATCGCGAGTTTCATCGCCGTCGCCATCTTCGCCGGATCCTGCGCTTCGGCGATCGCAGTATTCATCAGCACTGCGTCCGCTCCCAGTTCCATCGCCACCGCTGCGTCACTCGCCGTTCCAACTCCCGCGTCAACGATGATCGTCGCATCAGGCAACTGCTCACGCATGATGCGCAGGTTCGCGGGATTTTGTACGCCCAGACCGGAACCAATTGGCGCGGCCAGAGGCATGATCGCAGCGCAACCAACTTCCAGCAGTTTCTTCGCCATGATCAGATCGTCGTTGAAGTAAGGCAGGACGACAAAACCTTCCTTCACGAGTATGCGGGCGGCTTCGAGCGTCTGTTCGTTGTCGGGAAAGAGCGTCGTTTGATCGCCGATGACTTCGAGCTTCACGAGATCCGTTTGCAACGCTTCACGCGCGAGTCGCGCCGTTCGAATCGCGTCTTCTGCTGAATAACATCCCGCCGTGTTCGGAAGAATCTGCAAACTCGGATCGAGATAATCCAAAAACGATTCGCTGCTGCGATCGAGAGGCACGCGCCGCACAGCAACAGTCACCATCTCGGCGCCTGAAGCCGCGTGCGCGCTGCGCATCTCATCGTAGCTGCGGTACTTGCCGGTACCGATAATCAAACGTGAAGTGAATTCACGACCAGCAATAATTAGTGTTTCAGCAGACTTCGCTTGAATAGCCGTTGACATGTCTAAAACTTTACACGGATCTAAACGGATCCACCACCAACGAAGTGCACAATCTCGACCCGATCGTCGTCCTGAAGCATAGTTGTGTTCCAGTCAGAGCGGCGCACAACAGCGCGGTTCAACTCGACGGCTATTCGGGCCGCAGGTAGTTCGAGTTGTGTGATTAGTTCAGCCAGCGAGACCTGGCAAGTTGGACTGGAGAGTTCTCTTGCTTCGCCGTTGACGTAAACCCGCAAAACCTTCTTAGAACCTCATTTCGCCGGGTGAATGACACGGCGCAGTTCGGCAGCCTGGTCTTTCGCAACAGCGCGCACCAGGACGGCGGCTCGGCCGGATGTGAACTCGGGAATGTGGGTGAAGACGCTGGCGACACCATCACTTTCCGTCTTCAACGTATAGATCAACGGACGGAAGGTCGTACCAAGAATCTTTACGGACACAGCAACAGCCGCGAGGGGCGTCTCGTCACCGGCTACTCGATTACCTATTAGTACTCGCAGCGTGTACTTCTCGCCCGAATAGAAGTCCTCGTCGTCGAGTATCGTGATCACGAGGCCGTCCGGCAGCGGCAGTTCGATATCCTCTAGTGCCGCTTCCTCCTCTACCGCCGCAACCGGCTCTTCCTCCGCCTCAACATGCTCCGACGCGTGTTCATCCGCGACTTCAACTTCCTCGACGCGCGGTGGCGGTGGCGTCCATTCCTGCGTTATCGGCCCGTATTCAATCTCGAACGGCTCTTCGACAACAATCGACGGAGCACTCGCTTCTGCTTCTTCAATGATTATGGTGTCAGGGGCCGCTGCTTCCTTGCCCGCGCGACTCATCATCTTCTTCAGATCGTCAATGCGTCCGGAGTGAATCGCGGCGCAGATCAGCTTGTGCTGGCGCTTAAGGCGTTCGGCAAGAATCTCTTCACTGAAGCCCTGTTCGATTAGATCTCCGTAGGGTGAGCGTTTGCTGGCGAGAATGGTGCCGCCGGTGTAAACGAGCGAGAGAATTATCGGTGCGTCGAGTCCTTTGTCTTCTGTCTGAACATGATAGACGACGCCGTCATGCTCAATGTCAGTGTTGAATCCGGTAATCACAGTTGCAAGGACTTGCGTTCTCTTTCCCGATTGAACTCGAGGCAAAGCCCTCGCGGAGCGGGCTTGTCCTGAACGGTAACACAAGCATTTTTTCACGGTCAATCAGCATTTTTTCTGCGTATTCGCTGCCAAGTACGTTGCTTGACACCCTTGATCACATCGTCTAGCATCAGCTTGTACAATGATTCTCAAGCTGGTTATCGAGTGACAGGGTTGCGCCTGAGATGCCGTTTCGTCTTTACGACTACTTGCCGATCCTCTTGATGTTCATCGTTGCCGCAGGTTTTGCGGTGGGCAACGTTCTCCTTTCCCAGTTAGTCGGCCAACGAAAACGAACACGAACGAAGTTGATGCCTTACGAGTGCGGTAAGGACCCGGTAGGCTCCGCACGCGAACGCTTCTCGGTGAAGTTCTATCTCATTGCGATGATCTTCATCCTCTTCGATATCGAGGTGATCTTCCTCGTGCCCTGGGCTGCCGTGTTCAAAGCGCTTGCTGCGCAGGGCGACTCGATGCGCTGGTTTGTTTATCTGGAAATGATGGTTTTTGTCGGTCTGCTGCTTGTCGGTTACATCTACGTCGTGAAGAAGGGCGCTTTCGAATGGGGTGAAAGAGCGCGGCGCGAAGCAGAAGCAGAAGCCAAAGCGCTGCATGAGGTGGAACAGCAGCAAGCACGGCAACGGCCGGCCGCATGAAGATTTTTCTGTGCCCCCGCGTCTCTGTGGTTTCAATGGATAACCACCGAGACACCGAGACACAAAGAGCAAAGGTTAGTTGTTATGGGACTGGAAAACGTCATCGCTGAAGCTTTACCGGAAGTGCTGACCACCCAGCTCGACTCCTTAATTAACTGGGCAAGGAAGTCGTCGCTCTGGCCGGCGACGTTTGGACTCGCTTGCTGCGCGATCGAGATGATGAATGCTACTTCGTCTCGAAACGATCTCGCGCGCTTCGGCGCAGAGGTTTTTCGCGCCAGTCCGCGGCAAGCCGACGTGATGATCGTCTCCGGGCGCGTTTCGCGAAAGATGGCGCCGGTGCTACGCCGAATTTACGATCAGATGCCCGAACCAAAGTGGGTCATCTCGATGGGCGCGTGCGCGACTTCCGGCGGCGTGTTTGATAACTACGCTATCGTGCAGGGCGTCGACAAAATCGTTCCAGTAGATGTTTACATTCCGGGCTGCCCGCCTCGACCGGAGATGTTGGTCCATGCGGTGATGATGCTACAGGACAAAGTTTCGAAGGAGAGCGCGCGCGATCGAAGAGACGTGCCTGAAGAGGAAGCACGTGAAGCAGTGCCGCCGGGAACGCTCCCGGTTACTGACGGTTCAACCGCACGTTTGAACACGTTGCCTGAATCGCGGCCGTACACGATCGCCTCGAGACACGAGCGCCGGCGTTCTTCGTAAAAGAGAGTAGAGCGACTAACACGGATGGCATCAGAGCCGGAAAACACCGAAGGCACTCCAATTCCATCTTCAGAAGCTGCCGCGCCGTCACCATTGGTGGCGGCGTTGCAGCGTGAGCACCCGGAATGGATCTCGGATGTGATCGCTGCGTTTGGCGAGATCACGATCGTAGTTCCACGCGAACAGATAGTGGCGGCATGTTCATTTCTGAAGACCTGGCCCGAAAGCCGATTTGATTTTCTTGCCGATATTTGCGGGGCGGATCGCGGTGTCGAAGAAGATCCGCGTTTCGAAGTCAACTACCATCTCTTCTCAACCACTAAACATCATCGCCTGCGTTTGAAGGTGGTGTTGAGCGAGGAAGATACGCACGTGTCGTCTGTGACCGGTGTCTGGCGCACAGCGAACTGGCACGAGCGCGAAACATTTGATCTGTTTGGCGTCATCTTTGACGGCCATCCGGATCTGCGGCGCATCCTGCTGCCTGAGGATTGGCAGGGACACGCGTTACGCAAGGATTTTCCATTGCGAGGTTACGAGCCGTATAGCCTGACGTGATTGTCAATTTTCGATTGCCGATTGCCGATTGGAAAATTGGCAATTGGAAATGGGCAATCGGCAATGAAACGTCGTTAGCATGAGTTCAGCACCAAACATTCCGCCGCAATTCGAGATTGTCGATCGTCCACTCGACACGCAGATGACGATCTCGATGGGACCACAGCATCCGTCAACCCATGGCGTGCTTCGGCTTGAGCTCGTACTCGACGGCGAGATGGTCATTAAAACGACGCCTGACATCGGGTATCTCCACACGGGCATGGAGAAGCTTTTCGAATACAAGAAATATCAGCAGGGCATCGTCATCACCGATCGGATGGATTATCTCAACCCGCTCGGAAACAACCTCGCCTACTGCATGGCTGCAGAGAAACTGCTCGGCCTCGAGATTCCCGAACGCGCCCAAACAATTCGTGTGCTCATGTGCGAGTTGCAACGTATCGCCTCGCATCTTGTGTGGCTCGGCACGCACGCGCTCGACATCGGCGCGATGACAGTCTTCTTCTACTGCTTCCGAGAGCGCGAAAAAATTCTCAACTTGATCGAGGCCGCCTCAGGAGGACGACTTACTCCATCCTACTTCCGCATCGGCGGTTTGATGATGGATCTTCCGGCAGGCTTCGAAAGACGTTGCAAACAGTTTCTCGAAGCGTTTCCGGCTGCAGTTGACGAGTTTCACACGTTGTTGTCCGGCAACAGGATCTTTCAAAAACGTACGCAGGGTATTGGACGAATCTCCGCGGAAGATGCGATCGACTGGGGCTTGTCTGGTCCATGCTTGCGCGGCAGTGGCGTGAACCTCGACATCAGGCGCGCCAATCCGTATTGCGGTTACGAAAACTACGATTTTGAAGTGCCGACCGAACCTGACGGCGACGTGTGGGCGCGGTACATGGTGCGCATGCGGGAGATGAAGGAGTCGCACAAGATCTCGGCGCAGGCGTTGTCGCGGTTGAAGCCCGGGCCGGTGAAAGCTGACGCGCCGAAAGTTGTATTGCCCGATCGAGAAGCGATGAAGAGTCACATGGATGCACTGATCCATCACTTCCTGATCGTTGCCGAAGGTTTCGACGTGCCGGCCGGCGAGGTTTACCAACCGATTGAAGCTTCGAAAGGCGAACTGGGTGTGTACATTAGATCCGATGGTGGATCAAAACCGAGCCGCGTGCATTTCCGTGGACCGAGCTTTGTGAACCTGTCAGCGTTGCCTGTGATGGCGGAAGGTGAAATGGTCGCGGACGTTGTGGCGATTATTGGCTCTCTCGACATCGTCCTCGGAGAAATAGATCGTTGAGTTCCCAGTTAACACAGATAGCACCACTCTCGCAGCCCGTCGAGCTTGGCGTTGACCCCGCGACGTTTTCCGCCGAGGTTGAAACGGAGATAGATACACACCTTTCGAAGTACCCGGTCGCGCGCTCGGCGATTCTGCCGTTGATGTTCATCGTGCAGCGCGAACGTGGTTATCTCGATCCGCCGGGCGTGCTCTATCTCGCCAACCGTTTGAAAGTGCGCGTAACCGACATCTGGGAAGTCGCGACGTTCTACTCGATGATCCACACCGAGCCGATCGGCAAGTACCACATCCAGGTTTGCCGCACGTTGTCGTGCAAGATTCGCGGCGCGGGCCAAGTCACCGAGCATTGTTCGAAAAAACTGGGCATCAAGGTTGGTGAGACGACTGCGGACGGCCGTTTTACGTTGTCCGAGGTCGAGTGTCTCGGTTCGTGCGGCACGGCCCCCATGCTCCAAGTCAATTTTGATTACCACGAAAACCTGACACCGGAAAAGATCGATCAGGTGTTGAACGCGTTGCCCTAATCGCCTATGCGTATCGAAGCCATCGGCTGTGAACCATTGCAACTTCGTCGAGTTCATCTCGAGAACTCACGCGGGTTAGACGTGTACCGTCGTAACGGTGGCTATGAGGCGATCAAGAAAGTCCTCGACGGCATGTCGCCGGACGACGTGATCAACGAAGTGAAGAAGTCGGCGTTGCGTGGACGCGGCGGCGCGGGTTTTCCAACCGGCATGAAATGGAGTTTCGTGCCGAAAGATTCACCGAAACCGAAATATGTGGTCTGCAACGCGGATGAATCCGAGCCGGGAACCTTCAAAGACCGGTACTTGATGGAGCGCGATCCACACATGCTGATTGAAGGCATGTTGATCGCCGCCTACGCATTGAACGCGAAGACGAACTACATCTACACGCGCGGCGAGTACAAGTATTTGATCGACATCATGGACGTCGCGCTGGAAGAAGCGCGCGCGGCGGGACTACTCGGAAGCAACATTCTCGGCACGAACTTCTCCTGCGACATTCACACGCACAGCGGCGCCGGCGCTTACATCTGCGGCGAAGAGACTGCGCTGCTGAGTTCACTGGAAGGACTGCGCGGCCATCCGCGAATGAAGCCTCCCTTCCCTGCCGTTTCGGGTCTGTACGCGTGTCCGACCGTAGTCAACAACGTCGAAACACTCACAGCCGTCCCCGACATCATCAAGATGGGCGGCGAGGCGTATCAAAAACTCGGAACCGAAAAGAGTGGCGGCACAAAACTGTGGTCCGTCTCCGGTCACGTCAACCTGCCCGGCGTTTACGAATTGCCAATGGGTTATGACGACATGGAAAAGTTTATCTTCGAAGACTGCGGCGGAATGCTCGATGGAAAGAACCTGAAAGCAGTGATTCCGGGTGGTTCTTCGGTCTATATCATGCGCGCCGATCAAATCGCCGGAAAAGACGTGCGCATGGATTATGAAGGCTTGGTTGCTGCCGGATCGAGTGTAGGTTCAGGCGGTTTCATCGTGATGGATGAAACCGTTGACGTGTTTGAGTCGACAAAAAACCTGACTGAGTTTTACAAACACGAATCGTGCGGCTGGTGCACGCCGTGCCGCGAAGGCACCGACTGGCTCGTGAAGGTTTTCAAACGTATTGATAGCGGTGCGGGACGTCCGGAAGACGCGCAGTTGATGCTCGATCTTTGCGACAACATTGAGGGCAAATCCTTTTGCCCGCTGGGTGACGCGGCGGCGTGGCCCATTCAGTCAGCGATTAAGCGATTCCCGGAAGATTTCGCCCGCAGACTAACGAGAAATGGCGACGGAATTAGCTAAGGTCACTATCAACGGGAAGTTGTTCGAAGTCCCGAAAGGCGCACGTCTGATCGACGTCTGCCGCGAGAAGGGTTTCGACATCCCATCCTTCTGTTATTACGCAGACCTCGCGTTGCAGGCGTCGTGTCGCATGTGCCTCGTGCGCATCGAGAAGATGCCGAAACTGCAAACCTCCTGCACGATCACCGTCACTGACGGCATGGTGGTCACCACGCAAAGCGAAGAGATCGAAAAAGCCCAGCGCGGCATGACCGAGTTTCTCCTCGCGAACCATCCGCTTGATTGTCCGGTGTGCGATCGCGGCGGTGAGTGTGAGTTGCAGGAGATGACGTTTGACTGGGGCGGCCTCGAAGAGCGCTTCACCGAACAGAAAAACTACTACGCTGAGCGATATCTCTCGCCGATGGTCGCAAACGATCCGCAGCGTTGCATTCTCTGCAAACGTTGCACGCGCGTATGCGACGAGTGGATGGGGGAAGAGGCGATCGAAGCCGGTGGTCGCGGCGCTCACACTGTTATCGGAACTTATCTCGGTTGGCTCGACTGTTCGCAGTGCGGGAACTGCATTGAAGTTTGTCCAACCGGAACACTGCTGGATGCGACTTACCGTCACCAGACACGCCCGTGGGAACTCGCGCAGACGATCTCGACGTGCAACTTCTGTTCGGATGGCTGCCAGATGTCGGTTGGTTCACGAAGTGGCGAAGTGCGGCGGGTGGTCGCGCGCGATCGTTACGTGAATGGAATCAACGGCGAGTTTCTATGTGTAAAAGGCCGCTTTGGTCACCCGTTCATCAATCACGCGGATCGGATTCGCACTCCGATGATTCGCTACAAGAAGGGCGGCAAGCTGATCCCGGCGACGTGGGACGAAGCGATCCGGCATGTGGCGACAAGACTCGACGAGGTGGCGGAAGCGCACGGGCGAAATGCAATCGGGGTTGTGGGTAGTCCGCGTTTGACTAACGAGTCGCTTCACGTGCTACGCAGGTTCGCGACTGAACTGGTCGGCACGGAGAATTACACGACGACGGATCTCTACAGCTTGCAGACCTTCTTTGAGAACCTCGGCGCGCCGCTCGCCACGCACCGCGATATTCGTTACGCAAAAACGATTGTGCTGATCGGCGGCGATCCCAGCGAACTGCAACCGCTAACAGGTAAACAGGTGCGCCAGGCCGTACGGAATGGCGGCGCGCAATTGATCCTCGTAAATCCCATCCCGATTCGTTTGCGCGAACAGGCTGCGATCTTTTTACACACGAACCCCGGGACAGAAGAAGCAGTATTGCTCGCACTTGCTGACTCGGCGAACGACCAACTCGCGGCAAAAAAAGGGGGGATTAATTCAGAGCACATTGGCAAAGCGCGCGAGATGATCGCGAATACAGCAGGAGACGTCGTGGTTATGTTTTCCGCGGCGTTGAGTAGTGAGGCCCAGGCTGTACTGGGCCAGTTTGCTACCGTGTTCGGCGGCGAGGGCCGAAGAGTGTTGCTGCATCCGCTGCCGCTCTTCAATAACAGCATCGGCGCTCACGACATGGGAATGATGGACCGCCACCTGTCGCCCGAACAACTGCTCGACGCGGCAGGCGAAACGATTCGTGCGATGTACGTCGCTGGAAGCTTCCTGCCTGAGCACCTCAAGGATCGTGCAGACGCGCTTTCGAAACTGGATTTTCTCGTGGTCCAGGAACTTTTTGAGAACGAAACAACGGCCTCGGCCGACGTCGTTCTACCCGCCGCTTCGTATGCAGAGGTCGACGGAACATTCACTAACAACAGCGGTCAGGTTCAACGTGTGCGGCAGTCAATCCCGCCGCTTCATCAGTCGAAAGCTGATTGGATGATCGTGGCCCAACTTGCAAAAGAACTGGGCCTCGATTTTGGTTACGAGCTATCGGCAAGCGCGGTCTTTCGCGACATCGCGAAAAATGTCCCTGCCTATTCCGGCATGACTTACCCATTGTTGAAAGATGAATCACAACCGGTGCAGGCGCATTACGCCACTGCTGCTTCCGAATCCGACGGCATCGCCGAGCTGCGAAAGCAGGTTGAGAACCTGGACGCATCCGGTGAAAAGATCACGGTGACGCCCAAGGTGGGTACTGAGTTATTCAGGTTGGGACGACTGACGGAGAAAGTGCCGCAGTTTCAGCTCCTCGCGTCAGGCAATCCGCGACCGGAGACGACGGCAGTCTCGCCGCTGTACCAGATAACGGTTTTGCGCGAGCAGGCAAACGGCCACGGATAATACGGATAACACAGATGGACTCGCAGACTGCCATCGATATCGCGCTGAAGTTCGCCGCCATCACTGTCGCTTTCGTGGTGGTGTTGCTCGTCGTCGCGTACACGGTACTCGCTGAGCGTCGCATTCTCGGTTTCATCCAGGGGCGTCTTGGTCCAAACCGCGTCGGACCGGGCGGTATGTTGCAACCGTTCGCCGACCTCCTGAAGTTCATCCTTAAAGAAGACATCGTTCCCGATAAATCAACGCGCTTTGTTTACTTTCTCGCGCCCGTAATCGCGACCATGGCCGCGTTGATGACGATGATCGTCTATCCGTTCGGGCCCGAGACGAGGATTCCCTTCACTGACGTCACGATTCCACTCGTCATCGCGCATTTCGACGTCGGTTTGCTTTACGTTTTGGGCATTACTTCCGTAGGCGTCTACGGGATCATGCTGGCGGGCTGGTCATCAAACAACAAGTACAGTTTGATGGGCGGCTTGCGTGCGTCTGCGCAGATGATCTCGTACGAGCTTGCGCTTGGATTGAGTCTGATCGGAGTGATCCTGCTGGCGGGAACTTTGGATCTGGCGCAGATCGTCGAACTGCAATCAGGTTGGCACGGGTCCCGTTGGTTTATCATTTTTCATCCGCTCGGTTTCATCACTTACTTCATAGCGGCGATTGCAGAAACGAATCGCGTTCCCTTCGATCTTCCTGAAGCTGAGACAGAACTGGTTGCCGGTTTTCACACCGAGTACAGCGCGATGAAATTCGCGCTCTTCTTCCTGGCCGAATACATCAACATGTTTACCGTGTCGATGTTGGCTACGACGCTGTTTCTCGGCGGCTGGAACGTGCCCTTTGCTGACGTCATCTTCGGACGCGGCACATTTTTGTTCGGACTGGTCGGCGCGATCGGTTTTCTGCTCAAGGTGATCTTCTTCCTGTTTGTTTACATATGGATACGTGGCACGCTGCCGCGCTTTCGTTTCGATCAACTGATGAATTTTGGTTGGAAGATCCTGTTGCCGTTTGCGCTGCTGAGTATCTTCTTGACGTCGACGTTGCTTTTCCTGTTTCCGAACCTGTTTTAACTGATGCTGGTACTGCTGTTCATATTGTTTGGAGCGATGGCGATCGGCTGCGCTCTGGGCGTCGTGGCCCAACGTAATCCGCTTTACAGCGCAATCTCGCTGATTGGCGTGTTCGTCTCGCTGGCGTGTTTGTACGTAATGCTGGCGGCGCCGTTCATCGCGGCGGTCCAGGTGATCGTTTATGCGGGCGCGATCATGGTGCTCGTCGTCTTTGTGATCATGCTCTTGAACGTTGAAGAGGAAGAGCGCCGGCGCCCGCGGCTTCGCTTTCTCGTGCCTGCCGCCGTTGCATTGGCCGGTGTGCTGATCGCAGAGGTGGCGTTCATTCTGGTTTCCGTGCAGCAAGTACCCGTTGCTGCCGGTTCGAGCGTGTCGAATGTGGGACTCACGCAGTCGATCGGAGCGGCGTTGTTCACGAAATACCTTCTGCCGTTTGAAATAACTTCAATTCTGTTGTTGATGGCGATTGTCGGCGCGATGACGCT
>Ga0068861_100001456_pt1 | contig 14979 bp, 5 predicted proteins | sample KBSSwiS42_FD_66593 | JGI IMG/M metagenome (GOLD analysis project Ga0068861, IMG submission 66593) | Switchgrass rhizosphere microbial communities from Kellogg Biological Station, Michigan, USA - KBS Switchgrass S4-2 | ecosystem: Host-associated > Plants > Roots > Rhizosphere > Soil ...
CCCAGTGCGCCGTCCGACAGCCGGTCGATGGCCAGGCCTTCGACCTCGATGCTGCCCTCGGTCGGCCGGTCCAGGCCTCCCAGCAAGTTCAGTAGTGTCGTCTTGCCCGAACCCGACGGGCCCATGAGCGCGACGAAGTCCCCGCGCGGCAGGTCCAGGTCGAGCTTCTCCAGCACCGGAACCACTTCGCTGCCGCGCCGGTACTGCTTGGCCACGCCGCGCAACTTCGCGACGATCGGATCTGCCTTGTTGCTTTCCACTGCTGCCATGTTGCACTTCCTCCGGAAACCGGACTCTAACTATTGCCTTCGTCTTTGAGCTTGACCTTGCCGCCGTCCTCGAGACCCGCGACCACCGGCGAGACGAGTTCCTCGCCCGAGGTGACGCCCGCGAGCACCTCGGTGTTGCCCTCGCTTTCCGGCCCGAGCGTGACGGCGCGCCGTTCGACACGACCCTCGTTCACCACCCAGACGAACGCCGCGCCATCGACATGGTCGATGGCCACTGTCGGGACGCGGATGCGCGGACCCTTGCTGGCATTCTGGGCCGCATTGGCCTGCACCGACTGATCGTCGAGGAAGCGCACCTTGATGCCCATGTCGGGCAGGATGTGCGACTCGAGCTTGTCGAAGCCGATGCGCACGCGCACCGTCGCCTTGGTGCGATCCGCCGTGGGCACGATGTTGATGACATGTGCCGCCAGCGTCTGGTCCGGGTAGGCATCGAGCGTGGCTTCGACCCGCTGGTTGGCCTTCACGCGGTTGATGTACGCCTCGTTGACGTCCACCTCGACCTCGCGCGAATCCATGTCGACTATGGTCGCGATGCCGGTGCGCGTGAAGCCGCCACCGGCCGACATCGGCGAGATCATTTCTCCGGGCTGCGCGTCCTTGGAGATGACCACGCCATCGAACGGCGCGCGCACCTGCAGGTCGTTGTAATCGATCTTGCGCATCGCCACCTGGCTCTCGGACACTTTTACCTGCGCCTTCGAGGCTTCGAGGCGCGCCGCCAGCGCATTCACCTCCGCGCGGGATGCGTCGAGCGCCGACTGACTGATCAGTTGCTGCTGCACCAGCGCCTCATTGCGCTCCAGGCTGCGACGCGCGTCGGCAAGGCGCACCTCGATTTCCGCCAGGTTACGGCGCGAAGCTTCGAGCTCGCGCTCGGTCATCAGCAGCACCGTCTGAATGTTGACCGGATCGAGGCGCGCCAGCACCTGGTCCTTTTTGACGGCCATGCCTTCTTCGACGTAGATCTCCTGCACCTTGCCGGTCACTTTCGCGGAGACCGTCGCCATGCGCCGCGCGACCACGTAGCCGGAAGCGTTCAGCACGGAATTTCCCAGACTCGGGCCAGAGCTCTCGGCTTCGGCCACCACCGTGGTGACTTCGGTGGTGGTGCCGCCCAACCACATCCACAGACCGACGCCCGCCGCGGCGACCAGGGCCACGGCAGCACTTATATATATGAGTCGCTTTCCGAGGCCCGAATTCTCGGCCGGGGCCGAGCGATCGATGCGCAGAGAACCGAGTGAATCTGAATCGAGAGGCATTCGCGGTAAGTTCCTGAATTCCCTGTTACTTCGCGGCCAAGTTCAGCGGCCTGATCGCAGCTGGCGGGAAGAGTAATGGAATTCCGGAGGCAAGGCATCTGTCAATTGTCATGCTCACTGGATGAGCAAAGTAAGCGATGCGAATGGGAATGGCGCGCGACGCGCAACAAGCGAGACCGACGGGGCCGGCAATTCGCGTGTGTAGTTAGCTGCGCGATACAGCGCTCCCGGCCCTCATCGAGCGTCTAGCTATCGAGCAGGCGTTCGAAAATCGGGGATACTTGGGGCTCGGCACAGGGAATTGCATGCCGAGCCGCCTGCGATGGTTCTGCCGCGTCCCCGGCTTTCGCGACACCGTCCGTGCAACAACGGCGCTAGCTACACAAGCGTCACGCAGCTCTTGACCGGGTCCAGAGCGGGAAAGCCAGGAGTTTCGGGCTGTTGCTCGCAGTCTTCCCCGCAATGATCTCCTTGACGCGGGCAATCACATCCCGGCGCCCCGCAGGCGTCGCCACGTAGTCAAAGTAGGCGTAAATGCCCCGTGACTCCCATTGGGCCGCGACTTTGTCTGGGAGAATTGTTTCTATCTCGACGCGTCTGCGGTCCAGCAGAATGAACACCGCCGCATCACTCACGACAAATCGAGTTTCGATCGGCGCCTGGCGTGGATCCCGCATCTTCGTCAGGTCGTCCAGAGCCTGAATCAGTTTGGCTTCGCAGTTGTCGTCGTGGATCAGACGCTCGTACACCGGATCGGAGCCACTACCCTTCTTCAGCGGAATGAGCCTGACAGAAGCGACCTCGGGGCAGACACCGGTCTCCCCGGCGTCCGCAGTACGGACGCCGAGGAGCAGCACCGAAATAATCAACCAACCGATTGCCGATGCGGATTTCATTTCTTCTGGCGTGGCTCGAATGTCTGTCGCGCACTCGGATTCGCAGGCTCCATGTAGAGAGGCCCTTTCGCGGGCGGCTGCGCACCTTCGCCTCCAACGTACTTGCCCTTCTCCCCGGTAAAGCTCATTCCTTCGGTCGATGCCGTTACTTCAACCCCTGTCTGATCCGCGAAAGTCTGGGCAATGGAATCAACTTCGGGGTCGCCGGGGAGTGAAAGCCCCGACGCACCTGCATAACATGCGTTGATGTCGATCTTTGCATTGGGGCCCAGGTTGTCGCCCGAAATCTGATTGATGTTGTCCGGAGTGACGTTGGTGTCCGCACCTTCGCCCTCACCCGGATACAACGCTGCAGGACCGCCATGCATGAACATCTTGACTCCGCCAGTCACCTCCGGACCGCTGTTGATCGCCTCATTTATCTCCTGGACGGTACCCACTTCTGTGACCGTAACGGTATGTCCCTGTTCCCTCAACTCCGCCGCGGCCGTTTCGGCGGCCCGCTTGAAGTTACTTCCCACGTTGTGGGCTCCCAGGCCCGGCTCGCCATAGAGGACTCTCCAGTCGTCTTCGCCCATGGGATCCACCGCATTCAGCGGATCGCCCTTCACATAGGCATACAGGTTGTAGTCGTCCTTGTACCCCACGGGATCGACCTGCAGGAATCTTCCCAGCTGCGATGAGTAATATCGAGCGCGATAATAGTAGAGCGAGGTTTCGGGGTCGTAGCGCCTGCCGGTGAAGCGGAAGGGTTCGCCCGTCGTGGCGGCCGACTGATGCGAAGTCAGGTTGCCATAGGCGTCATACGCGAGTTGTTGCGCGATTGTCCCATTCGGATTCGTGGTCGCGATCACCGAGCCCTGATGGTTGACACGGTAGTACGTCAGGGTCGGCGTGGGCGTCGAACTATTCTCCTGCCGCGCGACGCGATCGTCCACGCCCGGGCCGGTGATGTAGCGGCGCAGTATGGTCCCAGCGCTGTTGTATTCGGCGATTTCCTCGTCACCGTCGAGCAGGTAGTAAGTCAACACACCACCGACGTCCTTCGAAATGCGCCGTCCGAGCGTGTCGTAGTCGTACTTGTTATTCGTGCCATTGGTTACGTTGGCAGTACGCAGCCGATTTTCAGCATCGTAGGTATAGGTCTGCAGTGCGCCGGCGGGACCCCAGCTCAGCAAGTTACCGTTGAGGTCGTAACCCGGAGTCGTAAGCGTGCTGCCGATGGTGAGATCGCCATATCGATTCAGCTTGTCCGGCGTGTACGCCACGGGAATCGCGATGGGCGTGCTCGTCACGGTGCTCGGCAGATAGAAATCGTCATTGGCCGCAATGTTGTTGAGCTGACCGGACTCGTTGTGACCATGATCGAGCGTGACAGTGGTGCCGCTCATGAAGTGCGTCAACACGTCCAGCTGACTGTCGGGCTCGAAGGTGTAATTGATGCGATTCGTGGATTGACCCGCGAATCGCAGGTCGGTACGGCGCGCGAGCGCGTCGTACTTGTAGAACGCGAGCTCGTTCGTGGTGTCGCTGTTCTCGCGCGCATACTCCAGGCGGTTGACCGCATCGTACGAATAGCTCACGAAATATCCGTCCGGCCAGATAGTACGAGTGCGATTGTTTGCCTCGTCGTACTGATAACTCACCTTGCGGTACACACCATTCAGCAGGTTTTCTTCATACGACTTGCGACCTGCGGGATCGTAATCGTACGTCACCGAGTGCGCGGGGATGGTGCCGCTCTGCGGACTGCTCTGGGAGAGTATTTCGCCCATCAGGTTGTATCCGAACACCGTGGTAGCCAGCGCCGGCGAACCCGTGACCGCCCGGGTGTCGTTGCGATCGGCGGCATCGAAGGTCGACGTGATCGTGTCGTTCCTGCGCGTGCGCAAAGTCAGGCGATTGCCATTGGCGTCGTAAGTCTGTTTTTCGTACGTCTGCCCGCCGGAGCAGGCCGGCGTGCTCGCAGGCGTTGCGGGGGACGCCACGGTACAACGATTGCCCGTCGCAGGGTCCGGGAAGAACGTGAAGAGCTCACGATCGTGGCCGTCGTAGACGTATTCAGTCTGGTTGTTGTTCGCGTCCTCGACGAGCTTCTTCTTACCGTTGAGCGTGTAATCGATACGCACGAACTGCGCATATTTCAAGGTGGCATAGTTGGCCGCGTTCCAGCTCGTCGCGGTCGTCGGCGCGTTCGCCGACGGCGCCGTCGCGGTGCCGGTGCCAGTGAGCCAGTTGCTGCCGCCTTTCCAGACAGCAACCTGCTGTCCCGCCGCATCGTAAACAGTGGCGGTCTGACGGCCATTGGGGTCCTGGATGACGCGCTCGCGTCCGACGGCATCGTAGGCGTGAATGGTTTGATATCCATTCGCGTCGATCACCGCCAGCAAGTCGCCCGTCGGATAGTAGGTACGGGTCTCTCCAAGCCACTGGGCCGAATTGAAGCTGCTGGGACACAGTCCGGTGGTAAGGGCCGTCGTGGCATTTGGGTCGCTCAGGCCAGCAGTCCGCGCACGGAATGCTCCGACGGCCAGGCCATCGGCGTCATAACAATAACGAGTACGTGCACCGAGAGGATCCAGAATCCCAGTCACCCGGCGTGACTGATCGAACTGGTAAGTCATGGTATCCGCCACGCCGGGACGCGGCCCATCGATTGACTGCACGTTTCCTACTGCATCGTACGTGATCCCGGTGGAGAAGTTCTTCGCGCCGGACTTCGTCGAAGGTGTGCACGCACCGCCTGCGGTCGTCGGCGGGACAAAAGTGGCAGTCGGATCGACCGTTCCAGTCGACAGGTTGTAATGATCCGCCGGGTTGTAGCCGTAGGCGATGACGCGGTTTTCCGTGCTCTTGACCTTGTCGATGTTCGCCACCAGGAAGCTGGTCGAACTCAGCGTGGTATAACACAGGTCCTTTTGACTACTGCCACTGATGCCTCCCGCCTGCGCGGTGACGGCCGGACCGGTGATTCGTTGCAACTGCCCCGTGCTGCTCAGGTACGCGTAACTGATGACATTGTTCTTCCCGTCGGTCTCGGTCGCCAGCTGATTGCAGATCTTCAGGTTCGAACATGTGCGCAGGGTCGCCGCTTCCATGTAGGTCGCCGAGGTCGTGATCGGAGTCAAGCCGCTGCCGGACTTGGGTGTTCGTACCGTTGACAGTCGATTGCCTCGCACGTCGTAGGTGAAGGATTCGGTATTGCCTTCAGGGTAGGTGCTTTTTGCAACGTACCGGGCATCGCTGTATTCGTGCCGCGTCTCCCGTCCCAGCGGATCGATATCGATCGTGTGATTGCCGTTCTTGTCCGCGTAGGCTCGTGACGATGCCCCGGTTGCATCCACGGTTTCGCCAAAACGCTCGTCTTCTTCGCCGACGCTCGCGGAGTACAGCATCGTCGAGCGGCCCAGCGGATCGGTAGATTGCCTCACGTGCCACAACTCATCGTATTTGAGCGTCAGGTACGGCGCGCTGCTCGACGGCGTGGACCATTTGCGGATTACACCGGCCGGTCCCCGTGTCACAGCCGGGTCGGGAGAATCCGCGTCGGGCGCATATGTGTAAGTCGTAACCCCACCGTCAGTCCCGGTCACCGAAAAGCTGTCGGGACATTCGGGCATGGACCACGACTCAGAGGAAAACCAGTCCATGACCGGACAGGCCATTGAGTCGTACGCCTGGTAACCGACGTTGAATGTCACAGTGCGCGTGCCATCGGTGACTGTTTTTATGAACCCGAGGAAACTGGGATCCGGCTCATAGCCGATGGTCAGGGTTCTGCCCAGGTTGTTTGTGACGGTATCCAGCCGTTTGCGATATGTTCCCCTTTGAGCATCGATCGTGTCCGTATAGGAGAAGGTCGCCTTGGTTCCATCAGGCGCCTTCCATTCCTTCACCGTGAATTTCGGTCCCATCACGAGGTAAGGATTACCCGCGACGCCCGAAAAACCGGTGCCAGGAATGAACGTCACTTCATCGCCCTTCGCGCTCTTGTACGTGAGCGTCGTGTCGACGTAGTTGTAGATCACGGACGCGGATCCGATCATGAACGGCGGCGTACGCGTGAGATTCGAAACGACTTGCGCTGAGGGCTCATTGATCGGCGAGTCGAAGGTTCCGTCAGGCAACTTCGCGAACACGCGCGGGCCGTCCGGCAGGTGGACGGTGAATGAGTTCTTCATCAGCGAGCTGTTGAGGTGATATGCCGCCATGCTCGCCGTCAGGCTCGAATTCAAGCGGTTCGTCGCCGAGACGCCCTTCACGGCGTCATACGCCGTGTAGATGTCTGCGATCGCCGTGGACGCACGCAGGCCGGAGGTGACGCCCAAACCTTCGAGACCGCTGTTCGCCCACTCGGCCGACATCTCGAGATTGTGATGCCAGCCGCCAGGCAGTCGCGACTGGAATGCTCCTTCACCGCCGAACTGGCACAACAACGCCGAGGCGTAGTCCGGTCCGAACCACGTACTGCAGCCGATCGTGCTCGGTGAGGAGGAAGAATAGGTTCGAGTAAAAGACAACGATCTCGGAAATCCTCCGTTTCCAACGATGAGATCCGGGGAAGGCTTCAACGTGACGGACCCCTCGATGCTGTCGAGTGCAAATGCATTCCGATTGCGAAGCGAGTACTCGCCCTGCTTGACGGACTCCAGGGTCGCCTTGAGAGGCTCTTCAGCCGCCACAGACGCAGTGCCTTTCAACTTCTCGCCAACGGTGATGGCCATCTTGTCGGCACCGATCGCGATCTCCGCGCTCGGTCCCATCACCACGGTGCCGCCGCTGATCGACACGCTGCCTGGAGAGGCGTTGCGCGGTACCACCACCTGGAAGCCATTGTTGGTAAACCACTGGATGTTGCTGCGGCGTGTGGAGTCGTACCCGCCATTGGTCAACTGCGTACTCGCAGTGGTCCAGTTGCTGCTGGTGACCCTGAGGAAGCGCTGACCGGCGTCGTTGGCGCGCTTGATCAGCGCAGGACCGGTGTAACTTTCCCAGCCATCCTCGCCCTGCTGGATCACCGAGCCTTCGAGTGATGCATTGACGAGCGACGCGGTCTCGAATGCGGCTGAGCGGCTCGAAACGTCCGCCGTATTGCTCGTCGCAGAGAGCATGCTGACGATGTTCATCTGCGCCGAGACGGAATCGAACCTGTAGGTGGCGTAGACCAGGCCCAATGTGTGGTGCTGGTTGAGCGCTGTTTTCGACGCGCCCGCCACAATCGCATTGCCGGCCTGGGCCTGCACCAGGTACGTCGCCACATTGCCGCGATGTGATTCGCGGAACGGATATCCCGTGCAACAGGCGTTACCCACCAGTCGCTTGGGCTTCTGTGTAATCAAAGACTGGTAACCCGGCCCCGTGTTCCCGAGCGACCAAACTACCGTGATGGTGTTAGTCCAGGCATCGTTGATCGAGGAGGTGAATCCGTCATTGGTGTACACGTAGTTGCGGCTGGAGTCGCGGATATCCTCGCCACCGTAGAGCGCCTGCCCTTCGTCTCCGAGGGTGCCATTGAGCGCGACGCTCCCTGCCGCATCACCCGCGTAGGGATGATTCACGTTCAGTGTCACGATGTCTTGCGTATTGACGTTCGCGGCGAAAGTGGCAGTCGAACCGATCTGCACATTGTCCGCAAACAGCTTGGTGCTGCGCGTCCAGGTGTCCAGCGGCCCGAAGGTATGGACGAACAGGTCCTTGCCGTATGCTTCGTCTGCGTAGAGCGTCCGGTCCAGGCCCAGGAGTTGCACTCGCAGCGTGGTGCGAAATGCGTCGGGGATTTCGCCCGTCCACGTGACGAAAGAATTGGGTGTCGGATACGGCAGCGTGGTGCCCACCGTTGGAGAGAAGTTCGGATTGGCGACGGCGCCGCCAATCACGCTCTCCAGCGGCGCATAAGGCGGCAGCTCGTTGTTGATCGCGGTGGCGAGAGACTTCGCATAGTCCGAGAGTCTCGTATTGAGCTGTCCTTCATTGAGCGCATAGACATACGGCACCGCCGTCATGCCCGTGCCGTAGTTGCCAGACTGGGCGCCGCTGCCAGTACCAGTCAGTTTGTCGCGGGCGCCGCTGCCGCAGGTGGATGTTCCGGCTGATACGCAACCCATCTTGGTCGGGAGATCGAGACCGGCCTTGAGCTTGTGCTCCTTGTAGCTTGGATCATAGAGCTTGCCGTTGACCTCCACCCACACGTGCATCATCGTGACCGTCGTCAAATCGCCGGTCACATTCGCGCAGGAGGCCTGGTTGTTGACGATCGCCGGGATGCCGCCATCGGCAAGCAACGTGCAGGCCGCCTTGCCATTCACGCTGAATGCCTGGTTCAACTCGTTCAGGTTGTAGACCAACCCGGTCCACTTGCCAAACTGTGTGGCGTCCAGCTTGATCGTACCCAGCTTGTAGTTAGCCGCCACGCCGCCTTCGCGCAGGATCTTGACCATGAGTTCGGCCTGATCGAACGGCGTGCCCGACTGATCGACCACTGCACCGCGCGCGCCCTTGCCGAGGCCGAAGCGGAATTCCGGATTGATGTTGGTGCGGACGTAGTCGAAGACCTGGGAAGCAAAGTCATCGACGGACAGTCTTGATGGAGTCGCCCCGTTCCCCGCACCGCCACCCAGTGCCCGGGCCAGCGCCTTGATCTCCGGTGCTGCCGTTGCGCTGTTGAGCGCGCCGGGAGTGAGCGTCGTGCCAAGGGGTGCGTAGTAGTTGGTGTAGGCGGTCGAAGGATCCACCAATGGGCCGGTGACGACCGACACCGAGGGAGGAATTGCCCATGCCGGCGCCGCCAGGACGCCCAGCGCCAAGGCCATGGCCGCCGCAATCCGAGTCTTGTTGCTCATCCGTGTACCCTTCTTAGTCCCGGTTCCCATTTCATCCGCCTCTAGTTGGTCTTGACGCTGACCACGTTGCTGTGAGCCTGATAATTGCCAGCGTTATCGAACGAGTACATGTAGTAGCGATGCCAGGTGAGCGGTGCGAGTCCACTGTCGACGAATGACGTGGCGGTGGCACCGACCGTGCGATACAGCGACCATCCCGTCGAACAGTCCTGTTGCGGGCAGCGCCAGATCTCGTATCCGGCCAGTCCCGAGCCACCCGTATCGGTGACAGACGCCCAGCTGAGCGTGATCTGCTGCGCTCCGGTCAACGAGCCCGATATCGTGGGTGATGGTGGCGGCGTGGTGTCCGGCGCAAATGGCGTCGTCGCGGTCGCGATCGGCGTCCAGTCGCCGACGTTGCTGTCCGTGTCCATCGCGCGCACCCGGTACCGGTACGTGGTGTTCATCGCCACCGTGCCATCGTTGTACGACGTCGCTCCCGGTCCGATGTTCGTGACCAGGGCAAAGTCCGTGCAGCCGGAGCCGACGCAGCGCTCGATGCGGTAGCTAGCCAGCGTGCCGCCACCCTGGTCTACCGATGCGGTCCAGGACAAGGCGATGTTGCTGATGCTGGTCGCCGTTGCTGCGAAGTTGCCCGGCACCGTCGGTCCCGACATGTCGGGCACCGCCAAGGCCCATACATTCGAGTAGCCGCCAATGTTGTTGGCGTTGTCCTGGGACCGGACGCGGTAGCCGTACACGGTCCGCGCCGCGGTGGTGTTATCGGTGTAACCGAGCGCCCCTGCGCCCGCCGTTGCAATCTCGGAGAAGCTGGAACAGCCGGTCCCGGTGCAGCGCTCGATTCGATAGAACGCCAGGCCCGAGCCGCCAGTATCGCCGCCCGCGGACCAGGTGAGATCGACGCGATTCGAGCTCACGGGCGTCGCCATCGTGATGGTCGGCGGCGAGGGAGCCAATGTATCCGGCGTCGTCACCGCTACGCTGTTCGAGTAGCCGCTCTGATTGTTGGCCCCGTCGATGGCATTCACCCGATAGCCGTACGCCGTATAGCCGGAAACCGAGGTATCCGTGTACGGCGCGCCTGACACGCTCGCCAGCAGCGAGAAGTTGCTGCAGCCGGCGCCCACGCAACGCTCGACGCGGTAAGCCGCCAGTCCCGATCCGCCGCTGTCGGTGGAGCCCGACCAGCTGAGCGTCACGCCGCTCGAAGTCGACCCTGTGACTGCGAGCCCGCTGGGCGGCGTCGGCGGAAGCGTGTCGCTCGTCGTGATGTTTGCCACCCCGCCGCTCGGGCTTTCGTTGCCCGCGTTGTCATAGGCTGTGACGTAATAGTGATACGTCGTCATGCCCGTGACGGCGGTGTCCGTGTAGGTGGTCGTGCCAGCCGGCTGGGTCGTGAGCAGCGTGTATCCCGAGCTGCAACTCGTGCCGACGCATTTCCAGACCTTGTACCCCGCAAGCCCGGAGCCGCCCGTGTCCGTCGAAGTCGTCCAGCTGATGACCACGCTGTTCGAGCCCGGCGAGCTCGCCGAAGCATTGGGCGAGGAAGGCGCCGCCGTGTCTGGCATCGCCGGCGTCGTCGCGCTGGCCGTGTTCGACCAGTTGCTGATGTTGCTCTGTACGTCCATCGCCCGCACGCGGTACTGGTACGTCGTTGTGCCCGTGACGCCGGTGTCGCTGTAGCTGGTGAGCGCCGTATTGGTGACCAGCGCGAAATTCGAGCAGCCCGCGCCGACGCATCGTTCGATGCGGTAGCTGGCCAGCGTGCCGCCGCCCTGGTCGGTGGATGCGCCCCAGCCGAGGTCGATGCGCGTGGCACTGACCACCGTCGCCGCCAGGTTGGACGGTACGGTGGGGGGCAGCGTATCGGGCGTGACCACCTGCACGGGGCTCGCGAATCCGCTCTGGTTGCCCGCGCCGTCGATGGCATTCACGCGATAGTTATAGGTCGTCGTACCCGACACCGTGTTGTCGGTATACGGCGAACCCGATGCCGTCGTGACATACGTGAAGTTCGAGCAACCCGCGCCAGCGCATCGCTCGATGCGATATCCCGCCAGTCCCGATCCGCCCGTATCCGTCGAACCCGTCCAGGTCAGCACGACAGCCGTCGAGCTCGACGATCCCGCGGTGAGCCCGCTCGGCGGCGTGGGCGCGAGCGAATCCGGCGTCACCTTGGTTGCGGTATTCGAGAAGTTGCTCTGGTTTCCGGCAACGTCGGTTGCCAGCACGCGATAGCTGTATGACGTGCTGCCGACCACCGCCGTATCCGAATAGGAGTTGGTGGTGACTGTCGTCAGCAGCGTGAAGTTCGAGCATCCGGCACCGGAGCATTTCTCGATGCGATATCCGGCAAGTCCCGAGCCCCCGGTATCGGTCGAAGCGGTCCAGTTCAGTGTGACCAGCGTCGATGACGTCGAGGACGCAGTCAAATTGCCGGGCACACCCGGCGGCAGCGAATCACCCGTCAGGATGTTGGCCACCGCACCGTGCGGGCCGGCGTTACCCGCGCCGTCGTAGGCAATGACGTAGTAGTGATACGCCGTGGTGCCCGTCACCGCGTTGTCGGTATAGGTGTTGGTACCCGCGGGGAAGGTGCCGATCAGCGTATAACCTGCGCTGCAGGACGTCCCGGTGCACTTGTACAGCTTGTAGTTGGCAAGCCCCGACCCACCGAGATCGGTGGACACCGTCCAGTTGACGATGACGGTGTTCGAGTTCGGCGAGGTTGCCGAGGCATCGGGTGACGACGGCGGTGTGGTGTCCGGCACATTCGGCGTGCTGGCGGAAATCGGCGTCGCCCAGTCGCTGATGTTGCTGGTCACGTCCATGACGCGGATGCGGTAGCGATAGGTCGTGCTGCCCACCACAGCCGTGTCGCTGTACAACGTCCCCAATGGACCATGGTTCGTGAGCAGGGTGAAGTCCGTGCAGCCGGCGCCGACGCATCGCTCGATGCGGTAACTGGCAATCGTGCCGCCGCCCTGATCCGTCGACGCGTTCCACGAGAGATCGATGCGCGTAGCGCTGACCACGTTCGCCGCAAAGCCCGTCGGCACCGTGGGCGGCAACGTGTCGGGCGTCGTGACTTCCGCCATGTTGGAGTACGGGCCACGGTTGAACTGCCCGTCCTCGGCGCGGACGCGGTAGGTGTACTGAGTTGTGCCCTGTACCGTGTTGTCGTCGTAGCCGGTTGCCGGCGCCGCGATCGTGCCGATCTCGGTGAAGTTCGAACACAACGAGCCCGGGCAACGTTCGATGCGATACAGCGCGAGGCCTGAGCTGCCCGTGTCCGTGGCAGCTGTCCACATGAGGTGAACCTGCAGAGAGGTCGCCGTGGTGACCTGGGCCGCACCGGGCGCGGTGGGCGGATCGTAGTCGGGAATCTGCAACGTCCTGGCTGACGCAGCATTCGAAGCAGCGCTCATCAGGCTGACGCCGTCGACTGCCTTGATCTGATACCTATAGACCGTGTCCTGCGACAGCGACGTATCGAGGAACGACGCGGGGCCTGGAACCAGCTGGCCAATGTCGATGAAGTTGGAGCAGCCCGATCCCTGGCAGCGCTCAACGCGATATCCGACTACACCGAAGCCGGTGCCATCACTGGACGCATTCCATTCGAGGAGGATGGAATTTGAGCTTTGGGCGGTGGCGCGCAGATTCCCCGGTACAGTCGGTGGCGTCGTGTCGATCACGCTCGAGACCACGGTGCGATTGCCCGCGGCGTCGAGATTGTAGGTGATGACTGCCCCGTTACTCTGGTAGCCCACCTTGTAAAGCCGGCCAAGCGAGTCGTAAGAGTAGTTGACAGAACCGGCGATTGCGGCTGACGCGGTTGCGAGCAGCAGGAGAAGCGCCTGGAGGCCAGAGAAACGCGCACGCATTTTGGCCGGCACGCGCGTGCGCCGGCAAGCAGATGAAGTCACCTAACGTTCTCCCTGGAGGCCCGCAGGCTTGTCTCTCGCAAGGGGTTCTGCCACGTCGACTGAATTCGTGACACGCTTCGGCCGCTTTCGTGGAAACAGGGGATCGCCGGGTAGTCGGGTAATGAACCCGGCGGTACAGCAAAGGAACGCCGCAAGGCATCCGCGGCGTTCGCGGCCTCGATCTAGTTAGGCATGAGAATGTGAGTCAGCCGAAGATCGGGTCCAGGATCCTCCAGCCCTCCGCCGATCCGGCGATGCGGAAGCAGAACATCGGATCTCCCCACGAGCCCTGGGTCGGAGCATCAAAGGCATCGGTGATGTCGCAGCCTCTTTCTCGACGGCAGATGCACAATGTCGCCGAGTCACGGCCTGCATACTGACGAATGATCACCTGGGGATTTGCCGATCGAAGCGCTGCTCCGAAGAATTTGTCCGCATTCTTCGCGACGAAATCGAAACGTCGGGGCGCAAAGCCGCTTCTTTCCACTGCGGCTTCGCCCTCCGGATCCGGATACTTGAAATTGGCGAAGGCCGCACGGTCTTTGCGAGCGATCGTCCGCATGACATCGATGGCGAATTCGCGCTTCTCAGCCGCGTGATCCACCCGGTCTTCGGGCAACTGGTCGGAAAAGTATTCACGCTCGATGGCTTCCGGTGCGGCTAACACTTCGATCTGGTCAATCGATTCGAGAGCGAATGACCGCGCACAGGACCACAAACCATCGCCTTCCTGCACGCCATGAATTCGAACGCGCGCGTTCTGGAAGAGCTCCATCTGTTCACGCAATTGCAGTGACTTCAGGTCGACATCAAAGCAATTCTCCTTGTCGTTCCGGAGATAGAACCGCCCACCATAGTCATCACCCAGCAACAGCCGTCCCTCGAATGTGGGCACGCCTTCGTCCCTCACGACAGCCGCCGTCCCGCCGCAGCCAGCGAGACTTGCGGCCACAGACAACCAAACGATTCCACGAGTCACTCCAGGGCCCATTCGAGTCGGCTTGACCTCCTAGTTGCCCTTTACGCAATCATTCATTGGCTGTCCGCCCGGCTGGGCAATCGTCGCGGTGTACTGCTGCTTGTTGGGGTTCTGCCAACCCTTGACCATCTTCTCCACTGCCTTTCTCTCGGTGCCGGTGTAGGCGCCTTCGATGACCCGTGCGCGGAACATGCCTCCGGACAATTCGATGGCTACAGTGACGTGTTCCCCAATCATGATGTTGGGAATATGGAAGTTCAATGGAATCGAATAGTCGCCGATATGAGGAATATCCGTGTAGGAGCCGTGTTCATGCATGAAGGCCTTCGCGGCGCCCTTGATTTTCGATCCCATCAATCCTTGCCCAATGAGAAAATTATTGTCGTACTCGGTATGCCGGGTGCCAGGCTCGTTTGGATTGTTGCATGACTCGCCGGGAGCGCGTATCCACACCACCGTATTGCCGGTAGTGTCGGTGATCGCCACCGCACCGTGTTCGTATTTGTCCTTGGTGTACATCCCCAGAAACCCCGTACCAGGAGTCTTCTCCTTTCCGGTCCAGGTGTAGGTCGGCCGAGTACCAAGGCGGGCGCTCGCGTCGATCTGCGGCGTTGAAATCGCATCATTTGCCTGCGCAGGCGTCGGTCCCGTGTTTCCAGCATCGATGCAATCGCCGGACAATCCTTCGCGCGCCATGTTGGCGCAGTTGGTACCCGAGGGATCGACGAGGTTCGCCGGATCCGCCTTCACGTATGAATAAAGGTTGACGTCGTCGGCGAAT
>Ga0068861_100001460_pt1 | contig 14962 bp, 14 predicted proteins | sample KBSSwiS42_FD_66593 | JGI IMG/M metagenome (GOLD analysis project Ga0068861, IMG submission 66593) | Switchgrass rhizosphere microbial communities from Kellogg Biological Station, Michigan, USA - KBS Switchgrass S4-2 | ecosystem: Host-associated > Plants > Roots > Rhizosphere > Soil ...
GGCTATCGCGGCGTGGCGCGCGACGTCACCGAGCACAAGCGCGCCGAGCAGCTCCTGCGCCTGCAGCACCTCGTCACCCGCTGCATGGCCGAGTCTCCCGGCGTGGCCGAAGGCGCCCAGAGCGCGCTGCGCGCGATCTGCGAGGCCGAGGGATGGGACCGCGGCGAGTTCTGGCGCCTCGACGAGCGCGAGCGCGCAATGCGCCGCTTCGTGCACTGGGCCAACCCCGCGGGACAGGCCTTCGCCGCCGGTTCGGGCGACATGCAGCCGCTGTCGGAACGCGGCACCGTCGCCTCGGCCTGGCAATCGGGCAAGCCGCTGTGGATCCGCGACGCCGCCAACGACCCGCGCGCCTCGGGCCCCGGCTTCGCCGCCGGCAGCGGCGTGCAATCCGCGCTGCTCTGCCCGGTGTTTTCGGGTCCGAGCCCGGTCGCCGTGCTCGCCTTCGCCAGCGGCAAGAAGCGCGCGAAGGACGACGCGCTCCTCGCGGCGCTGATGGCGCTCGCCGCCCAGCTCGCGTTGTTTCTCCCGCGCGCCGACGCCGAGGCGAGGCTGCGGCAGAGCGAGGAGCGCTTCCGCCGCACCTTCGAGCTCGCCGCCGTCGGCGTCGCGCACATCGGCCTCGACCGGTGTTTCCAGCGCGTCAACCGCCGCTTCTGCGAGATTCTCGGCTACCCCGAGTCCGAGCTCATCGGCATCCGCGGCCGCGACATCTCGCACCCCGACGACATCGACATGATGAACGCCCAGCGGCCGCAGCTCTATGCCGGCCAGATCGACGCGGCGCGCGGCGAGAAGCGCTACCTGCGCAAGGACGGCGCCGTGGTCTGGGTCGCCTACACGCTCGCGGTCGAGCGCGACGCGGCCGGCAAGGCGCTCTACGAGATCGCCGTCTACGACGACATCACCACGCGCCGGGCAATGGAGGACGCGCTGCGCAACAGCGAGGCGCACTTCCGCCAGGTGGTCGACTCGGCGAACGAGGGGATCCTCGTCTATGACCTCGATCTCAACATCGTCACGGGCAACGCCGCCGCTGCGCGCATCATCGGCCTGCCTTTGGGCGAGCTGATCGGACGCCCCGGCTTCACCTCGCTCTTCCCGTGCGTGCGCGAGGACGGCTCGCGCCTGCCGCCGGAGGACCGGCCGACGCGCCTCACGGTGCGCCGCTGCGAGCCGCTCTCCGGCCTCGTCGTGGGACTCGAGCGCCCGAACGGCGAGGTCACCTGGCTCTCGGTGAATACCGGCTTCCTGCGCCGCCCCGGCGAGAGCGAGCACTACGGCGTGGTCTCGACCATCAGCGACATCACCGACCGGCGGCGCGCCGAGCTCAAGCTGCGCGAAAGCGAGGAGCGCTTCCGCAGCCTCACGGCGATGTCGTCGGACTTTTTCTGGGAGACCGACCCGCAGCATCGCTTCGTCGAGGTGGTCCACGGCCCCGAGTACCCGGAGAGGATGGGCCGCATCATCGGCCAGGCACCCTGGGACCTCCAGCCCGTGCATCCCGACGAGCCTGCCTGGACGGCGCACCGCGCGACCATGGACGCGCACCAGGCGTTCCGCGACTTCGAGTTCGGGCGTTCGTGGGCCGACGGCACGGTGCGCTACTTCTCGATCACCGGCGAGCCGCGCTTCGAATCCGACGGCGCCTTCCTCGGCTACCGCGGCGTCGGCCGCGACGTCACGGACATCGCCCTCGCGCGAGAGCGCATCGCCACCCTGGCATACCGCGACGCGCTCACCGGCCTGGACAACCGCACCAGCCTGTTCCCGGCGCTCGAGAAGTCGGTCGAGCGCTCGCGCCGGCGTGCCACCCGGCTCGCCGGCCTGTTCCTCGACCTGGATGGCTTCAAGGAAGTGAATGACGCGCACGGCCACGACGCCGGCGACCGCCTGCTGGTCGAGGCCGCCAGGCGCCTGCGCGCCGTGCTGCGCTCGGGCGACCCCGTGGCGCGCCTCGGCGGCGACGAGTTCTTCGTGGTGTTGGAGGATCTCAACGACGCGGCGCCGGCCGAGCGCGTGGCGACGAAGCTTCTCGCGGCGCTCGCCGAGCCCTATGACATCGGCGCCGGCAAGCCGGTAGCCATTTCGGCGAGCATCGGCGTGAGCCTCTTCCCCGACGACGCGGGCGACGCCGCCACTCTGCTGAAGCACGCCGACGCGGCGATGTACTCGGCCAAGCAGGCGGGCAAGAACGCCTACCGGTTCTTCAAGTCGGTGGCGGCGGCAAACGACGGCCGCGCGGCCGCCGGCCAATCGGAAAACGCCGGCTAGCGGCGTGGTTGAGGTGGCGGCGCGCTGTTGCGCCGATAGATTTCCTTGGAGATCCGGTCGACATCGCGCCGCAGATCGCCACCCCGCTGGGGCTGGGTCTGGGTCTTCTCGATGCGCTTCCCGTTGTCGGGTTGCGCCGCGTCGAGCGGGCTCGCCGAAACGCACAGCGCGGCGGCGATGAAGAGGGCCTTCCACATGGGCACCAGCTTCGGACAGGGCGGCGTGCCCTGCTGTCCGATTGTGTAACGATTTATTTCCGCAGCTGGCGGTTCGCGTCCTCGATGTCGCGGCGCAGCTTGTCGCGCTCCTCGGGCGACATCTGGCGCGGCCGATCGGGACGCGCCTGGCGATCGCGATAGGCGTCGCGCACGTCCTCGCGCATGCGCTGGCGGTCCTCCTGCTTCATCTGGCGCTGCGGCTGCTTGCGCGCGTCGTGGCCGCCCTTGCTCTGGCCGAGCGCGCTTCCCGCGGCGAGCGCCACGGCGAGTGCGTGGAGGGCGAGCGCTTTCGTTTTCACGTCGGGATGATAAGACGCAGGGTCCCGGGCGGTGTAACAATTAGTAACCTGTCGCCCGGTTGACGCGAAAAATTCACTTAACCTAACGACCCATGGCGGAGCTCAAGACCCGCATCCTCATCGTCGACGACGACCAGCGCCTGCGCGATCTGCTGGTGCGCTACCTCGGGGGCGAAGGCTACGAGGTGAAGGCGGTCGCCGACGGGGGAGCCATGGACAAGCAGCTCGGCCGCGAGCGCTACGACCTCGTGGTCCTCGACCTGATGCTGCCGGGCGAGGACGGCCTCGCCATCTGCCGGCGCCTGCGCGGCCAGGCGAACGCGCCGGCGATCGTGATGCTCACCGCGAAGGGCGACGAGGTCGACCGCATCGTCGGCCTCGAGATGGGCGCGGACGACTACCTGCCCAAGCCGTTCAATCCGCGCGAGCTGCTCGCGCGCATCAACGCCGTGCTGCGGCGGCGCTCGCCGGCCGGGGTGCCCGGCGCGCCCAGCGCCACCGCCGAGGTGTTCCAGTTCGGCAAGTTCTCGCTCAACCTCTCCACGCGCACGCTGACCCGCGACGGCAAGTCGGTTCCGCTCACCACGGGCGAGTTCTCGGTGCTCAAGGTCCTGGTGCAGCACCCACGCGAGCCGATGTCGCGCGACAAGCTGATGGAGCTCGCGCGCGGCCGCGAGTACGAGGTGTTCGACCGCTCGATCGACGTCCAGATCTCGCGCCTGCGCAAGATCGTCGAGGAGGATCCCTCGCATCCGAAGCACATCCAGACCGTCTGGGGCTTCGGCTACGTCTTCGTGCCCGAATAAGCGCTAGTGTCACTCTTCGCGCGATCGTTCTTGCTCATCGCGCTGCTCATCGTCACCGCGGTCCTCGCCTCGTTCTGGATCTACCGCCTTTACGAGCTCGAGCCGCGCTCGCGCGAGCTCGCGCAGCAGACGGTGAGCGCGGTGAACCTCACGCGCGCCGCGCTGGTCGCGGCCGACCCCTTCCTGCGCCGCCAGCTCCTGGTCGAGCTGAACGACACCGAGGGGCTGCGCGTCTATCCCGCGACCGCGAGCGAGAAGCTGGTGGCGCTGCCCGACGAGGCGCTGTTCCAGCGCGTGGTCGGCCGGGTGCGCCAGGCGCTCGGCGGCGAGACGCGCTTCGCCTCCGAGCGCGACGGCGAGGACGGCTTCTGGGTCAGCTTCTTCATCGACTCGGACGAGTTCTGGGTGATGCTGCCGTGGGAGCGCTTCGAGCCCGCCTTCGGCCTGCAGTGGCTGGGCTGGGGGCTCGCGCTCGTCGCGCTGTCCCTAGCCGGCGCGTGGTTCATCGCCTCGAACCTCGCGCGGCCGCTCGCCGCGGTGACGCGCGCGGCGCTGCGCATCGGCGGCGGCGGGACGCACCAGCCGCTCGCCGAGGAAGGCCCGCGCGAGCTGCGCACCGTGGCTAAGGCGTTCAACCGCATGGCGAGCAGCCTGGAGAGCATGGAGCGCGAGCGCGCCATGGTGCTCGCAGGCATCTCGCACGACCTGCGCACGCCGCTCTCGCGGCTGCGCCTCGCGCTCGAAATGAGCGGCGCCGAGAGCGGCGCGAGCGAGGCCATGATCGAGGACATCGGCGAGATCGACGCCATCATCGGCCAGTTCCTCGACTTCGCCCGCGGCGAGAACGAGGAGAAATCGCGCCAGGCGCTCGACCCGCTGCTGCACGAGCTCGGCGAGCACTACCGGCGGCTGGGGAAGAACGTAAGCGTGGAGGCGGCGACCGGCACTCAGTTCGGCATCGCCCGCATGGCGCTGCACCGCGCCGTCGCCAACCTGGTCGACAACGCCCTGCGCTATGCCGGGGAGCCGATCGAAATCGAAGCGAAAAGAGCGCCGGGAAGCGTCGCGATCGAGGTGCGCGATCGCGGCCCAGGCATTCCGGCGGGGGAAGTCGAGCGCCTGAAGCGACCGTTCACGCGCCTCGACGACGCCCGCAGCGGCGCGAGCGGCGCGGGTCTCGGCCTCGCGATCGTCGAGCGCGTCGCCCGAGGCCACGGCGGCACGCTCGAGCTCCTGCCGCGCGCCGGCGGCGGGCTCGTCGCCCGCCTGACCTTGCGAGCGTGAATCGGGGTCAGACCCCTATTCCTTGGTGAAGAAGTAGTAATCCGCAGTGTAGGGGCTGCGCTCGACCGTTCCGGCGGTAGCCGCAAAGCACCCGCTGACGGGTGCCATACCGCCCCTCGTGTGCACGCGTCGAACGGTCGAGACCTGGCTGAACGTTCCAGCCGGGCCGACCGACTTCGCTCCCAGGAGCAGCCAGGGAATCGCCACCGCGTCGGGCGCCGCGGCGCTCGCGGTCACGCTGCCGACGATCTTGCTGCCGTCGACAGCCTCCCAGGAAGGCCCGGCATAGTGGCGTCCGATCTTCATCCCGCGGGGGTCGAAAAGGTCCGCCTCGGGACCGACGAGCGCCCATTCGTAGGCGCTGTTCATTCCCTTGGCCGCGCGGCATTCGTAGATCTGCACGCCTTTCGCGGCGGCGATCATGGCGAGCGACTCGTCCGCGCCCACCTTGAGCTTCTGCGCCACGCTGGCCTCCGGATTGGAGGCCTGCGCGGCCGCCGCGCAGCCAGCGAGCAGCACCGCCAGGAAGCTGCCGGCTCTGAAATGCTTCTTCATGATGTCCCCTACCCTGTGTTTGTGGAGAGAGGGTAGTTAAGCGCGCGTTCGTTTCTTCCGGATTTGGGTTCTGTTACCGGCTGGTAACTGTTTCGATTCTTTGAAACACCAATGCCAGGGCTCATACATGTAGCCGTGGCGGTTCTGGCGCGGATACGAAAGGAAGAAGCCAAAGCGCTCCGCATTCCCGCAGAGCCAGTCGAAGGCGGCGGTGCCTTCGAACTCGACCTCGAGCGCCCGCACGCCCTCGGTGGTCAGGTCGACGGCGCACCCGGTATGGTGCTCGCTGTAGCCTGGCGGCGCGCTCACGCTCAGGATCTCGTCGATCGACTGCCCGCGCGCGAGCTTCGCGCGCACGATCTCGGCCTGGCGCTCGACGCTGCGGAACGCCGAAACGATGGTGAGCACGACGCGATCGCCCTGAGCCGCCTGTCTCAGCGCACTCCACGCGCGCGCCGCGGCGGGCACGAGGAGGTGCTCCCTGCCGTTCTCGCCAGTCTCGGCTACGACCAAATTGGTAGCTTCCGGATACAGCACGAGCGAGCGTGCCGCGACGGTGTCGAGCGCGATCCCAAGCGAGGCGAGCAGTGAGTCAACCTTGTTCAACGTACCGGCTGCGAGCGGTCTACCGGAGCGCCGCGCAGAACCACCGCCGAGATGCGCCGCGAATTCCTGATGTCGTCGAGCGGGTTCGCGTCGAGCACGATGAAGTCGGCGCTCTTGCCGGCCTGCAAGGTGCCGGCGTCGGCCATGCGGAGGAACTCCGCCGAGTTTCGCGTCGCCGCCACGATCACCTGCATCGGCGTCATCCCGGCCGCGACCATGTCCTCCATCTCTTCGTGCGCACCCCACGCCCGGTTGCCGTCGGTTCCGAGCGTGATGCGGGCGCCGGCCGCGTTCAGCCGCGCGAGATTGCGCGCCTGGATGCCGTAAAAAGCCTGCGCCGCGGGCCGGTCGCTGTTCGCCTTCTCCAGCAGGGCGAACTGGTTGGGGGCGAGGCCCGGCTTGAGCCAGGAGAGGTCAGTCTTCACGCCGCGCTCAGGCAGGTTCGGCGTGAGGACCAGGTTGGGCCGCGCCTTGAACATGGCGACGAACTCGTCGTCGATGTCCCGGTCGCGGACGCCGTGCGCCAGGGCGTCGACGCCGGCCCGAAGGAGTCCCTTCGCGTCCTCGAGATCGAAGAGGTGCGCGGTGACGCGCAGGCCGCGCTTGTGCGCCTCGTCGATGATGGCGCCGTAGATCTCGGGAGTCAGCTTCTTGTACTTGCCGTCGCGGGTATCGACCCAGATCTTGACGATGTCGACCTTGTGCGCGGCGAGCTCCTCGACCGCCTTGCGGCCTTCGGCCGCGCTCGCGATCCAGTACGGCGCGGTGGTGCGCCCCGGCTCTTGCATCGTGATACCGCGTCCCGCGCTGAAGAAGCGCGCCGCGCCGGGAATCTCCTGCGTGCGCACGTCGAGCAAATCGTAGCCGTCCGTCCCAAGGCTGAGCGCGGCGCTCACGCCGTAGTAGGCGCGCTGCTTCAGGTCGCGGATGAGCGCATCGCGCTCGGTGCTGAGATGGACGTGCGTGTCGATCATCATCGGCATCACCGTCTTGCCGGCGAGATTGACGCGCGTAGCGCCGGCCGGCACCTGGACGGCGGTGCCGGCGCCGGCCTGGGCGATCCTGGTGCCCTCGACCACCAGCGTCGCGTTCTCGATTACGCGACCGTCGCCGACGATGAGCCGCGCGCCTTCATACGCGGTGGCGGGTTGCCCGCCAGGCGTAGTCGCGCAACCGGCAAGAACGCCGAGCGCAAGGATTCCTACTGCGGTCAGATGCATGCGGAACATGGCAGCCCCCTCTGATATGCGTTCGCCTCCCCGAAGAGAAAGCATGCCAGAGATTACCGGACGGCGGTCACCACAACCCTGCCGTTCTCCTTCGCGAGATCGATGATGGTGGGCTCTCCCGCGCCCTTGTCGAGCTTGAAGGTCTGCGGCACGTCCACGAAGCGCAGGTGGTAGGTGGTGGTGTGGCTCGACTGCACACCGCTGCCGTCGGGCTTCTTGCACCAGATCACCAGGGCCGAGCTCGCCGAGAACTGCACGGTGTAGGCGTCCGCGCAGCCGTCCGGCCTCGCTTCCGGGATGTGCCGGATCGAGGTGGTCTTCGCCTCCGAGCGCCGGAACGCCGCTACGCCAGACTCGATGTCGTAGGCGATGCGCGTGGCGCCGTCGGTGCACGCGCAGAGCAGCGCGGCGGACACGAGAAACGCTAGGTGTGGCGGTGCCGGCGTCCGAAAGCGTCGCGAACTACCGTCCATAGGGCAACCAAGGTGGCGACCATTGCGAGCGGCGGCATGACAAGAACGCTGAAACCGACGCGAGGGTAATGCATCAGGTACAAGATCATTTCGCCGTAGCTATTCCTAAGCGAATACCACCCGAAATCGGCGAACGAGAGAAAGACCAGACCAGAGACGAGTGCCCACCATTTCCAGGACTGGACACCCCGGATGGCGAGCACACCCGCGGCGGCGCCCGCCGCTGCGAGCGCGAGGTGAACAACTAAGAACAGCCACGCAGCGGCCGGCACACTGGCAGTCTGCGCACCAAGGTAAGCGGATGCCACGATCGCGCCGAATTGGGCGGCCCAAGCCGCGGCGATCACGACTCCAAGCACGCGCAGGGCGGTCGTCGGCGGCATGGATGGCGTCTAAACGGTCCGGATCATCGCCGGACATCATGCCGCCTTTCGCCCGTTGGACATAGGAATCAAGTCCTTAGACGCTGCGCGGACGTGCGATACGTCCTCCCGAATAGGGTCTACTTGCCGCTTAGGTCGAGCGTCACCCTCGCCTGGGCACAATTCGACGGGCTCGCGATCTCGCAGATCTGGTACACGAGCGTATAGGTTCCGGACTGCGTTTTTCGCAGCACACTCACTGAGCCATCGGACGGATCGAGCTTGATGTCGCTGCTGGGTGGCGACAGCGACATGAGCGAGAGCGTCACGTTCGCCATCGTCGCGCGCGCACTGCCCAACGAGTCGTTGGCGAGCACGCTCGCAATCGCCCTTCCAGGCGTCTTCGATGACACTCTGGCCTGGTCATTGACCGCCGACACGACGTAGGGCACGACGTTGACGGTCACCGTCGCCTGATCGCAATTAGTGGGGTTCGCCGTTTCGCACATCTGATACAGGAGCGTCTGGGTGCCGGTCGGCGTCCCTTTGGCGACGTTGACCGAGCCGGTGGCGGGATCGAGCGTGACCCCCGGGTCGGTCGACGATTGCTGCGACAACGTGACGTTGGCCGTCGTTGCAAGCCCGGCCCCCAGTATGTCGTTCGCGAGCACGCTCGCCACCGCCACGCCGCCTGTCGACGGCGACACCGTTCCCTGGTCGTTCACGGCGTTCACGACGTAGGGGGGCACGGTGACTCGCACCGCCGCCCCATCGCAATTGGCAGGATTCGCCGTGTCGCAGATCTTGTAGACGAGCGTATGCGTGGTGGCTTCCGTGCCCGCCGCTACGCGAACCGAGCCCTCGGTGGCATCGAGCGTGACCCCGGCGCTGGTCGACGATTCCTGGGACAACGTCACGATTGCCGTCGTCGCGGGCGCACCGGCATTCCAGTCATTGGCGAGGACGTTGGCGACCGCGATCCCACCCGCCGGAGACGGCACCTGGCCCGCGTCATCGTTGGCGATCACGGCCTTGTTGTCCAACCCGGTGGAGCGCCAGAGGAAGACCCCTCGGCCCGACGCGACCTCGGCCGGGTCGCTCACAGGCGCAACGCCGAACGACCCTCCGATGGACACCGACGTCGTCCCGGCTCCGACGCCCCCGGAAACAGGCAAGCCGGCAGAGTCGGTCGAGGCAGTCCAGCCGTCAACCCGCTGCGCGGTTTGATAGGTGAGGAACATCGAGAACGACGGACGGAATGCACCCAGGAACGCCGACGCCGAGAAAAAATACTGCTGGCCCGCCACCGATGAGCTCGTCAGGATGTCTTGGGTGTAGTAGCTGAACAGGTCGATCACCTGCGACTGGGTCGCCCACACCCAGCCGGTGAGATCCGGACCGGTGAAGGTCGGTCCACCGACCACGCCCGAGCACGGGGTCACACCGTCGCCGGGGCATACCAAAGCCACCTGCTTCCAGCTCAGGCCGGTCGTTTCGACCAGCTGCCGCCACTCTTTGCCGTGGTTATCGTTGACCGGCTGCGCTTTCAAAACGATCGGGAGAAAGAGCGTTGCGAATATCGCAATTCGCCGGATCACCATGAACGGTTCCTCCGCTGTGATCTGCCACAGGTGGCTGTGGTCAGTAGCGCTGCGTTATACGTGGGATAAATTCCCACGTCAAGCCCGATTCGCTGCGAGAGCGCACTTATCTCGTTGTCTTAAACTGTGCGCCGATGGCCACGCTCTCGAAGGAAGGCGACTTTCCGCTCGCACCGCCGGTCGAGCCGATGCTGGCGAAGCTCGCCGACGAGCTGCCACCGCAAGGCGAATACCTGTACGAGCCGAAGTGGGACGGCTTCCGCGCGATCGTGTTCCGCGGGTCGTCGGAGCTCTTCATCCAGAGCCGCGACCTGCGGCCGTTCGATCGCTACTTTCCCGAGCTGCACGAGACGCTGCTCGCAAGGCTGCCGCCCGGCTGCGTGCTGGACGGGGAGATCGTGATCGCGACGAAGCGCGGGCTCGATTTCGACGCGCTGCAGATGAGGCTGCATCCGGCGGAGTCGCGCGTGAGGAAGCTCGCGAACGAGACGCCCTCCTCCTTCATTGCGTTCGATCTCCTCGCGGCCGAAGGGAAGAACCTGATGTCAGCGCCGCAGGCCGAGCGCCGAGCCCGCCTGGAAAAGTTGCTGGCGAAGATCGAAAAGCCCGTCCATCTCACGCCCATGACGCGCGATCGGGCGCTGGCGCAGGACTGGCTCGAACGCTTCGAAGGCGCGGGACTGGACGGGGTCGTCGCCAAGCCGGCGGGGATCACGTATCAGCCGGGGAAGCGGGCGATGATCAAGGTGAAGCACGCGCGCACCGCCGATTGCGTGGTCGCGGGCTTTCGCTGGCACAAGAGCGGCAAGGATGCAGTGGGCTCGCTGCTCCTCGGTCTCTACGACGACAAGGGGGCGCTGCATCACGTCGGCGTGACGTCGTCCTTCACCATGGCCACGCGCAAGCAGCTCGCGAAGGAGCTCGAGCCGCTGCGCAAGAACGCGCTCGAGGGGCATCCGTGGCGCTGGTGGGCGGAGGCCACCGAGGGCGGAACGCAGCGCATGCCCGGCGGGCAAAGCCGGTGGAGCGCGGGCAAGGACCTGTCGTGGGAGCCGCTGCGCATCGAGCGCGTGTGCGAGGTGAAATACGATCACCTGCAGGGCGACCGCTTCCGGCACGCGGCGACCTTTCTCCGCTGGCGCCCGGACAAGCTGCCGGCCGAGTGCCGCTACGACCAGCTCGAAACTACCCGCGCTTACGAGCTGGAGAAGGTTTTTTCATCCGGATCCAAAGGTTCCTGAGGCGGTCGCTCGTTCTCGGGCACGTGCTGCAGGTTGATGCGGATGCGCGTCCAGGTCGACGAGCGGCCGCGCATCGAGTCGACCAGCACGTCGGCGGCCTCGAGGTGCGCTGCCGCCTGTGGATGCCGCTTCTTCCAGCGCTCGAGGCCCGCGAGCGCGTCCTCCTGGCGCTGAGCACGTCCGATCTCGATGAGAGGATGCTTGGGCATTCTCCGCTTGGAAGGCTGAACCCGCGCAGGCTCTCCGGCCTGCTTCTTGTAGTGCGGTGGCCAGGGCGCGTCGCCCAGTCCCTGCTTTTCGAAGAGCTCGAGCAGCGCCTCAAGCGATCCGGGCCGATCGTCGATTCCCTTGTGGACGTCGCCCAGCTTCTTGAAGCGCCCGGGCATAGTCGCGAGCGTGAAGTCGCCCGGCTCGGCCGAGGCGAGCTCGTCCCAGCCGAGCGGCGCCGATACGGTGGCGGTCTCGCTGGGCCTCACCGAATAGGCCGCGGCGACGGTACGGTCCTTGGCGTTCTGGTTGTAGTCGACGAACACGCCGTGGCGCTCCTCCTTCCACCATTTGCTGCTTGCGATCGACGGGGCGCGGCGCTCGACCTCGCGCGCGAGCGCGAGCGCCGCACGCCGCACCTCGTCGAACCCCCAGCGCCTCTCTATGCGCACGTACACGTGCAGGCCCCGCTTGCCGGAGGTCTTTGGCCACCCGACCAGCTTCAAGTCGCTCAACGTCGAACGGACCACTTCAGAGACTGCTTGAATCTGCGACCACTTCACACCGGGCACAGGATCGAGGTCGACGCGCAGCTCGTCGGGATGCTCGAGGTCTTCGGCGCGCACCGGGTGCGGGTGGAGCTCGAGGCAGGCGAGGTTCGCCATCCACGCGAGCGCCGCAGCGTCGCGCGGCACCACCTCGTCGGCGCCGCGCCCCGAGGGAAAGCGCAGCTCGACCACCTCGATCCACTCCGGCCGCGCCTGCGGCGCGCGCTTCTGATAGAAGAACTCGCCGTCGATCCCGTTCGGGTAGCGCACCAGCATGTTGGGCCGCCCGCCCGCGCCGCGCAGGGCGCCCTCCGCTACCGCGAGGTAGTAGCGCACGAGGTCGAGCTTGGTGTGCTTTGCCTTCGGGAAAAGAACCTTGGCGGGATTCGAGATCGCGACCTCGCGGCCGCCGATCTTCACGACCTCGCGCTCAGAGCGGGAAGCGCTGGACGATTTCGTAGGCCGATCCTTTGTTCGAGACGGCCGAGCGCACCAGGGTGAGCTCGCTCACGGGCCATTCGACCGCCGGCAGCGGCGGCAGTTCGCCCGGCGGCGGCGCCGAGCGCAGGAGCGTCACGTGCGCGGCGTAGGGTCGCTCCTCGAGTGTGTAGCCGGCGCGGCGCAGCGCCCCGTGCAGCTCCGCGACCAGAGCTGCGAGGGGGACAGGCGTGTCGCGCGGGCCGGCCCACACGATGCGATTGTGCCTCCAGTACTGCGCCTTCTCGATCGGGAGGGCATGCGCGCGTCCCTTGATCGAGCGCGCCACCTCGTGCGCTTTCTCGGGCGCGACAGGGCCGAGAAAAGCGAGCGTGAGGTGGATTTTCGCCGCGGCGGTGACGCGGCCTTCGAGCTTCTTCGCCCAGCCCTCGAGCGCGGCCGCGGTCTCCGCAGGAGGCCAGGCGGCGAAGAAGAAGTTCACCTCAAACTATAGCTTGCCGGCCCCCGCCCCGGCGATTACGCGCGCGCGCAGCGCCGCCTGCTCTTCCGCGGTGCCGACCGGCGCCAGCTCGTAGCGGTAGCTCTGGCTCGGAAGCCAGAACACCGCGGGATCAGCCGGATCGAGCCGCACCAGCGGCGTATTCGCCGCGCTCGACTCCTGGATCACCTTGAGCGGCGGGAAGGTATCGAACAGTGTGGTCGCCGAGGTCGTCGCGGTGCGCATCGTGATCCACGTTCCCTGGTTGCCGTAGTAGGTGCCGCATTCGGCCGCCGTGAAGCCCGCGGCCACGCAGATATCGCGGTTCGTGAGAACGGAGGCGTAGTTGATGATGCGCGGGATGGTCAGGTTGTTGTTGAGGATGTCGAAGAGGTTGTTCTCGGTGTAGAGCTTCGCGGCGGTGCCCGTGGCCCAGACGTCGCCCATGCGGTACTCCGCGTTGGCGAGGCGGTTCTCCTCGTAGAAGTTGTTGTAGACGTGAACGCGGCCGAAGCGCACGCGCGGCATGCGCTGGATGGTGTTCTGGAACCAGTTGCCGTGGAACGTGACGTCCATCTTCCCTGGCCCGTGGCCCGGGACGAGGCCGGCGATGTCGTTGCCGCCGAGCAGGTTGGTCTTGTCGTGGCGCATGAAGAAGTTGTTCGAGATCGTCACCTTGGTGGCGAGCAGCGTCACGTCGACGCTGCCGTCGTGGTGCTGGACTTTCTGCGTCGCCTCGTTGAACGGCGCGCCGAACACCGGCGGGAACTGGGTATCGAAGCGCGGCTCGTCCGAGAAGCTGTTGTGGTCGATCCACACACGCTCGGCGTTCATGACCGAAACGTTGTCGTACTCGGAGTTCCAGCGGCCGCCGCGGAACACGCACCGGTGCGGCCCGGTGCTGTCGTCGACGAAGGTCGCCTGGCAGCCGCCGGTGCTGGTGATCGTGATGCTGAACGAGTCCTTCGGGTCCCAGCTGGGGAACATGTCGAACGAGTCGGCGAAGGCGATGTTGCGCACGACGATGTTGCGCGCCTCGTAGTTATCGGGGTCGCCGACGTCGTTCTGGTTGATGAACCCCAGGCGCAGGTTGCCATTGATGATGCGCGCATCGGTTCCCACGCCGATGATCGAGGTGTTGGAGCCGACATCGATCACCACAACCTCTGCCTGCGCGCGCTGGAAGCAGAGGCGCGCCTCCTCCAGCGGTCCGGTCAGGGCGGGCGGACGGTTGTCGGCCGGATCGAGCGACTGCCGGATCCACAGATTCGGGTCGTACGCCGCCTTGTAGGCACCGAAGAAGCCGCCGGTCCCGTTCTGGTTCCCCGTGGCCGGGTCGTAGAAGGTCGCATGCTCGGTGTAGTCGCACTTGCGCATGTAGTCCTCTTCCACCAGCGGCAGGTTGCGGTGGTCTACATTCAGGTCGATCGTGCCGTGCACGTAGAGGATCTTCGAGCGATCGTCCAGCACCTCCTGCTGGCGGTGCTTGTGCTGCTTGTCGTGGTGGTGCTCATGGCCGTGATGGCGGTGGTGCCGGTGCTCTTCCTTCGTGAGAGCGTCGACCAGCTCGGAGCGACTGTGCACGTGGTAGACCCGAGAGCGCGGCGCGCCGCAGCCGCCGGTGACGCCGCCGTCCACGGCCGCCCAGCCGTCGGCGCCGAGAGAGGAAGGACTCGAGTCGCTCCCCGGGCGGCAGCGGCCGCCGCGATCGCCGTCGTCATCGTGAGCCCAGGCGACGCAGGGCGGCGTCGCGAGCGCGAGCAGAACCAGCCAGTGCCGCATGCGTAGATCCATGGGCCCCTCCCGTAGTTGTATGACATCTTACATCCCTGCCGGGTGGGGGCGTCAATCGTCCGGCGTGAAACGAATTTATCCGGCTATCCTGAAAAATGCTTCCGCGTGAGCGCGGCGAGCGCACGCTCGGCCGGGTCGGGCGATTTCTCGAGCTCGGCCGCGATCAGCTCCTGCTCGCGCCGGCTGCGGTTCTGCGAGAGCTTCCAGCGCGTCTCGATGCGCGTCACCTCGATCTCGAAGTTGACGATGCCTTCGAGCATCATCTTCACGTAGTCGGGACGCAGGGCGTCGAAGCTCGGCAGCCACTGCGGGTCCATGGCGGCGACGAGGCGCCGCTGGTTCTCATGCTTCGCCTTCGGATCCTCCAGCACCCTGGCGATGCCGTAGACGTGCACCGCCGCATAGTTCCAGGTCGGCACGCGCTCCTTCTCCTCGTACCAGCGCGGCGACACGTAGGCGTGCGGGCCGAAGAACACCACCATCACCTCGTCGTCGAAGAACTCCTTCCACTGCGGATTGTTGCGCGCCATGTGCATGTCGAGCGAGAGC
>Ga0068861_100001461_pt1 | contig 14960 bp, 6 predicted proteins | sample KBSSwiS42_FD_66593 | JGI IMG/M metagenome (GOLD analysis project Ga0068861, IMG submission 66593) | Switchgrass rhizosphere microbial communities from Kellogg Biological Station, Michigan, USA - KBS Switchgrass S4-2 | ecosystem: Host-associated > Plants > Roots > Rhizosphere > Soil ...
GAACGCTTGCGGATCGTGAAGGAGCATGTCGGCGATGGAATTCTGATGGCGGACGATGAGCCCGAAGATTTCCTGAAACGGGTCGGCCGACTCCCAAGCGTGCTCCTGTACACCCCAAATGGCGGGTAGCCATCTGGATGAATCGATCGCGTTGGGTCCGCTGACGAGCGCGGTTAGAAAGCCATCGAGCGCCCCTACGACGAGAATCCCCTCATCGCCACCGGCCACGGCGATCTTGTCGGCAGTTTCATCGTCAAGGCGGTTGAGCAGGAAATCATCTAACCGAGCGAGTTCTTCGTCATCGAGTGGCTCGGACAGACTTTTATTCAAGATTACAACGCTCAAGAGAAGGAGGGATGTTGAGACATTGCACAGGAACCTGGCATTCAGCTTCCCGTGCGCCTGTGCGGATCCCTGCGAGAGAGGCGGCGGTAAGGATCATCGCCGTTCACCCTGCGCCAGCTTTTCATTCCAATATTCAACGTATCGCTCATAGGCCCGCGTAGAGGTAAGGAACTGGACGTGGCGAGGGCAAGCGACGCGATGAGCCGGTAGGGTTCTGACTCCCTCCCGCCTTGCCTTGGCGACACGGTGATGACCGTCGATCAAACTGAACAGTCCAGGCGAAATCTCCGCCAGGATAATCGGCCGCAATAAGTCAGCCGTGTCGATGGTTTCTACGTCCAGATTCTTGCCTCCGTAGTTAGGAATGCCGTCGACCTCGATGCGCTCGATAGGGAAGCGCCCCACGTCCGCTTCCAAAAACGCCAGAAGCCGCGTGATGTTGAACTCAAAGATCCCGTTCGGAAAAAGCTCATCGTCCGGTTCCACGGGGCACGGCTGAAAGGTCTTGTCGACCTTGAGCTCTGCCGCTGTGGCGTGATCGGATCGCACGGGCCACCTGGTTCGATTCGTCATTCCGAGCGACTCGTATTGCCTCCACCCGGCGCATCCAATCCGCAATCCGGCGCCGAGGTCGATACCAGAGTCTCCGCGAGACTATCGGCCATCGCCGACGCGCGCGTGAATAGCTCCTCCGCCCCAAAGTCATCGTCCCAGCAGTGCTCCGCAATCTGCTCGCTACTCTCGATGAATGCCGTTAGCAGTTGCAGGGCTGCCTGCGGATCGCGCGGCAATACACACCGCTCAAGGGCATTGAGCCAGCAGTCGGCACGTTCCACATGCCCTGCCCCCTTGCGGTATCGGTAGTCGCTGTCTCGCTCGCCGTGGCGCAAGAATCCCATCTCCCTACTCAGTAACTCGGTGACGGCTTTGGTGTCTGCCGCCAGAACGAATGCGTGGACATATTCTGAGATGCCGTCCGCAGCGGACACCAGCGACAGAATGAAGTCGGCCAGCTCCGTCGCACTACGACCCACGAGCACTGCTCGGGCTTGCTCCAACTCAGCAGTCGTTGTGATGGTCATAGTTCTGCATTCTACTTCGGTAGCGTCATTTCAGAACATTGATATCGAGCGTGAGCGGCGCGCGGCGACGCTCCGCCCGCGACGCCATATCGCCCACACTTTCCAGGCAAGTGGGAACCCAATAATTTTGTCGCCGAGCGACCCGCGAGCAGCTTCGTTTGTCCCGCTGAACTAAGCCCTCGCCGCTCTTCCTACTGAAGAGACCACCAAAAGGTTACGCGGCAGGAACGCGACCCATTGCTGCATCTCGGCGAAACTCACGAAGTATGCGAGAGATATGGCTTACGGCGAGGCTCAGCGAGGCGGGCTTGAGCGAGTTTCACCGCTCCTTGCGGCAATACCATCCCCGTCCACATTCACTTGCAAGTCTTCATGACCAGAGTTAACACACAGCTTCTGGTTTCGCCCGCTTTTGCCGCGATTTGCCGTGCTGACTTCCTTGCCTGCACTCGGCAGGATAGGCATCGAGTGACAGCTCAACTTTCAACGACCGGAACCACAACGCGAGTACTGACCATGAACACCTATGGATCCCGATCGCACGGACCGAGCGCAACCGCTTCAATCATCCGCAACACGCCCATGGGCGGAGAAGCCGAGGCACGTATACTCACCGATGAAATGGGTGATCAGCCCGCTTCGCCGCGGTCGCAAGAGTCCGGCAGATCTCGGTGCAACGCACCGATTCGCATGCTCCGAATCTCTCAGGTCTTGGCGCTCACCGGAATAGGCAAGACAACGCTCTACAAGTTGCAGGCGACAGGCGATTTTCCATTGCGAGTAAAACTGACGCAGACCAGTGTCGCCTGGGTGGAGGGCGAAGTACAAGCTTGGCTTGCTGCACGCATCGCGTCCAACACGCCGTTTAGGCCACGTTGAACGGGTCCCGCCGCGCTCTGCCGTCGCCCGGCGCACGCATCGTCCGCACCGGCGGTGACCTTCTGACAGGCGCACGGCGTCTACAACGACGAGGATGTCCATCGACAACACCCGCTCCTTCCGACGCTTCTTCGGCAAGTTGTCCTCCATCCCGGTCGCCGGATTGTCCGTTCGTTTCAACAGCCTCTCGCGGATACCCCAGTTGATCATCTTTCGTAGCACAATTTAGATTTTTCTCATTGCGCTGTTGCTGGGGTCCAGGCTCATTGAGCCGCTGGGGTCCAATTGGGGTCCAGTTTTCGCGCGAACAAAAGTGGACAACCGGCACGCACGGCACCGGCCTCGGTGATGCAGGTATTTCCGCCGCACGCATTAGAATGAGGTTTCAGTTCCTGTCCTCTTTCTTTTGAGATCGAGATCTATGGCGGACTTCGATCGCATCACCCAGCAGCCCGGAATGATGGGCGGCAAGCCTTGCATTCGTGGCATGCGTGTCACGGTAGGATTGTCGGACAGCTTGGTGCCGGTCGCACCATCGACGAGCTCCTTGTTGACTATCCGTACATTGAGCGCGAGGACATCTTCCAAGCGTTGCGGTACGCGTCCAGGCTTGCCGAGGAACGCACATCGAGTTGGGCAACGACTGAGTCTCCTGGTCGACAGAAAGTCCCAGGGTTAGCGGCAACTGGGAACCACTTCAGTAGCAGGCAAAGACGTCAGTGCTGAAAAGAACCCGGCGCCTTTCCCTGAACCACTCGTTCGAGTGCGTTCATGACATGCAATATCCCGCCCTCCAAGTCGCGTAATGCCGGAAGGACTTGGTCGTGGTAGTTGGGTTCGACGCCTTGCAAGATATAGATGATCGCCCGGGTTGCGTGCACTGCAGGGCAAAGCAACCGTCGCTGCGCGTCGCACCTTTTCGCGATTTCTGCTCCGCGTGTAAGCGGCGATCGGTCGTGTGAAACACCGAGCGTGGTACGCACCGATTGAACAACCCACTCTGCGCGAGTTCGTGTTTCCGTAGGCTCAAGCAAGCCCGCAAGGCCACCGTCACCTGCACCGGCACGCGGGGCTTCGATCCCCATACCGCCGCGATCGATCGGGTGGGCGGCATCAAATGCATGTTCTTCGTTTGGCCGCGTGCGATCTATTGAGGCACTCACGGCGGCAGCGACATTTCTGCTTGGCTCTGTTGCTTTGATTTGGATTCCGAGGCGGCTACCGCACGCGACTGGCGGGAGAATGTCTGGGTGTAGTACCAAGCCAGAAATCCCAGCGCGAGGACTGACATGAGTCCCGCGGCCAGAACGTTGCTGATACGCGCCTGGAGAGGTCGCCGACCGTGGATAGAGGCAACGCCCCGCTCGCCAGCGACGCTACCAGTCCGACCCTCTTGATCACTGCCCGGGTGAGTACTGCGGACTCCGCGCCGGGCAGCTGTTCCTCCACGGCATGCTTGGCGTGTGCAAAAAAACGGACACGGTCGCATCGCTGTACGACACGTTCCTGACCAATGCCGTGCGACTGGTCGACAGCTTGCAAAAGTCCGACTCGTGTGCCGATCGCGAGAAGACGCTGCATACGCTCAAGGGAAGCGCGGCCATGATGGGCGCCGTGCGCGTGGCGCGACTCGCGGCGGATCTGCAGCAAACGAGCGCAACGATGCAACACGACACGTTGCAGAATTGGATCGAGCAGATCGCGATCGAGCTGGATGAGACAGGCCGCGCGGTCGACGCCCGACTTGCGTCGCTCGGAACCAGCCGGCCGACGCAGTTGAAACCCGAAACATTCCGCGGTTAGCGCCAGAATGCACACGATTCCTCGCCTTGGGGCACCTGCGCCTGTCCACAATCATCGGCGCAGGCGTTGCCCTCGCGATGCAGGGCCTGCTGAGCGATGTTGCCGCCGGACTGTCCATCATCTTCTCAAGGCCGTTTCGCGTCGGCGAATACATTTCGGTCATCGGCGAAGAAGGCGAAGTGAAGGACATCTCCCTGTTCAGCACCGTGCTTGCACACCCTTCCGGCTCGCAGATCGTGATCCCGAATCGCAAGATCGTCGGCGAGATCTACCACAACCATGGCGTGATCCGGCAGGTGCATCTCACGGTCGGCGTGGCCTACGACACCGACCTGGACGTTGCGCTCGCGGCCATCGACGAAGCCGTGCGTTCGCACCCGTGCGTGCTGCGCGACCCCGTGCCACTCGTGCAACCCATTCGGCTCGCGGACTTCTGTGTGCACCTGAGCGTGGCAGCCTGGGTTCGCGTGCGTGATTACATTCCGATGCAGGGCGAAATCAACAAGGCCATTCTCGCGACGTGCCGCGAACGGGGCATCGTGATCCCCTTTCCGCAGCACGACGTACGGCTGCTCGGTAACGCAGTCCTGCGCGACGAACTCGTACGCGACGCGATCGAAGAGTCGCGCCAGCTCGCGCAGAGCGCGTGAACACACCCCGTCGCATAGCGAGCGTCCCTACGGCGCGAGTATGCGCAGCACCACGCGGCGATTCTCCGCGCGACCGGCTTCGGTTACGTTATCCGCAATCGGTTCGCGCTCGCCGTAGCCACGCGCGGTCAGAACGTTCGTGATGCCTTTCTCGATGAGATAACGCCGCACGGATTCGGCGCGCCGCTGCGACAGGTCCAGGTTATACGCATCCGAACCGCGCGCGTCCGTGTGACCCGCCACCTCGACGCGAACGTCCGGATTGAGGCGCAGCGTTGCGACCGCCTCATCGAGCGCCGTAGACGCTTCAGGCTTCAGTCGATCGGAACCATATTCGAACGCCACGAGCGGCAAGCGCATCTCTTGCCGCAACTCGCAACCGCGCGCATCCGTACGCGTGCCGCGCGGCGTGTCCGGGCACGCGTCCACGTTGTTCGCCACGCTGTCATCATCGGCATCGATGTCGGGCTCACAGCCATCCGCGCCGACCGTCCGGCCCTGCAACGTGCGCGGGCAGCGATCGTCACGATCGAGCACGCCGTCGCGGTCCTCATCCGCAGGCACCGCAGGAACCGCTGCCTGCACGGGAACCGAAGCTCCAACGGGCCGCGCTCGCATCGAACCGAACGCGTACCGCAGGCCCAAGCCCAAGAGATAGTCGAGGTGCTCCGCGCTGTCCGCGTGATCGTAACGAGCGCGAGCATCGAACCGCAGCGACAACGCCGCGCCAGTCTCGCCAGAGCGACGGAACGTCGTGAGCAGCCCGAAGCCCGCGTCCGCATAGCCATCCGTTGAGGAATCCTTCGAGCTCAGTTCCGCGTGCTGTGCTCCGACGCCGAGGAGCGCATACGGCGCCAGCATCGCTTCGCGCCGGAACACATGCAGCACATCGAGCCCTGCAGCCTCGAGATCCAGACGCCCGCCGCCCTCGTGATCGAAATGTCCGCGGAACAAATTCAGCTCGAGGTCCCACTTGGGGTGTACCTGAAAGCCGGCGGCGAACGTGAACGCCGCGGCATCATCGACGGCCCGGTCCCGGTCGGTGAACACGCCGTGGATGATCGGCGCAAGATAGAAACCGGAGCTTGGCTCTTCGTTCTGTGCGATGACAGGCACCGTGTTGACGAGGAGCGCGCTTGCCGCGACGAGTGATCGGATACGCATGGGTAAGTGTCCTCGTCGATCCGCTGCGCCATCGCGAAATGCGATGCGCCGGAACGACCTTGATTCGCTGCGATCGATTGTAATGACTAGCGCTGCGTCAGCTGCGAACGAGTGCACGGGAATTGGATGCTGTTTGCATCAGATCGCGTGTCGCTCGAGTGCGGGAGCGTCCGGTCACGCCCGTGGCATCGGTTCTACGCCGTAGTCCCCTGCTGCGAGCCAAGGCATCAGCTGTGATGCGAAAGGCTGGAGATGTTCCCAGTGGCTGCGATAGCGATCGACCGAGCGGTCATTGATCCTCTCGGCGACTTGCGAATAACTCGGCGTCGCTGGATAGCGGCGTCGTTCGTGAAAGGCGAGACAGGCCGGCTCGAACGGCAGCTCGAGGAACTGGAGCAGACGACGGGTTTGCAGCTCCGGTTCGCGCACGAAGTCCTCATACCGCAGCAGGAATTCGCTGCAATCCAGCTCGCGGCGATAGTGATCTGTCAACCTGAACGTGGCACGCAGTTGCTGCACGATCGTGTCGATGCGATAGCCGCAATTGAAGCCATGCGTGAGATCGTGCGACAGCATCGAGACGCAAACATCGAGCGGATGGCGCACGATGCGGACGATCTTCGCGTGCGGGAAAGCCATGCGCACCAGGGGCAGCCACAGCTCGTTGAAGGGCATCTTGTCGGTAAACAGCAGCTTGCCGGGTTCGACCAGGCCGCGTGCTTCCGCTCGAGTGAAGTAGCGGTCGCGCAGCATACTGGCGATGTGTCGTCCCTCGCCGCCCCATGCCCTCGCCAGGTTTTCCGGGAATGGCGCCGGGTCTGCAAGCAGTTGACCGATCAGCTTCGGCCACTCACCGACGAAGGTCAGCTCGCCCCCTGCACGCACGGCTGAATGACTGCTGAGCACTTGTTCGATGAGCGTCGTGCCCGAGCGCGGCAATCCCAAGATGAACACGGGTTGCGGAATGTCGCGGCGCGCAGCCGCCTGCGGCAACAAGTCGATATTTTCCCGAATGAAGAATTGTTCGAGTCGCGCGAAAGACGCTTCGATCGCTCCCGCCTGGTATGCGACTCCGCCCGCTTGCATCGCGAGCTTCGCTTTGCCTTCCACCCAATCGCGCCATGCCTCGCCGTGACGACCGAGCTGGTCATAGATTCGTCCGCGTTGCAGTTGCGCACCGCCATTCAGATCAGGAGCCGATTCCAAGATTGCGAGCGCCTCGCGATACTGACCTCGCCGAGCGAGATAGCCGACTCGCAGCAATTCGACGTCTTGGGGCGAGGAGATATTCGCGGCGCGCGCCAGCAGCTCGTCGGCACGCTGCAGGTCCCCCTGCAGCTCATGCAGCTTGGACCATTGAGCGAGCACTTGGAGATTGCCCGGCGCGAGCGCATCGGCGCGCGCGAAGTACGACTCGGCTTCTTCAGCGCGCCCTTGCCGTATCAGATTGATCGCGAGATTCGCGAGGCATTGATGCTGCAACGGCGCGAGCTCGAGGGCGCGGCGGAAGTGCCATTCGCCCGACGAAAGGTCATTCGACTCGGAGAGAACGATTCCAAGCAGCGCGTGAACCTGCGCGTTGCGAGGTTCGGCACGCAGCGCAGAGTGAGCCGCTTGGTAGGCCGCAGCCAGATCACGTTGCGCGAGTGCTTCCCGCGCGCGGTGAAGTGCGGGATGGACGGGTTCTGTCATGGAATCCCTACGAACGCACGCCGCTGCACGCGAGACAACAACGAGCGATTTGGTTTCATCTGCACGGACGTTTCTACAAGAGCTTGTCGGACATCGGACACGGACTGCGATCGTTGTCGCAACGGTGACTCGCAGACTGTGACGGTGGTCGCAATGCTCGATCCCATTGTAGCCGACCTCGTCGCCACGACCAGGCACGCGCGACCTGGGATCGATGCAATTTGAATCCGTATGCGCTGCTGCTCCAACCGCGCTTCGCTAGATTGAAATTCGAGTCATAACGGCTTGGATGGATGCGAGAGCTCAGCTGCTCGCCCGCGAGCGAGTCCCGCCCGCGTCGAGGCAGCACCGCACTCACGGTCGAGTGCCTTCGAGGAGATTGTAGTGAATAGGATCTATCGCGTCATCTGGTCCCACGTGCGCAATGCATGGGTCGTCGCCTCGGAATTGGCGACGAGCCGCGGCAAGGGCGGACGCGCAACGTCCGTCGCACAGCGCACGACGGCGAGCAACTCTTACGCAACCTCACGTGCTTGGCCGCTGCGCATGGCAATCATCGCAGCACTGCTCGCAGTGCAATCACAAGGAGGCGCTGCGGACCTGTATTGGGACGCGAACGACACAAACTTGGGTCTCGGCGGCGCCGGCACATGGAACCTGAGCCCTACGAATCTGGTGTGGAGCTTCAACAACGACGGTGTATCCGGCCCCTACCGAGTCTGGAACAACGCCGCGCTCGATAATGCAATCTTCGCGGGCACCGGCGGGTTGGTGACGCTCGGCGAGCCGATCACTGTTCACAATCTCATGTTCAACTCCAATGGCTACTCGCTGAGCGGCAGCACGCTGACGCTAGCGGGGACGACACCAACGATCACGACAGCGACGAATGTCACGACGACGATCGATTCCGTGATCGGGGGAACGTCGGGGCTCATCAAGGCGGGAAGTGGCGCGCTGGTGCTGAACGGGATCAACACGTTCAGCGGCGGCATCAATCTCACCGGCAGCATTTATGCGGCGACCGATGCAGCGCTCGGCGCTGCAAGCAACAACATCACGACGGCCGCTGGCCTGGCGGCTCGCCTGTCCATTCTCGGCAACGTCAACACGGCTCGCACCGTGACGATCGGCACCGGCGGCACCCTGTATCTCGAAGGGACCCGCGCGGGATCGGCGCTCATCAACGGTGATGGCAATGTCAACGTGTACTTCAACGGCGTCACGATGAGCAACGACGCCAATACCTACACCGGCACGACGACGTTCAACGGCTGCAACGGCGTCTGCAATACCTATTTCACTTCGATTGCGGATCTGGGCCAGGCGAGCTCGCTCGGCGCGCCGTCGACGGTCGCGAACGGCACGATCTTCTTCAATCAGTCCAGCCAGTATTCGGACAACCTGATCTACATCGGCAGCGGCCACAGCTCGAACCGGAACTGGTCGCTGTCAGGCGGTGCCGCGCTCGTTCGCAACCGGGGTTCCGGCACGTTGACTCTCACTGGCAATATCGTGAGCGGAAGCGGGTCCGCGTTCTATGCCGAAGACGCCGACATACAGCTGCTGGGTGTGCTCAGTGGCGCCACCTTCAGCTTCACCGGCAACGCCGGTCGCACGATCACGTTGGCAGGCGCCAACACATACACGGGCACTACGGGCCTCGGCGCGGCGACGGTGCGCGTCCCCTTCCTTGCGAATGTCGGCACTAATAGTTCCTTCGGCACGGGCGCCGGTGCGACTGGAGGTCTCGTCAGCCTCACGACCGGCGTGCTGAGCTACACCGGCGCCGGCGCGACGACCAATCGTCCCTTCGACGTCAACAACGGCACGATCGCGAACGACGGCACCGGTGCCCTGACGCTCACGGGCACCGTGAATCAGCTGAGTCACGTCAAGCTCGGCGGCAGCTACACCGGCGCCGACAATACGGTGTCGGGCGTCATTTCCGGGACCGGCGACCTCATCAGCAACGGCGCGGCCACGTGGGTGCTGAGCGCAGCCAACACTCGCACCGGTGGCATCAACGTTCAGAGCGGCACACTGCGAGCCGGCAACGCCCAGGCGTTCGGAACGACGACGGCCATCACGACTAGCGGCGGCACGCTCGATCTCAATGATTTCAACCTGACAGCGCAGTCCCTCGCGGGCACGGGCGGCACGCTCGATCTCGGCACGGCGACACTGACGATCGATGCGGCGAGCGGCACGACCAACTACGGTGGCGCGATCACCGGCAGTGGTAACCTGACGAAGCTCGGCCTGAGCACTCAAACGCTCTCCGGCGCGAACACGTACACGGGCGCGACGACGATCGGCGGCGGCACGCTCGGGCTCAATTTCGCAGCGGCCGGCGGACCGACGAGCAACATCATCTCGAGCCTCTCCACGCTGAACCTGGCCGGCGGCAATCTCGTCATGACCGGCGCCGCAACTGAAGACAACACACAGACGTTTGCCGGCGTCAACGTGCTCGGCGGCACGAACAACATCAGCGTGACCTCCGGAACGGGCCACAGCGCCACGCTCAATCTCGGCGCCATCAACCGCACTGGCGGCCTCGTCGATTTCGATTTGCCGACGAGCGGCTTCATCACGACGAGCAATGGATCGCTCGGCGGCTGGGCCACGGTCAACAACGGCGCCAACTACGCCACGGTCGTCGGCGGCAACATCGTCGCGGTCCAAGCGAGCGACTACACGGTCCAGAACAGTCCGTCGCTCTGGCAGGACAACCAGATCATCACCGACAGCAGCACGGGATTCACAACGGCTGCAGTCGACAGCCCCGACGGCACGCTGCAGCTCGGCGGCCTGCGCTACACCGCCGCGCGAGCCACGACGGTGAACATCGCAAGCGGCGACACGCTCGGCATCGACGGTAACATCCTCGTGACACCGACGGTCGGCGGCTTCAGCCAGACGATCACCGGTGGATCGCTCACGGGTCCACTGGGCGGCGGCATGCTCGGCGTTCAGCAGAACTCCACGGGGACGTTCACGATCGCCTCTCAGATCGTCGACAACGGTGCGGACGCCGTTGGCTTCACCAAGGCAGGCACAGGAACCGTTGCGCTCACGAACGCCAACAACACGTACAGCGGCCCCACGATCGTGAGCCAAGGCACGCTGCAGGTCAGCCACATCGCGAACGGTGGCCAGGCGAGCAGCATCGGCGACTCCTCGGCTGCTCCATCCAACCTCGTCGTCGAATCCGCGACGCTCAGCTATACGGGCACGGGCGATACATCGGATCGCGGCTTCACGATTTCCCGCGGCGGCGCGGCAGCCAGCGAGATCAACGTGTCGAACGCCGCGGCGAATCTGACGTTCACCGGGCAGGTCACGAGCCCGAACGATGCGGAGCTCAAGAAAACGGGAGCCGGAACGCTGACGCTGACGAACGGCACGAACGACTACGTCGGCATCACGAACATCGCAGGCGGCACGCTTTCCGTCACGACGCTCGCGAATGGCGGATCCGTGAGCAGCATCGGCCGCTCGAGCAGCTCCTCCGCGAATCTCCTGCTGAGCGGCGGCGGCACGCTGCAGTACACGGCCAACGACGCAACCGTGAGCAGCGATCGCGGCTTCACGCTCGGCACCGGCGGTGGCGGCATCGACGTGAGCGATGCCGAGACGACGCTGACGCTGAGCGGTACCGCTGTCGGCACCGGCGCTTTCCGCAAGGAAGGCGCGGGCACGCTGGTCCTGTCCGGCACCAATGCCTACACCGGAGCGACGGCGATCAACGGCGGCACGCTGCGCGCCGGCTCTACGAATGCTTTCGGCGGTCCGGCGCTCATGACCTTGGCGAACACCGCCGGTGCGACGCTCGATCTCGCCGGGTTCAACACCACGATCGGCGCCCTCTCGGGCGGCGGCGCGAACGGCGGCAACGTGCTGCTCGGTGGCGCCACACTGACGATGCAGAACACGAACGGCACTTACAGCGGCGCCATCAGCGGCGCAGGCGGCGTGCTCAAACAGGGAGCCGGCACACAGACGATGGTGGGCTGCAACCATACCTACACCGGCGCCACGGAGATATCGGGCGGCACACTGAGCGTGAACTGCCTCGCGGACGGCGGCCAGGCGAGCGGCATCGGTGCTTCGTTGAGCGCGGCCGGCAACCTCCGCATCACCGGCGGCACCCTGAATTACACCGGCGGCAGCATCAGTATCGATCGCGGCTTCCAGACCGGTTCAGGCTATGTGTCGGTGATCGCCGGCACGACCTTGCAGTTCGAAGGACAGGTGACAGGCGACACCCTCGTCAAGAGCGGCGATGGCACGCTGGTGCTCTCCGGCACCAACAACAACTACACCGGCATCACGTATGTGAACGGAGGGACACTGCGCGCCGGAGCTACGAATGCATTCGGCGCAAGCGCCATCCGCATGGATGTCGCTGGCGCGACGTTGGACCTGGACGGCTTCAACACCACTGTGGGTTATCTGAACGAGCTCAGCAGCACCGCGAATCGGAACATCACTCTGGATGGCGCGACACTCACGATCAACGGCAGCGGCGGAACCTACTCCGGCGTCATCAGCGGCGCCGGCAGCTTGATCAAGAGCGCCGGTAGCGCCCAAGTGCTGACCGGCTGCAACAACAGCTACACCGGCAGCACGAAAATCACCGGCGGCGGGCTCACCGTGTCATGTCTCAACGACGGCGGCAGCAACAGCTCGATCGGCAACTCGGGCGCGGATGCGGCCAGTCTCTACATCAATGGAACCTTGGGCTACGTCGGGGCGGGCAGCACGACGAATCGTCAGTTCACCATGGGTACCGCCGGCGCCACACTGGATGCTTCGGGCACGGGCGCCGTCAGCTTCACGAGCACCGCTCCGATCACGATCGAAGGCACGACAGCTCGTACGCTCACGCTGCGCGGCACGAACACAGACAACAACACGCTGGCCGGGCAGATCACGAACAGCGGCGTCGGCGCAACGCGGCTGACGAAGCTCGATGGCGGCACCTGGGTGCTGACGAACCCGAACAACACATACAGCGGCATCACGACGATCAGCGGCGGCATCCTTGCAGTCAGCAAGCTCGCCGACGGCCTGCAGGCGAGCAGCATCGGCGCCTCCTCCAGTGCAGCGACCAATCTCGTCATCGGCAATGAATCGAGGCTGCGGTACACCGGCGCGGGCGACACGACCAATCGGCGCTTCACGCTCTCGCAGGGCGTCACGTACATCGAGTCCTCGGGCAGCGGCGCCGTGCAATTCACCGATACAGGCAACGTGACGCTGTCCGGCACGGGCGCGCGCACGATCGCTCTGGGCGGCACGAACACCGGCCTCAACACGATGGGCGGCGCGATCGCCGACGCCAATGTAACGACGGGCAAAACGACGCTCGCGAAAAACGACAGCGGTACGTGGGTGCTCACGGGCAACAATACGTACACCGGCAATACCGTCATCAACGACGGCAATCTGATCATCGGCAACGGCGGCACGACCGGCAATGCCGGCGCGGGCAACGTGATCGTCGATTCCGCAACCTCCACCCTCTCGATCAACCGCAGCGATGCGTTCAACTTCAACGGCACGTTGAGCGGTCCGGGCAGTCTCGCCCAGATCGGCACGGGCACGACGCGGCTCACTTCGGCGAGCAACAGCATCGGCGCAACGACGGTCAACGCCGGCACGTTGGAAGTCGATGTCGGCGGCGTACTCACGACGGCGACGATCGCGCTGAACGGCACGTCCACACTGGACGTCGAGGGCATCGTGCAAGCCAGCGGCGGCACGGCAGCGGTATTCACCGGCAACGCGGGTGCGAGTACGGTGAACGTCGATGCAGGCGCAACGCTGCGCGCGAGCGGCGATCTCGGCGACGGCGGCGATGTCGTGAACGTGACGGGCACGCTCGACACCGGCGGCAGCACATTGAGTCTCGGCGCAGGCAACGACACGTTCACCCTGAACGATGGCGGCGTCATCACCGGCGCCGGCGTCGATGCCGGCACCGCCGTCACCGCTGACACGCTGCAGATCAACAACGCCGCGAATCGCGTGCTCAGCAGCACTGGCATAAGCGGCTTCGAACGGCTGGTGAAGCAGAACACCGGCGTGCTCACCATGACCGGTGCGCAGGCCTACAGTGCCGGCACGGAAGTCGAGGCCGGCACGCTCGACGTCGACGGCACATTCACGACCAGCACGATCTCTCTGGCGGATGGCACCCTATTGGACATCGACGGCACCGTGCAGGGATCCGCCGGAACGCCTGCGACGATCACCGGCAGCGCGGGCACCAATACGATACTCGTCAACGCGGGCGCAACGCTGAGCGCGAACGGTGACCTCGACGATGGCGGCGACCTGGTTGTTGTAGCAGGCACCCTGAGCACCGGCACGGGCACGCTGAACCTCGGCGCGGCCGACGATACCTTGCTCTTGCGAGATGGCGCGGTGATCAGCGGCGCCGGCGTCGATGGCGGCGGCGCCTCGACGGAGGATTACCTGGTGCTGCAGAACGCCGGCACGCTGACGCTCGACGTCGGCATGACTGCGGGCTTCGAGATGCTCGAGAAGAACTTGTTCGGCGTCGCAAGGCTGACAGGCAGCCAGACGTTCAGCGCCGGAACGCAGATCAATGCCGGCGAGCTCGACGTCGACGGCACGCTCAGCACCGGTACCGTCACTCTCGCCACAGGGGCGACGCTGAATGTCGACGGGACAGTGCAGGGAGTGGGCGGCACGCAAGCAACGATCGCAGGCAGCACGGGTGTCAACACCGTGCGCGTGAACGGCACGCTGCTCGCGACGGGCGATCTCGGGGACGGGGCCGACGTTCTCACGCTGAGCGGCACGTTGAACACCGGCGCAGGCGCACTCAGCCTCGGCGCGGCCGATGACACGCTGACCTTGAACGATGGTGCGACGATCAGCGGCACAGGCGTCAATGCAGGCGCAGGCACGGGCGATCAGCTGATTCTGAACAACGCCTCCGCGCTCACCTTCAACGGCGGCGCGACCAGCGGCTTCGAAACGCTGATCAAGCAGAACGGCGGTGTTGCGACGATGACCGGAACGCAGACCTTCAGTGCCGGTACGACGATCAGCGGCGGCACACTGAGTGTCGCTGGCACGCTGCAAACACCGGCCGTGAGCCTCGCCGACGGCACGACGCTCGATGTCGACGGCACGGTGCAGGCAGCCGGCGCAACGCAGACTGCGATCACCGGCAGCGCCGGCGCGAACACAGTAATGGTCGCCGCGGGCGGCACGTTGCTTGCGACAGGCGATCTCGGCAACGGCGGCGATGTGCTCGACGTCGCTGGCACCCTCGACACGGGCGGCGGCACGCTGTCACTCGGCG
>Ga0068861_100001463_pt1 | contig 14955 bp, 14 predicted proteins | sample KBSSwiS42_FD_66593 | JGI IMG/M metagenome (GOLD analysis project Ga0068861, IMG submission 66593) | Switchgrass rhizosphere microbial communities from Kellogg Biological Station, Michigan, USA - KBS Switchgrass S4-2 | ecosystem: Host-associated > Plants > Roots > Rhizosphere > Soil ...
CCCCGGTTCCTGCAGCAGAGCTGCAGGTTCCCTCCCCCGCCTCCGCTCGCGGACTCGCGACTGCGCGCGGGGCCCCAGCCCCGCTTGCTTCCGTTCGTGAGCGTGGTTTCCCGTTGCTGGCGGGCGATGGTTCCCGCTGCTGGTGAGCGTAGTTTCCCGCTGCTGGCGGGCGATGGCTTCCGCTGCTGGCGGGCGATGGCTCCCGCTGCTGGCGAGCGTGGTTTCCCGCCGCTGGTGAGCGTGGTTTTCCCGCTGCTGGTGAGCATGGTTTCCCGCTGCTGGTGGGCGTGGTTTCCCGTTGCTGGCGGGCGATGGTTCGCGCTGCTGGCGGGCGATGGCTCCCGCTGCTGGCGTGGGGGGTGGTTCCGGACTCTGGCGGGGGGCGTGCTCGGCTTGCTTTGGGGCGCGCTCTCGAGAGTGGCTTTGGGCGATGGGGGCCTCGAGGGCCAGCCTCCTTTCGGCTCGGAGGAGGTGGGGGGCCGGGCCTCAGCTGGGCGACGGCGCGCGGCATATCGGGGCGCGGCGCACCCATCGGGGTGTGTCGGCGAGACCATAGGGCTGGAAGGACGCGCTGTGCGGCCCATGGGTCGAGAGGGCGCCGCCGTCTGGGGCTGAGATGGGGCTGGAGTCGGGCGCGGGGATGTGAAAATCGGGCGTGGATCTGGGGGTCGTGGTAGAGGGGCCGCTCCCTTTCGGAGACACGGAAAATCATGGGTCGATTCGACAGCCGCAGCACGACGAAGATTCGCCAGCGCAAGGCGCAGGCCAAGAAGAAGGCGCGCGATGCGCGACGCGCCGAAGAGACGCGCGCCGCTCGTCAGGGCAAGTGAGCTGAGGCTGCGAACCACCGGAGGAAAACTCCGGAGCCCGGCTCGATGAGCGTGAGTGCGAGTGTCGCTCCGCGCCTCCGGGCGCGGCGCTATTCGTTTGGTTGGCGCAGGGTCTTGACGGGGAAGTGAACGTCGCGCGGAGCATCGGGTCGCAGGACCACGACCTTCTCTCCGAGCAGTCCGACGTCACCGCTCAGGCGTTCTTCGGCGTCGATCTGCCAGTCGCTGCCCGAGTTCTGCCAGTGCTGCTTCACTCGCGTGGAGCGCAGCAGGCCCTCATCCATGCGCACCCAGTTGACGTCGACGAACACCTCGGCGGACTCCGGTGTCTTCAGCTCGAGCTTGCTGAGCTCCACATCGAGCACGCGGATCTCTTTGCCCCAATCGGCGCGCGTGCGCATGAACTCCGCCCGATGCGCGTCAGCGGTGTGCTCCATCGCCACGTCCATGCGTCCGAAGCGCGTCGCTACGTTCACGTCGCGAGCGATTTCCGAGATCTGTTGGGACGGCGTTCCGAGGGGCAAGCAACCTCCCCAGCACGTCAGCGCGAGGCCCCAACAGACAATCCGCATCGGCGGCGCGTAGCACCCCGCGCCTGCGCGGGGCAAATTCTCGGCGCTCAGGCGTCGTCGTGAAAGAGCGGCTCGCGATTTCTCACATAGCGCTGGATGAGCCCGCGCCCCTCGTCGCTGATCTCGCTGAACTGGGCGCCAAACCCCGGCGTCTCGCCGGGAGCCGTGGAGGAGACTTGCACGTCGCGCCGCCAGGCCACCACGCCCTTGGCCTCGAACGCATAGCCTCCCGGCATCGTCACCTTGAGCAGCAGCGGCTGCCCCACCTCGGGCGCTTGATACGTCGCCACGAACAGACCCCCGGAGGCGACGATGTCGCCGCCCGCGAGTCCCTTGTAAAAATTGGTGGCGCTATGTGCCCCGAGCGCGGCTTCCACCGCTCGCAACGGCATTCCGGTCGTCACGGCCTCGCTGGCAACGGCCTGGCTCGTGGCGGCCTGGGTTGCCGCGGGCGGCGCGGCGGGACTGCCGGGCGCCGCCTTCGCGGCAGGCTTGGCTGCGGCTGCGGGGCGAGCCGCAGGGCTCGCCGCCGCCGGTGCCGCAGCGGCCGGCTTGGCAGCGCCCGGCTTGGCTGCAGCGGCCGGTGCCGCAGTGGCAGGCTTGGCCGCGACTGCAGGCGCGGGGGCGGCGGGCTTGGCCGCTGCAGGCGCGGGGGCGGCGGGCTTGGCCGCTGCAGGCGCGGGGGCGGCGGGCTTGGCCGCTGCGGGTGCAGGGGCGCCGGCGAGCTGCGTCCCAGCGAGCTGCGTCTTGCCGTTCAACCCGCGCGCGCCCGCTGGCGCGCCCTCGGTGATCTCGTGCACGTGGCCCAGAGCCTCAGCCACGGACGCCAGAGCCGCCTCTGTCGCAGCGAGCCGCGCGTTCTCCGGCAGCTGCAAGAGACCGAGCCCTTCGCGCAGCGCTGCGAGCACGGAGTCCGCCGCCTTGCGCGCAAAATCGGGTGCGGCCGCCTCCATCTCGACCAGCGTGCCCATTGCCTTCGCCAGTGGCTGTGCCACTGCCAAGAGCCGTTCGGGGGCATCCCCGGCCTGTAGAGCTTCGAGCCCTCGCCCCAGGCTCTCACGTGCCTGGCGAGCCAACGCTGCGATCTTCATTCGTCCTCCTGTCCCAGCAGAGATCAACGGCTATCCCAGCGCGTCTGCTAAAAAACTTGGTCGCTAAAAAAACTTGGTCGCGTTTCTGTGCCGCTGCTAACTGAGTAGGATGAACACGGACTCGAAGAATCGCACACTAGGCGCGTTTCTGCGCGCTGGTAAGCGCTTCGACGCCTCCGCGGCGCACCGCCCGCTGGTCGTGTTCGAAAACGTCTACAAAGCGTTTCGCGATCGAACCAGCGTATTCCGAGCCCTCAACCTGCAGATCGAACGCGGCGAATTCGTGTTCGTGACGGGGCCGTCCGGCGCCGGCAAGAGCACGCTCTTGCGGCTCATCTATGCCGATCAGGCGGCAGACGCGGGGCGCGTGCTGTTCATGGGTCGAGAGGTGGGTAATCTCACCGCCGATTCGGTGCCCTATCTGAGGCGCAACATCGGGGTCGTGTTTCAAGACTTCCGGCTCGTTCCAAACTGGAGCATCGCCGAGAACCTCACTCCGCCGCTGGAGGTGCTCAGCGTACCGCGGCGCCTGATCCAGAGCCGCATCATCGAGGTGTTGGACCGAGTCGGCCTCGCCGGGCGCGGCCAGGAGATCGCGGGGACGTTGTCGGGCGGAGAGCAACAGCGCGTGGCAATTGCGCGGGCGATCGTGGGCGAACCGGCGCTGATCCTCGCCGATGAGCCGACCGGAAATCTCGATCCGCAGCTCGCGGTCGATATTTTGGGGCTGTTCGAGGATATCAACGACACGGGAGTGACCGTATTGTTTGCTACTCACGACCGAAGCCTGCTCGACATCCGGCCACGCCGCGTCATCGTGCTCGATGAAGGCCAGGCGCTCGACGTACCGGGAGGCTTGGGAATGAGTCCGGAAAACGTCTGAGGGCCTGAAGCAGTCTGATCAAAAATGAACGCTTGGCAGCGAGCTCTGCGGGGAGGACGTCACGACTGGCAGCTGCAGCTGTCCAGTGTGTTCAGCGTAGGCGTAGCCTTCATCTGTCTGGCCACTGCGCTCTTGGTGGTCGCCAACGTTGAAGACCTGCGTCAACGCTGGTCGCACAACGGCAGGGCCTCCGTCTACCTGCAGCCCAACGCGGAGCCGGCGGAGGTTGATGCGATCGCGCAGGCGTTGCAAAAGACGCGCGGCGTGGTGCGCGTGGATCGCGTCTCCAGCGAAGCCGCTCGCGAAGAGTTGCTACAGAGCGGCGATGAGATCCTCGCGAGCTTGCCCCCGGAGGCGTTCCCGGCCTCGCTGGAGGTGCGTGTGCATGACCCGGAGCATTCAGGGGCTCTGAGCCGCATGGCGGAGAAGCTCCGTTTCCTGCCCAAGGTCGAGGCCGTCGAGACCTACGAGGCCTGGGGCGAAAAGCTGGCGGGCGTGCTGCGCTCGGCGCTCACCGCGGCGGGCGTGCTGGCCTTGGTCGTGCTCGGCACGGTGGTGAGCGTGGTCGGCTCGACCATCCGCCTGAGCCTGCAGCGGCGCCGCATCGAGGTGCAGGTGCTCAAGGCGGTCGGCGCGACGGACGACTACGTGCGGCGACCGTTTGTGATCGAGGGAGCCGCGCAGGGCGCCCTCGGCGCGAGCGGTGCACTCTTGGTCGTCATCTTGCTGTTTCTGGCCGGGCACGCGCGCTTTGACAGCGAGCTTTTGCTGCTGCTCGGCGCGTCCCCGCGCTTTCTACCCTGGTATGCCCTGCTCGGATTGGTCGCGCTCGGTGGCCTGCTGGGCGCGCTGTCGGCACATCTCAACTTGAAGAAGTTGCTGGCCGCTTGAGCGCTCCCATGAGGCGAGGGAGATGAAACCGCAACGTTGGCTGCTGGCCGTGGGGCTGCTCGCGGGCAGCGCTCTCGGCGCATCCGCCAACGAGTGGTCGGGCCCGAGCCTGCCGGCGGCGGAGCCAGCCGCCGCCGCAGCTGCGGAGCTGAACGACGACACGGAGCAGCTGCGGGACGAGCTCGCGGCGCTGAAGAAGGAATCGCTCGAACGCCGCGCACTCACCGTCGCGCGCGGGCGCGCGTACGTGCGCCTCGCGCGCGCCGGCTTGATGCCGCTCAGTGAGGGGCTGGAGGCGTTCGCTGCGCACACGTCGCGCCTGGAGCGCCTGCGCCGTGCGCTCGGCCGGGACCTGACGCGGGAGAAGCAGGTCACGGCTCGCGAGCTGGAGCTGGCGCGAGCGCTGCAGTCGATCGAGCAGATCCCGCCCGGCGAGCGCAACGCTGCCGCGCGGGCCCGCGCCGCCATCCTGGCAGCGGAGGAACGGGATCAGGCGTTTCAACGCGCCTTCCACAGCGAGTGGAGCCCCTCGTCGAGCACGGCGGTGTATGCCGCCCGAGTCTCGCAGAATGATGTCCCCCACGGCGGGTTCTCGGGACAAAAGGGCCGCTTGCCGTTCCCAATGGCAGGCCGTTCGGAGCTCCAATCCATCCGCAGCCCCTCGGGCAGCGGCAAGGCATTGTTGATGACCGGCACCTGGGGGGCGGCTGTGCGGGCCGTCTACCCGGGCAGGGTCGCCTTCGCCGATGACTATCCCGAGCTCGGGAATACCGTCATTTTGGACCATGGCGGCCGATTCTATACAGTCAGCGCCCATCTCCAGCGCATCAGCGTCCAGGTCGGGGACGAGCTCTCCACCGGGCAACGCATTGGTACCGTTGGCACCTATGATCAAAAGCCCGCCCTGCTGTTCGAGGTTCGTGACGGGCAGAGCACGCTGAACACGCCGGAGTGGTTCGGGATCTGAGACCGATCTGAGACCCGGGCGTTTCGACCGCAGTTACGGCAGTTTACATCCCGGCTGTGGCTTTACCGTTACTCTGGCCACGCGCCGGGGGACGCTTCTTTTTTCGCAACTCGCGCCATAGCCAACCCGATTCAGTCGTGTGTACGTGGCAGTGGTGGACCGGCTCGGCGGAAGGCTTTGAAATGGGAATCGACGGCATTGGCAAGGGCGGTGAAGCCCCGAAGGTGGATCCGAGCGCCGGAGCGACCTCGGTGACGGGCGTGGAGGGCGAGCGTTTCGCGCTCTCCACCGAGGGCGTGGAGCCCAGCCAGGGTGCGGGACTGCTGGAGCAAGTTCAGCGCGGCGAGGTGGGTCTGGATGCCTATCTCGACGTGCGAGTGAACGACGCCGTGGGGCACCTCGAGGGGCGCCTGTCGCCGGAGCAGCTGGAATTCGTGAAAGAAGAGCTGCGCGCGCAGCTACAGAGCGACCCGGTGTTGATCGAGCTGGTACGCCGTGCGACGGGTCAGTCGCCGGAGGTATCGAGCTCCTGAGCTGCCGAGAACTCCTGAGCTCTCGACGAGCAAGGTCGCACTTGCGTTTCGGCCGCCTCCTTGCTCGTGCTGCTGCCTGGAGTGTGCTCGGCGGCCTCGGCTGTGGCATCCTCGGACCCCCTGGAGGGGACGCGCAGTACCCTGCGGTGCGCGTTCCCGCTCGCTTGCCCGCAGCTGGGTCGACCGCGCCCGCGTCGAGCTCGACACAGTCTGCCACTGCAGGACCGAGCACTGCTCGAGGCGTGGCGGACACTCCCGAGGCGAACGGGACCTCGAGGGTGCGCCTGCTGCGCCGCGCAGACGCCGGCGCCGAGCCCGCGCCCCCTGCACAGGGCTATCTACCTGATCCGCCACCGCTGTCGGAGCGAGCCCGCTGGCTCTACGACATTCGCTACGATCGAGGCAGCATCCAGGCGGGTCCGCCGCAGCTCGAATGTCTGGATCGCGCGCTGCCCAGCGCGCGACGCATCGGACGTTTCGCGTTCGAGCTCTGGCTCGGCGCCGAGCTGATCGAGCGCATCCGCTTCGATTTCCCATTGCTCGCCGCAGAGGTGCCGCGCCAGGCAGAACGCCATGCGCTGCGCGAGGAGCCGAGCTTCGCGCCGGGAGCGCGCGTCTCCATGCGCCTGCAGGTGCCGGCCAGCGCCCGCGCAACGCGCGCCCAGATCCTCGACCGCGCGACGGGGCAAGCCACCCCGGTGGAGTGGCCTCCGCGAGCCGAGGCGCCGGCAGCGCTCTGCGCAAAGCCTGCCCGCACACCTACACCGGCCGCGCCGCGAGGGGACGGCGCGGGCTCGGCGCAGGTGCGCCGGATGTAGCGTTCTCCCCCCGCTCCGTGCGACGCTGGTCGAGACGTATGACGTGTGAGAACTGCGGACACGAAAATCAGGCAGGCGCCCGATTCTGCGCCGGCTGCGGTGGTCCCCTTCCCTCGGGCGAAGCGGACCCGACCTATCCATTGATCGGTCAGACCGTCGGCGGCCGATACCACATCGTCGGGCTGATCGGTGAGGGGGGTATGGGCGTGGTGTACAAGGCCGAGCAACGGCTGGGCTCCACGCTGCGCAAGGTCGCCGTGAAGACACTGCACGCGGATCTTTCCCGCGATCCCTCCATCACCGCTCGCTTTCACCGCGAGGTGGGCACGATCGCGCAGCTCGAGCATCCCAACACCGTGAAGGTGTACGACTTCGGCTCCACCGATGACGGCACGCTGTACATCGCCATGGAGTTTCTGGACGGCAAGCCGCTCAACCGAATCATCCAGGCCGAGGGTGCGCTCGAGCCTCGCCGCGTCGGCAACTTGCTGCGGCAGATCGCCGGCTCGCTCGACGAAGCCCACCGCCAGGGCATCGTGCATCGCGACCTCAAACCCGAAAACGTGATCCTGATCGAGCGCGCGGGGGAGAAGGACGTGGTCAAGCTGGTCGACTTCGGTATCGCTGCCCGCACGGAGTCTGCAGATCGAGCCAAGGAACAGAAGCTCACTCAACAAGGCATGGTGCTCGGCACCCCTCCATACATGAGCCCCGAGCAATTCACCGGTAAGGCGCTCGATGCGCGCAGCGATGTCTACTCCCTGGGCATCATGACCTACGAGATGCTCACGGGGCAGTTGCCTTTCCAGGCGGACACACCCTGGCAGTGGGCCACGCACCACATGACCAGCCAGCCCCGCTCGTTCGACGAGCTACCCGGAGGTAGTCGCCTGCCCGAAGGGGTACGGCGTGCGGTGCTCAAATCGCTAGCCAAGGAGCCCAGCGAGCGACAAGCCGGCGCCGGACAGTTCCAGAGCGAGTTCGTGGCGGGCCTGACCTCGACGGGCACCGAAGCGCCACGCGCCGTTTCAGCCCACGGCCGAACGGAAGCCATGCCCGAGACCGCAGTGCCGTTCGGCATTGCGGCAACTCGAGCCATGCCCGAAGCCTCGTCGTTCGGCGGGCACAAGGTGGCCATTCCGACGCCGCCGGGCGCCGTGGCGTTACCGCCCGCGCCCCCGCGCGAGCAATCCGGCGGCGGGCGCGGGCTCATCTACGGTCTAGGCGGCGCCGCGGCCTTGCTCGGCATCGCCGTGGCGGTCGCCGCGCTCTCGAATCGTTCCAGCACGCCGGACGCGGCACCCATCGACCTGCAACCGATCGCGGAGCGTCCAGCGGGATCGACGGATGTACCCGCGAGCGCCGGGAACTCGGCCGAGCCGACGACGGTCGAACCCGAAACCCCGACGCCGAACGACGATCGCGACACGGCAAAGTCCTCGACGAGCAAGCCAGCGAGCACCACGCGTCCCGCGTCCACTCGCCCCCCGACGGCGGCTCCCACCCCACCAGCGCACCCTCCGGCTGCTCCACCCGCGAATCCACAGCCTGCAACGCCAGCGCAAGTGCCTGCCGGTACCCCTGCGTTACCGACGACGCCTCCACCGACCGTGCCGCCAGCGGCGACCCCACCGGCAGGGGACGACGCCTGCGCGGCATGCATGAAGGCATCGAGCACGCTGAACGCCTCCGCGGCGTATGCGCAGTGCACGAATGACGCAGTAAAGAAGTCCTGTCGCAACCGCATCGGCCCAATGGCCGTCAAAGAAGTCACGTTCGCGATAAACAACAGCGACTGTACGAAAGCTCAGGCCATCCTGACGGCCGCACAGCAGATGGGGGTAGATTCAGGGCGGCTGGCCAAGGCGCAGACGGCCGTCGCAAACTGTAAGTAGCTGAAAACACTGCCGTCTATTGGTCTGGCCGGAGACGCGACGGGGTATTTCAGCGCCGGTCTCGCCCCAGGTGCAGACCTTGACGGGCGCCAGGGGGCACGAGTAGATCGCGCCTGATGCCGAGTAACTCAGCCGCGAGGTGGCCGCAGGTCTCCCGCACCGAGCGTTTTAGGGGCCTCTGGGTGGCCCTCGACAACTGTCGATATGATCAGGTGACGCGCCAACCCACCGAGGGGGACGTCGTGGATTCAGACCGTGATCTCGCGGACCTTTGTCGGCGCATGCGCGAGAGCGGCCGCAGTTCATGCTCAGTACTATTTTGTTCAGGCGACGTGTTCGTGGAGCAGTCGAATTCGAATGCAGTGCATGCCGCCGCCAATCACACGGGGACCAATCCGCCGGGGCTTCCCCGCAATCCCGGAATGAGCGGGCAGCGCTGACGCTCGCGGCATCCCCAGTTAGAGCCGCGGCTCGGAAAAAAGGGTCATCCGACGATCGGTTTGACCATCGCCTTGCCATTTTTCACGACGACGTGGAAGTCCACCTCCTTGCCGGCGTGCTCCTTGCGTAACTTGGACTCCGTCTCGCGCAAGCTGGAAGCCAGCGTCTCGACCGAGACCTTGCCCGGTTGATTCAAGCGACGGCGCTCGATCACGAGCGCCTCGTGAAGCTGACGGACTCGTTGATCGTCGAGGCGTGATGCCGCTGCCTCGCGCACTTGCGTACGGACCTCTGCGGCACGCGCCGCAGCCGCGCGCCCGGCGGCGGCGGCGGCGACGCCCGCCGCGTGGGCAGACTCCGGCGGAGCGGCGCGCTCCGCAGCCGACGCGGCGAGCGGAGGGAGCGCTGCGGCCGCGAGCGCGGAGCGAGGAGAAGAGGCAGGAGCCTCCGCCGGATGCGCGGGGCTGACGGCGTGCGCGGCTGCCGCGGGAGCAGCAGCGGCCGGAGGTGATGGCCGAGGTTGCACTGCTGGAGCGGCAGCCGGCGTGGGCGTCGACACCGGAGCGGGCCGGGCTGGGGGCGCAAGGGCTGTTGCCGCGGCGGGCGTTGGTGCAGGGGCGGCGGGTGCCGGCCGTGCCGGGACGGGCGCTTCCGCCGGGGCCGAGACGGCGACTGCAGGCGGAGGCGCGGGCACCGGGCGCGCTGGGGAGGAGATGGCGACTGGGGCGGGAGCGACTCTCGAGGCGGGCGCTGCAGCTGCGGGCAGCGGGCGCTCGGGGCCGGCAGTAGCGGCCGCGGGCGCAGCAGCAACGGCCGCCGCGGGCGCAGCAGCAACAGCGGCCGCGGGCGCAGAAGCAACGGCGGCTGCAGAGGTCGCAGGCGCGCCGGGCGAGGGACCGCGTTTGGCAGCGGCGCCTGGCATCGGGACGCGGCGCGCAGGACCTGCTGCAAGCGTTGCCTTTGCTGCGGGTGCCGCGACGGGGTTGGAGGCGGCGCCGGCAGCCGGCTCGAGGCTGGCCGCAGCGGCAGCTCGCTCGTTCTTGGGCGAGACCGGAACGGCAGGCGCCGTAGCGTTCGGTGCGCCACGGGCCTCAGACGTCGCCGCGGGTGCCGGGACGGACGTCCCCGCCGCCCTGACCGTGGAAGCGGCGACCTTCGGCACCCGCAGCGCCATCCAGGAGTCTCGGCGCCCTTCCTTGCCGGCCTTGCCCTGCGCGGACGGGCGTTTGGATGGCGAGCCCTTGGCTTTCGCCGGCTCGCTCGGGTCAGCGGCTCTCTCCGGCCTGGAGACGACTGATTCGGCGCTGACCGTCTTCTCCGCAGGCGGGGCCGCCGCCAGCGGCTGCGCCGCGGCGGGCCGCGACGTGCCCGCGGGTTTGGCCACCGCTTCCTGAGCCAGCGGCGGGGCGAGCTCGGGTGACGACGGTAGCGGCGGACGCCCGGCGCGAGCGGTGCGCGCGGCCGGCGGGGCGCCGAGCGGCGGCACGGCGGCAGCCGCTGCGGCGACGGTTGCCTGAGCAGCGGCCAGCGCGGGCGGCGCTGCGGTGGCGGGGTGCTCCTTACCCGGTGGGGCTTCTGCTGACTTCGCGGCGGCGGGCAGCGGCGGCGGACGCTGGCGAGGGGGCGGCGGTCTGGGACGCTGCGCAGTGCCACCCATCTCGACGGCCGACGCCGGAAGCGCCGCTGCGACCGCCGCTTCGTCGGCAGCGGGCGCATCGATCGCCGAGGCGGCGGCCGCCGCCGTCTCGACGGGCACGGCTTGCGCCGGTTTCGCGGGAGCGGGCAGTGACCGCTTGGAGCCGGCAGCGGCGCGCGAAGATTTTCTAGCTGCCGGCGCCCGCGAGGATTTCCTCGCGGCCGCTGGCGCCTCGGCGGCGGGAGCAGGAGCCGCCGCTTCGACAGGTGATGCAGCAGCCGTTTCGCTGGCCTCGGCAGCGGAGCTCGCCGTGGCAGCCGCCGGCGCGCCGAGCCGTGCTGCCGGCGCGACCTCGAGCGCCGCCGCGTCGGCGAGCGCACGTTGCAGAGCCAGCTCCGGATCCTCCGCGAGCAGCGCGTCCAGATCGTCTTCGGAGGCGCGCGTCGCGCGCAGCCTTTGATCCGCGACTTCCGGCTCGGTGGGCGTGCGCAAGCGAGCGCGCCGGCGCGCCGCCGCCGTCATCGGTACATCACCAAAGCGGCTCTGAGCGCGAGCCACGTGGCGATGATAGGTACCGTTCTCGATCTCCCGGCAGATGCGCACCCAGTATTGCTGGAAGGCGTTGTAGCGCTGGATGATGTTTTGGAACTTGAAGCGCTTGGCCGTGTTTCGGATCTGAGTCTTGCGCAGCGCGTGGATGCGCCGATCGACGTCTTGCCGGGGTATCGACGGCTCGATCTTCTCGATGCCGATGAAGTACTGCTCGTACAGTGAACGCAGCCGCTCGAGACGCTTCTCGAGCTCGTCTAGCGCCACATCGATTTCATTGCCGGGGGCCGCCATTGCTCAGTCTTGCAAAGGGGTCACGTGCAACTTGTCGAAGCAGACGCGCACCTGCCAATCATTGAACCCGAAATGCTCGTGGCCCAGTCCGAACAGGGGCTGTGCGTCGGGGTAGGCGAGAATTTCCACACCATCGACGCGCCAGCGCACGGTCCGGCCATCACGCCGCTCGACCGCGAATTGGTAAACGCGCTGTGGAACCACCGTACTTCTCTGGAAATCGGCTCCTCCCGCCGTGAGCTTAATCTCTTGGCGATCGGGAGCGTGCTCGTCGATGCGGGCGAGCACGTGAAAACGATTCTGCCAGCCACCAAAGATGGTCAGGTAACTGGTGGCGTCGGTGTAGGACTGACCTGTGGCAGCACTCCGACCATCCCCCCAGTACTCGGCCTTGATGTCGCCCTCGCTGGAGAACGAGCTGGCCTGGAACTCGACGCTGGCGTTGATGGGTAGGCGCCGCGCCAGCCAGACGGGATGATTGCGCGCGTTCTGCCCACATAGGCGCCCCTCGGAGATACGCCAGACGGGGCTCGTGGAGCGCCAGGCGGGCCCGAGCTCGGCGCGATCGAAATCGTCATCGTACGGACCGTCGAGCGCCGGATCTTCCGCCGCGGGGGGCTGCACGGGCGGATCCTGTTCGGCGCTCGGACGCTGCGCGGCGCCGGCAGTAGCCGCGGGAACCTGGCGCTTTTCGGAGCGCTCTCGCGGCACACAAGCCGCTGCTGACGCCAGGCCGAAACAGAGGACAGCGAGCCGACCCATGCGCAGAGACAAGCCTCGATCTCGAGCCGCGACAAGTCCGAAGCTGCATTTGTGGTCCTGACCCGAGTATGCGATCTGCTCTCGACGTGCACGCTGCGGCTCCCTTCCCCGCCCCGGCTGCGTTCGAGCTGCCGCTGCTGCCCCTGCTCGTCGCGCTCTCGCTGCTCGGCGCCGGGCTCGGCTGGTATGCTCATCGCTCCGGTGTGGCGAGCCTGGCGAGCGCCCTGCTCCGCGGCAGTCTGCCCGCCGCGCTCTGGGTGCTGGTGGCGACCCTGAACCCGGCGCGCCCCACGCGGCTCTCGCTCACGCCATTCGGCAGCGCCGTTGCCGTCAGTTTTCTGTGTGGCGGGCTCGCCACGCGCAGCGCTGCCGCGCGCGCGCACGCGAGCCGCGATCGCTGCATGGCCTGCTATCTCTGCAGTTGTATCGGAGCTCTGCTCGGTGCTCGTAGCGTGGCGGCCCTGGACCACTGGGCAGGCTCGCCTCAGGGCCCCGCTCTGCTCGGCGGCAGCTTGTCGATGAACGGCGCGCTGCTCGGTGGCGTCGCCGTCTCGTGGTGCTGCTTTCGGCGCGAACCGCTGCGTTTTCGGGCCTGGCTCGACGGGCTCGCGCCGGCGCTCGGCCTGGCGCTCGCGCTCTCCGCGTTGGCAGCTTACCTACAGCACCCTACGCGCTCCACGCTCTGCGCGAGCGTCTCGGGTCTGCTGCTGTCGGTCGCCAGCACGTGCCTCGGCGCATGGCAGCGCTTTCATGGCCAGGGCATCGTGCTGGTCGCTCTGGGTTACGGAATCGTACAGCTAAGTATCGGCGCGGCGCACGCCAGTGCCGCGCGCCCGGCAAGTGGGCTGGCGTTCTCTGTGGCATCTTGGTTGGTGCTCGGTCTCGCCGCCGTGGCGGGCTGGGTCTGGCACAAGGGCTTTACCTTGCGACGCATCTGATCGTACTTTCCGTGCCCCTCGCTGCGGACACGCGCTGGCGAGCGAAGCACAACACAGGAGTAGTAGCGGCGATGGCTCTCACCTCTTTCTTACGACGGCCCGGGCTGCATCTGACGCTGGGCCTCGCCCTGGTGGCTTGCAGCAAGCAGTCCGAACCGGAAACACCGCCGCAGCCGTACCCGGCGCAACCCGGTGTGTATCCCCAGCAGCAATACCCGGGTACCCAGCAGCCGTACCCGCAACAACCTGGTGCGCAACAGCCGTACCCGCAACAACCGGGTACGCAGCAGCCGTACCCGCAACAACAGCAGCCTTACCCGCAGCAGCAACCGTATCCCCAGACCTATCCCCCGGCGACGACGCCGCCTGCTGCCGCTCCGCCCGGCGCGCTGCCGCCGACGCAGCCCTCGGCTCCCCTCGCCACACCGATCGACCCGAGCGCGGCCGCTGCGGTGCAGCCGATCTTGAGTCAGCTCGCCGCCACCAAGGCACCCGCCGGCGCCAAGCCGATCGGCTCGGTGATGGCGGCGAACTTTCAGACGGGCCAGGCGCTCGAGGCGCAGGTGCAGATGGAGCCGGGCCGCTGCTACACCGTCGTGGGCGCCGGCGTTCCGCCGGTGACCGAGCTCGATCTGAAGCTGGTGGCCATCACGCCGATGGCAGGCATGGCGCCCATTCTCGCGGTGGACAACACCACGGGGCTGCAGGCCGTGCTGGGTGAGAAGCCCAACTGTTTCAAATGGGCCTGGCCCATTCCGGCTCCCGTCAAGGTCGTCGTCACGGTGACCGGGGGCTCCGGCCTCGCAGCAGCCCAGCTGTTCGGCAAGTAACGCTCGTTGCCTGAGGGACGAGGTTTGCCAAAGGACGCGCTCGGCGGGAGGCGGCGTCAGCTCGGGTTGCGCTCGTAGATCGAGCGCAGCCCGTGCAGCGTGAGATCCGGCTCGATCCGCCGCAGCGACTCGGTGAGCGGCGCGATCAACGACGCCAGGCCGCCGGTGGCGATCACCTGGCACTCGAACGCCAGCTCGGCGCGCAGCTTCGCGAGCAAGCCGTCGATCAGGCTGGCGTGGCCGTGCAGCAAGCCGGACTGCACGCATTGCACCGTGCTGCGACCGAGGACCTGCGCCGGCGCGCGTAGCTCCACGGCGCGCAGCCGGGCCGCCCGCGCCACGAGGGCCTCCAGGCTCACGCTGACGCCGGGCGCGATCACCCCGCCCAGGAGCTCGCCCGACGGGGACACGCAGTCGAGCTTGCTGGCAGTCCCGAGATCCACCACCAGGCTGCCTGGCGCGGGCCGCTCGCGGGTGGCCCCCTGCTGCGCCAGCGACCAGGCGGCGACGGCATTGGCGAGGCGATCGGCGCCCAGCTCGAGGGGGCTCGGCCCCCGCAGCGTGATCCCCGTGCTCAGCTCGGGGCTGACGAGCAGCGGCTCGCATGCAAACGCGCTGCGTGCGGCCTCGAGCAGGGCCGGCGTCAGTGCCGGCACGACGCTCGCGATTACCACCGCCTGGATCTCGCTGGGCGCGAGTGACTGCTCCGCAAGCCACTTGCGCAGCTGACGGGCCAGCTCGGCGGCGTTCGCAGTGCGGATGGTCTCGGTTCGAAAGCGCTGCAGCAGCGACTGCTCGCGGAACAAACCGCATTTCAGGTTCGTGTTGCCGACGTCGATCGCGAGCAGCACGCGCCGCCTCTACTGACCGGCGTCGCCGCTACCGAGCAGAGTCATCGTGCCGATCCCGGCGGTCAACTCGATGTTGGGTCCCGGACTGAGCCAGAAGATCTGTGATTGGCTCTGGATCTTGCTCGGGTCCGAGATGTTCGGATCCCAGTCGTTCAACGCGATGTCGAAGCCGTA
>Ga0068861_100001465_pt1 | contig 14947 bp, 14 predicted proteins | sample KBSSwiS42_FD_66593 | JGI IMG/M metagenome (GOLD analysis project Ga0068861, IMG submission 66593) | Switchgrass rhizosphere microbial communities from Kellogg Biological Station, Michigan, USA - KBS Switchgrass S4-2 | ecosystem: Host-associated > Plants > Roots > Rhizosphere > Soil ...
GCGGTCTCGTGCAGTGCTTGCGTAACCTGGCGATCGTACAACGCGATCGCCTCGTCATACTGCCCGCGTGCGGACCGATACTGGCCCTGCAGCGCGCCGCCGTGGAAGAGGGGAAGCGTGACCGCCGGGCCGGCGCCTCCAAATGTGGAGTTCCCCGTGAACAGGTTACCCAGCCCGAACGCCTGCATGCCGACCAGGGCACTAAGGCTGACGTTCGGATAGAAGTCCGCGCGCGCCACCTTGATGCGTTGCCCGGCTGCGTCGGCGCGCACCCTAGCGGCCGCGATGTCTGGCCGGCGGCCGATCAGGTCGATCGACGCATTGTTGGGCACGCCTTGCGCCTGCAGCGCGGCGATGACGGGCCGCCCTATTGTTAACGCTCGGTCTGGCCCGGTACCGACCAACGCGGCGAGCGCGTTCTTGACGAGCTCTATGGCTTCATCGGTTGCAGCCAGGTTGGCTTGCGATTGTTCGAGCCGCGCACGCGCCTGGCGCACTGCGGTATCGTTATCCAATCCCGCGCCGGCGCGCCCTGCGACCAGCGCGAGCGTTTGCGCGCGAATGTCGATCGCCGATTGATAGCTATCGCGTTGCGCATATAACGCAGCGAGTTCGGCATAGGCTGAGGCAATCCCGGTCGTGAGCGCCAGCCGAACCTCATCGGCGCCGTAGCGGGCGGCCTCCAGGTCCAGCTTGGCTGCGCGCAGCGCGGCGCGATTCTTGCCCCACAGGTCCAGGTCGATCGTAATGCCGAGGCCGACCGAGCCGGTGTCGTTCCAGCCGCCCGGCACCATCTGCGCAGGTACGCCATTATTCTTGCTAAGCTTTGTTTCTTGCGCGCTGCCAAACGCATCGATCGACGGATTGAGCGCGGCTCCAGCGCGCTGGGCGAAGCCTTCGGCGGTGCGGATGCGGGCAGCAGCGATTGCGAGGTCGGGCGAGCCAGCGAGCGCTTCCTCGATCAGCATAGAGAGCTGCGGGTCTTCGTACTGCTTCCACCAGCTCGCCGCCGGCCATGCAGACGCAGTGCTGGCGAGCGACGCCTGTGACGCAGTCGCCAGGGCGAGTGTCCGACTGACTGGAGCCTTGCCCAGATCAGGAACCGAGGCACATGCGCTCGTGCAGAGCGCAAACAGGAGTACCGCGCGGCGATGCCGTGCGGGAAAGAAGCGGATCATGTCCGAATGTCCTTGTTTCTAAAACTGGGTTTCTTGAAATTGTACCGTACGGTCTAGTCCACTTTATAAACTCTTGTCAACGGAAAAAATGGACCGTACGGTACCGGTTAGATTTTAAGGAGTTAGCGTCGTGGCGCGGATGAAGTCGGATGAGAAACGTCGCGAGATCGTGCGAGTCGCAGCGCTAGCGTTCCAGGAGCTGGGCTATGAGCGCACGTCGATGCTGACGATCGCGGAGCGCCTGCGCGGCTCCAAGCAGACGCTTTATAACTACTTCCCATCCAAGGAAGACCTGCTCCGCGCCGTGCTCGACTTCGATGTTGGCGAAGTCGCCGACCAGGCGATGGAGGCGTTCCTCGCCGAACGAAATCTCCGAAAGGGGCTTACGCGTCTCGGTCAGATCTATCTCGAACGACAGCTTGCCCCGCTGGCAATCTCCAACATTCGCACCGTCGCGACCCAGCCGGCCGATTTGCGGATCGGCGAGGACTTCTACCGCAATATTCTCCGCGCGGCCTGGAAGCGCGTCGCTGACGCGTTCGGGGCGCTGATGGATGACGGAAAGCTAAAGCGCGCTGATCCCTGGCTTGCGGCGATGCATTTCAAGGGCCTGATCCTGCAGGATCTGCTCGAAAGGCAATTGCTAGGTGCGGCGGCGACGACAGGTCCGGGCGAAATCGCGGCTGCGGCGCGGGAAGCGGCCGATGCTTTCCTCATGATCTACGGTCCGCGCGAGGCCGCGTAGGAACCGAAGCCTCTTTCCTGACGGCCTGCCTTTCGGCTCCGCCGCGGCTTCTCTTAGCTGCGGGCGCCCATCCCGATGCTGCGTTTGCCAGCACGCGAACAAAGGCTCGTCGACCGGAGATGGCGAACGGGATCCGTCTTGTCGTGACTCGTCGCGCGCCGAAGCGCCTTTGCGTCTTAAAACAATACCGTACGCAACGGTCCATTTTAGTTGTTGACGTCCTTCTATTAATAGACTAGACCGTACGGTACTATACAACATTGCGAGTCGCAAGATGAGCTCAATCGTATCAAAGGAGGGAGGCTCCCTCACAGATCTTCGCTGGACGGTCGTCGCGATCGCCCGAACCGATAAGTCTGGCTCGGCAGAGCCGGCGGGACAGCTTATGCGCTTTCTGAGATGGTCTTTCGGGCCGCCGCCAGCGCCAAACTTGGCCAGTGGGCGGCTCGAGGCTCTGCGCAGCTTCTGCGTCAGGGCGTGGCACCGCGACGCCGTCCGCTGGCAGGACGTGCGCGCGCTGATCGCGGCCGGCTACGCCAAGTCCGAGGCAATCGAGATTCTCGTGCATATTGCGACCTGCCGCGGCTTCGTTCCCGTGCTCGAAGAGCAAGGCATATGAACTCGGTGCTGGAAGGCTGCCCCCCCGCCTCTAGTCCCGACCCTGCCCGCGCAGTGTCAGAGTGCGGGCAGGGATACACAAAGACCAGAAATCCCATTGTCAGGATCAAAGGAGTTTTGCCGTGAATTACGCGCCTTATCCAGCCAGACTGCTAACCTCGACCTTGTTCCTCTCAGTGCCGCCGACAAATGTCGGGGAGGCTGCCTGGGACATCCTCCTGGCACTGCACGCCGATCACGGTCGGGAGCTCAGCCTCGCGCAGCTTTCCGCCATCGCCAGCGTGCCGATGGCCCGGCTTGAATTCTGGCTCGCCAATCTCGAGGAGCGCGAGCTCATCACTGGCGCGGCGCACCGTTGGACCGGTGAGATCGTTACGGCGCTGACCGCGCGCGGCCGAGAACTGCTCCAATGCTACCTGTCAGCGACCGGCGACCTGCAAGTCGGCGCCCACCCTTGATCACCTTGGTCCCGGACCGGAGAAAAGAAGTCCAAATGCGCGTGCGTACTGAAAAAAAGAGAAACGAGATCATCCAGATGGCCGCGGAACTTTTCGACGCGCTGGGATATGAGGGCACATCGATGTCAGCGATTGCAGCGCGTGTCGGTGGGTCCAAGGCGACTTTGTACGCCTATTTCGAGTCGAAGGAGGATCTGCTCCGAGCCATCCTTGAGCGCGACGTGAATCAGGAGGCTGACCGATTGATGCAGGAGCTTCTGTCGGAAAAGGATTTGCGCAGTGGCCTCATCCGCCTCGGTATCGCCTATCTCAACGGTCAGCCGGCGCGGGCTGCAAGTATCCGGACCGTTGCCAACCAGCCGATCGCCCAGGAGTTTTATGAGGACGCGCTTCGTCCGGCGTGGCAGCGCCTGGCCGACCGCTTCGCGACCATGATGAAAGAAGGCCGGCTCAAATTCACCGATCCCTGGATCGCCGCGATGCACTGGAAAGGCCTCAACGAGTGGGACACGCTCGAGAAATATCTTCTGTGCGCGAACGTCGACCCCGACGCCAATGACGTTGTCAGCGCCGCCGCCGCCGCGGCGGACGCTTTCCTCAACCTCTATGCCGATCCGTCCGAAGTTAGGCAGGTGGTGGAATGACGGCTGAGGAACTGTTTTCATCCGCCGCCTTGCTCGACGAGGCAGCGTCGCCGTTCGGGACGGAAGGCACACACCTTGTCGTCGTGTCAGGCGGAAATGATGAATAAGATCGGGGTTGCCTTCGCTGTCGAGCCGAACGCAAGCAACCATCTGGCGTGGATGAACGCGATCCTGGGCCTTCAGCGCACGCTCATGGCGGCGGAACGCACCGCCGTGACGCTGATCGCGTTCGGCTTCACTGTCGCTCAGGTGTTCCAGAACATGAAGATGATCGTGCCCCCACAGTTCCTGATTCTCGGGCCACATCTTCCCCGAAACGTCGGACTTCTGATGATCGCGGCGGGGATCGGCTCGCTCGCGCTGTTCACATGGCAGTATCTCCGGGCGGTCGCCTACCTTGCAGCCGAGCCGTTTGTCGGCATCGCTGTGGATATCAGGAATCCGCTACATCACCTCACTTGCTGCACGGCATATGCGATCATGTTGCTCGGAATGCTGGGGTTCGGCTCAGTGTTAGTGAGCTTCTAGTGGTGAAAATCTAACGCACGAGTCCACGTGCAATCGTGAAAAACTGCCGATTCTACGCGAGCCCGTGGGCACCAAACGTCAGATTCTCACCACTAGCTCAGGATGATGGGCTGAAATCAGGGGCCGATAGCTCGAGCCCGACCGGCAGACGCACGCGGCGGCAGTCGCGCAGTGCTGCTTGGGGGTGCCACGCGAAGCAGACGTTTTTTGTTAGCTCAACCAGCAGACTACAACCTTCTTTGCACCGGCCGCCCACCGTCGGCCCATTCCGTGGGTACGGCCGCTTTTGGGCTTCGCTGCCTTGTCCCGAAACGGGGAGAAGTGGGCGCATTGCTGACCGGCCGGTTTGCGCGAGCCGAATGGCGAGTTCCAGCAAAAGCTGTCGGTCACATCAACGACGCCAAATGTCTTGAGGTGGTCGAGAGCTGTCGCGGGCCAATCCCCATCGTGACGCATAACGCGCGCAGCCCCGCGAAGAACGAAATCGAACGGGTTGCCGAACGCCTTTGGCAGGACGCATTTGGGGATGCTGCACGCATGAGCTGGCAGAAGGTCCAACCTGACAGTTCGGCGCATCAAATCGTCGAGCGTCTGGCACTGGCGGGGTTCAATTTCAGCGTCCAACCTGAACGCATGGTGGTCTGAGTAGGCGACCGTTCACACCATTTTCAGATTGAGAGGAGGGGTGTCCCGACGGCACCCTGCGCTAACTTGTTGAATCTAGGCGCGCGGCCAATATGCTGGTAATCAGAAAACATGGACAGCAACAAATCTGATAATCAGAAAAGAAGGGGTAGGCCCGCAACGGGTTCGCAGCCCATGTGGGGTGTTCGGTTCAACGAGCTTCAGCGGGACGTAATCACCATGTGGGCGCATGCTCGCAAGATTTCACGTGCCGAAGCCATTCGCCAGCTGGTCGAACGGGGCGTCTTCGCTCGGGGGTGAGGACGGGGTGGCGACCCCCTTCCCGAACCAAAACCCTTGCCATCGTGGGCGCGCTCGCGCGCGCGTACGCGCGCGAAGACTAAAACTTTCTAGCGTGGACCGGCGCTTCGATCTCTGCAAACGTCCTGGATTAGACCCATCAAGGCCGCGCCATGACCACCGTGATAAACGTGCAGCTACAATGTCCCGGCTGCAAACAATGCTACGCCGATTCGCTTTTGTCGTCCTACTACGGTGCCCGGGCTCGGATATGGTCTGACGGGTACGGAACATGGGCTTTCGGTGTCCCAATGCTGTCCTGTGTCATTGCCCGCGCGGTGATGGTTCTGCCTGTTTTGAGCGCGTAACATACATGGACGGCCCGGATCGCGGTTTGGCTTGACCGAAACACAACTACAAAGCTCGCAGAAATGAGTGAGTTCATCAGACATGAAGGACCGCGTTTTCCCGCGAGCGCTTGGATGCACCGGCTCATGCCTCGCGCGAAAGCCTAAATTTCGCACGATGGGTACGAACGGGCGGCGGCACCTAGGCCGTAGACTCATAAGCGCGAAGCCACAGGCGCATTGAGGCGAGCCGGACCATGGCGAGGAAGTTCTCCGCCAACTTATCGTAGCGGGTAGCGACACGCCGGAAGTGCTTGAGTTTGGAAAAGAACCGCTCGATCAGGTTTCGCTCGCGATAGAGCCGCTTGCTGAAGCAGGACTTCCACTTTCGATTATATTTGGCCGGGATATTGGGCGTGGCCCCCTGTTCCTCGATCAGCGTACGGACGCGATCAGCATCGTAGGCCTTGTCGGCGAGCACAATCATGTGCGGCCCAAGGTGGTTGAGCAGATCGTCCACGATTTGACCATCATGTGCCTGCCAGCGGTCAGGCCGAGCCGGATCGGGAGGCCTTGCGCATCGACGACGGCATGGATTTTCGTTGTGAGCCCGCCTCGGGAGCGACCGAGACAATGATCTCGATCCCCCTTTTTGCCGTCGCAGCCTGTTGGTGCGCCCGGATGGAAGTGCTGTCGATCATCTGGATGTCGCCGTCATAGGCGGCAGTGATGGCATCCATCATCCGATCCCAGACGCCTGCTTTCCGCCATCGCACGAAGCGATTGTAGCAAGTGGTGCGCGGGCCATAGCGCTCCGGCAGATCGCGCCAAGGCGCGCCGGATCGGAGCACCCAGAATATGCCATTCAGCTCGCGACGATCATCGACGCGCGGCACACCTCGCGGCTTGTTGGGCAGTAGCGGCTCGATTACGCGCCACTCGAAGTCGGTTAGATCATATCGGCTCATGCCGATGCTGAATCAGCTTTCGGTCCGAGATGGAAGGCGGCATCAATTGGCCAGAGGTGAGACGATGAAGGTGACAGGATTAAACCATATCACGCTGGCAGTCGCCGACGTTGAAAGAGCACTGGTCTTCTACCGCGACCTGCTCGGCCCGAACGTCCGTGCTGTTTGGTCAAAAGGTGCCTACCTCGAAGTTGGGTCGCTCTGGCTTTGCCTGTCCCATGATAGCGAGACGAGGGCATCACCACATCCGGATTATACTCACCTCGCCTTCAGCGTTTCAGAGGCAGATTACTGTGATCTCAGCAAGCGCTTAGTCGCCGAGTGCGTTGTGTGGAAGGACGACAACAGCGAAGGGGCGTCCACCTACTTTCTCGATCCAGACGGGCATAAGCTGGAAATCCACATAGGATCGCTCGAAACGAGGCTGGCTCACTATCGCCAGCACCCGTCCAAAGGGGTGACGATTTTCGACTGACGAAACGCGGGCCAGTTTATGGGTTCACGACCTAGTCTTCCTCACTCCAGTCGGCCGCATTTCTCCTCCAGCCGATTTTCGGCGCCGATCGCCGACGCTACCATCGCCGAAACTGATTGAGCAGGCGATACGAGCAAGTTTTTTGAGGCTGGCCAATCGTCACCAGGCGTATATTAAGCTAATCCAAAATTCTCGGGGGAACACTCGGCTGCATGAGGGCGCCTTCATCGACACGACATTTGAACCAAATCTTGAGCAACATCGATGGCGATGTCCGGTTGGCGGACGACGAGAAGTCGGATGCCCGCGCCCGCGCGGCCGATCAATTATCGCACTTGACGAGCGACCCGGATGCGCCGACCGAGCTTTGGAGCAATCACTGCGCTGTCGCTTTAGCGGCGCTTGCGAGTCCGGCCGAGCCGCACAGTCGTGCCGACGGCGCGCGGGTCGGCAACATTTGGGCGATCCGACCTTTTCAGGGTTCGGTGGGACGGCAATTGCACTGCAATCAGAAGGAGGCCGAGAGGATCGTCGAACTCTGTTGTATCCCTGCAGACGATCTCGACGAGGACGAGCGCGATGAACTGGCGGAGCTCTATGAACGTCTCACGCTGCGCGAGGGCGACGAATGCTGGCTATTCGACGGGCCGTCGTCGGCCGAGAACCCGTTCGCTGGCGTCGACCTGGATGCGCTGTCCTGCCGACTTGGGCTGCCATATCGCGTTGGCGAGGATTTCGTGACCTTCGTCGTTCCGCCGCCAGCGAACACGCGTCGTCCGTGTGTGCTCGATGTCGACTGGTTCTTTCAGCAGTTCTGGCGTCCGGGTGGACGCACACGCGCGTTCTGCGCCGCCTCCACCGCCGAAGGGTTGAACGAATGGATCGCACGGCCGCCCTTGATCAGAGATACAGGCGGGCCCATGTCCAGGCATAGGGTGGTCGACGGGAATCCAATCGGCGCGCTCCCCTACGACGTCGCATGACCGAACTCAGCCGCTCCCTCCTCCTTACCGCATTGCGCAGGGCAGACAAGATTGCGGGACCCGCAGGTGAATCCGCGCTAGATGTTGTTATTCGCGAGGCGAACGGCGATGTCGATCTGCGCGCACGGCTACTTACGGTCGTAAACGAGATTGTCGATGAGTTGAGCTCGCCAGAGGAGTGGCACGCCCTGCAGGGGCTGATCGGCCAGACGCAGCTTCGCCATTCGAAGCTTGGCGAGCGGCTGGCAAGCCGCATCGAGACGGGCGCGGTACGCGACGAGGCGGCGCTCTGGGCCGCGTTCGCTGCGGTGTTCCTCGGCGCAACGTTAAAGTCCCCCGTGTTGCAAGCGCTCGAGGCGGCCAAGTTGATCAACCCGGGCCAGTGGTTTGCCTTGATGCGCGACACTCAGGCGGTTCGTTCCGTAGAGAACGGCCTTTTGAGCTTGGCCAAACTTCCGAGCCTACGATCGCAGGACGCGCTCGACTTACTCCGGAGCTACAAACGTTGGGCAATCGCGAGCGGCGTGCCCTGGAATGTCACCTCTTGGAACTTTTTGCAGGCCCTTCCTGACGAGATTGAAAGCGAAGTCACCGCAAAAATCGCAAAAAGCCTCGGACCGAGCTTTGCGATCGAGGCGCCGGTCGCGCTTGTGGAAGCCGATACGGCCGAAGTCGTGCACGTTACCGAGAGCCTGTACGCGTTGCCCGATATTTTGGGCGCTATGGAGCGAGTCGTCGCCAATCTCGAGATGTCGCGCACAAGAGCGCTGGAAGCGGCATGAGCACGACGGGTTTCGCCAGGTTCTTAATGAACGGCCGTGTGCCTTTTGGCGAGGCATTGCCTGAATTTGTGGCAGGCTATTTCGCAGCCTATCGTGAGATCGAACCGCAGATTTTGTCGGACGCGGCGCTCGGATATCTGCAGCCGAGCGAGATCAACGAGCATTTCTTCCGTTACGTGGCGCGATTGTCCAATCATGCCGATCCGCATTTCGCGCAGGCGCCGCGCGGCTCGTTTCGAGTCCGCGGCGATCAGGCGCCCGATCGCCCAAGCCGCTTCAGCCTGACTTTTGAGCGGCTCGCGCATCGTGCGGACTTGATGACAATTAAGAACCGGCTTTATCGCAAGCGCGCTACGCGCAGCAAAGCAGGTCCGCCAGTTTGGATCTATTCGCCACTTTATTTCGTGCGCCTTCTACTGACATCGCCAGATTTTCCGGCGAGCGATGCGATCGCGCATGCTGCGATCCGAGCTTACATCTTCGAGGAAGCGTTGCGCTTCGAGGACGAATGGGCGACCGAACTTGCCTGGAGCAGCCGAATGGCGCTCCGGACCAAAAAGGGCGGAGCGGAAAACGGGAAGGCCGACAACGCCTTCTTAAGGATCCGCGAGATCATTCGTTTCGATCGTATTGAAGATTCGCTCCAGAAGCTGGAGAATTATAGCCGCAATCGCGACACCTTGCCTTTGAAGGATGCGACCGACTTTGTGGTGAGCCACCTTCTGGCGTCGCGTGGCTTGCTAACGATGCGGTTCGACGCGCCCGACTTCGCCCGCAAGAGCGACGACACCAAGCCCTCGATCTCATTCGTGGACTTCCTGCAGGGCGGATCACTGGTCCCCAGCAAGGGCGTATATCAGTTCGATCTGCCCAAGGAGATCCGGCAAATACCCTCAGCGTCGCGTCTCGTTAACGAACTCGACGGGCTGCCGATCGCAATGCCGGGAGCCGATTTGGTGTTTCAGGGCGGTCTGCGCTTCACCACAGACACTGGCGTCGTCGCACGCATGTACGGACCGGCCGGCATCGGTAAGACATCGGTTGCGCTGGCAATCGCGGCCAGCCTGGCGCCGATCGGAACGCAAACCATCTATCTTTCGTGCGAAGAACGATCGGACGATCTTCACCACCGCATCCGCACGTTGGTTCCCTTGTTCATTAAGCGAACCCAGTCATACAGCCCTCCCGAGGAATGGTTCACCGCCGCTCATGTGTCGGGAACCTTTGAGGAGAAGCGCGACCAGGTCACCCGTTTTCTGGACGACACGATCACGCGTTACGGCGATCGTTTGCCACAACCAGAAAATTGTCCGCCCGGGCTGATGCCACTGCTCATCGTTCTGGACGGAGTCCACGAGATGTTCCCGACCGGCGCAGAGTCGGACGGATCGATCGAGTTGCGCAAGTTGGTGGAGCGGTGCCAACGTACCGGCGCGCTCGTCCTCGCGCTGTCGGCCGAGACGCCGCGCACCGATCTTGCTGAGTTCGACTATCTCGTCGATCTTGTTGCGCATCTCGAATATGCTCCGGCGGAAGGTCAGATGGATCCCACGGTCCGTCTGTTCAATCTCGAAAAATCACGGCGACAGCTTTCACGCGGCGGCGCGCACGTCCTAGACTTGGGCGCGCGCGAGCACGGCGTGCGAATCGTCCCGCAGATCAATGCGCATCTGAGCGAGAATCGGACTTGGGGTTGGGTCGATCCAAACCCGCACCGCACGGTTGATTTTCTGCTTGCGCGTGCGGCATTTGTGCCGAGCGAGACGCAAGAAGTCGACACACCACTGGTGGAGATCAACGACCGCTCGCAAATCCTCGTCATGGGACGCGGCAGCAGCGGCAAATCTCTGTTCGGCTTGCGCGTACTGGCGAGCTCCTTGATAGGCGACACGCGTCTACGCGAATTTCAAGAGCGTTCCCGGCGGCGCAATGAGCCGCCGACATTCTTTGCCGAGCAGGCCAAGGGGCGCGACGCGGAGCCCGCTGACGACTGGTTCGAAGACCCCGATCCGTCGCGGCGGCGCGTCCTGGTTTTGTCGTTTCTGTATCAGCGCGACTTCTATATCGGCGAGCTCAGGCGAAAGCAGCGTTACTGGATCGAAGACTCGATCTTGCGCGACCCGCCCGGCCGAGTTGATCTAGACGTCGAGCATTTTTCTCCGGGTTATTTGCGGCCCGAGGCGTTGATGGACATCGTCAGCGAGCGGATCGAGGCAGCGATCTTAAGCGGGCAGCCTTATCACGGCGTATTGATCGACGGCATCCACAACGTTTTCCTTCAGTTTCCGTATCTCGAAGCGAGTGAGATCATCTGGCCCGCGCTGTTCGAATTGCTTCGGGTGCGTGGTCTTGCCGTCGTCACGACGCACACGCATTTCGACTTGGCCGAATACGGCACGATGATGATGCACGACCTTCAGGCATCAAGGCGACGCGTCGCGCCGCTGCTTCACGCCCTGGTCCAATCGAGCGACTATGTTATCAAGATACATCCCATCGCGTCGTTACGGCACGACGAGGGCGATTTCGCGCGGGCGGTGACCAAAGAACTCAAGCTTGATTCCTCGGAACCGGTCTTGCCTGTCAATGAGGCGCGGAAGCCGCCAGGACCCGCGCGCTTCCTAATTGAAGTGCCCGGGGCGCTCGCGACTAAGAGTGTGCTGCCGCCGCACGATTGGGCGTGGGACAAGGAAAAGGGCATCGCCTACCAACCCCATGTCATATGGGGTGGGCGCGCACTGCGGCAGCGGTGATTCTGCGACCTTGTCGTCACAAGACATATCGTCATGGCGTTCGGACAGGATTGAGCAGAACGGCTAGCTCATCAACCTTGAAGATGGCCGCTGGCCTTGGCGTCGCCCCAGTTGGTGATCCGTTCCACCCTGACCAGTCCGCGAAACAGCAAGTGGTCGTTCTCACACCTTCAGAGAGCCGATGGCGGGGTCATGATCCTCGCGATAGTAGCCCGACACCAGCCCCTCGCGAAGCCAGGCGAGCATCTTCTCGTCGAGCCGGATCGCGCCACACGAAAACAGAAAATCGTCGACTTGGGCTTGGTTGTCTAGTTGCGAAGGAAAGAGCCCGAATGGCGCCGAGCCTTGCTCCGGCGGAATGGTCCGCGCGAAAGCGTCGTTGATACCCCATTCGGGAATGGCGAGCGCCGCCCGGTCGACCTCGCCTTTTGGCGCGAAGCCGAGCAGGTCCTCCATCAGCAGGCTGTCTGCCGCGCGGGCGATCTCCAACGCCACCGGCTCGGACGCCGGTCCGTAGGCGTCGCAATAAGCACGCTCCTCGTCGAGGCTGAGACGAGCGGGTCGATCGGCGAAATTCTCGGAACATCGTCGCCCTCGGCAGCGGAGCCACGGCTCATCGAGCTACGCTTTGCGGCTCGGGCCGAGATCAGAACTCGACCCCCACATAGGCAATTCGGGCGCGAACCTGCTCACACCTTGCGGGTGCTAGACCATCCATTTTGAAGAGAACCCGCGCGCGTTTGAAGGACTGGACTTAACTTTATATTTCTACGAAATTCATTCATAGTGACATTTGGGGAGCGGGTGAGAAACGGCGAGAGCAGCGCCGCGCTTGGGGGCCCATTGAAGATGAATACCTATGTGCTTTTGCTCGGACATTCGCTCGCGTGAGCTGGTGGTATCCCAAGAAATCGCGGGCCGACGAGCTGACCCGGCGCCTGGAGCGTTTGGAGGATGCCTTCGCGGGCGGCCTAGATGCTGGGCCCGATCGGCTCGCTCATCTCTCCCAGCGGCTGGCGCAGGCGCTCGAGCGATCCGACTTTCCCAAAGCGCAGATCGGCCGGTGGCTTTGGATCGCTTCGCAATATCGTCTCCACGCCTCAACCGAGTCGAAGATCGCCGCGCTTGCCGCCGGCGCGCTCGTCTTTCTCGAGGAAGCGCTCGACTGCCCGTCGCTGAACGATGACGATCGGCGTGAGCTCAACTGGATCCTGGAGACATCCGTGGGACGGCTCGCCGCTTATGTGGGCCCCGCGCGCCTCAAGGGTTGCTTGAGCACCGATGAAATGCGGCAGATTGATGAGCGCCTCTCATCCTATGACAACGCCGAACCTTTCGACGTCGACTCGGTCGTCCTCGCGGTTCGACGCCAGCTCGCCGTTATAAAGAAATTCGGCGGCCTGGGTGACTGGACCAGCCTTTCGGCCAAGACGGACGCGCTCATCGCCGCCGCTAGGCGTACGGGGCACGAGAATGCTCCAGCGCGTGCCGCGTTGCGCTATCTCGCCGAGCTTCACGACGTAGTCAGCGATGATGTCGGTGTCCTCGGCCTCATCGACGATGTCTACGTCCTCGAATGGGCCTATGCCGCGGTCGAGAACCAGACGTTGTGCCTTCCGATCCTCGAAGCTTTGTCGGAACGTTGGCCATTCGTCGCGACATTGGGTCTCGGAGCGCGCGGCGCTCCGCTCGATCGGTTCGGACGCTACGTAGTGTGCGCAGCGCTCAAGACTCTCGAGAGTCGTGGCGCGGGCGCGCTGGTGCTGCGTGAAACAGGGCCGTATCCGGTCATCGCGGCGGTCGCCGCAGCGGTCGAAGCGGTGAGCGCCCAGGCGCACGTCTTTGAGGAGGAGATGGAGCTTTGGCATGTTGGCTGCCCGGTGACGATCGGGGACGGTACGGTCAGCTTCCATGCCCGTTGGGGCGGACCGGTCCAAGGCACGGCCCATCCGCGCTATCGACTCCATGTTGCCGAGGCGGGCAGCATTTCGGTCGGAGAGGAGGTGCTGCCCTACCTCGCTCGCGCGCCACGCGAGTGGAAGCGGCTCGCGAACGGCACACATATCCTCACATGGCTCAAGGATCGCAACGTCGATGGGCTGATCGGCCTGACGGGGGATGGCCGCAGACGACCCTCGCGCTACGAGGCGATCCTCTTGCTGACGCCGAGGGCCAAGCTCGACCGCTATCTATCAGCGCTCACTCCGCAGGGCTTGACGCCGGCGGCCCTGCTCGGCGCCTGCTGGATCGACAGCCAGGGCCGTCAGCACTCTTTACCGGGCAGCGCCACAGATCGACCGCTTCTCTACGCATGCGGTGACATCGGAGCCGCCGCCGACCTCCTGTCCGATCCGCCGGAACATATCGACGGCTGGCGGGTGCTGGTCGACGGCGCGACCATGGGAAGGACGCTTCATGCCGCGCTCGCCGGGTCCGGCCGCCTGCAGGACAACCGACTTTGTGTGCTCGCGCAGCTTCATGAGCGTGAAGGCGTGAGCGCGCTTGTCGACCAAGGGATCGAGAACGTTTGGTATCTCGAGGATCAGGACGTCGAGGTTCCGCCGATGGTCCACCCCGGCAGGTCAGCGGAAATCGATCCGCTCGCTCGTTTCTTTGCACGCCGCTCGGCGCATTGGACCGCGGCTTATTCTGTTCGGGTCGGCGAAGATTCGTTCCTGGATGCCGTTGCCGAGTGCTTGCGTCGCGGTAATGCCCGCCGCGGAGGTGATCCGGCCCTGGACGCGCTTGATTTGACCGTCGCCGCCTTCCTGCGCCGCGCGACGGCGCAGCCGCTTCCAGACGATAACGATCGCCACGCGCTCGAAGGCTTGGCGGCTTCGATCGTCGGTCAAGCCTCAATGCTCGCGGTCTACGAGCCCCATGCGGCGGAGGTTCGCGCACTTTTCACGGGCTTCGCCCCCGACGCGTCGGGGGGCGACAGACGCAAGGCACTGCTTGAGCTGGCTGCTACGTTTGATGCCGACGAAGTCGTCGCTGTGGTTTGTCGCTCGACTACGACGGCCGATCGCTGCCGGGCCGCCGCGGAAGCGACCGATGCCCTTCGCAGACTCGAGTGGATGACCATCGAGGGGCTGCGGGCATCCGCGCCGTACGATCGCGTGGTCGTTCCCGGCTGGCTCGGCCGCCACTCCATGCGCGAGCTCTCCAACGTCGGCTTCGGGGCTCATACAGACATGCTACTCCTACCGTATGAGCGGGAATGGTATGATCGGACGATGTCCGCTGGCCGCCGCTGGGAGCGAAGGCTCGAGCGCTCCACCGCTCAGCTCCTGAAGCGGATCGTGGATGGAGGACTGGGAACCGCCGAGCTGCGCTGGCACGAGCAAGCTTCTCGTCGTGTCGAGCTGCAAGCGGCGAACGACGTCGAACCGATCGACGACACGCCCGAAACCGCTCAGGCGGAAGCGCGGGCAATCGAAGGCATTCGCAGGGCGCTTCCGTCCGCAGCCTATCGCAGCGAAACGGCCAAGGCCCAGCTGGTTCTGTTTACGGATCCCGGCGCGTTCGCGCTGTTGCCGCCGGC
>Ga0068861_100001470_pt1 | contig 14927 bp, 12 predicted proteins | sample KBSSwiS42_FD_66593 | JGI IMG/M metagenome (GOLD analysis project Ga0068861, IMG submission 66593) | Switchgrass rhizosphere microbial communities from Kellogg Biological Station, Michigan, USA - KBS Switchgrass S4-2 | ecosystem: Host-associated > Plants > Roots > Rhizosphere > Soil ...
CGCATCACCTGGGTGAATCCGGTGATGAGCCGGCGCCACGAGAATCTGCGGCATCGCATTCCACCCGGCACGACCTGTTCGCTTCTCTGCGGCATTCCGACTGGATGCGACAATTGTCCGGTTCGTCTGGTCAAAGAAGGCGCCGGGGTCATTCACCAGGAACGCTGGGAGCGCCGCGAAGAGGGCACGCGCACCCTCTACGTGAGCGCGTTTCCGGTGCGGTCGCCGGAAGGACTGGTGAGCTCGGTTCTGGTCATGATCCAGGACATCACCGATCTTCAGACCTTGCGCCGGTCCGAGGCGCGTTACCAGCTCCTGTTCGAGCGCAGCGCGGACGCGATGGTAATGGCGATGCCGGGAACACTCGAAATCGTGATGGCCAATCGTCAAGCCCGGGAATTCCTGGGCTTGGATCCACGGTGCATGCCTCACACGTCGTTGATCGATCTGCATCCCAGCGTGCTCCGCCCCGACATGAAACGCCGCTATGACGCGCTTGCCTCCGGCTCGCTCCTGGAGAATCTCGAGGTGGGAGTGGTGAGCAAGCAGGGCACGCGCATGATGAATGCCACCGGATCGGTGTTCGATCTCGACGGTACCGACGTGCTGCTCTTGGAATTTCGCGATGTGACACGGCTGCGTGAACTTCAGGCGGAGCTCGCTCGCGCGGACCATCTCATCGCGCTCGGCACCATGAACGCCGGCATCGCCCACGAGTTCAAGAACCGGTTAGCCCCCCTTCGCATGTTCGCCCAGCTTCTTGCCACCAATCGTTACGAGCCGGAACGCATCCTTTCCCACGCGCCCCTCATTTTGCGCGAAGTAGACCGCCTGTCCACGCTGGTGCGGGACGTGCTCGACTACGCGCGGCCTCAAGTGCCACATCCCGATCGCGAGGATCTCGCCCGAATGCTCGACGAGCTCACTCTCGAATGCAAAAAGGATTACGCGCCATCGATCGACATGGGCCACATTCAAGTGGAGTTTTGCGCCACCCCCGGACTGCCGGTGGTGTGGATCGACGGTGGCCAGGTGCGGCGCGCATTCATCAACTTGTTTAAGAATGCGCTCGAAGCGCTGGAGAACCATATTGGCGAGCGCGTGCTGCGCATCGACGTGACCCAAAACGGCTCGGATGTCGTGCTGGCGATCACCGACAGCGGCCCCGGTATTGCGCCCGACGTGCTGGGACGGATCTTCGATCCGTTCTACACCACGAAAGGCCCTCGGGGGACGGGACTGGGCATGAGCATCACCCGATCTCTCATCGAAGCAAACGGCGGCACTATTCGAGTGGAGAGCCTGCTCTCGCGAGGCACGCGAGTGGAGGTCCGGTTTCCGGGCTTTGCGCGGGAATCCATAACGCCCGAGGAGCGACAGGCAGCATGAACCCCTCGATCTTGATCGTGGAAGACGAGCAGGCCATGCGTCTGCTCCTGCGCGAATTCCTGGAAATTCTGGGCTACAACGTCATCGTGGCCGAACAAGGCCAGGAAGCGATCGACATCTCCCGCACCGCGCCGGTGGATCTTGCCTTTCTGGACCTGAACCTTCCCGACATGAACGGGCTCGAGCTCATGCAGCGGCTTCGGGCGGGCGGCGCCGTGTTCCCGTTCGTAGTCCTCTCCGCAAACCTGCGTGAGTCCTTCTCGGGAGACGTGACGCCCTTGGGCGTGCGAGAGATCCTGGAAAAGCCAGTGGATTTGGACGTGCTCGAGAGCGTGGTCAAAAAGATCTTGAGCACGGCTGCTGGAGATGCAGCCGCCTGAAGAGCTAGCCGGGTGAAGAATCGCTGCCCAGAACGCGCGATTAGCGGGAGCCGGGCGCGGGCTTGTCGTTGTCGCGAATCGGGTCTTTGATGCCCGGGCGAGGCCGATTGCCCATTGGATCTTCGCTGATTCCAACCGAGGGCATCAGGCGATAGCCTTCGCGACCCATGAGTTCGTCCAACCCCTGGAAGAAACGGTCTTGCGAGTTCTCGCGATCAAGAAGCTGCATGACTTCGTTCACCAGATGCTGGGGCGGTGCGCCCCCGCTGGGATTTGCGTTGGCGAGCGCCGTGCCGAGCCGTTCGAGCGGTTGCCCGCGATAGCCTTTGGTCCACGCCGCGTTCACGACATCGAAGGATGTTTCACTGGGGAGACCAGAGGCGATCAACGTTCCAAACGTGACCACCGGCGAATGCAATGATTCCACCGGTTTCACTTCCTCCCGGGCCAACGTGAGCGGGCGCGACACATCATCTTTGCTCACGCCTTCGAGTCCCAGGACCCACGCCACGTCATCGATGACCTTGCGCCGGCTCTCGACATTGGACGAGGGACCCATGGCATCGATTAACGCCGCCGCTTCGCGCAGGCGATGTTCGACCATCACGACGACGGGCTCGATGCGATCCGGAGAATTGCCCTTCGCCACGCCCTGAACGTAGAAGCTGAGCACGGTGTTGAGGGGCAAACCTTCTTCACCTAAGCGGGCGGTATTCTCGAGCCAGGCGGCCACGGTAGCCATGGGCAATGCGTGTTCATCGATGTGATCGATGAGCGAGCGCGCCATCTCGTCGCTGGCTCCAGCCTTCACCGCACGTTCCGTGGCTTCCGCGAGCGCTTGTTGCGCGGCATCGCTACCGCGAGCTTGCAACGAGGATTGCAGCTCAGCGGAGAGCAGAGGGGCCTGTGCCAACGCGAATGCAGTCCACAGTGCGGACAACACCGTCATCAACACGATAAAGCGTCCAATCCGGAACCGTGTCTTCATCATTGGTCCTTCAGCCAGCGAGCCCCCCGACTCAAGCGCCGGTAACCCCATTGTACAGCCCACCCCACCGTGAGGGTGCGGGGATAACCCTCCCTTGAACGACGTTTTGACGATTCCAATCGCAACGAGTTACTCATACTTTTTATGCCCCCCCCACTTCTAGCACCCCTCGCACCCCCCCAAACCCATCATTTTCGGTGCGGGGCGCCTCGGGAGGCGCTTCCCAGACCCCGTCTACGATGAAGGCGTACCGCCAGATGCCGGGTTTGAGGGGGATGGTGACCTCCCAGACCCCTCCCTTGAAGGGTCCCCGGAGAGGGTTTCGGCCTCCGTTCCAGCCGTTCCAGTCCCCCACCACCGACACCGCACGGGCCTGGGGAGCCTTGAAGCGGAACCGGACCCCCTCCGGCCGTACCTCGGGAGCCAGCTTCCGGGTGGGAGACTGTTTCAGAACCGTGGGTCCCGGCTGGGTGGAAACTAGCTGAAATGTAAAGCCGGCCGAGATGCGAGCCTCGTTGAACTCAAAGTCGGACACGTTGGAGAGCTGATGCAGGAAGCTACCGTCGGCAAACACACTCGCTCGAGGCGAAATCGACCGGCCCAGGCTGAGCCCGTACTGCCAGCTGTCGTCCCACCGCGTGTCGATGCTGTCTGCGCTCGTGTAGTAGCCGTCGAACGAACGATGGCTGTAGACAAGAAAGGGCGCCAGCGTCATTGAGAGAGGAAGGCTGAACCGTGCCCGGAGGAGCGCGGTGGGGCCGTAGTACTGCGACGAGGGCACGTTCGAATCGAGCTGCCGGTAGTACAGCTCCAGGTTGACGTGGTCTCGAGCGCCCAAACGCCGGGCGCCTGAGACGAGCACGCTTCCCTGAGTTTGTTTTTCCGGATACTGCTTGGGGGCGTATTCACGGCCGGGATACCGAGCCCAATCGTAGCGGCCGCCGCCCGTAACCACCCATTTCTTGCCCAAAGCCAAGCCCAAGCTAGCGCCGGTGGAGTAGAGGTCCTGGTCGAATACCGGCGCCCCATTTGCCTGTTCATCCCGCCGAAACCAGTTTCCCGACCCCAAAACATCGAGCGCGAGAGGCGCGAACAGCCGATGGCGATAGGCAGCGTTCATACCGATTTCGGTGTCACCGCCCTCGACTTTTTGGCCATAAACGATACCGCCCACGTTCGCCGCGAGATCCAGGCGATGATCGGATTTGTAGTCCGCCATGCGCATGAGGAAGTGCGTCGAACCGCTCATGAATCCGTCCGACACCGGACTCACGACGCCGAGTTGAGGTTCGGCAAGTATCTGATCATCATAGCCGGGACCCAAATCCATGGTCCAAAGAAACTGTGGCGCGGCGTGAACAAGTGTGGGAACGACGAGACCGGAAAGGACGAGCGCGACGCTTAAACTACGAGTAGCGCGTTCCGGTTGCCGAAGCCGTCGGTGGAGTACCCCATGGCGCTGGGATCGGTCACCCATTTGCCGTCGATCACGAACATGTATTCGTGCCGACCTCGGGGCAAATCGATCGTGATGGACCAGACACCCTCCGCCACGCGCGAAAGCGGCGCGTCACAGACTTTCCATTGATTGAAGTCCCCCGCCAGACAGATCTCCCGGACCTGATCGGCCTTCACGGTAAACCTATAGCGTACCGTATTCGGCTCTTGGACGCCGTTCAAGGCCGTCCGGGAGGTCTGGATGGCAGGTGGAGGAGTGTGGGAAGTGGCCGCGCTTTGAGTTGAATCGGGTTGCGTCACGTTCCGTCCGGGGAGCAGGACGAACAGGGCCAAGGCGGCGGCAGCAAGGCCGGGAACCCAGGCCCAACGTATGAGAGTGGACCGGCGCCGCAGAACGACCACCTTTCCCGAGGTGGTCTCGTTTTCGAGCACGCGCACGACGGCGTCGGCCAGAGTCTCCGGGGCCCGCGGCCGGGTAGTCCGAAACCATGCCCCTAGATGCATCAAGGTCTCAAATCGGTTCCGGTCAACACTACCCGGTCGCAGATCCCCTTCGAACTGAGCCGCCTCGGAGGCGGAAAGCTCTCCGTCCAAATAGGCGTGAAGTTTGGGATCTATGTGGTCTGATCCTGCCATCGGTCTAAACCTCGAAGCCGCGGGAGCGCAACAGCTCGAGAAGCATTTCCCGGGCCCGGTGCACCCGCACCTTCGCATTGCTCACCGAGATCCCCAGGATCTCGGATATTTCCTCGTAGCTGCGATCCTCTCCATGCCGGAGAAGAAACGCATCCCGATATTTCGCTTCCAGCGCGTCGAGCCCAGCTTGAAAGCTCGCGGCCATTTCATTCGCCTCGAGCATTTGATCCGGACGCCCCGCCGGGGCAGCGGATTCGGCGGGGGCCGGCTCTGCGTCCTCGAGACTCGTCTCCCGCCGCCGATTGCGGGCGGTGAGACTCTCCCTCTGGTCGTGACACAGGTTTACCGCGATGCGGTAGAGCCATGTGGTGAACCTAGATTCGCCGCGGAACGTGCCGAGCGAGCGGTACGCCTTTAAGAAGACGTCCTGCGTCAGCTCCTCCGCAACCGCGCCATCACGCACGGATCGGAAGACCAGGGCGTAGATGAGGTCTTGATAAGCCCTCACCAAGCGGCCATACGCTCCCGTGTCCCCACGGCGGGCCAGGCCGAGGAGCAGTTGCTCATCTTCGGGGGATAGCAGAACCCCCGGCCTGACCGTTTCTTCTGGGTTCGGACGACGACGGTGGTGATTCAAAAGTAGAACCCGCGAGGTGGCGTCAGCTGCCTCGGAGACCCCTCTGACCGGCCACTGCCGTTCGGTCAATAGGACGGCCCCCTCTAAAACCGGTTACAACAATTTTTCCACTCTTACGGAACAGACCTGCCCGTAACTTCTCTCGGAAGGCTTCGTCTCAATAGGCAGCCCGAACGCCGAAACGTTCTTCAAAGGAGCCTGTCTCCGAGAAGAACAGCGGCGGATCGGCACGAGAGAGAGCTGTCAGTAACCGATTGGGGTCTCAGGACATCCCCCATGAGGATAAAGGCGGAAACGCAAGTTTCCGCCTTTTTTTTGGGTCTTGGGCCAAGTTCATGACTTCTGAGCGGGTTCGGCCAACGGATCCGGAACATCCTCAAAGGGCAATCGGAGCGCCGTCTCCACCGCTTTCGGCGCGGTGAGTTGGCGCTTGCCGCGACCACTCACCCGTAGCTCCTTGAGCCGATTGCCGAGGGGAATCAAGCGGTGCTCGAACGAGGCTACGGCGTGGTTATACGCGTCCACCGCGCTGGCCAGCCCTCGCCCCATTTTTTCCAGATGCTGCCCGAACCGGGCCACCCGCTCGTACAGGTCGCGGGCGCCCTTCGCGATGTCTTCCGCGTTCTCGGCCAAGGATCGCTCCCGCCAGTAAATGCCCACCGTGCGTAGCAAGGCGACCAGCGTGGTGGGCGTGGTGAGGAGAATGCGGGAAGCGAGCGCGTCGGTTTGCAGGTTGGGATCGCGGCCATAGGCAGCGGATAAATAGGGATCGCCGGGCAGGAACAAGACGACGAGATCGAGATTGCCTTCCAGGCCTGCCGCGTACTCGCGGGCAGCCAGCTGCCGAATGTGGCCGCGCAGGTCGCTGACGTGACGAGCCAAGGCCGCGGCACGATCTTTCTCCGAGGTGGCTTCCATCGATTCCAGGTACGCGTGAAGCGGCGCCTTGGCGTCGACGGCGATGAAGCGGCCGCCCGGCAAACGCACCAGCATGTCGGGCCGGCCGCCGCCCTCCACGGTTTGCTGCTCGAAGAAGTCGCAATGCTCGGTCATGCCCGCCAACTCTACGATGTTCCGAAGCGCCAGCTCTCCCCAGCGTCCGCGCACCTGATTTCCACGCAGCGCGGTGTCCAGCGACGTCGTTTTCTCCTGCAACCGCACCGTCTGTTCGGCCAGCGCGCGCACCTGGGCATCGATCTGCGCGTACGCGTTGACGCGCGCCTTCTCGATTTGTCCCGTTTGCGCCTCGAACTTAGTGAGCGCCTCTTTCAGAGGATCGATCATGGACTGAATGGCTTGCTTGCGCTTTTCGAGCTCACTTTCCGCTTCGGTTCGCGTGCGGGCCAGCCGCTCTTCGGCCAACTCCAGGAATTGCCGGGTGTTGCCTTCCAGAGCGTTGGACGCGAGCGCCTTGAACGTGTTTTCGATTTCGCGCTTGGTCGCTTCGACGAACTCTTGCTGCGTGGCCAACTCGCCTTCTTTCATGTCGATCTCGGAGCGGGCGACGGCCAAGTCTTGCAGCAAGCGCGACCGCTCCGCGTCCAAGGTTCGGGACGATGTCTCCAGTTCACGCCGGCGCCGGGCTTCGCCCTCAAGTTCCGTCTCGAGGGCGGCCACACGCCGGGCACGGGAGCCGCGCTCCCAAAGCACGGTGAGGACGGTGCCCAGCCCCAATCCAACCAGGAACAACAAAACGCTGCTCATGTTCATGTCCTCACTGAGGATAGGACGGTCCTCGATCGGCAACCGCATCGATGGCGAGATCGCAGTCTATGGGAAATTTTCTTTCAATCAGAAAAAAAATCTTTACGAACATCAAAAAACCGTGTGTCAGGTTGCAAACTTTCGTATAAGAATATGTTAAGCCCCGGTTAACCCCAGGGCCTCGGCACGGGCGAGGCAGATCGAGTCTTGACTGGGCGGAGTCTGGATCGCGAAATCTTCGTGGTCTTTGGGGGAAGGCGCCGTTCGGTCGCTTAAATCTTCGACTGTCCTCGCCCCGTGCCCGAGATTTGTTCCTCGTGGCTCCATTCTCTTTTATCCGGAATCGGCTTCCTCGTCTCATCCCGAAAGGTTCGCCCTCCACGTTCCGAACCATGCGCGGCCTCTTCTTGGTTATCGCTCTCGTGTCTCTCGCGTCCCTGTTTGGATGCCGAGAGCGTAATCGCACCTTACCCGAAGGGCAGATGCTTTTCGACGAGGGTCAGCTCGTCGACCTCACGTACAGCTTCGATTCCACCACCGTCTACTGGCCCACCGCCACGCCCTTCAAGCTCGAGACCGTGCATCACGGCCCGACGCCTTCGGGGTTCTTCTACGCCGCCAACAGTTTCTGCGCCGCGGAGCATGGAGGCACCCACATGGACGCGCCCTCGCACTTTGCGGAAGGTCAGTGGGGTGTCGATGATGTGCCCCTCCAGCAGCTGGCCGGACCGGCGGTGGTTGTCGACGTCAGCGACTCGGTGACCAAGGACCGCGATTACCGGTGCACGAAGGCGGACCTTCAAGGGTGGGAGAAAGTGCACGGACCCATCCCGGGAGGCGCCATCGTTTTCTTACGCACCGGGTGGAGCAAGTATTGGCCCGATCGCAAAGCTTACTTCGGGAGTGACACACCGGAAAGCACCAGCACGCTTCACTTCCCCGCGTTTTCGGAAGAGGCCGCGCATTTTCTCGAGCAACGCCTCGTCGATGCGGTGGGATTGGATTCGCCGTCGGTGGATTATGGTCCTTCGGCGGATTTCCCCGTACACCGGGTCTTTGCCGAAGCCAACATTCCCGGATTCGAGAACGTAGCTAACCTGCGGCATCTTCCTGAAACCGGAGCCTGGGTCATTGCATTGCCGATGAAGATCGCCAAAGGTACCGGGGCACCGCTCCGCATGGTCGCCATTCTCCCGCCCGGCGCTCCCAGGACGACGGATTAGCCTCGCGCCTGCCGTGTAGAATGGCAGGCATGGAACACTCCAGAACCTCGTTGAGTCTTCTTTTCACCTTCTTACTGTTCGGCCATGGCCTGGCCGGGGCCGTTCCCCTGACTGCCGCCGACGAAGCGGAGCTACGTCTTGCCGACGACGTGGCCAAGACCGTCGAGACCTTGCACGGCTGGAAATTCAAGCAGCCGGTGAAGAAGGGCATGTATTCGGAAGCAGAGCTCCGCGGGTTCATCGAGAAGCGTCTGGCCGAGGAATATCCGGAAGCGGAGCTCCAAGCAAACGAAGCGTTTCTCCGTACCATCGGCGCGCTTCCCGAATCGACCTCGTTGCGGCAAACGCTGATCGACGTGCTGATGAGCCAGATCGGCGGTTTTTATGATCCGCCCTCCAAGACGTTCTACATGGTGAAACGTGAGGGCACGGACTACGGACAGCTGGTCGATCGCATTCTCATCGCCCACGAGCTGACGCACGCCCTCGATGATCAGCGGGTGAGCCTCGATTCGCTGATGTCGGTCCGGGATCGCAGCCAGGACGGCGAGTTCGTGGCGGGAGCGCTGGTCGAGGGCTCGGCGACCGAAGTCATGACCCGGTACGTGACGCAGGCTCAGTTCGCAGGTGACATGAAAGCCGACGATCTCCAGAAGCTCATGAAATCGGAAGAAGAGCGAAGCAAAGTCTTCTTCCAAGCGCCCCGCTACTTTCAAAGCCTGCTCGCGAATTACACCTGCGGGATGTTTTTTCTGCTTCAGGGACAGCTGGGTGCGCTCATGGGCGGCACGACCACGATTAACGCCGGCCAAAATTTTCTAAAGGCGGTGCACGATCCGCCGCGGTCCTCCGAGCAGATCCTGCATCCGGACAAGTACTGGGACACGGCAAAGCGGGATGAGCCAGTGATGGTGGATGATGCTTCCCTGCGCGGGATTCTCACCGGAGCGGGTTACAAGATCACCCACGAGAACACCGCGGGCGAACTTCTGGCCGCCATTCTGACCATGCCCGCGGACCAAAAACTGGATCCGATGGCGGCGGGTCTACCCACGTACTGGACCAATGCCGCCGCGGAAGGTTGGGGAGGCGACCGGTTTTATTTGTTGGATTCAGGCAAGGGGCCATCGCGCGCCCTGTGGCTCACGTTGTGGGACACCGGCGATGACCGGGAGGAATTCGAGAACACCTACAAGGAAGGGCTCGGTAAACCGGTCGCCACGGTAACGCTCGGCTCACGGGGTGTGGCGTTTCTCTATGGGTTCTCGAAAGACGAAGTGAATGCCATGTCGCAGAAGCTCTCCGCGGCGGGGTTGCATTTCAGCCGCGCGGGCAAACCCTGGGATCCGAAAGCTTCGAGCTGATCGGGAGCGTTCTAGAGATTTCGATTAAGATCCTGGCATGCGTCGCCCCGGACGGCGTGCTCTTTCCATACTCCTCGTCATCGTTTACTTGCTCTTTCGGCCAGCATCCCCTGCTGCTGCTTCCCCGAGTGATGACGCCCGCATCATCGACAATCTGTCCCGCGCCGTTGAAATTTTGCGAGGACGAAATTTCCGGAACCCAATTCCGCGAAAGACGTGCTCGGAAGCCGAGCTCCGGACAATGATCGAAGCGTCCTTGCGGAGGGAATATACGAACGAGTCATTGCGCCAATACGAATCGTTCGTTCATAGCATCGGCGCGATCCCGGATTCCACATCGTTGGTCGAGACTCTCGTTGACCTGGAGTCCAATCAGATCCAGGCGTTTTATGAGCCCTCGACACGCACGTTTTACACCGTGGAGCGGCAAGCGGACTCCGGCGATCTCGATCCCATGGTGGTGGTTCACGAGCTGACGCATGCATTGGACGATCAAGTAGTGGGGCTGGATTCCCTCATGGCTTCGGCCTCGAACGATGACGAGGTCTTCGCAGCTAAGGCTCTCGTGGAAGGCTCGGCAACTGAGGACATGATTCGATTCGCGCTTCAAGCGGGGTATGCGGAATCGCCAAAACGGGAAGTGCGTCCGGTCATTCGCTCGGGATGGTCGCAACGTCGTAATTTCGAGGATCAACCACGATACTTTCAGAACCAGTTGGCCACCTATACGTGCGGAATGTTCTTTATCCTGGGAGGGAACCTCGAGGACCTGGTCGACGATTCGGATGAGAGGATGGACGTGGAAGCGAACTTCATACGTGCTGCGAAACATTGCCCCCGCTCGTCGGAACAAATTCTTCATCCACGCAAGTACTGGGTCGAGGGCAGCCGGGACGAGCCCGTGGATGTGGACGATGCGAGGATCGGAAAGCTTCTGGAACCGCTTGGGTTTCACATTCTGAGCGCCGCGACCGGAGGCGAGATTCTCGCGGCCTCCTTGACCGCTCCCCCGGGGCAAAAAATCGCACCTATCGATATGTGGTTTCCTTGGAACTGGACAAACGCGGCCGCCGAGGGATGGGGAGGAGATCGTTTTTACGTCCTTGGTCCAGCGTCCGGCTCGGCGCATCCCGCCCTATGGATCACACTATGGGATACGCCGGGTGACCGGGATCAGTTTGAATTCGCTTACCGTAGCCGAATGCAACATCCGACCCGAGTCATCCGGTTGGGCCTGCGGGGGGCAGTCTTCCTCTACGACATTCCCGAGGACAGCGCGTCACGCATGGACGGCATCCTTCACCAGGGTGAGCATTTGGGTTTAACTAAGGCTGGCCGCCCCTGGGATCCTCGAACGTCCAATTAAAACGTCCGATCAAGTCGTCGGGTTTCAGGATGCGGAGCGGCGACTTCCGACCACGATCATTCCAATACCCGCCAGGATGGCCAGCCCCCCCACCAGTGGCGGCACGGTTTTCTTCTCTTTGACTCCGGCCTTCAAATCCCCAATTTCGATCACGTTTTCCTGCTTGGTATAGGCGAATCCCCGGATCAGCACATATCCACCGGCAAGAATGCAAAGAATCCCGATAATTTGAACCAATCGCATGTGTTTTCTCGTTTCTCCCCTGGGGACTGAAGTCTAAACGCTCGGCGGGCATATGCCAACCGATCAACGCACGCGCGCGGGAAGGATGACCATCGTCTGACCACGCCATTGCAAGCGGGTCTGAATAGAGCGCGCGGTCTCGTTGTGCAGCAGTCGTTGATAGAATTTTTCCCGCTGGAAGATCACTTTGCCGGCAAAGAACGTGGTCCGCGGAAACTCTTTGACCAAGTCCACACACAAGAGCTCCGCTTCGTCGACCGCGTCGATGCCGATTGCGGTGCGGGCCGCTGCCGGAATACCCATGCCGCGGGCAAGCTCGATGTAGCGACGGGTGGTCTCGTTGGTGACGTTCCGCAAGTGATCCAGCGCGTCCTCCCCCTTCATTTCTCCGGAATCGATGACTCCTACGGAGAGGAAGATCACATTCTGAAAATGTCCGGGGAACGAACGAAAGACGTTGAGGAGGGTATGAATCCCGAGTCCTCCGTAGGATCCTACGAGAATGGCTGCGGTGGGCTTGGTGGGATCCAACGGGGCCGTGTTGGGATGGGAGTCCACGGGGATTTTGCCCAGTTCCGAATACAGCTGGCCGAGCACGTGGCCGAGCTTCCGGTAGTGGCGCCGGATCAAGAAACAAAGTGCGATCACGGATCCAGTCACAAGCAGCGTGATCCAGCCGCCCTGGCGGAACTTCATGAAAATAGTGATCACGAGGATCGTGGCGCAAAGGAGGAATCCGGTCACGAACAGGAGCGCATGCCGATGCCACTTCTTTCCACGCTCGCGGAAACTCTTGAGCGCCATCCCGAACATGGACAGCGAAAACGTCAAGAACACGTTGATGCTGTACATGACGACGAGGTGACGCACATCACCCTTGGTGTAGAGGAGCGCGGCCAAGGACGCGAGGCCCATGAGCGCGATGCCGTTGTGAGCAGTCAACCGAACCGACAACGCGGAGAACCGGTGCGGCATCCAGGAATCCACGGCCATGTTGGCCAGCACTCGTGGGCCGTCGATGAAACCCGTCTGCGCGGCCACGATGAGCAATGCACCTTCGGACACAAGGGTGAGCACCACGAACAATCCGCCTAGCGGTAGTCCGGTCGCCATTTTTTCGACCAGCACCGCGTTCATGGTTTTCCCAGCCACGTGGTTCACGTCCCAAAGCAAGTAACACACGAGAAGACCGGCGGCGGTGAACGCCAGCGAGGATCCCATGTAGAGCATGGTGCGTTTGGCCGTCTTCACGCGCGGCTCACGCATGATGAGAAGACCGTTGGATACCGCTTCGATGCCGGTGTAGGTGCCCCCGCCCAGCGAATAGGCGTGGACGAGCAAGAGCAAAAGACCGCCCATGCCCAAGGTGGTGAGCCCACCATGGAACCCGGTGTTGATGAACTGCGTGGTCTGGCCGAACCTCCCCAGGTGACCCAGAAGACCTCCAGCGATCAGAATCACATGCGTGCCCAGGAACAAGAAGAAGATCGGAGCGAGCGCGATCACGGACTCCCGCACGCCCCGAATATTGAGCGTGATCAATCCCAAAATGAAAAAGCTCTCAGCGCTCAACTTCCATACCGCCCAGGACAAGGGAAGAAGGCTGAATAGCGCATCGCCGGCGGCCGCGATCGAAACGGTAATGGTCAACACATAATCCACTAGCAGCGCAGATCCTGAAGTCACCCCAAACGCGGGCCCCAGGAGCTTGGTCGCCACCAAATAGCCCCCGCCCCCGAATGGAAACTGCTCGATGATCACGCTGTACGCGGTGGAAATGATGAGGATCGTGACGACCATGACCGCGGCCAGCACGACGGCGAGGTACGTATGGGCGCCGAGCGTGCGAAACGCTTCTTCGGGACCGTATGCGGAAGAGGACAAACCGTCCGCCCCCAACCCAACCCAGGCCAAAAACGCGATGAGGGAAATGTGATGAAAGAGCCTGCGGTCGTGGAGGCTCCGGGGCGCACCGAACACCACGCGCCCGGCGCGGCGCATCAGCGTCGGTCTGTCTTCAAGCGGCGTACTGGGATGGGGAGTTTCCCCGCCCGGGAACATGAACCGTCTCTCCTTTAACGCCTGCGAGGTTAGCTGACGGGCTCGGGCCGAAGAGAAAGCCCTACACCGAAACCGGCGATTCGCCCCTGGATTTGGGTCCCCCGCGCCCGCTTCTAGCGGGATTCGGCGATCACGAAGCGCGGTATCCTACGCCCCTTGATTAACAATGTCGACGAGAATTTCCGCCGCGCGGTGGCAGTTTTCTCCCGACACATCCAAGTGCGTGACTACACGCAAGGTGCGCGAAGAGAGGGCATAGAGGAGCACGCCTTTCTCCTTGGCCCGTGAAACTACGACCGGCGCTTCCGGACCGGGGGATTTCGTGTCGAACACGACGATGTTGGTTTGCACGCTGGAGGGATCGAGCACAATCGAAGGACAACGTTGAAAGATGCGGGCCATGTCGCGCGCATGCGCATGATCGTCGGCCAGCCGATCCAAATGATGATCGAGCGCATGAAGTCCGGCCGCGGCAAGGATGCCCACTTGGCGCATCGCGCCACCGGCCATGCGCCGGAAACGCACGGCTTTGGTGATGATGTCCCGCGGCCCGGCGAGCATTGATCCTCCCGGCGCGCCGAGACCCTTGGAGAACGCAACCGAGGCCAACGTGAACGGCCGGCAAAGCTCGGCCACGGTTTGTCCGCTCGCGACCGCGGCGTTCCAGAGCCGCGCGCCGTCGAGATACGTAGCCAGATCGTGCTCGCGAGCCACGTTGCAAATGCGTTCGGCTTCTTCGGGGGGAAACACGATCCCACCCGAGCGATTATGCGTGTTCTCGATTTCCACCAGCGTCGTAGGCGGATAGAACTGATGGCCGCGTGGCTTCATCGCCCCTAGCAGATCTTCGGCGGTGAAGAGTCCGCGCTCTCCCACTTCAGAAAGTTGCACTCCGGCGTTGGCGCCCGAGCCGCCGGTTTCAAACCAGAACGCATGACTTCCCTGGCTCACGATGACGTGATCACCGGGCCGGGTGAGAAGGCGAAGCGCCACTTGATTGGCCATCGTCCCGGTGGGAAACCAAAGCCCGGCCTCTTTTCCCAGAAGCTCGGCGGTCCGTTCCTGCAAGCGATTCACGGTGGGGTCTTCGCCGAACTGATCGTCTCCCACTTCGGCCGCCGCCATCGCGGCGCGCATGGCTTGAGTCGGCCGGGTCATGGTGTCGGAGCGAAGATCGATCACATTCATACGCGTGCGGCCAGAATGGCGAGGGGCCAGCGCACCGGGCGTCGCGTTTCTGCCGTGCCCCATACCGGTGTCAATGCATCGATAAGCGGCGCCACCGGATCCTGCCCCTGCGCTTCCCTGTATCGCGTCACCGCCGACCAGGTGCGCATGTATCCGGCGAGCTCGTCCAGATCCATCTCCGCTTCCATACTCACCGGGGGCACGTGTATGCGATCGAAGGGAAACTCAATGGTCTCGTAACGCGCTTCCACGAGCGCACGCTCGGGGGGCCACCAGTGGCCGATCGTGTC
>Ga0068861_100001474_pt1 | contig 14923 bp, 12 predicted proteins | sample KBSSwiS42_FD_66593 | JGI IMG/M metagenome (GOLD analysis project Ga0068861, IMG submission 66593) | Switchgrass rhizosphere microbial communities from Kellogg Biological Station, Michigan, USA - KBS Switchgrass S4-2 | ecosystem: Host-associated > Plants > Roots > Rhizosphere > Soil ...
CCACTGAAACGGGCATGCGCGAACTCGAGCGTCAGATGTCCACCGATCCACAAAGTCTCTTGCGCGATCCCGAACGCAACATTCAGATCGGTTGCTGGTACCTGGAAAAGATCTCCGAACAGTTTCGCGACGTGCCTGATGCCGAAACGCGCATGGTTGCAGGTTACAATGCCGGGCCCAGTCGCGCGGTGGAGTGGAGCCGCGTGGCTGAGGGTGCGCAGCCACAGAGCGGAGATGAGTTCGTCCGCCGGATAGACATACCTTCAACGAGAGCGTACGTGATCTCGATCATGAACCGTTACCGCGAACTAAAGAACGCGAAGCGATGACCACGATCTATTCCGCGCGTTGGGTCTTGCCAGACTCGTCAACACTGATCGAGGACGGCGCGGTTGCCGTTCACGGATCGCAAATCGCCGGCGCCGGCAGTGCGGCGGAGATCAAAGCAAGGTTTCCCGGTGCGCACGTTGAGAGTTTTGGCCAATCGTTAATCCTTCCCGGCTTAATTAACACACACACTCATCTCGAACTCACGGCGCTGCGTGGTTACCTGGAGAACGAAGAGAGCGACTTCTTCGCCTGGCTGCGCAAACTGACGCTGGCGCGATTCGAACGCATGACGGCGGACGACATTCGCGTTTCGGCGACGTGGGGCGCGTGTGAAGCAGTGCGTGCGGGGATTACGTGCGTTGGCGACGCCAGTGATTCGGCAATGATGAGTATGCTGGCGTTGCAGGACGTTGGCTTGCGCGGAGTTGTGTTTCAGGAGTCGTTTGGACCGGATCCGCGGCTGGTGGAAGAGAATTTCGCGAAGTTGCAGGCGAAGGTGGAGCAACTTCGTGACGTTGAGAATGATTTGGTGCGCGTTGGTGTGTCGCCGCACGCGCCTTACACAGTTTGTAGACGCCAGCTCGAATTGATTGCAGAGTTTGCGAAGTCGGAGCAGTTGCCGTTGATGATGCACGCAGCGGAGTCAGAGGCTGAAGAATTGTTCTTGCGCGACGGGACGGGAGTGTTTGCTGAGGGGCTGGCGAAACGCGGAATTGCGTGGACGCCTCCGCGTGTTTCGACCGTTCAGTATTTACAGCAGGTGGGGATTCTCGATTGCCAGCCGCTTCTCGCTCACTGCATCCGAGTGGACCAGGGGGATATTGAGACCTTGCTGGAAACTGGCAGCAAGGTGGCGCATTGTCCGAAGTCGAATGCGAAGTTGGGCCATGGGCGTGCTCCCCTCACTGTGTTTTTAGAAGCTGGAATTACAGTTGGTTTGGGAAGTGATTCTGTCGCGAGTAATAACACGTGCGACATTATTGAAGAAGCTCGATTTGCTCTTTTATTTGCTTTAAAAAATCCCTTCCTTACAGCGATACGGATGTTGACTGCTGCAACAACGGGTGGCGCCCGTTGCCTCGGCTTAGAGGAGAAGGGGATTGGGGTTCTACGCGAGGGTGGTCAAGCCGATCTGGTTGTGCTGGGTCTGGACGGTGCGCATCAGTTGCCGGTTTATGACCCGATCACTACGTTGATCTTCTCGTCTTCGGGGCGTGATGTGGTGCTAACAGTAATCGCCGGCCGCGAAGTCTATCGCGACCGGCGAGTAACAGGAGTCGATGAAGAACGACTCAAAGCTCGAATGAACGAGATCGGCCAAAAACTTTAGCCACAAAGAGGCACAAAGAGGCACAAAAGGCACAGAGAAGCACAACAGATAAATGCCTATGTGCTTCTTGTGCCTTTTTGTGGCTTAAACCGACGCGGCAATAGCTTCGTCGAAGATCTCCAACGCCACGTCAACGTTCTCTTTCGTCAACACCAACGGCGGTGACCAACGAATCGTGTTCGTTCCCGCGCCCAGAATTATCAACCCACGCTCAAAACACGCGACTTCAATTCGATCGCGCAGTTCCGGTGCAGGCTTCAGCGAAGTCTTGTCTTCAACAAACTCAACTCCGATCATCATTCCCAGACCGCGCACGTCGCCGATGCAATCGTGTTTTTCCTTCAGCCGCTCCAATCCTGCCTTCAAATAATCTCCCACCTCGGCCGAGTTGCGAACCAATCCCCCCTCCAGCAGTTCGATCGTCTTCAACGCCGCAGCGATACAAACAGGATTACCACCAAACGTTGACGCATGTGCGCCGGGTTTCCAGTCCATCAGATCCGCTCTTGAGACACACGCGCCAATCGGCAAACCGGAACCAATACCTTTCGCAATACAAACGATATCAGCCTTAACGTCGTAGTGTTCGCACGCGAACATCTTGCCCGTGCGGCCCATACCCGACTGAACTTCATCGACGATCAGAAGAATGCCGTGACGATCGCAGATCTCGCGCAGCCCTTTGAGAAAACCCTTCGCCGCGGGAACGTAACCACCTTCGCCTTGCACTGCTTCTACGACAATTCCCGCGACCTCTTCCGGCGGCGTCGTTGTCTTGAACAAACGCTCCTCAATCCAATTGAGTGCGCCCTGTGCAGCGCCACCGTCACCGCAATCAGCCGCGCTAAACGGATTGCGAAACTCATTCGGATACGGCACGTGGACCACGTCGAGCGCCTGGCGTTTAAAGCCTTTGCGTTGCGCGGCCTTTGAAGACGTAAGCGACAGTGAACCCAGCGTGCGTCCGTGAAAACTGTTGAAGAATGCGATGAACTTCTCGCGGCCAGTCGCATGCATCGCTAGCTTCAGCGCAGTCTCGACAGCTTCCGTACCGCTGTTGGCGAAGTGCGTTCGAGTGGGCGATTGGACCGGTACGATCGCGTCAAGTTTTTCTGCGAGCTGCGGCATGTGACGGTAGTAATAATCAGTACCGCACATGTGAATTAGTTCGGCGGCCTGTTTTTGAATAGCCTGGACCACTTCCGGATGGCAGTGGCCGGTGGAACAAACAGCCACGCCTGCGTTGCAGTCCAAAAACACGTTGCCGTCAACGTCTTCAACCCAAACGCCACTTGCGCGCTCCGCAACGAGTTTGAATGACGGCCGCGGATAGGCCGGGTTAACAAACTTTGCATCTGCTTCGACGATCTTCTTTCCGATTGGGCCCGGTAGTTCTGTCTTGATCTCGGGTCTGCGGGGTGGTGCGATTACGCCGGTCGACATGTTCTCTTCTCCTTGTTATGAAAGACGACTAATGGTCGAAAACCGTAAGTTTTCGGCCGTTATCATTGCGCGGTTACGAATACAGAGAACTAGTCGGCGAAGAGATTCGCGCGGGATTCAAGCGGGCGGAAATGTAAGCGCTGTGGACTCATTCCGACACGATTCTAACAGTCGCCAATTGCCACGAACAAGGTCGGATTGTTAAAGTAGCCGCTCAAACCGTTATCCCTGCCTGTTTTGGAGACAAAGACATGAATATCAAAGATCGCGATAGGGCTGTTCGTGTGAGGCGAAGCCTGTTTGCTTTTGCGTTGGTCGCCCTCCTTCTTTCGTTTGCGGCGGTTGCGCCGTTCTTGCCGCGCGCCGCAGCAGACACGAAGAAGGACACGACCAAGAGCAAGATAACGTATCCCGAGTCGAAGAAAGTCGAAGTTGTCGAAGACTTCTTTGGTACGAAAGTGCCTGACCCGTATCGCTGGCTCGAGGACGAAACTTCCGCTGCGACCAAAGCCTGGGTCGAGGACCAGAACAGAGTCACATTTGCATACCTCGACAAGATTCCCTATCGCGAAAAACTGAAAGCGCGGCTGACGGAACTTTACAACTACCCGCGCATCTCGGCGCCCTTTCGCCGTGGCGACACTTACTTCTTCACGAAGAACGACGGCTTGCAGAACCAGAGTGTCTACTACATTCAAAAAGGCATGAACGGCACTCCGGAAGTTTTTCTCGATCCGAACAAATTCTCCGCGGACGGCACGTCGGTCCTGAGCGCATTCTCGCTCTCGAAGGACGGCAAGTACCTCGCTTACGGCATCTCGCAAGGTGGTTCTGACTGGGTCACGATCAACTTGATGGAGGTTGGTTCGCGCAACAAGCTGAGCGACGAGCTCAAGTGGTTGAAAAACTCAGGCGTATCGTGGCAGGGCGACGGCTTCTACTATAGCCGCTATCCCGAGCCGGAAAAGGGCAGGGAATTAACAACCAAGAACGAGTTCCAGACGGTTTACTTTCACAAGATCGGACAACCTCAATCGGAAGATGTGCTGGTCTATGGAGACAAACAGAACGCGCAGCGGTTTCACAATGTCGGCACGACCGAAGACGAGCGTTTCGCGATCCTGAACATCTCCGAACGCGGCAAAGGCAAGAAAGGCAACTCGCTTTTCTACAAAGATCTGTCGAACCCGGATTCGAAGTTTGTGGCCCTGGTGGCGGAAATCGGCGACGACAGTTTCGGTGTCGTTGACAATGTCGGCGATAAGCTTTTAATACGCACGAACTACAAGGCGCCGAACGGACGCGTTTTCCTTTTCGATCCGCAGAATCCTGACGAGAAAAACTGGAAGGACGTGCTGCCCGAAAGAACCGAGCCGCTCCAGAGCGTCGGCACGGCGGGCGGAAAACTGTTCGCTTCATGGCGCAAAGACGTTGCAACGCGCGCGTACGTGTTTAGTCTCGACGGCAAACTGGAAAACGAGATTGAGTTGCCGGGTTTGGGTACCGCGGGCGGGTTCGGCGGTCTAAATGACGATAAAGAAGTGTTCTACAGTTTCACGTCGTTCAATTTCCCACCGACGATCTACAAGTACGATATCGCCACAAAGAAGTCGACTGTGTTTCGCACCGTGGACATTCCCGGTTTCAAGCCTGAGAACTACGAAACGAAACAGATCTTCTACAACAGCAAAGACGGAACGCGCGTGCCGATGTTCCTCGTCTACAAGAAAGGCCTCAAGCTCGACGGCAACAACCCCACTTTGCTCTACGGCTATGGCGGTTTCAATAGTGTGACTGCACCGGCATTTAGTTCGTTGCGCATGGCCCTGCTCGAACAAGGCGTGGTCTATGCTTCGGCGAACATGCGCGGCGGCGGCGAATACGGCGAGAAATGGCATGAGGCCGGCACAAAACTGAAGAAGCAGAACGTGTTTGACGATTTTATTGCGGCGGCCGAGTGGCTGATCGCCAACAAGTACACATCAACGAGCAAGCTCGCAATTCAAGGCGCTTCGAACGGCGGTTTGTTGGTTGGCGCGGTCTCGAACCAACGTCCGGAACTTTTCCGCGCGGTGATCGAGCAGGCCGGCGTGATGGACATGCTGCGCTTTCAGAAGTTCACGATCGGCTGGAACTGGATCGCCGATTATGGTTCGAGTGAAGCGAGCGCCACGGAGTTCAGAGCGCTTTATGCATACTCGCCGATTCACAACGTGAAGCCGGGCGCGAAATATCCCGCAACACTAATCACTACGGCCGATCATGACGATCGTGTGGTGCCGGCTCACAACTACAAGTACGCAGCCGCATTGCAGGCGGCGCAAGGCGGTGACAATCCGATTCTCATCCGAATCGACACCAACTCAGCGCACGGCGCGAGCAGCACGACGAAATCGATCGAGCAGACACGTGATATCTATGCGTTTCTGTTTGAGAATTTAGGCGTGGATTACAAGTAGGGCTAAAACGCAACGCATTTTCCGTTGCCCATTTTCTGCGTCATGTCGGGAGGGATGAGCACTGACCATCCCTTCCGCTTCCAGATCGATCCATCCGCGTATTCGATCCGGTTGATTACGGCCTTACCCTGTTTTGCCTGGCCGGTTTTCGCATCGGCCTGGACCACTTTCACCGGGTTGTAAGGGCTCAGCAATTCAAACGTCTTACTGTCTTTCGGCTTCGCGGTCATACTGCAAACGTATTGCCGCAGATCGTAATTGACCGCCTCGCTCGAAGGCTGATACTCCCACACAATACTTTTGATGATGCTCGTGCCAACGTTCTTTACTTCCAGATGAAGTAAGTACTGGTCCTGCCGTCGCGCATTTGACTGTCGTGCATTCTGCTCACCCGCGATCATGTCGGCGCGGCGTTCGAGCCGGTCTCTTCTGTTTCTCACCTCGTCAGGTTCGTTTTTCGCCGGTGAAGGTTTGATCGCGATCGGTTCATTCATCGAGGGTCCAGGATCGAGCGCGCTGTGAATTAAGTCGCTGTTTGCGCGAATCGTTTCCCAGTTGAATTTCACGACCAGGACGTCTGGTTCTTCACGTTGGATTACCGCCGGTCCCTGAGGAACCTGCAAGAGGACGACTAATGTGGCAAGGAGGATTAGTCTCATTCGGCTTGAATATCTGCCTTTTAGGGAAAGGCTGTCAAGGTTTAGCGCTTAAACTTTCGGATTGGATGAGCCTCCGTGTTGAAGATGACATTTCGAAAGTAGAGAGTCTTGTCAGGTGAGAACAGCAGATAGAAGTACTTGAAAGTTTCGGCGAACAGAAAACTCTGCATCGAGTCAGACTTCTCTTTCGTCACGACGGTCTTCAAAGCTGCGTATGCGACGTCAGTGCGGCAGTGCTGCACAAAATCGCGCCATAGTTTCTCGCCCATCTCGAGATAGCGCGGATCTTTTGTGTACTGATAAAGGTAGTACGTTGATTCGACGATCTCAGGCCGCAGCGGATAACCCGGCGAAGTGATCTTCTGCTCGCGGTAGTCAAACTCTTCAGGTTCGATACCTGCGTGGTTCCACATTAAGAACGACGACCGCTGCAAACGTATAGCGCGCGGCATGTCGCCTGACAGGGCAAGCACTGCGGGAAAGAAAGCGTCAAGTGCACCGTACGTCGTAGCACGTCGCCGGCCCGTGTTCATGTCGGCGTGGCCGTACCACAACTCGTCGAAGCCATCCACAGGTACCGGCCGCTGATCTGTCCGTGGACGGTAGAACTCGTGCTCGAGGTATTGCTTAATCGCGACCAAACTCTCGTCCCACATTCGCTTGCAATCGCGATCGCCAAACAGTAGCCAGCACTTCAAAAGATACTCGTAGTAACTATCGATCGCGCCGCTGATGTGACTATCGGTGTTGGTCCATTCGCCGGTTTCGACGTTGATCCATTCGCCGACGAGGCCGATCTTCGAGCGACGGTTATAAGTCTCGACGAGTGCGCGTTTCGCCTTGTCGTAATAGATGGGTTTGCCCGTGAACTTGCTCAGCGTGCCGAACTCGATCAGCAGCGTTCCGGTTTCCGCCGGGTTGCTGACCGCGTTGCGCGTCTTGCCCGTTTTGAGATTCACGTAGCGGTACGGCATGCCTGTTGGCGAATTGAATACGGGCAGGAGACGGTTGCCGAGGTCCTCTGCGAGGTTCAGAAAGCGCTTGTCGCCGGTGAGTTGGTAGTTTGTAAGTAGTCCGCCGAGCAAGCGAATTGTGATCTCGAAGTTCTGCACCTCGATATCTTTGTCGAAGGAGAGGTTTTCGAGGATGTATTTCTGTGTTGCGGCCGCTTCGTCCTTGAGACCCATGATGATCATGGTGTCGAGCGAGTCGAGAGGCGTCATCAGGAGTGGTTGCGGGTACCAATCGTGGTGAGTTTTTGAGAGTGGCTTTAGATCGTCGTGGCCCCAGGCGTATTTCTTGTAGCCGTTCCAGGCGTGAAGAAACTCTGCTTTGACTTCCGCTGCGAGTTTCTTTCTGTCGGGGCTTTGAGCAAGCGAAGTGCTGCCACCACCTACACAGATGATACAGACCACGAGCGCCCATCTGTGTAATTTGTGCGCCGTCACTTGCGCTTCCATCTCACCCCGTCTTTAGTGTCTTCGAGGATGATGCCGCGATTGGCAAGTTCACGGCGGATCTCGTCGGCGCGACCAAAATCACGGCGCCGGCGTGCTTCCTGCCGTTCATCAACCAACGACTGGACTTCGCTCTCGAGTATTTCGCGTTGTCCTTTGCCGAAGATGTTCAAAACAGTATCGACGCGCTCGATGACGTCGAGTAGCTCGCGTTGGTTCTCAGCCTTCACCTGTTTGCGCGCCAACGCCGTGTTTACTTCACGTGAAAGATTATGGATCACGGCGAGTGCGACCGATGTGTTGAGGTCGTCGTCCATACCTGCTTCAAACTCTCGCAGCGTGCGCTCAGCGATCTCATGCAACTTCTCGTTCATACCCGGCTCGGTGCGGGCTTCACTCAAACGCGCGCGAAAGTCGCGCAGACTGGCCACCGTCTTCTCCGCGCCGGCGAGCGCGTCGAACGTGAAGTTGAGCTGCTTGTTGTAAGGAACACTCAGCAGGAAATAACGAATCGCTGTCGGTGAGAAACCCTTCGCTGTAATATCGCGAAACGTGTAGTAGTTGCCTTTCGACTTCGACATCGTTTCGCCTTCGACCTTCAGGTGCTCGAAGTGAATCCAGTAACGTACGAACTGCTTGCCGGTCGCGCCTTCGCTTTGCGCGATCTCGTTTTCGTGATGCGGGAACACGAGATCGATACCGCCGGCGTGAATGTCGAAACTCTCGCCGAGATACTTCATCGACATCGCTGAGCACTCGATGTGCCAACCGGGACGTCCTTTACCAATCTCGGTGTCCCACGCGGGTTCGCTTTCACTCGCTGGTTCTTTCCACAGTGCGAAGTCGCGCGCGTCTTCCTTTTCGTACTTGTCGGTATCGACGCGTTCGCTTGCGCCGGCGATGTTTCCCGCGAAGTTGATCTTCGAAAGCTTGCCGTACTCGGGAAACGACGCGATGCGGTAGTAGATCGAACCGTCTGACCGATAAGCGTGACCCGTGGCCAACAGCTTTTCGATCAGCGAAACCATTTCGGGAATGTGTCGCGTGGCGCGCGGCACAACCTCGGGTCGTTCGCATCCGAGTGCGTCGAAGTCTTCCCACAACGCATCGATGTACTTGGCCGTGTAGTCGTCGATTGTGAGTCCGGCCTCCTGCGACTTCGCGATGATGCGGTCTTCGACGTCCGTGATGTTCATCACGTGAGTGACCTTGTAACCTTTAAACTTGAGGTAGCGGCGAACGATATCGGCGGCGACGGCGCTGCGGAAGTTACCGATGTGGCCATACTCCCACACGGTTGGACCACAATAGTAAAACCGCACCTCGCCATCGTTCAGGGGGCGAAACTCTTCGATACGACCCGAGAGCGTGTTCCGAAATCTCAGCATGGCCTCAATACTATCTCAAAAGTGTTTCCAACCGGCGGGATTTAGCTCCCAAACGCGCGCGCCTTCCGAGATCTTAACTCCATCCACCTTTTTGGTTATCTCTCCAACGCGAGTAATCTCTACGCCGTCTACGCGGCGCGGCAGGCGACCGGCATCAGTGGCTCTGACTGTAAACAATAGTTCGAAGTCTTCACCGCCGTGCAGCGCGAGTTGCAACGGATCGAGCGCGCGGCGGCCGCACAATTCCACAACCTGATGATCGATTGGCAGCAGTGACGACTCAATAAGCGCACCCACACCGCTCGCAGAACACAAGTGATTGAGGTCGGACGAAAGACCGTCACTGATATCAATCATCGCGGTCGCGAGACGTTCGTCGCCAAGCACCATTCCCCAACCAACGCGCGGCTCAGGACGAAGTTGCCGCAGTAACACGTGATCGATCTTTTGCGAATCGTCGTCAGCGAGGTTTTGCTCCGCCAGATGCGCGCCGCGTTCGATTAGCCGCAGTCCCGCGGCAGCGCCGCCCAGCGAGCCGGTAACAAAGATCTGGTCGCCTGGTTCCGCGCCAGTGCGTTGAACTGCGTGGGCGGCAGTGCATTCACCCAACAAAATCGAGTCGATCACGATTTTTTCATTTGTGCGTGAGGTGTCGCCGCCAATCAGTTTCACGTCGTAACGGTTAGCCAGACTCTTCAGACCTTCGTAAAACTGGTCCACAAATTCACTTTGCCAAACATCCTCCGGTACACCAATCGAAATCAACGACCAACGCGGCCGCGCGCCCATCGCCGCGATGTCTGAGAGTGAAACTGCGAGTGCTTTATGGCCCAACAGCAACGCAGGCGCTGTCGTGCGGCGAAAGTCGATGTCTTCAACTAAGAGATCGGTAGTGATAACTGTTTCATGTCCGGCGGTAGTGCGAACAACTGCTGCATCGTCGCCGATATGACTGCTGAAACGCTGGCGAAGGGAGTCGATGAATTCGAATTCGCCTCGGTTCATCCGTTAAAGGTTTCGACGAAGCGAATCGAGGCCGGCCTCTATGGTCTCGATTGAGGTGGAGAAAGAGAAACGCAGGTGACTCTCGCCGTCCGGACCAAAAACAATTCCCGGCACGGTAGCAACCTGCGCGCGGTTCAGGAGTATGTCGGCTGCTTCACGACTATCGTGATGGATCAAACGCGCGTCGGGAAACGCGTAGAACGCTCCGGCTGGTGCAGCGCAGGTTAAACCGATCTCATTCAGTCCTGATAACAGCAGATCGCGCCGCACACGATACTCGTCGCGTGCCTGGTCCAGTAAGGCAGGATCCATATTCATTGCAGCAACACCCGCCCACTGCGTTGGCGTTGAAACTCCGTTCGAGGAATACAACGTCGCCTTTTTCAAACCCGTCATCCATGGTTCAGTTGCGACTGCGTAACCAAGACGCCAACCAGTCATCGCATACGACTTCGAGAACGTGAAGCAGGTGATGGTCCGTTCAAGCATTCCATCGAGCGAAGCGATCGAGCAGTGCTCGCCGTCGTACACCAGATCTTCATACGCTTCGTCTGCGATGACGACAAGATCGCGATCCTGTGCAAAGGACGCGACAGCTTTTGCTTCTTCAGTCGTCAACACAACGCCGTTCGGATTCTGCGGAGTGTTGTAATAGATCGCTTTGGTCCATTCGGTTGCGTAGCGTGCGAGTGTTTGTTGAAAACCGGACTCGCGCGCTTCTCGAGTTGGCACGAAGACACTGCGGCCCTGGCAATGCGCGACGAGATCTTTGATCGGTGTCCAGTAAGGAGAGAACAGCAACACTTCATCGCCCGGATTCACTGTTGATTGAAATGCGCCGAAGAGGGCCTGCATGCCACCGTTCACAACGATCACGTCTGGTGCTTGCGCAGGAATGCGATTTCGTGTGCGCAGTTTCTCAGCGATTGCCTCGCGCAGTTCTGGAATTCCGGAAGATGGAGCGTAGCGCGTTTTGTTTTCTGACAGCGCCCGAGTCATTGCTTCCTTGATTGGATCGGGCGTCGGCATGAACGGTTCGCCACCTTCAAACTGGTAGACCGTCGCGCCCTGCTCGCGCAGTTCCATAATGCGGTTGCGCAGCTTGACGATATCGGAAAAACCAACTTCCGTGAGTCGCGAAGCCAGTCGAAGAACCGTTGGCGAGGTTGTCACTGTTTTTGGATTCGTTCCTTCCAGATTTGTGGTTGGGACTGTGGATTATAGCTTGCGCGGTTAAGTGATCCAAGTTCAGGCGATACTTTTAAGAAAACGTTTTAAGTAAGGCGGGCTAAGTGTAAGAATTGACACGGTGTAAGTATTGACAGGCCAAAGTTCACGCGGGTAACATGTCTCGCGACGCACGGCTGCTGGCAGACTTGCCGTAACTTCCAACATCGTAACGCCCGATCAAGAGCCAGCTCAGTAACTCAACTTGGGATTCTTTACTGCATGAGTCGTCCTGCGGTGGCTATACCCGAAAAGCTTTTCTTCAAGATCGGTGAGGTCTGTGAACTTGCCGGAGTGCAGGCGCATGTCTTGCGATATTGGGAGTCGGAGTTTCCGATGCTGGCGCCGCAGAAGAACCGCGCTGGGCAGCGTGTGTATCGCAAGCGCGACGTTGAGATGGCGTTGCGGATCAAGGAATTGCTGTACGAGGATCAGTACACGATTGCGGGCGCGAAGAAACGTCTCACCAACGAGCTTCGCGGTGGCGCCAAGTCTAAAGCTAACGGCGACGAAGATAGCTCCCATGCAGTGAGTCACTCAGAGAGTATTCCGCAGGCGAAGCCGGCTTACGCACGCAGCGTCGCACCGCTTGCTGCGGAAGAAAGACAGGGATTAAAACAACTCGCCGCAGAACTGCGCGAACTCCTTTCACTCCTCGAAAAGGAAAACCAAGGCCGCGGAAAATAGAGCCACGAAGAAGCACAAACGCGCGGAGTCGTCACTGAACGCGTCTTGTGCTTTTTATAGTTCTTGTGCTTGTTTGTGTTGCAGGTTTGACAATTGTGCGTTGGCAGGATAGTAAGTCAGTGACACGGGACGTGGCGCAGCCTGGTAGCGCGCACGCTTGGGGTGCGTGAGGTCGCTGGTTCGAATCCAGTCGTCCCGACCATTTTTGTCGATCACTTACGGCTGCCATTTTTGGCAGCCGTTCTTGCGTTGTGGGAGATCTGCGGCAGCTACCTCTACTAAGAGGATTTGTTGTGTGGTAGTTGTGTGGTGAGACGCTATTGACAGTGCCGGCGGACCGGTGTTAGCAATTGCGCATCGTTCACGAGACGCGCTCCTCAGGCGCTGATTAAGCTCATGCTCAATAGCTCAATCATTTACCTCGCTGTCGCTTCAAGCATCCGATTCTTCCAACTAGCTTCACCATACTCAAGTAGAGAGAGGAATACCTCACATGAACTCCACTAGCTCTGCCTTGCCTGCCTCAGGCGTGGCTTCTGAGACTGCTAACCAAGCGGCCCGGCCGAAACTGCTTAATCAGGCGCGAATTGTGCTGCGTTCTCGTTATTACAGTCAGCGCATGGAGTCTGGTTACCTCAAATGGCTCAAGCGCTTCGTTCTCTTTCACAATAAGCACCATCCTGCCGAAATAGCTGAGACGGAAGTAAATCCGTTCCGTTCTAATCGATTCCGAACTCGTATTGACTTTCTCAGGAGAAGACTTATGCAAAGCGCTCAATGGACTTCAAGTTTCACCTTAGTGAAGATCGGAGATGTTAATGTCGCGGCATTCGCCATGGCCGTTATCTTACTTGTCCTCGTTGCCTCTTCGGCTTGGGCACAACGCACCGCGAAGGTCGGCGGGACTGTGCCTTATCACAGTGGGAACCTCCTGAAAAATCCGGATGCCTCTTCCGGGTCGACAGCACCCTGGTCGAGTTCGCTGAACTGGACCATTAACACTGGGCCGGCTACGCTCGGGGCGTTTAGCATAGATTCGTGTGATCAAAGCCCGTGGTTCCTACAGCTCCGCGGCATGCAGGTCACTTGCTCTTCCTGTGCATGGAGTAACACTCCTTCATCACTGGTACAGACGATTGATGTTTCTGCATATTCAAACCTCATCCATGCGTATTCAACGTACTTTGAATATGGTGGTGATGCGTTTGCTGAAGGGGTTAAGGTTTCCGGTAATGGATGCCCGCCCATGGCATACCAAACAAGCACCGGTTACAAGGCGACCTATCGTCTCGATTTTTATGATAAGTATGGGAACAATATTGGATTCGACATATCGGGTAATATCTTCCCCGCTCCTCCGCCCTGTCTATTTGCGTCGACACCGCCACAGCACATCTGTGGCTACCGCCGAACTGTGGGTGCACTCCCTAACAAGACTCGTTCCGTCCGTTTTACGGCCGCGATTACTGACGTAACTACCGTTTGCTGTAACTACATGACAACCTCACAATTCAAGAACGGCTTTGACAACCTATGGTTGGACTTCATTTACCTGGGCGCGCAAACTGCGCACCGCGGTTTTCATAAAGGCTCCGCGCCACGGGGCGCCGTCAAGGTTAAGGCGACGCGAAATCGCCGTCGTTGACCCGCAACATTTTCGCTTAGAATGAACATAGAGACTCCAGGAGTTTGAAGAAGAGACGGGCGCTCCAAAGGCCGGCGTGTGGTTTGCGGATCAGAATAGCCAGGCGTTGGGCTGACTTACGCGGAACAGAAGGAGTGAAGGAGGATATATTTATGGCGGCAGGTGGGGCGGCAGCGGTGGCAGCCGCAATCGCTAACGCAATCAAGGCCAGCGGCGTGGTGGTGCAAGTCACCCCCGCCGATTTCCACACTATCCTCAGGAAGATTGAGAAGCCACTAGTCCTATACGCCAAAGGCGGGTTCTTCTCAACCAATTATCAATATCTAGTCAGCTACAAAGGGTTTGCGTTTTTCACCAAATCCTCTGAACCGATCCTGCTGCCGACCGGGGTCGAAACAATAGCTGCGAAGAAGATATGGATACCGGGGTAACCGACTCACCGACTCTTCGATCTGCTAGATCGCGACGCCGCCGCCGAGAAGCGCTTCCGGCGACTCACTCGAAGGGATTATTAAATGAAACTCTCGTTTCCAATCATCATTTTCATCACTGTGCTTGCAAGCTTTTTCGGCTCCCTATCTCAGAGCAATCGACGAGACGATCCACCATCACCTTCCGACGAGTATTTCCTGCGAACATGGGTTGAATACAATTCTCCGTCAGGTAAGTACAAGATAAAGTTTCCAAAGAAGCCGCGCGAATATTCCGAGATTCAAGAGGGAATCGGCGGCCAATCAACCGTCTACGTCGCTGAACATAAAGGACTGCTCTTATATGTAACGACGTATGGTGATTCCCCTTCACATATCTCCGATGCGAAAAAAGTCCTGAGTAATATTAGTCAGGCGTGGTTAGAAGCTAATGCGGCGCGTAAGCTTGAGGTTATTAAGAATGAAGAAGTGTCTTCAGGAGGCTATCCAGCGAGATTTCTGCAAGTTGAAACCCAACAAGACGTTGTTCGGGTTAGATGGATAGTGGTGGAGGACCGCGTGTACTACCAGTTTGTGGCTGCTCCCAAGCATCGGAACGCGCTGGAGAGTGAGAACGGATACCAGAAGTTAGCAATGGGTTTTCTCGATTCGTTTGAGTTGATGAGATGATTAACTCTAACATCAGGCAGCTTGCATCTCTATGTCAGACTTCGATCTCGCAGAACAACTCAATAACGAAGGGATGCGGTTGCGCGACGACGGCGATATCGCTGGCGCAGAGGCCGCCTATCGTGCCGCTGGCGCTGCCGCCCCCGACTGGTCCGCACCCGTCTACAATCTTGGCCTCCTCTACAAGTACGAG
>Ga0068861_100001482_pt1 | contig 14903 bp, 13 predicted proteins | sample KBSSwiS42_FD_66593 | JGI IMG/M metagenome (GOLD analysis project Ga0068861, IMG submission 66593) | Switchgrass rhizosphere microbial communities from Kellogg Biological Station, Michigan, USA - KBS Switchgrass S4-2 | ecosystem: Host-associated > Plants > Roots > Rhizosphere > Soil ...
CACTCGTGGGGCGCGCTCGGCTGCCCTGTCAGCGCCGAGAGCCTCCCGAATCGTTTCGGCGCTCGCCTCGAGACGGTCCGCCAGTGTCGCCTGGACATTTCCTGTTCCGCTGCGCACAGCGTCGAGTACGGTGCCGCCCTCCTCCCGAGCGCCGCCGACTATGGTCTTCGCGCGCCCCGCAATCCCTTCGTTGCCTGGTTCAGTCTGCTCCGGCATGCGTCTCCTGTATCAGCTCACGGCGGTCGTCCGCTGGTGCGCAGCAGTCGCAGGCGGTGTGCCGCAGTAGACTACACGACTGACATCTCGATTGGCGGGATTGTCGTGGTCGGTCGGCGCGACGATCAGGACGAGATGGCCACCAAACGGGTGGGCATATGCGAAGGCCAGGGAACTGGCCCACAATTGCTCCGCGGCAGTTATCGGCTACGGAACTCGGCCGTGGACGAGCTGCAGGCTCGACCTAACGAGTTTGGTCGCTGGCCACGCTTAGAAGGTGACCGGCGTCGACGTTGGCAAACTCCTTCCTATCCCAGACATCAGCAACAAACGATTCCCGGAGGCGAAGAAGCACGAAGACAGCGGGCTGCACCGGATCCTGTACCAGTTCAGCCCTAGCGATTACACCGAGTTCAACCAGATCTGAAATGGTGAGCATCCAGAGGACGGATCCGAGCTCAGTGTGCAGCCGGCGTCCAACGAGGGTGCGACACCGCCCGATCTCGATGAGGAGCCGCAGCTCACGGCGCCTCTCGGGCCGGATATCGATCATCAAATGTTCGCGGATGTCGCTGCAAAGCTTGGCGACGACGTGAAGCGACGCTCGGCGAGAAAGCGCGCCAAGACGGCAGCCTCGCGTCCGCGCCGTTAGGCGTTCTGTCGAGCTCGAGGAGGGCCGCCCGCATGTCAGCGGGCGGCCCTTCGTGCGCCTTACGCCTTGAGCACCACCTTCTCGCAGTTGTCTTCCTTCTCGAGAAAGATCTTGTAGCCCTTCGCCGCATCGGCGAGCGGCATTCGGTGCGTGATCACGAAGCTCGGATCGATCTTGCCGTTCTCGATGAGGTCCAGCAACGGCCGCATATAGCGATGCACGGGCGTCTGCGCGCTCCTGATCGTGAGTCCGCGATTCATCACGACGCCCATCGGGAACTTGTCGATCATCCCGCCATAGACGCCAAGCACGGAGACGATGCCCCCGTTGCGGCATGCCATGATTGCTTCGCGCAGCGCGATCGGCCGATCGGACTCGAGTTTGAGCGCCTGCTTCGTTCGATCGTACGCGTACTGGAGCCCTGGCGAGTGCGCTTCGAGACCGACGGCGTCGATACACGCGTCGGGACCGCGGCCCCCCGTCATCTGATTCAGGGTCTCGAGGGGGCCGTCCTCGACTTCTTCATAGTTGATGGTCTCGACGCCGATGTCCCGCGCCATCTGCAGCCGATACTCGAACCGATCGATGCCGATCACGCGCTCCGCGCCGAGCAGGAATGCGCTTTTCATCGCGAGCAAGCCAACGGGTCCGCATCCCCAGACCGCGATGACCTGGCCCGGCTTGATGTCGCACAGGTCCGCACCCATGTACCCGGTAGGAAAGATGTCGGACAGAAACAGCACCTGCTCGTCCGTGAATCCATTCTCGATCTTGAGCGGGCCGAAGTCGGCGAAGGGCACGCGGGCGAATTCCGCCTGACCGCCCGCGAACCCACCCGTCAAGTGCGAGTACCCGAACGCGCCGGAAGCGGCGTGTCCCCACAGTTTCTCCGCCGCCGTGGCGCTCGGATTCGAGTTCTCGCATAACGATGTCGATCCCTGCTTGCACGCCCAACAGTTACCGCAGGCGATCGTGAACGGCACGACGACGCGGTCGCCGACACGCAGGTTCTTCACCCCTCGCCCGACGTCCATGATCTCGCCCATGAACTCATGGCCGAGGACGTCGCCTTTCTTCATCGTCGGGATGAAGCCGTTGTACAGATGAAGATCCGAACCGCAGATCGCCGTCGACGTGATGCGAACGATGGCATCGCGCTCGTTCAGGATTTCGGGGTCGGGGACGTCGATCACCTCGACCGATTGCTTGTCCATCCAGCATGTAGCCTTCATTCCTGCCTCACAGTTGTGGTCGGGCCTCGGATTCCGACGGTTGCGATGCGTGTTGACGCAGGACGCTGCGTCCGATGCCTTCGGGAGCGCCGTGAGACCGCAGGACTTCTCCCGTTTCCATCACCTGCTTCAGCCGATGCAGGTCATCGCCGATCTGGATGGTGGGTTCCTCGCCGAAGAGCTTTGCGACGATGCTGCCCGCCTTTCCACCCGGTGGATCGTAGTCGAGATCGACACGCACTTCGGTGCCGCGATCGCCGGGCGCTTTCATGAAGCGAACGCTACCCGAGTTGCGAACGTCGTCATCGTTGCCGACGGATCGCCATGCGATCAGCTCGCCAGGGCGATCCTCTGTAACCTCGGCGTCCCACTCGACGCTCTTACCCGCCGGCGCTTTCGCGACCCAGTGGGACCGGTTGGATCCGGTGGTTTCGACGATTTCCAGGTGATACATGAATCGGGGCAGATTCTCGAAGTCCCGCCAAAACGTGTACACCTCGTCGATCGGACGGTTGATCGTGATCGTCTTCGTCACATGCATGGACATCCTCCTTCGGCGCCACTGTCATCGCGCGAGCGGCTGGGAACACTGCGACAGCGACTGTCGTCGCGAGCGCGGATGGGGTGGCATGCTTCGGGCCACGCATCGACGCGACGCACGGAGTCCACTCCGAAAAACGTTGGCGCACTGACGTACCCGCTAGCCGCCGGCGCCCGTACTTGTTAGGAATGGCGATCGCGCGCTACATCGCGGTAGAGAACGGCGCGACTCGACTCGATGCCTATTTCCTGACCGGCATCGTATATTCGCCGGTTCGATTCCGGCCGGCGCTTCTCAACCGCAACGACGTAGCTCGTAAGATGATGGCAAATGCCCGGCCCACGTTTGAGCCGGGCGTTTTCTTTGTCGGTCAGCGACCATCTTCACTGTGCACTCTTGGTGCTGACCGATCTCACGATGGGGAGAACGATGCGGGACGGGTAGGCGGGCGCGTGATGGATCGTGTTCCGCGCAGTAATCCCGTCCTTCTCGTCGTAGTTGTTTCCGCCCGTATTCAGATTGCGCTCGAAATGCGGGAAGCTGCTGCTCGAGACTTCGACGCGAATGCGATGGCCCGCGGCGAACGCGTTGCTGGTGACGAGTGGTGGGATGTCCACCTTGTAGACCTTCCCCGACTCCATGAACACCGGCTTCTCCCATCCCTCACGCCACCGCACGCGTTGGATGCCCTCGTCGAGGTTGAACGCTTTACCATCCTGACCGACGTCCACCAGCTTGATCGTGAGATCCGTGTCCTTGACGTTGGACGCCAGGTACAGCGATACGTCGATGTTGCCGACGACGTCGATTCGCTCGGTCAGCGGCGGCGACGTGTAGACCAGCACGTCATTCCGCATCTCGACGCTGCCCTGGTCGAACGATCCGCCTGGAAGGACGGCAAAGCAGCAGCTCTGCCCGCCGACGGACGGAACCGGGTGCATCGGGTCGTAGACGAACGTGTCGGACGACGGCTTCGCGGGCTTGGTCGTGGTTAGCCGCCCGTTGCCGAGTGCGCTGTTCGCGCTGCCGTCGCTGTCGAGGTAATACGTCACGAGCTCCACGTTCTTCGGCGGCCACGTGTCGTACGTCTTCCATTCGTTCGCACCCATCGTGTAGGCGCGGACTTTCGGTTCCTTGGTCACGCCATTGTCGACGCCCTTGAGCCAGTGGTCGAACCATCGCTGCACGAGTCCTGTGTAGTCGAACCGCGCATCGCCCATGTCGCGCGCACCGACGACCGTGTGCTCGCTCTCCACCCGGCCCTGATTGCAGTGCAGCGTCGGCGCGATGACCATGAAGATGTTGTTGCGCGCCAGCTCGGTCGCGGCGTTCTTCGTCTGATAGTCGAACATCGCGACGTTGGGGCCGATCGAGACGTCGTACCACGAGTTGATGTAGAGGGTCGGCGCGCCCGACCGATCGCCTTCGCCGCCGAAGTCGATCTCCTTCCACTTCGGGTCGTTAGGCAGCCAGTTGACGAAGTTGTCGAGGTCACTCGGCATCGCGCCGAGGTTGTGCATGATCTTGTTGAGCGGCAGTGTCCACACGGCGCTGTCGAGGTTTGGGGCGTGCATCAACTCCGGCTCCATGTTCCAGAACTTGTTGATGCGCAGCATCTGGTCGCGCGTCAGTTCCGCCGGCCAGGTCGGGTGGTACTTGTAGCCCGCGCCGAAATACCACGAGAACCAGAAGTTCTGCACCGCACCGCCGCGGTAGAAATTCCCCATCTCGTTGTACGGCCCGACCTTTCCGATGCCGGCCCCTGAGCCCATCGGTACCGCCGCGGCGTGGGCCGGGTGCCGCGCCGCGTTCATCTTGTGCTGCTCTTCAGCGCTGGACGAGCAACCAATGGTGCCGACCTTTCCGTTGGACCACGGCTGCTTCGAGATCCAGTCGATGGAGTCGTAGCCGTCTTTCCCCGAGCCGACGAGGTAGGTGTAGGTCCCCTCGGAGAAGTACCGGCCGCGGACGTTTTCGATAATTACCGCGTAGCCGTTCTCGAGGAAGCTGCGGATGTAGATGGGCCATCCGCTGCGGATCGCCCCGTCAATGAGATACGGAAAGAAGATCAGGACGGTCGGCAGGTTCTGGCGCGGCCGGTCCTTGGGAAACAGGATCGTCGCCGAGAGACGCACGCCGTCGCGCATGGGCATCCGGACCATGTCTTCGCGATCGGCGTGGGCGGCGATGTAATCCGCCGCGGCGGTGGTCCGTTGCGCGTAGGTCTGCGCGGCAGCGGGCCGCAAGGGTGTTCCCACCAGGGCGGCACAGGCGACGAGAACGGCGACCGGCGCTGTGCGCCTGCCACGAGGGTTGTGCGATGCACGCATCGTCTCTCCAAGCGTCGAAGGGCTGTGTGTCCTACATTCTGAGAGGCACTCTCGCTGGCCGCAACCGAACCGGAGGCCGTGCATGACGACTCGACGGGATTTTGTTCAGAGCTCCATCGCGGCTGGGGGAGCAATGCTCGGCGTTTCTCCTGCACGGGTCGGGAGCGCCCGCGAGACCTCGACCGCCCCGGTGGTGGACTACTACAAAAAGCTCGGGGTGCCGACAATCATCAATGCCGCGGGGACCTACACGTACCTCACGGCCTCGCTCATGCCGCCCGAAGTTCAGGCGGCGGTCGCCTTCGCCGCGCATCACTCCGTGCGCCTCCGTGATTTGCAGAACGCGGCCGGTGCCTACATCGCGCAGCGATTGAAATGCGAGGCGGCGCTGGTCTCGAGCGGGGCGGCGTCCGCGCTCTCGCTCGGCACCGCCGGTTGCATGACCATGGACCAACCGGACGGAGCGAAAGACGTTCCGGCGCGGACCGGCTCGTTCAAGAACGAGGTCCTGATCCAAAAGGGGCATCGGCTCACGCACGAACATGCGCTCGAGATGTGTGGCGCGAAGCTCGTGGAGGTCGACACACTCGGCGACTACGAAAGCGCGTTCACGCCGCGCACGGCGATGGCGTTCTTCTTCAACGCCGCGGAGGAGGGACGGGTAACGCACGCGGAGTGGTTGCGCGTGGCGCACGGACATGGCGTCCCGTGTTTTCTCGATGCGGCCGCGGACGTCCCGCCGATCGCGAACCTCTGGAACTACACGACGATGGGCTACGACCTGGTGGCGTTCTCCGGGGGCAAGGGTATTCGTGGGCCACAGAACGCCGGATTGCTGCTCGGCCGCAAGGATCTGATCGCGGCCGCCGCCGCAAACAACAATCCTAACGATCGGTCCGTTGGTCGCGGAATGAAGGTCGCGAAGGAGCAAATCGTCGGCATGGTCGCCGCGCTCGATTGGCTGCTCGAGCAGACGGACGAGGCCATCGAACGAGAAGCGCGCCGCCGCGCGGAGCACATCGTCGCCCACCTGCGCGACCTTCCGACGCTCACGACGGAAGTTTTCGTTCCTCCGGTGGCGAATCACGTCCCGCACCTGATGATCCGCTACGACCAGCAACGCATCGCCATCACGCCGGCCGACGTCGCCATCGCGCTGCGGGAGGGGCAGCCATCGATCGAGCTCAATCCTGCGACGGGTCGTAGCTCGGGTGCCGCCGGTCTTCATTCAGATGAAAACACGATCGTAGTGGGCCCGTGGATGATGAAACCCGGTGACGATGTCGTGGTCGGGCGCCGGCTGCGGGAGGTGCTGTCCGGAGCGCTGCGTCGTCATGGCTGAGCGCCTACCATCTCATGGATCTCAGCATTGGACAGAAAGCGCGCGATCCTCCTCTCCAGATATCGCCTGGTGACGTCATGATGCTCCTCGTCGTACGATGCGGTACACTCGGACGCCACAGCGATCTCATAGTCCCGCTGGTACGCATCGATGACCGTGGCCCGAACGCACGCGTGGGTGTTTACTCCCCCGACGACCAGTACGTCGGGCTTCATCGTCGACAGCACGTCGTCGAGTGGCGTTCGAAAGAACGCGCTGTAGCGGTGCTTGACGATCACGCAATCGGCGCGCTCGACATCCAATTCCTTGAGGATCTGCGCTCCTTCGGTGCCTGCTATAGTGATTCGCGTGTCTTCCTTTCGCATCGCGAGAAAGGCATCGCTCAGATCCGGCTTGAATTCTTGCCGGACCCAAATAATCGGCTGGCCATTCTTGCGAAAGATGCGAACGACGTCATTGATCGCGCTCACCAGTCCGCTCCGTCGACTCGATAGCGGTTCCTCGAGGAAGAAATCGTTCAACATGTCGATAACCAGGAACGCGGATCTGCTCATGACCGTCGCTGACGCTGTAGATGTTTCGGTTTGTGCGGCCTGAAATGAACGATGGCCGCGATTCCTCGCCCCTGTCAGGGGTTCTTATCCGTAGGAACCTCGGCAACCCGAAATTGTCCGGCGCACGAGACGCTCAGCACCGGTCGCAGGTACTCGTTACGATCGAAACGCCGACGGCCGCCGCAGCCTAGCGGACGATCCGGGTGGCCAGCGGTGCACTCGCTCCGAGAGCTGTACGCACAAGAGGGCCGAGACCCGTGAGTGCCAGGCCCAGCCATGATTGACTGACATCGGCAACGTCGTCTCGCGGCGCGACGCCCAACGGGCTGGCCTTCTCGGCCAGCCCGTTGACCTTTTGGGGGGAGGATTGATCGCCCGAACCGGTGATTCTTCTCCGTTTCCGCGAAATCATTCGAAAGGGTGACGCGCAATCACGGCCGCGAGTGCAGGATGCCGCCCGACTTCAACCCCTCACGCAATGAAGAAAATCATCTGGACGTTCGGTTTGATCTCCGGCGCCATCATGGCCGTCTTCATGGTCGCCACGGTGCCGTTCATGAACGACCACGGAGCCAACAGCCTCGTCGTCGGCTATGCCGGCATGGTCGCCGCGTTCCTGCTCGTGTACTTCGGGGTTCGCTCGTACCGCGACAAGGTCCTTGGCGGAACGATCAGCTTCGGGCGCGCGTTCGGCGCCGGCATCCTGATCGCCGCGATCGCGAGCCTGTGCTACGTCGCGACGTGGGAAGTGATCTACTACAAGTTCATGCCAGACTTCTATACGAAGTATGGGGAGTCGGTCGTCGAGCGGGCACGGAAGAACGGAAAGAGCGAGGCCGAAATCGCAACCGTGCGAGCCGACATGGACACCATGGTCAGGCGCGTCGAGAATCCGCTGTTCGTCACCGTGGTGACGTTTGCCGAGCCGTTCCCTGTGGGCCTCGTGATCGCCCTCGTGTCCGCCGGCGTGCTGCGCCGCAAGCGCACAGAGCGCGGCACCGTGCTCGCAACGGCTTGAGCGCCTAACGCCGGAGAATGCGCGCCGGGCCTGCTCCACGTGCCCCGATCGAATGTTCGCGGGTGTGCCTCAAACCATCGCCTCCACAGAGATGTCTCACGTGCCGTGGAGGGCCGCTCTCGTGATCATGCTTCGTTCTCTCGTCCTGCTGCTGCTCGGTCTCGCGCTCGCGCCTGACAACACGCTTGAGGGTCAGCCCCAGCGCACGATGGTGCCCGAGGACATCGCGACGGTGCGCCTGGCGGGCGACGTGCAGCTCTCGCCCGATGGGCGCGTGGTCGCGTTCGTCGTCCAGGAGGCGCCGCGAGCTCTGCGCCCCGGTGTCTCACGCCGTGCCGGCGTCTGGCTCATCGCCACTGACGGCGCTGGCACGCCTCGCCGAGTCGTCGTCGCGGCGACCGACTCCGCGGCCGACAGCTTCTCCCCGCGCTGGTCGCCCGACGGCCGCTCACTGGCTCTCATTTCGAACCACGAGGGCGCGCCGCACGTCTACGTGTTGCCGGCAGACGGCAACGGTCCGGCGCGACGCCTAACGTGGGCTTCGGAAGGCGTGGACGGCTACGCGTGGGCCCCCGACGGATCGGCCATCGCGTACACGGCCGAGGACCCGCCGTTGCCCGAGCGCCGCAGGCGTGCCGAGCAGTCGACCGCCACGGTCGTCGGCCGGGACGCGGCGTACACGCGACTGTGGACGGTCGGCGCGCGCGCCGGCGACACCGTCGCCACGCTCGTCACGCGCGACAGCCTGCACGTCGAGAACTTCGCCTGGTCCCCTGACGGGCGCACGTTCGCCGTCATCGTGCACCCGACGCCGTTTCCGGAGGACCAGGAACGGATCGCACTGGTGACGGTCGACCGCGGGACCGGCCGCGTCGTGCGGCGCCTCGCGGACCACCTATCGCTCACCAACGTGCTCACCTGGTCGCCCGACGGGCGGTGGATCGCGTTCATGGAGTCGCCGGCCGAGTCGGCGTATGCGTGGTGGTTCGCGGTCGTGTCGCCTAACGGCGGCCCGACGCGCCCGCTCCTCAAGGAGGACTCACTCTCCGTGCTCGCGGCCACGTGGATGCCCGACTCGCGGCACCTCCTGGCCGAGATCGTCCAGGGCACGCACACGATGCTGTCGTCGGTGGACGTGACCGCCGGCACGCAGCGGCTCGTCGCGGCGATCGTGGCCTCGCAGGGCGACTTCGGTTTCAGCTCGAACGGCCGCCGCATCGCCTACCTCGGCCAGGCCGTGACGTCTCCGCCCGACGTCTGGCTGGCCGAGCTCGACGGCAGCGTACGGCGCCTAACGACTTTGAACCCCCAGGTCGCTCAGTGGCGTCTCGGGGCGGTGCGCGAGCTGACGTGGCGGAACTCCCGCGACGGGCTCCTCCTGCACGGCGTGCTCGTCACCCCGCCAGACTATGTCCCGGGGCGGCGCTACCCCACGATAGTGCAGGGGCATCAGGGCGACCTGCCGTGGTACGTCGGCTGGCTCGGCCGGTGGTGGTCGTGGGGCCAGCTCCTGGCGTCGAACGGGTACGTCGTGTTCCTCCCCAACTACCGCGGCGTCAGCGGGCAGGGCTACCGGCTGCACATGACGCTCGGCGACTGGGGCGCGGCGCTGCAGGACCTCCTAGATGGCGTCGATTACCTGGTCGGCGAGGGGATCGCCGACTCGGCGGCGTTAGGCATCGGCGGGTGGAGCAACGGCGCCTTCATGACCGAGTGGACGATCACGCACACGACGCGGTTCAAGGCTGCGGTCGCGGAGGCCGGGCACTCCAACTTCTTCTCGCTCGCCGGCGCGACGGGCGGGTACCGAATGTTCGGCGACCTCTACGAGCGGCGCATCGTTTACGATGCCCACTCGCCGATCACGTTCATTCGTCAGGCGAGGACGCCCACGCTGGTCCTGCATGGGGAGGGCGACCGCGGCGTACCGGTGACGCAGGGTTACGAGTTCTACAACGGGCTCAAGGCGATGAACGTCGAGACGGAGATGGTGGTCTACCAGAACGAGGGGCACGGGATTGGCTCGCCCGCGAATCAGGTCGATATCAACCGCCGTGTCCTGGAGTGGTTCAACCGACATTTGCGGCCGGGTCGCACGCCCGACCGCTGACACGAGGAGGCCGACCGACGGGTTGGACGGAGTGGGTCCGTCGCCCGTGTGCGCGGTCGTTCACTCTCGTCGAACTCGTGCCGATACCACCATGCGCCACCGGAGTCCACTCGCCGCCGGCGTCGCAACCCGAAGTCTGAAATCCACCGCGCCAGACACGGCTCCCGGCGCCAGAAGCCCGAGCGTCCCCAGCGCTCGAGAGAAGTCGAACGACGCCCCCGCCCCCGGTTTGGCGTTGGTGGCGTTCAGGATCGTGACGACGTCTTCCGGTCGCATGTACCCGCTGCGCATGAGCATGGTGTCGCCGACACTCGTTAGGATCGCGACTATGGGCGGAAACAGCGTGTCAGCCGTGGTGTTGCGGATGCGCACCGGGACCACGAGCTCGCGCTTCCCGCCGTCGAGCCGGCTCGGATCGAGTATAATGCCCACTGGCCGCGTCACGGTGTCCATCGCCGCCACCGACGGTGCGTCTGAGAGCAGCTCGATCCGCGCAGTCTGGAGTTGAAAGGTGCCGTTGCGTGAGTCCGGCCAGACAGGGTGAAAGGCTCCCCGTGCATCACTCGTTAGGCCAATGTAGTCACCAACATCACGCCAGCGCGAATAGGCACTCAGGAAATCCATGATGAGTGTGTCGCCCGCGGAGCGAAGGCGACCCAAGCCTGGACGCATGTTGCCCGGCCCTGCCGGACGCGACGTCTCCGACGAGACGCGCACCGCTGATAGAAACGTTTCGCCGCCATCGAGCGACGCGGAGTAGAACACGTCGTACGCGTCGTCGGCAGCCGCGGCACGCGTGTCGAGCCACATCACCCCAACCACGCCCGAGTCGTTCACGGCGATGGCGGGTAGGAACTGCGACGCGGAGGCTGGCGCCGCGGCGTCCACCATGTTTGGCGCGCTCCACGTTGTACCGCCATCGGACGACCACGCGACCGCAATGCGTGGCTTGCCCCGGGTCCACCGCATGTCGGGGAACGCGGCATACACACGGTCACGATAGCGCGGCGAGCGCACGTCAGCAGCAAACGTGGCCGTGTTGTCGCCGACGATGCTGCCCGCGCGACGGCGTCGCAGCGTGGAGTCGGTACTGTAGCGTTGCTGCTCGAAGCCCGGACGTAGCGCGCTGAACGTCACGCCACCGTCCGTCGAGAAGACGGTCCCATAAGCGGCCATCGGGCTGCCGCGGTTCTCCGGAAGGCGAAGATCCGGCCCAGTGTAGAGCGGAACGAGCACGGCGCCATCGCTCAGCACAAGGACATCGGTGACGACGATGCCCGGCAGCGTCACTGCAGTATCGAACGTGCGTCCGTCATCGACGGAGCGATGAAGGCGGGGACCAGCATCGAGATTGCCTGTCACATAGATCTGGCCGGCCGTTGGTCCCGGAGAGTGATCGACCGCGATCGCGACCCGGTCGTAGCCGCGTCCGAGGCGGGCTGGCGCGAGCCAACTCTGCCCGCCGTCCTCCGAGCGATACACCGACATGCCTTGCACGAGTCCAACCTGCAGCGCCGTTCCCTTCGGCGTGAACGCGATCTTCGGATCGATCGAGCCGAGATCCGGTTCTTCGGGAAGCCGTGCGTCGTACCAGGAGAACCCACCATCGAACGTCGCGTACGTCTTGTTGACGTACGCGCCCTGCGGCAGCGTGAACGTGATTGCGGTCGCGACGAGATTGAGCGGGTCGCCCGGGTTGGCGGCGACGGCGGATTCGACGTGTGGGACGTCTCCGTCTCGACTCACGAGCACGTTAGGCCCGACTGCGATACGCACCTGTCCTTGCAATTCGCCGAATGCGACTGTGGTCGCGGCGAGCAAGGCGAAAGGGAGTGGCCTCACTCGCGCCGCGTGGCTACCTCTTCACGCGGACCGACGCGGTGCCCGCCTTGTCGCCACTCGTTGCCGTAATGACCACGTTGCCCTCGGAGAGGCCAAGCACGCGACCCGTGTTGTCTACGATGGCGATCGTCAAGTCGCTGCTCGCCCACTTCACCTGCGCCCCCGGGATGACGCTTCCGCGCGAGTCGTAGACGGTTGCGGTAAGCCGGAACGAGCCGCCCACATTGACCGTGGCGGTCGCCGGCGTCACTTCCACGCGGCTGACGGTCGGTGCCTGGACCACGATCGTTGCCGTTCCGCTCCGGCCTTCGCTCGTTGCCGTGATCGTCGCCGTCCCCGGGGATACCGCGGCTACGATCCCCGTCGACGTGACGGTCGCAACATCCGGCCGATTCGTCGACCACGTCATCGTGCGACCATCGAGTGGTCGTCCGGACGCGTCGCGTGGCTGCGCCTCGAGCTGGAGAGTCTGCCCGACGATGAGCGTCGCCGACGTCGGACTCACGGCGACCGAGGCAACCGGTGCTGGCGACACCGTAATTGCGGCGACGCCGCTCTTTCCCTCGACGGTCGCGGTGATGATTGTGTTCCCCGGCGAAAGCGCCGTGACGGAGCCGGTCTCACTCACGGTCGCGATGTCGGGGCGACTCGAGCTCCACGCGACGGAGCGGCCGGACAGCACGTTGCCCTGCGCGTCGAGCGGCTCGGCGGTGAGCTGCGCGGTCTCGCCCACCGTAAGATCGCGACTGGACGGAGAGACTCGCACCGCGACCACGGGGACGGGCAGGACCTGAATCTGGGCGACTGCGGACTTCCCTTCGATGCTGGCGGCGACCGGCACCGTGCCGACGTACCGCCCGGTGACAATGCCGGTTGGGGAAACGGTCGCGAAGTTGGGGTCGGCGACTGCCCAGAAAACCTTCCGGCCGGTGAGCACATTGCCCGAGGCGTCGAAGGCAGACGCCGAGAGCGTTACGGTCGCACCAATCACGACGGATGCCGCGGGAGGAGCAACCTGTACGCTGGCGACCGGTGGACCGGAGTGCTCGAGCCCATCGCTGTTGCAGGCAACGACAGCTAGCGCGGTGACTGCGGCCACCGCCAGCACCATCCAAGTCGGTTGCGAACTCCTCATGCGCAGCGGGCTGGACCTGCCGAAATCGATACGTCCGTTCAGCGGACGCGGAACCCGTTGCAGGAATAATTGCCCGAAGGCACAAGGACCGCCATGCCTAACAATGCGCCGCCCGATGGGCCAATGGTGAGCGCCGTCGCCGTTTCGCATAGTGGAAGATGTCATCGAACCGCTCGCGCACATTCGAGTACCTTCTCCAAGGCATCGGCTGGTCGCATACTTCCCAGGAGCTCGACCGCCTCGGGCGCTTCGCGCGCGCCCATTACACCGGCGCACAGCTCAAGCAGGTCGAAGCGGCGATCGCCAGCCGCGGGCGCGCCTTGCGCGTACCCGATACGTCGCCGGATGACCTGGAGGCGGACGACTTACTCGATGACTCACGTACGGCCAGCGAGGCCTGACGACGTCCCGGCGCTCGGGCGACTCGGCGCGCTCATGGTCACCACGCACCACGCGTTCGACCCGAAGCGCTTCATTGCCGCGGGGTCCCACACGGAGGAGGGCTACGGCTCGTTCCTCGGCCTGCAATTGCACGAGCGGAACAGCATCGTTCTCGTTGCCGTCGACGAGAACCAGGTGATCGGCTATACCTACGCGGGAATCGAGGGGCGCGACTACATGTCGCTTCGCGGACCAGCGGGCGTGCTATACGACATCGTCGTGGATCCAGAGCGTAGACGCAGTGGTGTTGGACGTGCGCTGCTGGATGCGACGGTAGCCTCGCTGAAGGTGCGTGGTGCGCCGATGGTCGTGCTCTCCACGGCCGAACGCAACGAGCCCGCCCAGCGGCTATTCGCCAGCGCGGGATTCAGGCGGACAATGATCGAGATGACCCGCGAGTTGTAGGCTCGGCAACGGAGCCTGGACCTAGGAGGGCGGTGCGGCAGTTGGTCTTTGATCGCTCGCCGTTGGATGCGTGGCCATGACTTGCTCGATAGCAGCGAGCAGCTCGTCACCGGCGATCGGCTTTCTCAGGTAGGCGGTGACGCCAGCCGCAACGTAGCGCGCCTCGGCTTCGGGCGCGTCATCGGCCGTGTAGACGATGGTCGGGATCTTCAGTCCCGCGTCGACGAGGTGTCTCTGCACCTCGAGTCCGCTCATGTGCGGCATATGCGCATCGAGCAGAAGGCAGTGCGGCGGGGCAGCGCCTGCGGCGAGCGAGTCGAGAAATTCGCTACCGGAGGCATAGACGCTCGCGCGCAGCCCGAGCGACACGCAGAGACGGCGCAGGCCGGTGCGAACGGATTCTTCGTCGTCGATTATGACGATAAGCATTTAAAACGTTCGCGGGTCCACAGCACTATACGCGCGACGATGCCCGGCGTTGAGCTTTTCCGTTACCCAACGTTGCTGACGGACCCTGGTTGATCAAGTCTCGAGGGAACAATCGCGCCCATTTGACCTCAGTTAAAGCAGAGTCCGGCAGGTCGCGTAGTCGTAGGTCCCATCGATTGAGACAGGCCCAGGCGCGTACAGTGTCCATGCGTGCTTGTCCCTCTCTTCGTGCTGGCGCTTGCGCCGCAAGTTCCGACTCAGGACGCGAGCGCCACGCCGCCTGCGGTGCGGGCGATCGTGGAGGCAGCGGCTGTCCGGAACCACGAGGCGCGCCCCGGTCACATGCGCGCGGAAGCCGAAACCGAGATCGCGCTCGTCCAGCGCCGCGTCTCGGGACGGCGCGAGATCGTTGCGGTGCAGCAGGAGGCGTCGACGATCGACTGGATGAGCGATAGCCTCGTCGAGCAGCGCATCACCGGGTATCGATCCGAACAGGTCGGGATGTCGTACGCGACGACCCGGATCTACCGCGTCGGCTGGATCGTACCGCTGCTGGTGGGAGACCGCATCCGCCTTCGCCTGCCGAGTCCCGCGGGCGTCTCGAAGGTCGAGAAGGCGATCGACCCGGTCGTGCGGCCACTGCGCCGGCTGCTGGC
>Ga0068861_100001484_pt1 | contig 14897 bp, 14 predicted proteins | sample KBSSwiS42_FD_66593 | JGI IMG/M metagenome (GOLD analysis project Ga0068861, IMG submission 66593) | Switchgrass rhizosphere microbial communities from Kellogg Biological Station, Michigan, USA - KBS Switchgrass S4-2 | ecosystem: Host-associated > Plants > Roots > Rhizosphere > Soil ...
TTCCAACACTTCATCATCAGTTGCCATTGCAACGGTGTGAGCTGGCGAGTCTGTGTGACGCCCGTTTCCTTTTCCATCCGCGTGTCGTGCAGCGGAGTAAAAATCGACGGAATGAGGAACGCAAACAGGCCGCGACGTTCGATCTCGTAAATGAGATCGATCGTCTCCATGACGTCTTCATCGGTCTCGCCCGGATTGCCTACGATGAGCGTCATCGCCGGGAACCAGTTGTTTTCGTTCAGCACACGGAGTCCCTCGAGGACTACGCTGGGCCAGTCTTCGATTGAAAAAGGCACACCCTTGCTCGACATGATCTGTTTCGCCGTGCGTATCGATCCGGTTTCCAAACCAATCAGCGGCGCCAGCGCTTTCTTCTGCGGGTGACTGCTCAGGTACGGAAAATGTATCGGACTCTTCGGCAGCAATAAGTCAGAGAGTTGCTTGATGAGCAACGGGTCAACCACTGCGGGTGCAATCGTGCAGTGACTCAACACATGCTGCTCAACGCCCGGCGTGTTCACGATGTCTGAATAGAGATCGACGAGCGCTTCGCGGTTTGGAAAATAAAACGGCGTGTCGGTGTGCACCTGGCCCCAGATGAACATGTCTTCGGTCGCCAGCGAGATCTGCTTGTTGCCGTTACGCACGTTCGCACGCACGGCTTCCATGATCTTGTCTTTCGGCAGATCGATCTGCGGGTTCAGATCCGGCACACAGAACTTACAACGCCGGCCGCAGCCGGTGGTCATTTCTACGACGCCAAACGTCGTTCGCGTATCGGGAAACAGAATCGCCTCGCGCTCGACTGGATGCTTTACTTCCACGCGCCGCGGAAGTTCCTCACCCTGAATCGCTTTGCGGAAGAGCTCTAACGTATCGAGCGACTCGCTTCTGCCTTCTACGACGCAGTCAATACTCAACTCTTCGTACGTGTCGGTTTGAATAATCTGCCAGCCGCCCGAACCGCCGACGATCACTTTGAAGTTTTCGCGATATGGACTCGCCTTGATCTGCTCGAACAACTGTCTTGAGTAGAACGAATTGATCGGCATCTTCGACGAGCCGAAGATCGAAGTGTAAACACCTGCGGCGAACGTTACGCCCAGCGGATTGTGCGTAGATACTGCAACCACGCGCGTACGCGGTCCGACAAACTTCGGCAAGTCGTCAGGAAAGCAGGCGACAACGTCGTCGCTGCGATATGCGCGCAGCAGCGACTTCTCAACGAGCCTGACACCGGCAGGCATGTAACGTGCTGAGCCATCCTCGTTGTGCTCAACCTCGCGCCACTTCGGATACTTGCGATTGATCACCCCTTCCATCCAAACGGGCAGCGAAGCCATGGCCATCTGAATGAAATAACCTGCGTGATCTATTGCTTCAGTCAGCGGCGCAGTCAGGACGATCAGGCGGCCGCCATCTGCCGGTTCTGGTGTTGTTGACTCTGAAATGAATGTAGTTGGTGCGGTATGTGTGCGGGGCGCGCTCATCGGGTGCTTACATTAAGGAAAAGCCGACAGCTTTACAAGAGCTTTTGTCAATTAGCTCTGATCGGTGGCTGCGATTGCGTCGATTTCGATGAGAAATCCGTGATGAAGCGCGCCGGTTGGGATCACTGCACGGGCGGGCCGGTACTCGCCGAGCACACGTGAGTACACCTTGTTCACCGCCTCCCAAAGATTGATGTCAGCCACGTAGACTGTCATTTTCAGCACTCGGCTCCAGTCGCTGCCCGCAGCCTTCAGAATCGCGAGAACGTTATTCAGCGCGAGTTCAGTTTGCTCCTCGATGGCGCCCGTTTTGTGCGCGCCGGTGGCCGGATCGATCGACAACTGTCCGGCGACGAAAACGAGTCCGTTGTAAATCGTCGCCTGCGAATAATGGCCGGCGGGTTTTGGTGCTTCAGCGGTTGTGATTCTTATGATGTCCATGTGCCTTCAATGCCTCTTTGTAACTTTTTTGCCTTTTTGTGCTGCAAGCTGTGAGCGAACATTTCGAGACCCTCGCGGTCTATATTAACCAGATTCTCGATCTCGTCAGAGCGAAGTCCTGCGCGCATCGCCTGGCCACGCGGATCGGCGAGAAACTGCTCGCGTGCGACGTCGTCAACATAAATTCGCGCGAGAAAGGTTTCGAGCCGAGACGCGCTCATGCTGCCTCCTCACGTTGCAACAGGCGTTCGCGGCCGCGAGCAACCGCATGACGTGCGCGGTCGAGTTGGTCGAGTAGCGATTCGATCGAAGGAAACTTTCCGTCACGCTCCAGGATAACCGTCAAAGGTTGCGGCGCGCGAAATGCGACGTCTTCCAGTAGTTCATAGACCGGATCGGGAACGTCGTGCAGGTGATCGTCGAGTAAACGACGCGAACCCTCGCGGCCGATCCACTTGCCGCCTGCGAGATGAATCGTCGAGATTCGTTCAGTCGGAATACGCGTAAGAAACTCGCTTGCGTCAAAGTGGAAGTTAACCGCGTTCGCGTGCAGGTTGTGCAGATCGAGTAAAAGACTGCTTTCCGAGTTGCGCACTATCGCAGACAGCCACGCGGCCTCATCGCGATCGCTTCCAGGGGGATCGATCAATGTCGCCACGTTCTCGACTTGCGGCGCTACGCCAACGATCTGTTTCGCGTAAGCCAGGTTCGCGAGCGCGCCTTCGATCGTTGCTTCACATCGCGGTGGCGCCGCCAGATGGCCGATCTCGATTCCACCACCACGCACAAACGCCAGGTGCTCCGACCAGAAGGCCGGCTCTATCTCGCCGCATAACCGCGCCATGTGTTCCAAACGCCGCGAATCGACCGGGACGGAGGACGCGAGCCCAAGCGACACGCCGTGAAGCGTGACGGGCGTTTGTGCGCCAAGAGTTCGCAAGGCGCGGCGTTCCTGCCGGGCAGCGTAGAAGTAGTCGTCGGCGATGACCTCGACAATCTCGATGCGGTCGAGATTCGCGAGAATGCCGGCCGCTAGTCGTGGCCGCCAACCGATGCCGAAACGATCGCTATTCATTCAGCCTCCGCATCCTCCACAGCCACCACCACAGCCGCCGCCACACGAACTCCCGCACGACGAACTGCTACACGAACTCCCGCACGATGAACCACATGACGACGATCCATAGCCCGACTGTTGTGCGACTGCCGCTCGGGGAAACAGCACCCGCGTAAAAGCAAAACTCGAGCTTTCCAGCGCGGCAATTCCAAACACTGCCGCCAACATCATCGGCTCGATAGTCGCGCCGCCGCCTTGCAGAAACAACGCGCGGTCCTTCAACCCGGAGTAAAGCTCCTGCAGGTCCGCGAGCATCGCTTTACCGCTGTCAGTCAAACGCGGGAATGAGACTTTTATCGCGAAGAAAACCGCGACGACGATCAAGATGATCAGAAAACCGACGTTTGTGCGTCCGCGTGAGAACGCGACCAGCAGCTTCACTATTCCAACGCCGCTAATAATGAACAAAGCAATGAGCAACCTGGACCAACGCGCGCCCACTATCGACTCATTCGGCAAGAGTGCCGCGTCCTTGAGCGCCTTGTCGTACGGTTTGGTTGTAGCTCTCAAACGAGAATCTTCGAAGATCGACTTCGCTTCGTCCGGCCGTTTGAACCGTATCAGCAACTCACGTTCGACCGGTTTGCGGACTGAGTCGGGCGAAGCATGATCTGCCGTCTTGAGTTGCGTACCCGTCGCGAGGAGTAGTCCGCGATCGATCATCGACACAGTTGCGACGCGCAATGTCTCCATCTCACCGCCGCGCAAATAAGCAATGAGATACGGATCTGACAGATCGAGTTGCGGGGCTGAAGACGATTCCGCCACGCGCCTGGTGAGAACCAGCGCGATGATCACGAGCGCACTCAATCCGAGATAGAAGAGAAGAAACTCCGGGCCGGGGAGATCGAAGGGATTCATTTCAATCGCCTCACTTCAGTTGGGCGGCGCGCGCCCACATCGCCTGGGCCAGATCGATTAGCTCAAACAGCACCGGCGCGGCGACGCCGGGTGGTAACGTGTGTCTTTGTCGTGCTTCAGTGATCAGTTTTACATCACGCGTGGGGCCGGGTAGCGACGCGGCAACCTTCTCGAGCGCCTCTTTGGGCGACGAAGCAGTGTTGCCCTCGAGTTCAAGCAGCGTTGCCGCACAGGACCGCAACGGACCAGCCGCATCCGCGATCACTGCTGCGAGTTGTTCTTCACGCAGGCTGCGAGCAATGTACATCTCGCGCAAGCGCAACGTCAGATTCAGCAGCGTTTGTTTCAAACGAAAGACTGCGTCATCTCTTGAAACGGCGAGCGAAACAAATGGATCTTCGCCATAGAGCACCAAACGCCGGCGCGCGATGTCGGCAAACTTTACTGCGAATGCCTCCGACGCCGGCTTGAGTTCGTGCTTCAAGAGAAACATCACACGCAGCTTGATCGCCGCTTGTGCCAGGCGCAACGGTTCGCGCAGTTGATCTGCGTGCGGACGATCGAACGACTCAAGGACCAGAATCAGATTGACATCAGACGTGGGGCGAAGTTTTCCTTCAGCGCCACTGCCGTAGAGCACGACCGAGATCAAGTTGTCGGCAAATGTTTTCTTTGCAGCCGCGATAAACGTGCTGAGTGTGGAGCTTACGTTCGTCGGCAGGGTAATCGTGGTTTCGCTCGTCATATCAGGCAAAAAGTTGCTCGATGACGTTCCGCGGAATCGCTCCTTCGCGCACCACGCGCGCTGGAGAACTAAATACGTCTAAAACCGTCGAAGGTTCCGTGGCGATGACTTCGCCGCCATCCACAATTAAATCTAAACCGCGAGGAAAATAGGCTTTTACTTCTGTCGCCGAACGCGCCGGTTCGCGTCCGGACGGGTTCGCGCTCGTTGCTGTTAGAACGCCACCACACGCGCGGACAAGCTCACGAACGCTTTCGTCGGCCGGAAGTCTAACACCAACTGTTCCTGTTCCTGCTGTGATTTCTTCCGGCAGCGTATTGACGGCGGCGCCCACGATCGTTAACGGTCCAGGCCAAAATCTGTTAGCCGCACTTAAAAACTCTACCGATCGTCCGGCGATCAGCCTTTTAACGCCCGCGAGGTCGGAGATCAAAACCAGAATCGGTTTGTCATCTCCCCGGCCCTTTAACTCTCGAATACGCGCAACGGCCGGGGCGTTGAAAGGATCGGCGCCGAGACCGTAGAACGTGTCGGTGCGAAACGCGATCACGCCGCCTTTCGCAATTACTTCAGAGGCTGTCAACGGCCTTGCTCACTCCAGTTCGTGTCGAGACGGGTTCGCTTCAACGAGGGCACGTCCAACACGTTCAGATCGAATCCGGACACATAAGGCTTCACCAGCGAATACGAGGACGCAAAGTAGATCGGCATCGCCTTCAACTCTTTCAAAGCCTGCGCTTCCGATTCGACTAACGCGGGCCGCGCGGCTTCGGGTGTTGCAGATTGGACCAATCCTTCCGGCGTGGCTGATTGAACCGGCGTCGTGCGTGCGTCGTGCCCAAACAACATGACCATGTTTGTCAGTTCGCTGGTTGTTTGCATCACGAGACCACGACGCACCACATCGTAATCGCCCGTTTTAATTGCGGCCTCGTACTCTTCCCAACTCTTAATCACGATCTCGGTTTGCACATTCAAAGCCGCGCGCCACATCGCTGCGATGGCCTGTGCAACAAGCCGCTGTTGTTCGTTGCGATTAATCAGCAATCTAACAACTGGGAAGCCTTCGCCGTTTGGGTAGCCTGCGTCGGCCAGAAGCTTGCGCGCTTTGTTGATGTCGTGATCGAGTAGTTCAGTCTTTTCGACAACCGGCTTCTCGGCGCCCATTGCGTCGGGCAGAAACCTTCCGGCGGGTTCAGTGGAGCCGCCGAGATCGTCTCGGGTAACACGCTCGCGGTCGATAGCGAGCGCGAGTGCTTCGCGCACTCGAACATCGTCGAACGGCGCGCGATCGACGTTGAAAACGTAGTAAGTCAAAGCACCGAACGTCGATCGACGAAAGTCTTTGTAAGGAGCCAATAACTTTAGCGCAAGCGGTTCGAAAGTGGCGTTTGTAACCGCATCAACCTCGCCGGCGCGGTAGGCCGAGAGCGCGTCTTCCGGGTTCGAGGTGTTAACAAACGTCACTCGCTGCAACGAAACTGAATCGCCATCCCAATAAGTGCCCGCACGTTCAAGGCGTACATGATCTTGTTCCGTACTGGATAGTTGAAACGCGCCGTTCGAGATCAACTCGTGTGACTCGAGCGGCTTCGTTCGCTCCGCGTCGGGTAGTTTTACCGGCCGAAACACCGGATGAGCCACGAGTGCGGGGAAAGCGTTGTCGGCTTGTTGCAGAGTGACTTGCAGCACGTGTTCGCCGAGCGCCTGTGCTCCGAAAGGCGGCGCAGGCTGTGGCGATGCAGGTTGCGTCGTGGGTGGAGCGGTGGCAGTAGCGCCTTCGATGTTCGCGAGTAACTCAGTATGTGGCGCGAGTGGGCCAATCTTCAGTGTGCGCTGCCAGGAGCGTACGAAGTCAGCAGCAGTAACTTTTTCGCCGTTGGACCAACGCGCATTGTCACGAAGGTAAAACGTCCAGACGCGCCCGTCGTGCGACGACTCCCAACGCGTCGCGACGCCGGGAACGGGCGCCAGGGTTTGCGGATCGTAATCGGTAAGCCCTTCAAAAAGCGCGCGAACCGCATCTGTATCAGGCGGCGCAGCGGCAAACGCCGGATCGAAAGTCTGGGGCAAACCGCCGTCGCTCCAGCGAAACTCCTGCGCGCGCGGCGGTGTAACTTTGCCGTAGTAAGTCGATGGTTCGTCGTTGAAACAGCCGGTGTAAACCAGACAGAACATTGCGACACAAAAAGGCACAAGAGAACACAAGGATGACTTCGTGCGTTTTGTGCCTCTTTGTGGCTCAAGGTTCGTCTTCATTTATTGCTTGTCTGCCAGCCGGCGCAGTTGGTTGTAAACCGCTACGGTGCGCTCTCTGGTTGGTTCAAACCCGTCGGAAGTATCGATCAGATAGTCCGCAAATTTTTGTTTCTCGGCTTGCGGCATCTGCGAATCAATTCTCGCCTGTGCTTCCTGAAGCGAAATACCGTCGCGCAACATTAGACGTTCGAGCTGCACTTCGGGCCGGCAGTGGACCACGATCAACTTGTCGAACCGTCGATAGCCGCCTGACTCGATCATCAGCGCGGCATCGATGATGCCGATGGCCTTAAGATCTTCGCGTTCCCACTCGCGCATGATCTCATCCTGACGCGCGATGATGAACGGGTGAAGTATTCGGTTTAATTCCTGCCGCTTCTCTTCGTCGGCGAAAACAATCTTCCCTACCTCTTGGCGATTTAGCGTTCCCTCCGGGTTAAGTACGTCTGTCCCAAATGCTGCGGCCAACGCGGCCAAACCAGGCGAGCCGGGAAGCACTACTTCGCGCGCTGTTTGATCGGCGTCCAACGTGCGGCAACCAAGGTCAGAAAGAATTGAAGTCACAAAGGACTTACCGACGGCAATCGATCCTGTTAGGCCAACGCGCAGCATCGAATTGAGTACGGACCTTACGCCTGACTCCGGTGTAACTTCGCTGCCTTGAGTGTGTTCTTCATCAACATTGCGACAGTCAGCAGGCCAACTCCGCCTGGAACCGGCGTTAACATACCAGCGACTTCGGCAGCTTCCGCTGGATTTACGTCACCCACCAGGGTGTATCCGCGTTTGGCCACAACCTCCAATCGCTTTTCGGCAGCATCGCCAAAGAGCGCGCGAACGGCACTCTCTTCGGAGACTTTATTCATGCCGACATCGATCACAACCGCGCCTGGCTTGATGTGCTCGCGGCCGATCATTCCTGTGCGGCCAATCGCGGCGACCAACAGGTCCGCTTCGCGTGTGACTGCGGCGAGGTCGCGAGTGCGTGAATGACAAACGGTGACGGTTGCATCGCGCTGCAAGAGCAGTTGGGCCATGGGGCGGCCCACGATTTGACTGCGCCCCACGACGCACGCATTCGTGCTGCGAATTTCAATTCTGTTGTAATCAAGTAGCTCGATGATTCCGGCCGGCGTGCAAGGCACAAAGGCCGGCCTGCCGAGCGCCAGCTTGCCTGCATTGACGGGGTGAAAACCGTCTACGTCTTTTGAAGGATCGATCGCTTCGATTATTAACGCCTCATCGATACCTCGTGGCAGCGGAAGCTGCGTGAGGATGCCGTCAACATCGTCACGCGTATTCAACGTGTTAACCAAACCGAGCAGTTCCGCCGTGCCGATCGATTCCGGCAACGCGTGATGCTCCGATCTAATCCCGACCTCTTCGCACGCTTTAATCTTGTTGCGCACGTAGACGGCTGATGCCGGATCGTCACCCACGAGGACGGCCGCGAGACAAGGACGATAGCCGCTTGTCTGGACCATCTGTTCGACTTCCGTCGTTACTTCCTGCTTGATCCGCGCCGCCACTGCCGTACCATCAAGAAGCCGCGCTTTTGTTCGTTCGGTAATCATTGGCGTCAATAGTATACACAGATTACACCGATTATAATTCCGCCCATGTTGTTCGCGAGACTAATACTCTTCTTCCTGTTTTCTGTTTCGATCGCTGTGGCCCAGTCACAGCCGAACCAGGATTACCTGCTCGGACGCAACGCTGAAAAATCAGGCGATATCGCTGCTGCTACCGCGAGTTATCAAGCGGTTGTTTCGCGCAATTCACTTCTCAGGGAGTACGCTCTGTGGCGGCTTGCGAGAATTGCTCGTTCGACGGGCGATCTGGTGCTCGAACGTGAACGACTCCAACGGCTCGTCACATCGGCGCCGAACAGTCTTTTGTTCGAAACAGCAGCGTTGCGGCTCAGCGAGAGTTTCTTTGAAAGTGGTGACTTCGAAGCTGCCGCAAAGAGCGCAACAGTTCTTTCCGCTGCGAAAAACACTTCCGTCGCTCGGGAAGCGGCGGCGTTGATGGGTTCCGCGTACGTTCGCGCAGGAAAGCCGGCAGAAGCGCGCGACGTGTTCACAAAGCTCGTGATGCAGATGCCTGACGCTTCGCGTCCCGATGACTTTGCGCTAACAGCCGTGCGCGGGCTCGACGCTCTCGAAAAATCATCAGCCGTATCAAATCCTTCTGAGGCCGAACACCTGCTGCGTGCATCCATCTACCAGTTCAATCGCGACTTTGCCGGCGCGCGTGCACATTACCAGGCGCTCATCGAAACCTATCCACAAAGCGGCACGCTGCCAAACGCCATTTTTCAACTGGGCAGAGGCTACTACCTCGAATACAGGTACGAGGAAGCAATCAAAGCTTTTCAGAAAGTGATCGACGCTTATCCGCAGGCACAGGTTACACGCGAAGCGGTCGGCTATCTCGGCTCGAGTTATCTTCGCATGAAGCGCACGGACGATGCCGTCGCGGCGTACAAACTTCTGATTGATAAGTACGCGGATACGCCGAATCCGGAACGCGCCTACTTGAACATTATCGATGCGCTTCACGAAGCGGGCCGTTACACCGAGGCGCTGAACTGGGTGCAACAAACGCGCATGCGGTTTAAGAATGAGATTGGCGGCGCGCTCGCGTTGTTTGCACAACTGCGAATTCATGTTGCGCAAGCGAGCTGGGCGGCAGTAGTTAACGATGCGGACGAGCTTTTGAAGTTCTCGGAGCTTGGCGGCACGCGTGTAGCGGGTGGAACCAGTTCGGCAGAGGTTTCATTTCTGCATGGCTTTGCGTTGGAGCAGTCCGGACGTTTTGAAGAAGCGATTGCAGGCTATCTGGCGATTCCGGATGGACGAAACGAATATTACGGTGCGCGAGCGACGCAACGTTTGCTGCGGCTGGCGACTGTCGACAAGTCTCGCACGTTGGTCCAGATGCGGCTGAATTCGCTGCTCAACGACGCTAAGGTAAACAGCACCGCGGGACAGTGGGAGCAAGCGAGAGTCGCGGCACAGTCGGCGCTCCGGCTGACCAGCGATCCCAATAAGCGTGCCGAGATTCTGGCGTACCTGCGAAATGCGTATAACGCTTTATCCACGTACCGTCTCCCGAAATTCAATCAAATCCCTCCCTCGAAACCGCCAACTGAGCCCTCTTCGCTCGGAGAGGCCCTCCTCGCCCTCAACCTCTACGATGAAGCAGTGCCAGAACTCCTGGCCGCTTACAAAACATCCAGTGGTCCTGACGAGGACTACACCATAGCCGCACTGTCGTTGAAAGCGGGCCTGCCGAACCGTGCGGTCCGTTTTGCGGAGCAAGTGTGGAAAGGAATTCCCGCGGATTATGTGATCGACGTCGCACCGCGCGAGCTGATTGAACAGTTATATCCTGTTGCGTTTCAGAGCTCGTTACTCAAACACGCCGCGTCTAGAAACGTGGACCCGCGGTTCCTTTTGGCAATCGCGCGACAGGAGTCGCGCTTTCGCACCGACGCGAAGTCCGTTGCCGCCGCACGCGGCATGATGCAGTTTATTCCTTCAACCGCAAACGACGTTGCCGCCGAACTAAAGTTGACGCACTTTGAACAGGACGATCTTTACAACGCTGACACGGCAATTCTTTTCGGCGCGCAGTACCTTTCGAACCTCTTCAAACAGTTTCCCGATCAGCCTCAGGCTGTGGCCGGTGCTTACAACGGTGGCGCCGATAACCTCGCGCGCTGGATCGGACGCTCGCGTTCGAACGAAGCCGACCGCTACGTTCCCGAAATAGGGTTCTCACAAACAAAAGACTACGTTTACAAAGTGCTTACCAACTTCTGGAACTATCAACGTCTCTACGACGCCCAACTGCAACCAATCGTCAGTACACCACGATGACCAATTCTGCTCGCGTGTTGTTTTCAATCCCACTCCTACTGATGATCGCGTTGGGCGCGTGCCGTCACAACGAGAAGCGTTACGAGCTAAAAGGCAAAGTTGTGATGGTCGAACGCGACAAACATCTCGCAACGATAGCGCACGAAGAAGTCAAAGGCTTGATGCCGGCGATGACGATGCCGTTTACAGTCCCGAGCCAGGCGGATCTGGATTATCTCGCGCCGGAAGATCAGGTAACCGCGACGCTCGTGGTTGATGGTTCGCAGTCGTGGTTGGAAAACTTGATTGTAGTGAGAATGAGTGGCACTGCATCCGCTGCGCCGGTTGTGGTGGGGGCAAAGGAGGGGGATGAAATCCCCGATTACCAACTAACAAATCAAGACGGCAAGAAGATTCTTATTAAGAGCTACCGCGGCAAAGTGCTGTTGCTAACGTTCATCTACACGCGCTGTCCACTTCCTGAGTACTGCACCCTGATGAGCAACAACTTCGCGCAAATCGATCGCGCGCTTGAGCAGGATCCGGCGCTTTATGCGAAAACTCACTTGCTCAGCGTCAGTATCGATCCGGCGTACGACACGCCGCAGGTGCTGCGCAGTTACGGCGCCGCGCACACCGAACGTTACGAGAAGGAAACGTTTGCACACTGGGAGTTTGCTTCAGGGGATCAGGTGAAGGAGATGGCGCAGTTTTTCGGCCTCAGATACTTTCCCGAAAAGGATCAGATCATTCATGGACTAAAGACAGTGATCGTCGCGCCGGACGGGAAAGTGGCCAAGGTTTATACCGGGAACGACTGGAAACCTGAAGATGTGATAAGTGATCTCAAACGACTGCTTTAACCACAAAAGGCACAAATCAGCATGAGGGAAGAAGAGAATTGTGCCTTTTTGTGTCTAAGAAAGGCCTCGGAGTTTTTTGATTTCTTCGGTCAGTACAGGGACGGCTTCGAAGAGGTCGCCAACGATGCCGTAGTCGGCGATGTCGAAGATCGGCGCTTCCGGGTCTTTGTTGATCGCCACGATCGTGCCGGAGTTTTTCATCCCCACCAGGTGTTGAATCGCGCCCGAGATTCCCAACGCAACATAAAGCTTCGGCGCGACGGTTTGTCCCGACGACCCAATCTGGCGATCAATTGGTAGCCATTCGGCGTCGCAGATCGGCCGCGAAGCAGCAATATCACCGCCAAGCGCTTCAGCCAGTTTCTCCGCGAGCCCAAGATTGTCTTTGCTCTTGATCCCGCGTCCGACAGCAACAATCACATCCGCCCTGGTGAGATCGACGGCCTGCTTAACTTCCTGGAACGGCGGCTCCGGTTTCATGCGCACTTCACCGATTTCAACGGCAACGTTTTCAACCGGCGCGCCACTTCCCTTCGCAGCCTGGTCCGGCCTGTAAGCTCCAGTTTGAAACGTCGCAAACACCGGCGCCTGCGCATCCGAGACCACATCAGCGTCTAATTTGCCCAGAAAAATTCGTCTGGTAAATCCGATCTTGCCTCCATCGACGCGTGCGCGAATGCAGTCGGAGATCATCCCTTTCCCAAAACGTGCGGCGAGCTTCGGCGCGAAGTCTCGAACCTGATACGTGTGCGTCATGAAGACAAAACTGGGATTGACCCGCTTGATGACGTGCTCGAATCCCTCGGCAAACGCGTCCGGAGTGTAGTCAGAGAGTTTTGCGTTAGTCGCACAGATTACTTTTTCAACGTTGTACGCGGCGAGATCCTGGGCCAACCCGCTGATATCATCACCCAGCACAACAACACTCACTGGCTGCTGTAGCTCCGATCCCAATGTTTGTCCCGCAACAATCGCTTCAATGGAACTCTTGTTTGCGACGCCGCCTTTATGCTCTATGAAAACCAGTATGCCGTTGCTCATCTCTTAAAAAACTCGTGCTTCCGTGTGCAGCTTTTGCGCCAACTCGGCGGCGCCCGCTTTCGCATCGCCATTGCCGAGCAGTTGCGTCTGTTTCATTTTCTGCGGCAAGTAAACTTTCTCGACACGTTGATGCGATGGACGCCCGACCACGTCGGCAGAAGGAGTCACTTCTTTGATCTCTTTCTTCTTCGCTGCCATGATTCCTTTCAACGTCGCGTAGCGAATCTGGCTGATGCCGGATTGGATTGTTAGCAGCGCAGGCAATGGCATCTCGTACCACTGATACCAGCCACTTTCGAGCTCGCGTTTGACGCGCAGCTTCTCTGGCGCAGCATCAAGTTCAATGACGATCGTCGCGTGCGGCAGACCGAGCAGTTCAGCCATAATCACACCTGTTTGCCCATAACCGTGATCGTCTGATTGCAAACCCGTCATAACGAGGTCCGGGTTCTCATCGCGAATCGCGTCGGCGAGAACCGTCGCAGCCCCAAACGGGGAAAGATGAGTGAGGTTGTCGCCTAAAACGTGAATCGCGCGATCGGCGCCACGCGCAAGAGCGTCTTTAATCACACTCTTCACGCGCTGTGCCCCCATTGAGCAAACAACGACTTCGCCGCCGAGTTTCTCGCGCACACGCAGCGCTTCTTCGAGCGCGTAACCGTCAGACTCGCTCACCTCGAACGAAAGATCGGCCTCTTCAATCCATGTGGCGTCTTTATTAATTCGCAGGATCGCGTCCTTGTTCGCGACCTGCTTCATCATCACTACAATCTTCATCAGTTTAGTACTTACCCTCAGTCCTCATACCTCTTAAACAACAGCGCCGCATTCGTCCCACCAAACCCGAAACTGTTCGAAAGCACATAATCAACCCGCGCCTCACGCGGTTCGTTCGGCACGTAATCGAGATCGCACTCCGGATCGGGATTGAAGTAATTGATCGTCGGCGGCAGAACGTTCCGGTGAAGGACCAACGCACTGAAGACACTCTCGATCCCGCCTGCGGCGCCAAGCAAGTGCCCGGTCATCGACTTCGTGGAACTGACCGCCAGCTTGTACGCGTGCTCGCCAAACGTGTCTTTGATCGCCTTCGTTTCAAACTTGTCGTTGTACGGCGTGGACGTTCCGTGGGCGTTGATGTAACCCACCTGCTGCGGTTTCACGCCTGCGTCTTTCAGCGTCCGCTGCATGACACGCCGCGCACCCGAACCGCTTTCGTCCGGCATGGTCAGGTGAAACGCGTCGGCACACGCACCGTAACCCACAACCTCGGCATAGATCCTGGCGCCACGCCTCTTTGCAGACTCGAGTTCTTCGAGAATCATGATCCCGGCGCCTTCGCCAATTACGAAGCCGTCGCGATCTCGTTCGAACGGCCGAGACGCATGCAACGGATCGTCGTTATTCGTAGACAGCGCGCGCATCGCCGAGAAACCCGCCACGCTCATTGGCGTGATCGCCGACTCCGCGCCGCCGCAGATCATCACATCCGCATCGCCGCGTTGAATGATCTTGAAGCTGTCGCCGATCGCATGTGCGCCCGCCGCACAGGCCGTGGCAGTGGCTGAATTTGGTCCTTTGGCGCCGAAACGAATTGAAACCTGTCCGGCGGCGAGGTTCACAATTGCCGAAACGATGAAGAACGGCGAAACGCGATCCGGACCATCGTCGAGCAATTTCGAGTGCTCGCGTTCAATGGCCCAGAAATCTCCGATGCCGCTGCTGATGTAGGTGCCGGCATTCTCGGCCACACCGTCAGGAAACTTGCCTTCGGGAGTGAGCTCTATCCGGCTGTCGGCCATCGCTTCGATCGACGCTGCAATCGCATAATGAATAAAGGCGCCCATCTTGCGCGCCTCTTTCTTAGCAATGAATGTCAGCGGGTCGAAATTTTTTACTTCGCAGGCAAACTTTACCGAGAACCTCTCAGCGTCGAATTTCTCGATGTAGCCCGCGCCGCTGCGACTGTTCATCAGCGCGGTCCACGTGTCTTCGACAGTATTGCCAACAGGTGTCACGAGGCCGAGGCCTGTAATCACGACACGTCGTGTCAAAATAAGACTCCTTGGGAAGAGACAGCTAGGTGACGAGTGAATTCGGGGTTCACCCATCACCCGTTACTATTTCTTGTGCTGGTCGATGTAGTTATAGGCGTCCCGCACGCTTTGAATCTTCTCGGCGTCTTCGTCAGGGATCTCAATGCCAAACTCCTCTTCA
>Ga0068861_100001487_pt1 | contig 14875 bp, 9 predicted proteins | sample KBSSwiS42_FD_66593 | JGI IMG/M metagenome (GOLD analysis project Ga0068861, IMG submission 66593) | Switchgrass rhizosphere microbial communities from Kellogg Biological Station, Michigan, USA - KBS Switchgrass S4-2 | ecosystem: Host-associated > Plants > Roots > Rhizosphere > Soil ...
GCAGCATCCCGGACTGGCTCATTATTTGATCCACGCTTCCGACAGCGCTGAGTTGGCGACACAGGGGCTGGCGGCAGCACGTGCATATTCCAAGATCGCTCCATCTGCCCCCCATGCGTTGCACATGCCATCGCATGTGTTTACCCGCCTCGGACTGTGGGACGACTCCATCGCTTCGAATCGCGCCGCACGTGCAGCGGCACATGAGCAGGGCGATCTTGGGGAAGAACTCCATGCGATGGACTATTTGACGTACGCATACCTGCAACGCGGCCAATATGCCGAGGCCGGCCAGGTCGTGGTCGAGCTGCGAGCGATGACAAATGTCCCCGCATCGCAGTTCAAAGAGGGCTATGCCGCCACGGCCATGCCGGTGCGCTTCGCAATCGAGCGCCGTGCCTGGAGCGACGCCGCTCTACTGGAGCCGCTGCCGAAATCGGCGCCGCACGTCGCAGCGCTCGTTTATTGGGCCAGGGCACTCGGCCGGGCGCGGAGCGAACGTTCACAATCATCGGATGACGACATTGCCCGCTTGAGCGAGTGCCAGCGCGAATTGCAATCTGCGGGGAACACATATTGGGCTACACAAGTAGACGCACTGCTCAAGGAGGCCCAGGCATGGCGGTCTGTTGCCAACGGAAAGTCGGACGCGGCGATTCAAGGCCTGCGCCTGGCGGCTGACGAGGAGGACGCACTCGAGAAACTGCCGGTAACTCCAGGTCCGATCGTTCCCGCCCGTGAGCAGCTCGGTGAATTGCTCCTGGATCTGAAACGCCCGGACGAGGCGCTGCAGGCGTTTCGAACCGCTCTGTCCAGCGCACCGCGGCGACGAGGAGCATTGGTTGGGGCAATTACTGCAGCCGACCGGCTGGGCAACAATGAAGTGGCCAAGCAGCTTCGCGCGGAGCTGGCTCAATAGATAGTCAACCACGGTGCCTTGACCGCGGGGCGGCGAGGCGCATGCTCAGGGGCGACCACAAAGACATGAGAGACATACGATGATCGTGCAAAGCCTCGACCACGTGAATATACGGGTGAAAGATCCGGCCGCGACCATTGCCTTCTTCAACGTCGTCCTGGGCATGCCATCCTTGCCGGAGCGCAGAAAGCGATCAGCGGCGCGACGGCTGTGGAACTTTCTTCGTTCGCGTTCCAATAGCTCCGGACGCGGCAGCCTGCAGGATGCGGCGGAATTTCGGGCATTCCATATGGCTCGGCGCGCGACAGGCGGCGGCGTGCCGTAGGCCGTCGCGCATGGCGCTCAGCCTGCGAATTGTCTTGTCTAGTTCCTCCGCCTTGGCCGCGAGCATCTGCCGGTCGATGCGTGGCCGCCCGTCCGGCGCGAACATGAGTGCGATCTCTTCGAGCGAGAAGCCGGCGGCGCGCCCCATCGCGATCAGCCCCAGTCGCTCCAGCACGCCGGGATCGAACAAGCGTCGCAGCCCTCGTCTGCCGACCGAAACGATCAGCCTCTTCTCCTCATAGAATCGCAGCGTCGAGGCAGGAACGCCGGATCGCTGCGCCACCTCCGCTATATCCAGGTCTCTCATATCCCCTTGACCTCAAGTCGACTTGAAGTGGCACAGTGCAGCTTCCGCTCCCGGAAGGCAAACGAGAGGAAACGAAAATGGGTGTCGCGCACCAGGTCGATGACGAACAGACGACGCTTTGGAATGGGCCCGCCGGACGCGCCTGGGTCGAGACGCAGGAGTTGCTCGACCGGGTACTCAAGCCGTTCGAAGACCTGCTCGTCGACGCAGCCTTGACCGGATCGGCAAGCCAAGTACTCGACGTCGGCTGCGGTACCGGCAGCACAACGGTCGCCGTCGCGCGGGTACTCGGAGCAAAGGGCCGCTGCATCGGCATCGACATTTCCGATCCGATGGTCGCCGCCGCTCGAGCACGCGCCGAACGGGAAGGCGCGCCGGCAAGCTTCATTCTCGCCAACGCTCAGACCCATGCTTTCGAGCCTGCCAGCTTCGACGTGATCATCTCGCGCTTCGGCGTAATGTTCTTCGACGACTTCGTCAGCGCTTTTACAAACCTGCGGCGTGCCGCCAGGGAGGGCGCCGAGTTACGGTTCTTCGCTTGGCGGAGTGCCGCGGAAAATCCGTTCATGACGACAGCCGAGCGTACCGCGGCACCGCTTCTACCGAATCTCCCCGCCCGCCGGATGGACGCGCCAGGCCAGTTTGCTTTCGCCGATCAGCGCAGGGTCTCCCGCATCCTGGAGGAGAGCGGCTGGGTCGGGGTCGACATCCGCCCGATCGATATCGCCTGCACTCTGCCCGAGAAGGACCTGATGCGTTACGTGACCCGGCTCGGTCCTCTCGGCCTCATCCTTCACGAGGTGGACGACCGGACTCGCACGCAGGTAATTGAGACGGTCCGCGCCGCCTTCGAACCCTACGTGCACGGAACCGAAGTCCGCTTTACCGCCGCCTGTTGGGTAGTCAAAGCCCGGGCGCCATCCACGTCAGCAGCGACGAAGGAGGCAGCGAATGTCTGAGACGTCGGACTACGCGGTGTGCGCAAACGCCGTCGACTCACGCTGACACTGATCGGTAGCGAAGTCCGACGTATTTCAGGGAACGGTCAAGGCCGACCTCGGTTTCGCCGACCTGACTCGTACACACAGTACCGCAAGGGGAAGCTGAGCCTTCCGATCAGGACCGAGACCCGGAAACCGACATGACAGCGGTGAAGCTGTCGGTTTTTCCACAGGGTGAAGGTGAGAATTGCGGAGCCGAGCGCGGCGACCGCGAGCATTCGAATCGCGACTTCCACTGACTAAGGCAACGCCTGATACCGGGTCGACTCGGACCTGTGTCTCATCGTGGGCAAGCCCCAATAGTTATGTTGAGCCATCAGGGGGACACTCATCCGAGCCGGATGTCGAGGCGACGCCGGCGCGTGGGTCGCGAGTCTCATCGCTCAACGTAGTTAAACGAGAACGTCTTGCAAAACAAACTGGTCACCCTTGCGCTGCTGGTGTTGAGCCAGGGAACCGTCGCGGCGGAGCTCCCCTCTGCGGGTAGCGCGCTCCAACAGATTCCTTCTGCTCCGATTCCCGACAAGGCAGCCCCGCAGTTCCGCATCGAACAGGATAGTGCTCCCGTTGCCAGTCCTGCCGACGCTACCAAGATCGTCGTCAACAGCCTGCACGTGATCAATGCCAGCGCGTTTCCCGAAGCGGAGTTGATCGCGATCACGGGATTCGAGCCTGGGAGCGAACTCAGCTTGACCGCGTTGCGCGACTTCGCCACGAAGATGACGAACTTCTACCGCGCCCACGGCTATTTTCTCGCTCGAGCCCACCTGCCTGCGCAGGACATCGTTGGCGGCGTAGTCACCATCGCCGTCGTCGAAGGTCAGTACGGCAAAGTCGTGCTGCGCAACCAGAGCAACCTCTCCGACACGGTGGCCCAGCAGCTACTCGCCGGCCTGAAGGGTGGCGACACGATTACGATTGCGCCGCTCGAAAGCCGGCTGCTGCAACTGTCCGACCTGCCGGGCGTGAACGTCAAATCCACTCTCGTGCCGGGTGCGTCGGTGGGTGCTTCGGACCTCATCGTTGATGTGTCATCGGGCAAACGCCTGAGCGGCAGCATCGATACCGACAACTCCGGCAGTCGCTATACCGGCGCGTACCGGTCGGGCGCGACCTTGAATATCAACAACGCTTTCGGCCATGGAGATGTGGCGACGCTGCGTGCGCTCACTTCCTGGGACGGGTTGAACTACGGCCGCGCCGCTTATCAGATGCAGTTCGGCCGAGGCGATGCCGGCGTCGCCTATACAGCGCTGAAATATGAGCTGGGCCACGAGTTCGAGAGTCTGCAGGCCCACGGTACGGCGCAGATCGTCAGTCTCTACGGTCGCTACCCGCTGCTGCGATCGCGCCGTGGCAATCTCTACGCGCAGATCGGTCTCGACGGCAAAACATTCCAGGACAAGCTGGACGTCACCGCTACCCCGACCGTTACCGACAAGAAAGCGAACGTGGCAATGCTGAGCCTGCTCGGCGATCGCCGCGATGACGTTGGCGGCGGCGGTTTGAGCACGTATTCGCTCACGTGGACTTGCGGCAGTCTCGATCTTCAAAGTCCGGATGCATTGCGAATCGATGCCAGCACGGCACACAGCGACGGGCACTACGACAAGCTCGGTTTCAGCGTCATGCGATTGCAGAGTGTGACGGACTCGTTCTCGCTGTACGCAGCACTGCAGGGACAACTGTCCTCGCAGAATCTGGATATCTCTGAGAAAACCGGGCTGGGCGGTGCGAATGCAGTGCGTGCCTATCCTGAAGGGGAAGCCTATGTCGATCAGGGCTACGTAGCGAACATCGAAGGGCGCCTGGCGCTACCGAAACTGTTCGCCAGCATGCCTGGCGACTGGCAAGCGGTCGCCTTCGTCGACAGCGGCACCGGCAGCGCGAGCAAGGACCCATGGAGTGAAGGGCGCAATCGCCGCACGCTGAGCGGTGGCGGGCTCGGCCTGCACTGGTTCGATGCTCGTAGTTTCCTGGTGAAGGCGTACTACGCCCACACGTTGGGCGCCGCCGCGGCTACTTCGGCCCCGGACAAGGACAGCCGCGTCTGGATCAACGCCGTCAAATACTTCTGAGCGCATTGGCGATCGCGGCGCGCCGCGCCGAATCCGATCGAGCAGCGCACGTCCCGAGATTGAAAGGTAACGCATCATGAATCACATCTACCGTTCGATCTGGAACGAAAGCACTGGCACGGTCACTGCTGTCTCGGAACACGCAAAGCGCGGCGGCAAGAAAACTTCCAACGGCAAGACCGCAGTCGTCCGCGCCGGCTTCATTCTGAACTCGGTGTCCGCGGCGGTGGCGCTGGCGTGCGGATCGGCTGTGCATGCCTCGCCGACCGGCGGCACGGTGGTAGCAGGCAACGCCAGCATTCACAGTGCCGCGGGCAATACGACGATCCAGCAAACCAGCCAGAACGCAGTACTCAACTGGCAGAGCTTCGACATCGGCGCCGCCGAAGCCGTGAGCTTCGTCCAACCCAGCAGCAATGCAGTTGCGTTGAATCGCGTGTTGGGCGCCGACCCGTCCAGCATCCTCGGGAGCCTGTCGTCCAACGGCAAAGTGTTCCTGGTCAATCCCAACGGCATCCTCTTCGGCACGGGCGCGCAGGTCAACGTAGGTGGGCTCGTAGCCTCCACTCGCGATCTCGCCGATAAGGATTTTCTTGCGGGCCGATACACGTTCAGCGGCGACAGCAACGGCGGCATCGTCAATCAGGGATCGATCCACGCCGACGGTGGTTACGTCGCGTTGCTGGGCGCCAATGTCAGTAACCAGGGAGTCATTGCCGCCAAGCTGGGCAGCGTCGCGCTGGCTTCGGGCAACTCACTGACGCTCGATGTGGCGGGCGATGGGCTGCTCAATGTCACCGTAAACGCAGGCGCGGTCGATGCGTTGGTCCACAACGGCGGACTCATCCAAGCGGATGGCGGACAAGTGCTGTTGACCGCGCGCAGCGCTAGCAATCTATTGCAGAGCGCAGTCAACAACACCGGCGTGATCCAGGCGCAGACGATTGAAAATCGCAACGGCACCATCAGGCTGCTGGGCGACATGGACAACGGCAGCGTCCATGTCGCCGGTACGCTCGATGCCAGCGCGCCGACTGGGGGCAATGGCGGCTTCATCGACACTTCCGCTGCCTTCGTCAAGGTCGCAAGCGATACACGCGTCACTACTGCGGCAGCACGCGGGTTGACCGGCAGCTGGCTCATCGACCCGACCGACTACACCATCGCCGCAAGCGGCGGCGACATCACCGGCGCAGCGCTATCGAGCAACCTCGCCAGCTCCAACGTCACCTTGCAGAGCAGTGCCGGCACTACGGGCACCGCCGGCAACGTCAATGTCAACGATACCGTTGCCTGGTCAGCGAACCAGCTCACGCTCAACGCGCAGAACAATATCAACATCAACATCGCGATGAATGCATCGGGCACAGCGAGTCTCGCGCTGGAATACGGACAGGGCGCAGTTGCAGCAGGCAACACCAGCAAGGTCAACGTCAACGCGCCGGTGAATCTGACTGCAAGCAGCAATTTCAGCACGCAGCTGGGTTCGAACGGCACGGTGATCAATTACACCGTGATCACCGCTCTCGGCGCGGCCGGCAGCACGACCGGCACGGACCTGCAGGGGATGAGCGGCAACCTTGCAGGTAAGTATGTGCTGGGCGCCAACATCGATGCGGCGTCCACGAACACTTGGAATGCCGGCGCGGGCTTTGCGCCCATCGGCAGCAACGCGACCCGCTTCACTGGCATCTTCGACGGACTGGGACACACCGTGTCCGGCCTCTATCTCAATGTGACCGGCAGCAATCCTGTCGGCTTCTTTGGATATACGGCTGCGGGCTCGACGATCCGCAACTTAGGCTTGATCGGCGGCAGCGTTGCGAGCGATTCGTGGGGCACGGGTGCGCTCGTCGGAGCCCTCGGCGGCACGGTCATGAACAGCTATGCCACGGGAAACGTCAGTGGGTTCCAGACAGTAGGCGGACTGGTGGGTGTCATCGACGGCGGAGCCATCATCGATAGCCATGCCACAGGCGACGTCGTTGGCTATGGCAATGGTGAAGCAGGCGGCCTGGTCGGCTTGAGCTGGGGCGGTCCGCCGGGAACGGTCACCAACAGCTACGCCACCGGCAACGTCAGCAGCCCCGTTGGCAACGTCGGCGGCCTGATGGGGATCAACTGGGGAACGGTCACCGATAGCTATGCGACCGGCACAGCGAGCGGCACCGACGACGTCGGTGGACTGATCGGAAACAACAGCCTCGGTTCGGTCGCCAACAGCTATGCCACGGGTGCGGTGAACGGTCGATACAGCGTCGGTGGACTGGCAGGGAACAACTCCAACACCATCAGCAACAGTCACGCGACCGGTGCAGTAGCCGGCAGCGCTTACGTTGGCGGACTGGTCGGGGGCAACAGCGGCGGCAACCTGATCGGCAACTACTCGACCGGTACGGTGACGGCCGGCGATTACGTCGGCGGCCTGGCAGGAATTGGGTGGTATGGCGCGATCAACGGCAATCACGCGAGCGGCGCAGTGAACGGCACCGGCGACAACATCGGTGGATTGATCGGATACAGCTATGGCGGCGGGGTCAGTGACAACTACGCCAGCGGCGCGGTAACTGGCCGCAACTCCGTCGGCGGATTCGCCGGTGCAAATTATGGCTATGGTTCGCTCAACAACAACTACGCCTCAGGCGCCGTGTCGGGCGCGAACTTCGTCGGCGGCTTGATCGGATCGAACCGCGAAGATGTCAGAGACAGTTACGCCACCGGTAGTGTGACGGGCGACGACCAGGTCGCCGGATTGGTCGGAGGACACCAGTACGGCACCATCAGCAACAGCTACGCTACCGGTAACGTGATTGCACGCACCGGCGCCTCCGGAGGACTGGTGGGCTACTCTTCTTCACCGATCGCCAACAGTTACGCGACCGGCGCAGTGTCGGGTGTGTACCAGGTCGGCGGCTTACTCGGCGCCATGAACGGCAGCAGTATCAGCAACAGCTATGCGACTGGCACGGTGACGGGCACGGGGAACATCGGCGGACTGGTAGGTAACAGCAGTTACGGTACGATCAGTAATGCCTATTCCACCGGCGCGGTCAGCGGCACGACGGATGTCGGCGGACTGCTGGGATCAAGCGTCGGTGCGGCGGTAAGCAATGGCTTCTGGAATACGACGACTTCCGGCCAGTCAGCCAGTGCCGCCGGCTCGGGCCTGACGACGGTACAGATGATGCAGCTCGCCAGCTTCAGCAGCTGGAATACGAGTACGCCCAACACCATCGCCGACACTGGAAGCAGTGGTGCGATCTGGCGTATCTATGCAGGCCATACCGCTCCGCTGCTGACCCACTTCCTCACCGCGTTGACGCTGACCGACGTGACCGTGACCTACACCGGCGCCGCTCACAACGGCGCGAGCGGTGCTCCGAGCGGCGTATTAGGAACTACAGCCACCAATGCCGGCTTTTACAGCTTCTATTCCAACCAGCAAGGCTATGACTTGACCGGCGGCACCCTGACCATCGACAAAGCGAACCTGTCGTTGAGCGGGACGCGCATTTACGATGGCAGCACTGCGGTTGCAGGTAGCGCTCTGACTGCTGTCGGCGTTGCCGGCGAAGCTTTTGTTGTCGCCGGCTCGGGTGACGCGAGCAACCTGGCGAGCAAAAATATCCAGACCAGCAGCACGCTGGCCAGCGTCACCGGCTTGAGCCTGGGTGCCGGCGTCCACGGCGGCATCGCTAGCAACTACAACGCACTGAGCACGGCAGGTAGTTCGGTGAGCATTACCCGAGCCGCGCTGATCGTGGTGAATCAAGTCGCGGTGGATAAGGAATATGACGGCACGACTGCCGCGACGCTACGCGGCGGTTCGCTCGTGGGCGTCGTCGCTGGAGAGACGCTCGCATTCAACCAAGCCGGGACGTTTGCGACGGCAGATGCAGGGAACGCAATCACAGTCACAGCGACGAACAGCGTGAGCGGAGCAGCAGCAAGCAACTACACGCTGACTCAACCCGTCGGACTCGCGGCCAACATCACTGCAGCAGTCCAACCTGAGATTCCGCCGGTGATCGTCGCGCCCGTCATCGATCCGCCGGTAGTTGTTGTCACTCCTCCGCCTGTGACGTCAACCGTCACTTATACGAGCGCAGTGGGTCATGTAGTGTCTAATATCCGCATCGCACCCCCAACACAGATCGGTTCTCCGCGGCCGGTGGCTCTGGACTTGCGTGACTCCGGTTCGATGGGGCTGATGACGCTCGACCTTGCTGGTTTGAATCTTACCGTGATCTCTGCTGACGGCGGCGTGCGGGCCGTACCATCGGATGACAAGAAGTAGCTGAAGGAACGTCAACTCGATGACTCCCAACTTTATCGGCGTGACCGGATTGCCGAGGGCAGGCTCGACCTTGCTCTGCCAGTTGCTCGCACAACATCCCGAAGTGCATTGCGACGGACAAAGCTCGCCGCTCTGCGGCACCTTGTTGGGAATCCGCCGGATGGTCAGCGACGATCAGTTCTTCCTGTCGCAACTCGATCAGGGTTTCGCAACCAGCTATGCGCGCCTGACATCGGCCATGCAAGGTTTCCTGCGCGGATGGCATCACGATTGCAAAAAGAAGGCGCTGGTAGACAAGAGCCGCGCCTGGTTGCATGCGATCGAATTGCTGCTGCAGATCGCGCCGGAAGCCAAGCTGGTGGTCTGCATTCGGGAACTCGGGCAGATCTACGGCTCGATCGAAGCGCAGCATCAGCGCACGATACTGGTGGATTTTATCGACCACCTTTCCGACTTCGACCGCTTCGGTCGCGCGGACATGCTGTTTGCCAAGGACAAGGCGATCGGCGCACCGCTGCTTTCGCTGAACGCGGTGCAGGACTTGCCGATCTCAGTGCAACAACGTCTTTACTTCCTGCGCTTCGAAGATTTGATGGCGCGGCCGGCGGCAGGCATGTCGCATCTGTATGCCTGGCTGGGCCTGTCTCCCTTCGAGACCAACCCGCAACGGCTGACGATCGGCGTACGGGAAAGCGACAGTCACTATCACATGAAATATCTGCACCGCCAGTTCGAGCACATAGCGGTTCCGGCGCGCCACGATATTCCAGCACGTATTCAGGCGCATATCGAGAAAGCCTGCGCCTGGTACTACGATCTGTACTACCCGAACTCCACGTCTCGATGAATCCGGGTTGACGTCGGTTCGACTCGGCCGGCTTGCCTTTGCTGCACGGACCTCGGCATCATGCCTGCACTAAACGTAGGCCGGTCCTCACGGTGTCGAGTTGCTCGAGTTTCGTAATGCCACTCGCTTCAATTTCCTGTTTCAAGGCAACGACGATGCGCACTGGAACCGCATCGCCGACGTCCTGAAAGAGAATTGCCCGGCGTGGGAGCAAGAGCAGCCGCCGACCGGCGTCGAGCCTCACACGATCCGGTTGTCGAAATGCAAGTGCACCCACTCACGCTCGAGTGAGTCGTGACCGCGTTCGAGCAGGGAGCGTTCTTCGAAATTTCCTTGCGTGTAATCTCGTACTGCGCGTCGCCAGAACGGCAGTGCAGGCTTGTTCGCCACGAGTACGCGAATCAGCCATTCGCTGCGACACTCATCCCATAGCTGCGCGATGAAAGCATTCGCGACTCCCTGGTGCCGGAAGCGCCGTAGCACGAAGAAGTCTTTCATGTCGCGGACCTCGGGACGTCCGAGCCGTTGTCGAGCAGACCCGATGACACCGAAGCCCGCGAGGGAATTGCCAACCTTAGCGAGATAGATCGTGTAGTCCCCTTGCCACAGGGGGCTCGTGTCGTAGCCGAAGGAGCCATCGGCATGGGTATCGATTCCCAGCCATTCGCTCATGTCGTGAACGTAGTGCTCGTAGAGATTGCGCAGGATCCCATCCTGGCTGCGGTCGATGCGCTCGCAGGCGATCATGCGACTTGCTCCTTGAAGCTGAAGGCTGCTGACTGAACTGTAGACAGGTTGACTCCTTCGCAATCTCACGTTGTCTGCGTCGTCCCGGCGACCAGGGTTTGCCTGCATGGCGAGTAAGGCATTGCCGGAAGCCGGCCTGCGGTCGCAGCGAAACCGCCGCCGGCGCTTTTTTATCGAGCCTGCGGAAATCCCTGGCTCAAGAGTAGTAGAAATCGGCCGTTAATCGTGAACAGCTGTGCTGGGTTGAGGCTGGATTTCACTGCCGGCCGCACGGGCATTACACGAGTCGAACGGAGCCATGAAGTTCAAACACCGCATTTGGATGCTGCCGATCATGACGGCAGTCATCGTTACGATCGGCATCGCCATCAGTTCCAGTATTACCGCCAAGACGTCGGCCGCTCTGGTGAAGGTCGAACAGGTACAGTATCCGACCGTTGAGGCGCTGCGCTCCATCCAGGAACAGGTAACGAACATCGAGGAATCCTTGCAGCGTGCCGTGGCCGAGGGCGACAAGCAGTCCGTGGCGTCGGCAGGAGAACACGCTGGCGCAGTCCGCAAGGCACTCAAGGAACTCGCCGCCGTCGATCCCGATAGCCGACTGGCTGGTGAACTGACCGCCACTTTCGAGAACTATTTTCGCGCAGCCGAATCGGCCACCAGCATCATGCTGGGGTCGGCGACCGGTGACGCCACGCCGGCCATTGCCAAGATGCAAGAGAGTTCGGGCACGCTGCGGACCCTGCTGTCGAAATCGCAGGAAGACGCCGTCGGCGAATTCCGCAGCCTGTTGATGAGCGGCACTCAGAATATTCAGCGCAGCCTGATTGCGAGCCTGACCATGGCCGCGGTCATGATCCTGGCGCTCGGCATAGGCTCGTGGATCCTCATCGGCAATGTATTCACCAGCCTCGGTGGCGAACCGGAACTGGCGGTCGACACCGTCCGCGTCATTGCCGGCGGCGACTTTACGACGGTGGTGAATCTCCGCGCGGGTGACAATAGCAGCCTCCTGCACAGCATCGAGACACTGCGGCGGAAGCTCGGCTCTGTCATACGCGATGTCCGCCTGACGTCGGGAACGGTTGACGCCTCGGCGGCCGACATCAATTCGAGCATCGACCAGCTCAGCACGCGTACGTCGGAGCAGGCAGCCAGCCTCGAACAAACCACGTCGAGCATGGAAGAAATGACAGTATCGGTGAAGCGCAATGCCGAGAACGCACGCAACGCGAGCAAGCTCGCCGCCGAAGCACGCGATCGCGCGGAACGCGGCGGATCGGTCGCCGACCGGGCCGTTACCGCCATGACGGAAATCAATTCGTCGAGCAAGCGCATCGCCGACATCATCGGCGTCATCGATGAGATCGCCTTCCAGACCAACCTGCTGGCGCTCAACGCTGCTGTCGAAGCGGCACGCGCCGGAGAACAGGGCCGCGGCTTCGCAGTGGTCGCCTCCGAAGTGCGTAACCTCGCTCAGCGCAGCGCCACTGCGGCACGCGAAATCAAAGGACTCATCGAAGACAGCGTCGCGAAGGTTCAAGACGGCTCACGGCTGGTGAACGAATCCGGCAAGACGCTGAACGATATCGTGGCGGCTGCCAAACAAGTCGCCGACATCATCGGCGAGATCTCGCAGGCCAGCTCGGAGCAGGCCGATGGCCTCGGTCAGCTCAACAGCACGGTGGCACAGATGGACACCATGACGCAGCAGAACGCGGCGATGGCGGAAGAGACTTCATCCGTTGCCGTGTCGATGAAGAGCCAGGCCAAAGCGCTCACCGATCTCATCGCAGTCTTCCGCGTGGAACAGAAAGGTGGCGTGCAATCCGCACCGGTCGCCTCCACTGTCTCGCCTCCCGTCAAGAAGTCAGTGCAGCCAGCGCGTCGCCCGGTTGCGCAATCGGCTGTCAGGAAAGTGTCCGGCTCGGACGTGGAGTGGCAGGAATTCTAAATCGCGCCTCACGCGCGCCCGCGTGAGTACGTAGTCATTTCGCACGACTGAATCGAACCGTCACTTGCGTGGCGGTTCGCACTCACGCACCTGCGTTTTCCACTGGGTGCTCACACCAATACTCATGCATGGCGACAGGTGGTTATTGTTGCTCTCGCCGTGCGTGCTCTATTGATATATCAACGACTTGCAATGGACCGCTCGATTCCGTCTAGGTCGAACCCTGATTTTTTCCGGAATCGCAGCTGACCCCTTAAGGGGCCTAGGAGACCGCCGCTAGTGTAATTCGTGCGTTCGCAGTGCTCGCGGGAGATGCGTACGCAGTGGTTTCTAGAATCAAAGCTCGAGGAATTTTCATGACGATTAAATTGATGACTGTAGGAGCCGCGATCGCCCTGGCCCTCGGCAGCGCTACTGCAGGCGCGGCCGACTTCGGCGACATGTTCTCCTTCCGTGGCTTCGGCACACTCGGCATCGTGCACTCCAGCGAAAACCAGGCGGATTTCGTCGGTAGCGTGTTCCAGCCGGATGGTGCGGGCTATACGAACGACTGGGACCTGCGTCCCGGCACGCTGCTCGGCGGCCAGGTGAACGCGAAGTTCAACGACAAGTTTTCCGCGGTGGTGCAGGCGGTGTCGCAGCATCAGTACGATAAGACGTTCACGCCGTACATCGAATGGGCCAACATCAAGTACCAGGTCACGCAGGACTTCGCCGTCCGTGCGGGCCGGATCGTGCTCCCGGCTTTCCTCATCTCCGAATCGCGATTCGTCGGTTTCGCGAATCCGTGGGTGCGACCGCCATTGGAGATGTACGTTCTCTCGTCCATTACCAATAGCGACGGCGCCGATGCGGTCTACAGCTTCAATACCGGCAGCGTGAAGAACACCCTGCAGGCCCACTGGGGTTCGTCCAAGCCCAAACTTCCCAGCGGCACGATCGACGCCAAGTCCATCTGGGGCGTCAACTACACGGTCGAATTCGGCGACGCGAAACTGCGGGCCGGCTACTTTTCCGAAGACCTCGATCTGCAGTTGAGCGCGTTCGACCCGCTCATCTCCGGATTGAACTCACTGGCCGGCGCTTTGCGCGCTACGGGCTTTTCCACGGCCGCCGGGCAGGCGGATGCGATGTATCGCAAGTATCGGATCGACGAAACGAAACTGGGTATCTTCACACTGGGAGGCAGCTACGATCCGGGCAAGTTCTTCGTGATGGCCGAGGGTGCCATCTTCAACGGAGACAGCATCCTCTCGGACGCGACGACGGCATATGTCACTGGCGGCTACCGCATCAAGGCATTCACCCCGTACGTTACGCTGGCGACGCTCCAATCCGATAAGCTCAACGAGCCGGGAATCTCCACGGCCGGACTGCCTGCGCCTCTCGCAGCCGCTGCCGCCGGTCTCAACGGCGGGCTGAACGCTGCGCTCGCCAGCACCAGGGCTTCGCAGCACACCGCTGCTGTCGGTCTGCGTTGGGACTTCATGAGCAGTGCCGATCTCAAGGTGCAGTACGACCGGATCAAGCTGGACGATGACACGCGCGGGCGTCTGTCCAATGTCCAGCCCGGCTTCGTGCCCGGCGGCGATGTCGACCTGGTCAGCATCTCCGTCGACTTCATTTTCTGAGGATCAAGCCCATGAACAACTCACTCAAAAAGGGCTGCATCGTTGTCGCAGCAGCGCTGGCGTGGTCGAGTTTTGCGCAGGCGGAAGTCGTCGTCATCGTCAATCCGAAGAATGCCGCCGCTTCCATGACCGCCGCGCAAGTAGCGGATATTTTCCTCGGCAAGGACACGTCGCTGACTCCGTTCGATCTGCCATCTGCGTCCGCACCGCGCGGCGAGTTCTACACCAAGGTCGCCGGCAAGGACGAAGCACAGGTCAAGGCCGTCTGGGCACGCCTGGTGTTCACCGGCAAGAGCCAGCCTCCCAAAGAGGTAGCCTCTTCAGCTGAAGTCGTCAAGCAGGTAGCCGCGGGCGAGAAGGCCATCGGCTATGTCGAAAAGAGCGCGGTCGACGGCTCCGTGAAGGTGGTCCTCACCGTCAACTGAGACCGATTCGAGAGAGCCTCGTGAGAGCAGGCCCTGATCGCAGGATCAGGGCCTGCTTGCGTTCGTGGGCCTCTCTCGCACCATCACCAATCCACACACTCCCGCCAGCACAGCCGTACCCGCGCCGATCAGCGCTGCGATTCGAAAATTCTCCGACGACACCGTCGCCGCGTTCCGATCGAACGCCAAGCCGGCAAGCGCTACTGCAATCAATCCAGCGACACGCGCGGTCGCGATGCCTTGATGGTGCTGGTCCACTGCAGACAGTCGCCGGTAGCGCGCCATTGACGATGGTCCCATCGAGGTAGGAAAGCGACGAACCCCCGCGGAGTACACCAACTAAGC
>Ga0068861_100001492_pt1 | contig 14848 bp, 17 predicted proteins | sample KBSSwiS42_FD_66593 | JGI IMG/M metagenome (GOLD analysis project Ga0068861, IMG submission 66593) | Switchgrass rhizosphere microbial communities from Kellogg Biological Station, Michigan, USA - KBS Switchgrass S4-2 | ecosystem: Host-associated > Plants > Roots > Rhizosphere > Soil ...
AGCAAGATAAGCCGCCGATGCGAGCGCGTCGTCAGCTTCCAGCTCGACCATAGGCCAAACCGTCACGCCCATTGCGACCAACGCCTCCTCGAGTGGTTCAAACTGCGCCCGCAGCGCACGTTCAATGCCCGCACCGGTCTTGTATCCCGGCCAAAGCGTGTTGCGAAACGATTCGATTATGTGATCGGTAGCAACACCAACGTGCGTTGCGCCCTCATCGAGCAACTGCGCCACAGTCCCCAAAACGCCGGAAACCGCGCCGAACGGCGGATCGGTTTTTTTAAACCTGCGAATTCCGTAAAAATGACGAAACAGTTCGTAGGTACCATCAAGTAGATGAACAATCATTTCCCGGCAGCTTAAAAAATTTTCGCGGCAGTGTCGATATGGAATTCCCCCGTTCGATTAACCAGTGGAAAGCCTGATAAATATCGAAGGAGAAAGAAAATGCGAGTAATGGTCATTGTAAAAGCTAATGAAGAGTCGGAAGCCGGAATCATGCCGACCCAAAAGATGCTGGCGGACATGGGAAAGTACAACGAAGAACTGGTTAAGGCGGGAATCATGCTCGAAGGCGAGGGTCTGCATCCGACGTCTAAAGGCAAACGCGTGAAATTTTCCGGCGGTAACAGGATCGTTACTGATGGTCCATTCGCCGAAACGCGCGAATTGATTGCCGGATTCTGGATTTGGAAAGTTAAGTCGATGGAAGAAGCGGTCGAATGGCTCAAGCGTGCGCCGTTTGATGGCGGCACGGAGTTAGAGATTCGACAGGTGTTTGAAGCAGCAGACTTCGGCGACGAATTCACACCCGAACTGCGCGAGCAGGAAGACCGAGTCCGCGCTCAAGCTGCGAAACTGAAGAATTCTTAAATCCGTGGCTTAAAACCCGAAGCGCACTTGAACTTGAATACGGCGGTTGCCCGCTGCAGCGCTGCCACTTGGTCCAAATCCGAAGCTGCCGGCCGTTGAAGTGGATTCACCAAATCTGGGGGAACTTAAGTTGCCAATCGGATTTGTCAGGTTAGTGTGGTTCAGCAAGTTCTGAATATTGACTGAAAAGGTCAGCGTGTAGCGCTTCTCCGCGGCTGGTCCACCGGAAGGCCCTCCGGAAGATTTCGCACCGGACGGTTGAGCCGACTGACCCTGGCCTTGTGTGGGTGGCGTCGCTACCGGTTTAGCTCCCGCTGGTGGCGCAGCAGCAGCAGCGGGAGCAGGCATGTTGCCGAACATGAACGATCGACTGATGCCGAGGTTCACTGAGAAGAAGGTCGGTCCTAATCCGTAGTTTCGTGGAATCAACGGCTGACCCGGATTGGGATTCAGATCGAAGTCGCCAAACTTAGTCTTCCGCAGATCTGCAGAATCAGTTTCCGCTGTGGCAAATGCGGGACGTTCGGTAAACAATCCATCGCCGTTGGTATCTCGTCCTGTGACGATGTTGAACGGCCGGCCACTGGAATACACGATGAACGGATTCAGATTCAGCTTCAGTTTCGGAACTATTAACGACCCACCCACAAAGAAATTCGCGCCCGGAATAAACCCGACTCTCGAATACTCACTCGTCAAATCATAAGTGTCCGCGGGGAAACAGCTCCCGATCGAACCGAAGATGCAGTCCGTGTCAGTCCTGCCTCTTCCGGTGCCGAAATTTGCAAACACTGAGAAGCCCTTGCTCATTTGTCTTCTCACGCCGCCGAAGAACCGGTAGTCGTTAAACTTCGCGCTCGACTCGTAGTAGTAAACGTCACCGACGTTACCCATGGGCCGCACACTGCGGTTTGGATTCGCCGGATCGTAAGTGCCCGGCAAAGGTGCGTTGATGTTTCGCACGCGCAGCAGATGCTTGCCGCGATAATTGAACGCCACAAGAAACAGCGTGAACTTCGACGGTAACTGCCGTTCGAAGTTGATCGCGGTCATCACAAACGTCGGCGCCTGAAAATCCGGTGCGATGCGACGCACGACCTGCGGTGCGGCAAAAGCGCTCAACGACTCGACAGTCGGAACGTTCGTGACACCGTCCAATGAAAAAACTGCCTCGTCTAACCGTGCTGGATCAAACAAGCGAAACTCGAGTTGATTCTCGCCGTTGAAACGATTGGCCAACAACGTCGCTCTCTCACCGAAACGATCGTAAAAGACTCCCATACCACCACGAATTACCATCTTCGGTGACGAATTCGACGCAGGCGCCCCTGGACCACCGCCAACACTTGTTCCGCCGGGCGCCCACGCGAAGAACAGACGAGGAGCGAAATTGTAATTGCTGCTGATGTTCGTTTGGCGTTCGTAACGCATGCCCATCGTGAACGTCAGATTGGGACGCACGCGCCATTCGTCCTGAACGAACGTGCCGATATCAACCTGAGTGACTTTGGCTTCCGGGTTGCCGCCGGCAATCGAAAACTGCGTCACACCACCACCTAGCAAACGCATGTCAGGATTCCCCTGAAAAAGCAACGTACGGCGATAGCGTTCGAGACTCGTAATCGGAACCGACACCGGGTCGCCGTTTGAGTCGCGCACGATTTGATTGTTTGCGTCGAGTTGTGGAGCGTCGCCGCCGGAGAACGAGTAGGTACCGCCAAAGTTCGACGGTGAATAGTCGGTGATGTGCACACCACGAATGCGCGCGCCGAAACGCAAAATGTGACGGCCCTTGGTCCAGGTGGAATAGTTCTGTAGTTCCCAGCGATCGTCATCGGCGTGTGCGAGTCCGACTCCTGAGCTGCCCGCAATGAAAGCTTCCTGCACGACGATCGTTGGAATGAGATTGTTGCCGTCCTGACGTGAACGATTCCTCTGGTACTGAAAGCGCGTTTCGTTCATCAACGCCGGACTGAGAATCGCTGTCTCGGTCACTTGCAACGTTTGGAACGTGTTTGATCGATCGATGGCGCGCTCCGGCAGAGAAAAATCAGACGCGCCCACATTTTCCGCTTCAGTATGCGTGTAGGAGTAACGAACGACGAGCGTGTTGCCCTGGTTCAGTTGATAGTCAAATCGCGGGCTGAACGAGAAGAAGCGCGTTGGAGTTACGAGCGCGATGTTGAATGGCTTGGGAAGAAGATTCGAATCGAGAATTGTGGCGTTGATGATTGCGTTGTCGTCTATGATACGTCGCTGAAAATCGATAAAGAATGACGACTTGCCTTTGGTAATCGGGCCACTGAGACTACCGCCGAAATAACGCACCTGATAGGGCGCGCGGCGTGGCGCAAACGGATTTCTGGAATTAAAACTTTCATCGCTGAAATTGAAGAACGTGCTTCCGCGCAGTTTGTCGGCGCCCGGTTTCGTAAAGATCTCGATTTGACCGAAGCCGATGCCGCTGTTCTCTGCGTTAAAAGGGTTCTGATTGACGCGCACTTCGCGAATCGATTCTTTCGGTGGCATCCGGCCACCGGTGAAACCGTCGATAAAGATCTGTCCGCCAGTTGGTCCAGTAGATGGACCAGCCATCGCCTGCACGGCAGAAGCCAACGCGTCGGGATCGTCCGGCAACACGTCGAGGTCCTGACCACGCAGCACAACAGCATCAGCGTTTTTTGCAGGATCAACATTAAGCTCCTGATCTTCCGTTACGGTGATCACTTGCTTCTCGAGTGCAACGACGAGTTTTACGTCGTGAGTTGTGCGCGGACCAGAAGCGATTGCCAGGTCTGTTTTTTCGTACAGGCTGAAACCGGGCGCGACAACGCGCAACATATATGCGCCGGGGGCAACGCCATTGAACGTATAGACGCCTTCGTTGTTAGTCGTCGTAGTCTTCTGCGTTCCGTCTGCGGCAACGAGAGTAACCGTTGCGCCTACGACCAGCGCGCCAAGTTCATCGGAGACTTGCCCACGTAGCGAACCTGCGCGTTGTTGGGCCACACTCGAGTGAACACACAAACTCAGCAGACAGACTACGAGACAATAACTTTGGAGACGCATCACACCCACCTTTTCTGGTAATCGGATTTGTAATCCGCGTAAATCGGGCCGTTCTTACGGCCCCCCGAGGCTCATCGCGCCCAACGATACTGCGGCCGGACGACCACCTTGATTCTGTAACAACGGACCAACGCCGCTTACGACGGCAATCGCCGTGACGCGTGTCGGCTCCGCTCCTTTTGTGCTCGAGATAAAGATCGACTCTCCCGGCTTCAACTCCTGAAGTGTTACAGCAGGTAACTGATCAAACATCTCCTGTAGATCGCCGCTGCTTTTTGCCGGTGTTGGAGTCGAACCACTGCCGGCTTTTGGCGGCATCAATGCAGTCAGTAACTCCGGCGTGAGCCGCTTCATGAGCGAGTCTTTGCTCACGACGATCGTTACCGGTTGTTTACCCTGCGCGTCGTTGATCTTGATCTCCTGCTTCTCCAGGTTTACTTCCGTAATCGCGCCGCCGATCGTTTGAAACGAGCCGGTCACGATCTCGTCAGCACTGAACCGGCCGCCGTCGGCGCTTTTGGTTCCGAGTGCGCGCAGTTGATCGCCGGGTTTCAGTTCGTTGATCGAGCTCGGCTTGGCGTCGCTGAAACGAACCGAATCGGGCGCGTAGCGGCGAAACTTTATTTCCGCAGTTGTTGCTATCACGATGGGCTTTGCGCCTTCTGCAGTGCGCGAGTCGATTGTGATCTCTTTGGTTTCAGCGTTGACTGCACTGATAGATCCCGCGATACCACGCTTGCGCCACTCTTCGCGTTCACGTTCACGCTGCTGCGCGATGTCGCCTTTGCTCATTACGTAGAACTCGAGTGCCGGCAGGTTCTTTCGATCCTCCGACATGCGACCTCGCGCGAAGACGCTATCGCCGACGCCGAAATCTGTTGGATTGATCTTGATGAACTTGTCTTTGGTCTTTTCGCCAGGAGGAATGCGCATGAAGACCGTGCGGTCGCTGAGTGTGACGGTCACCTGATTGCCGGAAGCGGTTGTGACGATTAGCTGGCGCGTGTCTGATTTGAGCTCAGACACAACTCCCATAACGCTCAACGGAGTAATGGCGGAATCAGTGACCGGCGCAGGAGCGGAATTTGGTGTTTGCGCTGACAGTGGGAACGCGTTTGCGAACGAGACAAACACGTACAGCGCAAAAAGGCTGCCGAACTTTCTCATGTTTTTCCCTTGGCGTAATTCGCAACTGATTTCCGCTCAAAATCAGTGGTTTTAGGCGCTCAACGGAATAAACACCGCTCGGCTTTATGTTTGTGGCAAAAAAATCCGTTTAATCTGTGGCCTACTTGCCAAACGCGTACAAGGCGCTCCGGGTCCGGATGTAAATGCGGCCATCGGCGATCGCAGGCGTCGCAAAACACTCATCATCAAGCTCGTTCACAGTCAGCACCTGCCAATCACCGGCGGCCTTCAACACGGACACTTGTCCACCCTGACCAATTAAGAACACCTTGTCATCCGCCGCTACCGGCGACGAAAAGTATTTATCGATCGCGCCATGCAGCCGTCCCTGCTTGAGCACATTTCCCGTGGCGGGGTCGAACGACAACAGAATCCCGCTGTCGTTAATCATGTAGAGCACCCCTTTGTACAGCAACGTCGACGGCACTTGCGGCACGGGCTTCTGATAACGCCACCGGATCGCAGTCGCTGTTTGATCGCCGGCGCCGCCCATCTTGATCGCCAGCAATCCATTCTCCGACGCCATCATCGCGCGAAACACCTCCCAATCTTTCGCGTCGAGCTTCTCGTTCCGATCCATGTCGAACGCTTCGAACGCAGCGTTCAATATCTTGTCCATCTTTTCCGTTCCCGTCGCTTCCGACTTCGCAATCTGACGATCGTTATCTTTGTCGTAACGCGTTAGCGCCTCGTCGAACGGAATAGTTGGAATCTGTTGTCCAGGTTGGTTCTGCGGAAAACCCCAGCCGTTGATATAGAGGTACTCACCGTCCTGGCTCGCGATCGACTTCATCTCACAAGCAAGACCACGAACCCACCAAACTCGTTTACCGTCTTCAACCGAGTACGCGGAAAGTTGGAACGATTCGGGAACGACGATCTGTTTCGGCCCCTGTTTCGGTTGGTAAACAATCGGTGTCGAGTACCCCGAGATGACAACGGGACGATCGACTTTCCAACGAATGCGCCCGGTGTTCTTGTCAACTGCGATGAGGTAAGACGTTGGGTAATCCTGGTCGACAGGCAGGATCACTTTGTCGTCAACGAGTATCGGCGACGCGCCGAAACCGTAGAACATGTTGAATGGACCCAGCGGCAGTTTCCAACGTTCTTTTCCGGCGCGGTCGAACGAAATCATCCCGAAGTCTTGAAAGAAAACGTAGACATTCGAGCCGTCAGTTACAGGACTCGGCGACGCCGGACCGTTGACGTTCTGTAAACGGCCCGCCTGTGACCGCAGCACTTCGCGTTGCCAGAGAATTTTTCCGGTCTGCCGATCGAGCGAAATGACGAATAGATGATTGTCTTTGTGAGCGGTGACAAAGACACGTTCATTCGTCAGCACCGGGGATGAATGTCCCGGTGGCAACTCGGTCTTCCAGATCACATTCTTGTTTGGTCCAAACGTTTCCGGCAGTCCGGTCGTCGTTGAAACACCGCTTCCGTTTGGACCACGAAATTGCGACCATTCTTCGCCGGAAAGAAACGTCGCGAGCAGGAGGGTAAGAATAAATTTACTCATAGCGGCGCTGATTCTAACAGTGTAAGCTTTGGATATGAAAACGATCCCCTTCCTTCTTTTACTCTTCGCATTCAATCCGTTCGTTCAAAGACCTCAGCGCAAGGTGCTCGTCGACTTTCGCAACGATCACTTCAACAAGCCGGCGAAGATTCCGCTTGCAACGGAAAGAGCGATTCTGACGAAAGTCTTTCGACGCTACCTGACGGATCCAAACAAGTGCAGTCAAAACTTCGATGCGGGCGAAGACTACTTACGAGGCGCGCGAAGGGCGGGCCAGATCGTTCCGGACATCGCCGACATGACAACGGGCAGTTTTACAGGCGCGGGAAAGAATGAAACTGCGTACGTGATTTTTGTTAACGAGTGCAACGCTACTCACGCCGACAACTTCGGATCGAAGCGCGTTGCAGTCTTCTCGGGCCAACAACTTGTTGCCGATGTCGACGTCGATTTCCGGGGTAGCATCATCATGAAAACGGATCTCGATAACGACGGAATAAATGAACTGTTGATGACAACTGGAGATATGGCCCAGGGGAACTTCATTGAAATGGCAGCGTTGCTGAGCTTTCAGAACGGGCGCATGCGTGTTGTTCAGGACTTCGGCACTGTTGTGGATGACTCATGTGCTACCGCGATGCCTGGTAGTCAGACAAAAGGTGCCGTGCTTTCCCTCACAGACGCTGCGCCCGGTGAAATGCCAAAGATCAGAGTCGATCGATACGCGGCCGGCTGCGGCAAAGTTAAGCGTTGGCGGCCTGTTCGAGAGTTTTGATGTCGAGCTTCTTCATCTGCATCATCGCCTTCATCACGCGATTGACCTTCGCCCCGTCGCCATCCTTTATCAGTTTGAGCAAGGCGTCAGGCGTGATCTGCCACGACAAGCCGTATTTGTCTTTCACCCAACCGCACTGACTTTCCTGACCGCCGTCCGCGGTCAATTTGTTCCAGTAGTAATCAATCTCTTCCTGGGACTGGCAATGAACAACCAGTGAGATTGCTTCCGTGAACTTAAAGGTTGGGCCGGCGTTGAGCGCGGTGAACACTTGACCATCGAGTTCGAAGCCAACCGTCATCACACTTCCTTTTGGCCCTGGGCCTACCTCGGTGTAGCGAGTGGTTTCGATAATTCGGGAATTCTTGAATACGGAAACGTAGAAGTTCGCTGCTTCTTCGGCCTTGTTGTCGAACCAAAGAAATGTCGTGATCTTTTGCTTGCGTGGTTCGGTTTGGGAATCGCGGCTGGAAGAGGGGATTGGGTTAGTTGCTGCCATGTTTGTATCTCCTTGCGTTTTTATATTGCTGTTTCTACCGGTTAATCGAACGAAAGGGCGCCGGATCGACAGTGTCGTCGAAAAGTTTGTTAGAAGTTTTGCGGAGAGATTTACGCGGATGCTTGCACGTAAAGGACGTTTGCGGCGACTGAGTCGATTCTCGTTCGTTCGATGAAATCCCGATTCTCAGTTCTCACGCGTTCGCGTTCGTCGGCCGAAAGTTGCTCCAAGGTCCCACGGGTTGAAGCGCCAGCACGCCGCCTGGACGTAACACGCGCTTCAGCTCGCATGCAGCAGCCTCCATATCCGGGACAAAGAAGATGCCGAACACGCAAACCGCTACGTCGAAGGTGCTCATGTTGAGCCCGGATTATGACATTAGCGCAACATAATGCCCACGCTTGTGACACCTGGTTGTGAGTCAATTTGTGGGAGATGATTGAATCTGGGTTTGGAGAGGTGGAACTTGATTTTTCTGAGTACAGAGGTGACGTAATGGAAATGCTTCTACAAGAGTATTCAACGCAGGTGATCGCTCCCGACGGCGCCGTGTACAACGTTTTGAGTTATGGTGCGGAGAGACCGGATGGAACATGGACGGGATGGCTTGAGTTTGAGCCTCAGGATCTGAGTAAGCCGGCGTTAAGAACAGGACAGGAGACGTCGCAACCGAATCGCACTACGGTTGAGTATTGGGCGACGGGACTAGAGCCGGTTTATTTCGAGGGCGCCTTCGAGCGCGCGCAAGAACGATCGACGGTTTAGGAACGTCGTACTATTTAGCGCGGAGCGCCGCAGGCGCGGGACAGAAGGTAGCCAGGGGCGAGCGCGAAGCGCGCTGCCCCTGGGAATCTAAGAAAAACAAGACAGGCCTGAAAGGCCGACAGAAACGACCGATTCGGGGCAAAAATAATGTAACCAAACCAACCCCTGGAGTGTCTTAAATATTAGGTCGGGCTCTCTCCAGAAAAACGAGGGGTGCCCGACCAAGGTTTTTTAACAAGGAATAATGCGACTTTCAAGGAGGTTTCAAGGAGGGTTAAATGAACGGGAAATATTTACGACGAATAGTCGGTCTGATCCTCACAGCACTTCTGCTCACTGGTATCGCTTTCGTTTCCCCGAGCAATGTACAGGCGCAGGGTCGCCGCAGGATCGTGATTGTTCGTCCTATCCATCGCCCCTTTGGTTTTAGAAGCTGGTGGGGTTATCCGTACGGCTGGGGATATAGCCCCTATGGTCCTTATGGTCCATACGGAGGCTACTACAGCAGGTACGTTTTCGATAACAGCGAAGACGCTGTGAACCAGGCCTATCAAGACGGCTTCAAGACGGGAAAGGACGACGGCAAGAAAGCGAAGAGCTACAGTCCTGAGCGCTCCCATTATTTCAAGGAGTCGGGATTTGGAAACTTCGCTGAGGAATACCGATCTGGTTTCTCTCATGGTTACCAGGATGGTTACCGGGCAGGGACGAATGAACGAGCCTTCAAGGAAAGGGCCGGCTAAACTCGTCAAACGACAAAATGCCGCGATGCTCATAACATCGCGGCATTTTCTATCACTGACTATTGCAACAACTTCGCCTGCTCGAGAATTGTCTCCGGTCGCGCGCGCACAAAGTAGTTCTCGGTCAGATTCACCCAACGCACGGTGCCCGTTCTATCAACGAGAAATTCCGCCGGCCGTGCAATGTCTCGACCATTCTCACCAGCACCTTGATGCAGCAAATCATAACGTCGAATTACGTCTGCATTAGGATCGGAAAGAAACGTAAACGTGTAGCCCGCTTTCTGCATCAGGTTGCGCGACTCTTGCGGACTGTCAACACTGATCGCCACCGGACGAATACCAGCCTGATTAAAACTCGCGAGACTTTTTTCAATGCTCCGCAACTCGGAGTTGCACAATGGTCACCAATACCCTCTGTAGAAAACCAACAAGACACCTTTCGGCGGCTGTCCATTGAACGGCGTAGTCATCAACTCGTTCAACGACACCTGCCTACCGTTTGAATCCGAAAGAGTAAACTCCGGAAGTTTCTGGCCCACGTGCGGCGCACCAGTTGAAGCCGGCAACCAGCGCGCAAAAACGAAATACGAAAAGAGAAACAGTGCGATGACGGCGATGCCCAGAGTGCCGAATATGGACGTCAGTATTTTCGAACGTATCGGGTGAGCCCGATCGCGCGCGAATCCGCGACGTATCCCCTTCCAAAGAAAAACTGCCGCCACCAAAAACAACAACAGATTGACCCATGGAAAATCGCGCGTAACCGGATACCACACGAAAATAGCGATGTAGCTGAAACCCGCAAAGAGCGTCAGCAGAAACCCTACCCACAGCGGCCAATTCAGTTTTTGTACGTTCATCGCAAAGTTCCTTTACTTGTCATTGACGATTATTACTTTGCTGCCAGCCAATCTCGACGCCCGTACACGATGAACACACACAGCAACCCGGTTACGAACGGAACGATCGCAGCTTTAACTCCTTCACCCATGATGCCGGTGACGACTGCGCCGATCATGATGATCGCCAACCCGAGTGCAGCGAAGACAGTCAATCCTTTGCGAACGCGCGTCAAGCCCGGCAACACCAGTCCGAGTCCGCCAAGCACTTCACAGATGCCGATGAACTTCAGAAACCACGCGGAGAAGTGGACCGCGGTGGGTGGCGCCTGCGCTTGCAGCTGATCCGCCGGTATCACCAACTTAATACCACCGGAAAACACAAACAGCAGCGCCAGTAAGATCTGAATGATCCAAAGTAGTATGTTCATGATTGTTTCCTTCTTAAGTAGAGCTTAACGGAACCAACCTACGCAGCGTTGCGTTCCGCAGATAAAGCCCGAGCCACAATAAAAGACCGAAGATAAACGGAAAGATAATCGGGAAAAGACCTTCAGCAACTCGCACGTGCGTAGCAACAGCGCCGCCTAGATAGCCAGTCAAAAGAATCGCGCCCAGCACGGAAGTTTTCGGAATCAGATAAACAATCGTGCAAATGATCAAAACGACTCCGATCGGAATGATCGTACTCTCCGAATATCCGAGTCGAACGGTCGCTTCGACAACCGGTGCAGGCTTGAAGAGTTTTGCCACGCCGTCGACCAGTAGAAACAAAACGGGCAGGCCACTGACGATTCGCGCCGCCCAGACAGTACCTTTTGAAACAGTTGTTTCCGCTGACATGACATCGTCTCCTTTAGGTGGGCAGGCCCGATATTTCGAGTACCGGTCTGATCTCGATCGTGCCCTGCTTCGCGACGGGAATGCGCTCAGCGATCTTCATTGCTTCGTCCAGGTCGTGCGCGTCGATTAAGTAGTACCCGCCGAGTTGCTCGCGAGTTTCAGCAAATGGCCCGTCTGTCACTAATCGTTTTCCTTCGCGCACGCGCACGCTCGTAGCGGTCGCAGTTGGATGTAATGGCCCGGCAGCGATGAATTTCCCTTGCGAATGCAGGTCGCGCGCAAGTTCGGCCGATTCAATGTAGCAGTGCTCTCGTTCTCCCTCGCTCAATAAGTGTTCATCGAGATAAACCAACAACATGTATTTCATATCTGTTCACCCTCCGGCATTAAGTCGAACGAAGCATTGCTGAATCGACACCTTCGCACAGATTTTTCTATTATCAAACGTGCTTCCAAACGCCAATCTTGCGGTCGATGCGGTCTACCGGTCTGACTGGGGCCGCATTGTCGCGACCCTCATACGTCAATTCGGCGACTTCGAACTGGCTGAAGACGCTGCTCAGGAGGCGTTCACTGCGGCCGTGCACCAGTGGCGCACTGAAGGCGTGCCTGAGTCTCCCAGCGCCTGGATCATTCAAACAGCTAAACACAAGGCCATCGATCGTCTGCGGCGACAAACCCGCCTGAAGGAAAAACTCGAAACGCATCCGGAGTTTTTTCCTGGTGAGATCATCGATGAACCCAATTTCAACTACGGTGAAATTCCTGACGACCGCCTGCGTTTGATCTTTACTTGTTGTCATCCGGCGCTCGCCCTGGAAGCGCAAGTGGCGCTGACGCTGCGCACGCTCGGTGGACTGCAAACCGATGAAATCGCGCGGGCGTTTCTCGTTCCCACTACCACGATGGCGCAACGCCTCGTACGCGCGAAACGAAAGATCCGCGATGCGGGAATTCCGTTCACAGTGCCCGATACGAGTGACATGCCCGAGCGTCTCGACGCTGTACTCACGGCGATCTACCTGATCTTCAGCGAAGGTTACGCCGCCACGCGGGGCCACCCGCTGATTCGCACAGATCTTTGCGCAGAAGCGATCCGCCTGGGCCGGTTGGTGAGAACGTTACTCGAACCAAATCCACCGGCAGAAACCACTGCGTTGGTTGCGTTGATGTTGCTGCACGACTCACGACGGGAAGCTCGACTCGATGAAGCAGGCGATCTGGTTGTTCTCGAAGAGCAGGATCGCAGCCGCTGGAACAACGAACAGATCGTCGAGGCGTTGATGTTGGTTGATGAAGCACTCAGTGGCACTGCTGGTCCATTTGCGTTGGAAGCTGCGATCGCTGCCGAGCATTGTAAAGCGCGACGAGCCGAAGACACGGATTGGCCACGGATTGTCGCGCTCTACGATTTGCTTCACCAACTGCTGCCGTCGCCGGTCGTGGCGCTGAATCGCGCGGTCGCGATTGCGATGGCGCGTGGACCAAAAGCAGGTCTCATAATAATCGACGAACTCGCGGCGGCGGGCGAGCTGGAGGAATATCACCTGCTGCATGCCGCGCGCGCAGATATGTTGCGCCGTCTCGGCGTGAATAGTGAAGCAGCCGAGAGTTACGAACTGGCTTTGAAACTCGTCACGAATGACAGCGAACGACGATTTCTCGAACGCCGCCTCCGTGAAGTCCGTTCGCCAGTTTCGTAACTCTCGTCAGCGCCCGCCCCGGCTCGTAAATGAAGCTGCGATCAATTAAGCGCTGGCGCTCTTGTGAGCGGCGAGTCGCTTCTCGATCTCTTCAGGTGAAACGTCTTCCACGTGCGTCGCAACGGTCCAGACGTGTCCAAACGGATCAGTTAACGTTCCGGAACGGTCGCCATAGAACTGATCCTGCAGCGCCTTCTTTTCAACACCACCTGCGTCGATCGCCTGCTTGAAGATCGTGTCGACGTTCTCGACGTAGATCATGATGCCCACCGGAGAACCGCCCAACGTCTGCGGTGAAACAGAACCCATCTCCGGATATTCATCAGCCAGCATGATCGGCGAGTCGCCAATCTTGATCTCCGCGTGCCCGATCCTCCCCTCGTGCTCCATCCGAAATAGTTCGATGGCCCCAAACGCTTTCTTGTAATACTCGAGCGCCTTAACGGCTCCTTTAATGCTCAGGTACGGTGTTACAGAGTGATATCCCTCAGGAATCGGCTTTACGTTTGCCATGACCTCCCCTTTCGTCTGCTTTCTTGAGTGGTGCTATTTCAACAGGTTTTTCTTGTTAAGAAAAGCGATAACTGCCGCGTCGAACTCCTTCGGCTTTCCCATGAACAGGAAGTGATCGACGCCTTCCCACATCTGATAATCCAGATCCGGCGCCAGGCTGCGCAGAAATTGTTCGGTGTCCGCCGGCCAGAACGGCGTCTTGGCGAGAATCGCAAGCACCGGCACATTAATCTTGTCCGTTGCGTAGAGCGACTCATCAGCCATCGACTCCATCGCACTCACAAGGACTTTCTGCGGCGTATTCAAAAACGAAGACCTGACGCGCTCCTTATCAGCTTCCGAAAGCGTCGCCGTCATCGCCGTAAACATCTGCGCTCCGACATCTTTGTAAGCCGGCCCACGCAGCGAATTCATAAACTGCTCGCGCTGTTCCTTGGTGCCAAACGGTCTTAACCCACCATCGACAATGACCAGCGCCAGAGTCTTCTGCGGATACTTCCGGTAGAACTGCCGGATCACAGGCGTGCCCATGCTGTGGCCCACCAGCACCGCTCGTTCAACCCCGGCGTCTTTCATCACAGCATCGATCGCCGCCGCGAAGTAGTCCATGCTGTAATTGGTGTCCGGCTTGTCACTCATCCCATGACCAGGCAGATCGAGAGCAATCACTCTGGCTCGTTTCGACAACTCCGGAATCTGGTCGCGCCAGTGACCGAGGTTACAGGTCCAACCATGCACCAGCACCACCGCCTCCTTGCCTTTACCTTCACTAACGTAATGAATCTTCGCGTTGTCGAGCTTCGCCCACTTCTCCTCCGCTACCGACAAAGAAGCGCTTGCCAGCACCAAAACACTAATCGCAAATAAGAACGAGATACGTTTAAGATTCTTCATCACTACACAATCCTTTCTCTCCTCGTGAGCAGCACCAGCGTCATGTCGTCTGTAAGCGGCCGCGGCGCAGCAAAGTCCTGAACGGCGCCTAGAACCGAAAACAGCATCGACTCCGCGGAGCCGCCGTGCGCGCGACGAAACTCAGCTTCGAGTCGCAGGCTGCCAAACTCCTGATCGGCGGTATTAAACGATTCGAGAATCCCGTCGGAACAGACCAGCATCGCATCGCCGGCGTTCAGTTGAACGGTACCGCAGTCAAACCGCGCTAACGCCACCACACCGAGCACTGGTCCACCTTCCGAAAGAGACTCGAGCCGGCCATCTGCACGCAACAACAAAGCTGGTGGATGGCCGCCGCTGCAATAATCGAGCGTTCCCGAATCACGATTCAGTCGCGCCACAAACACGCTGCTTAAAGGCGCTACGGAGGACAACCGCGCGAAGTCGCGGTTTATTCCCGCAACAATCGTTTCCGGACTGCTGTTCTCAGCAATGTGCGTTCGAATCAGTCCGGCAAGATGACTGACCCACATTCCCGCGGCCAGTCCTTTGCCACCGATGTCGCCAAGCGCGATTACCAGTCCCTCGTTTGTTTCTTCAACTGTAAAGAAGTCGCCCG
>Ga0068861_100001493_pt1 | contig 14842 bp, 12 predicted proteins | sample KBSSwiS42_FD_66593 | JGI IMG/M metagenome (GOLD analysis project Ga0068861, IMG submission 66593) | Switchgrass rhizosphere microbial communities from Kellogg Biological Station, Michigan, USA - KBS Switchgrass S4-2 | ecosystem: Host-associated > Plants > Roots > Rhizosphere > Soil ...
CCATTCCAGTCCGGCTCCAGCGAGCTCGAGTCCTCCCGGCGACCTGCCCAGCGCTGCTGCCGAGAACCATCCGGCGGGCCACGGCACGAGTGGCTCGACGCCGAGCGAGGGCCCACCACCCGGATACGCAGCCTTCACCCTGGACGCCGATCGCGCCCGCGCCGTGGGCCTCCGGCTCGCGCCCGTCGAGCATCGGGACTTCTCGAGACAGGTACGGACGACGGGAGCGGTCGTGCTCGACGAAACGCGAACCTCCCACGTGCATGCCAAGGTGCGCGGCTGGATCGAAAACGTGAATGTGGACTTCGTCGGCAAGAGCGTCGCCGCCGGGGCGCCGCTCTGCAGCATCTACAGTCAAGAGGTGCTGGCAGCCGAGCTCGAGTTTCTGTCGATTCTCGAGCAGACGTCGAACGCTGCCCCGCCCTCGGGTGCGTTCGGCGACGCCGAGAAGCGGGCGCGCGACCAGCTCCTGTCCGCGGCGCGCCGGCGGCTCGCGCTGTGGGATGTACCAGCTGCCGAGATCGCGCGCCTGGAGGCGACGCGAGAGCCGCGCCGTGCCTTCACTCTGGACGCGCCGCGCGCGGGTATCGTGGTCGCAAAGCAGGCGCTCCCCGGCCTGTTCATCGACCCTTCCGTCGAGCTGTACGTGATCTCGGACGTGCGCAAGCTGTGGGTACTCGCCGACGTGTATGAGTCGGATCTGCCGGGAGTGAAGCTCGGGGCTCGTGCTGCTCTCACCATCGAGGGCTCGAACGGCGCCAGCGTGCCCGCCGAGGTGGCGTTTCTACCGCCCACGGTCGACGAGGCGACACGCACGCTGAAGGTTCGCTTCAATCTGGATAATCCGGACGGAGCCATTCGCCCCGGCGCGTTTGCCACGGTCGAGCTGCGCGTGGAGCTCGGCCAGTCGCTCGCGGTCCCCGAGGCGGCGGTGATCCACGCGGGGCGTCAGGCCATCGTGTTCGTGGTCTCGGGCGAGCGCATCGAGCCCCGCAACGTCCAGCTCGGACCCCTGGTGGACGGGTACTACGCCGCCGAAGCCGGCCTGTCCCACGGCGAATCGGTGGCGGTGGGCGCGCAGTTCCTGATCGATTCCGAGAGCCGGCTGCGGGCGACCAGCGGCAGCGGCGCGGGGCACAGCCATGGCAGTCACTGAGTCCGCCCCGCCGGCGACGCCGGCCTCGGACGCAAGCGGGGTCATCGCCAAGATCAGCGATTTCTGCGGACAGAATCGCTTCTTCGTGTATCTCTTCACGGCCTTCCTCACGCTGCTCGGTCTGTGGGCGGCGCGCCAGACGCCGCTCGATGCGTTGCCGGATCTGTCCGATACGCAGGTCATCGTCGCGACAGAGTGGATGGGCCGCAATCCGACCTTGATCGAAGACCAGGTGACGTATCCGATTGCGACGACGTTTCTCGGCGCCCCCAAGGTCAAGAGTGTCCGCGGCTTCACCATGTTCGGGATGTCGTTCGTCTACGTCATCTTCCAGGATGGCACGGACCTGTACTGGGCCCGCTCGCGCGTGGTCGAATACCTGTCGAAGGTGGCGGCGCGCCTGCCCGCCGGGGTAAACCCCCAGATCGGCCCGGACGCCACGAGCGTCGGTTGGGTGTACCAGTACGCGCTCCGCGACCCGAGCGGGCGCCACGACTTGCAGGAGCTCCGCAGCCTGCAGGACTGGACGTTGCGCTACGCTCTGCAAAGTGTCGAGGGAGTCGCGGAGGTCGCCAGCGTCGGCGGCTTCGAGAAACAATACCTGGTGGAGATCGATCCCGTCCGCATGAAAGCCTTTGGGCTCTCGGTCGGGCAGATTGCGGCGGCAGTCCGGGGCGCCAACGCGGAGGTCGGCGGTCGGGTGATCGAGCTCGCGCAGCACGAGTATGCGCTGCGCGGCCGCGGCTACGTGAAGGACAAGCGCGACATCGAGCTCGCCGTCGTCGCGACCAATCAGCAGGGCACGCCGATCCACATCGGCGACGTGGCGACCGTCTCGATCGGCGGCAACATCCGGCGTGGCGTCGCGGAGCTCGATGGCAGCGGTGAAGTCGTGGGCGGCATCATCGTGATGCGCTACGGAGAAAACGCCTTGCAGGTGATCGACCGCGTCAAGGCCAAGCTCGCGGATATCCGGCCCACGCTGCCGCCGGGCGTCGAGCTCGTGCCGGTGTACGATCGCAGTCAACTCATCGTCGATTCCGTCAAGACCCTGTCCTCTAACCTGATCATGATCCTCGTCGTCGTGGTGTTCGTGATCGGGATCTTTCTGTTTCACGTGCGCTCGGCGCTGGTGGCCGCCATCACGCTGCCCGTCGCGACCATCTCCTCGTTCATCGCCTTCTACTATCTCGACATCAGCATCAACGTCATGTCTCTCGCAGGCATCATTCTGGCGCTGGGCGACATGGTGGACTCGGCCGTGGTCCTGACCGAAAACGCTCACAAGCGCATCGAGGCGGCCGAACGCGAAGGGCTGCAGACGCCGCGCGCCGAAATCGTGCTCGGCGCGGTGCGCGAGCTCGGCGCGTCGATGTTTGGCGCGCTCTTGGTGCTGACGATTGCGTTTCTGCCCGTGTTCACTCTGGAGGGAGAAGAGGGGCGTCTGTTCCGGCCACTGGCGCTGGCCAAGACGTTTTCCATGGCGTTCGCGGCGCTATTTTCGATCACGCTCGTGCCGGCGTTGATGGTGACGTTTCTGAAGGGCCGCATCGTGCCGGAGGGGAAGAACCCGATCAATCGCGCCTGCGTGGCGGGCTACCGGCCCTTGCTCGCCTTCTGCTTGCGCTTTCGCTACTGGGTGGTGGGCGCCGCGCTGGCAGTGCTCGGGCTCAGCGCGCTGCCGCTTCTGCGCCTGGGCTCGGAGTTCATGCCGCCGCTCTACGAAGGCGACTTGCTGTACATGCCGATCTCCGTGCCCAGCGTGTCGATCCAGGAGGCCACGCGGATGCTGCACTGGATGGACGCGCAGATCGCCCAGGTGCCGGAGGTCGAGCGGGTGTTTGGCAAGACGGGTCGCGCCGAGACCTCGCTCGATCCTGCGCCGCTCTCGATGTTCGAGATCATCGTGCACTTGAAGCACAAGGACCAGTGGCGGCCGGGGACCACGCAGGATTCGCTCGTCGCCGAGCTCGATCGGCGCGTGCTGCTGCCCGGGGTTCAGGGCGCCTGGACGATGCCGATCAAAGCGCGCATCGACATGCTCTCGACCGGCATTCGCACGCCGGTCGGGATCAAGGTGTTCGGCAAGGATTTGGGGGAAATATCCAAGATCAACGATCAGCTCGAAGCGGTGCTGAGTCGGGTGCCCGGCACGCGCAGCGTGTACGCCGAGCGCGAGCTCGGGGGCTTCTTCATCGACTTCATCCCGAATCGGGAGGCCATCGCGCGCTATGGCCTCAGCGTGCGCGATGTGCTCGACGTGATCGAGAGCTCGATCGGCGGCATGGATGTGGACACCACCATCGAGGGCAGGGAGCGCTACCAGATCAACGTGCGATATCCACGCGAGTTTCGCGATAACGTCGAAGCGCTCCGCAACGTGCTCGTGCCCATCCCGACGCTCGTGCCCGCGCGCGTGGCGGGTGGCTCGGCGGGAAGTGCCGCGCCGAACGCCGGCGGCTCCGGGCCAGCGATGGGTGGCGCGGGCATGGGCGGGCCCTCGATGGGCAGCTCTCCGCTAGCCACCGCCCTTTTAGCCCTGCCTGCGGGCGGCTCCGCCATGGGCGCAGGGATGGCCGGCGGAATGGCCGCGAAGAGCGGGATGGGAAGCAGCGCGGATGGCGGGCGCGCAGCGGCGGCGTTCGTCCCGCTCGGAGCCCTGGCGCGCATCGAAACCGTGATGGGGCCGCCCATGATCAAGAGCGAGATGGGGTCTCTCACGGGCTGGGTGTACGTCGACATCGGCGGCCGCGACGTCGGCGGCTACGTGGACGACGCCAAGGCGGCCGTCGCGCGCTCGGTGAGGGTCCCGCCCGGCTACAGCCTCAAGTGGACCGGGCAGTACGAGTTGCTCGAGCGAGTGCGCGCCCGACTGGCGTTCATTCTGCCGCTCACCTTGGGGCTCGTGTTCGTGATCCTGTACCTCAATTTCCGTGGCGTGGCGCAGACGTTGATCGTGATGCTCGGGGTGCCATTTGCCGCGGTCGGGGCGATCTGGCTGCTGTACTTCGCCCGCTTCAACACCTCCATCGCGGTCTGGGTCGGCATGATCGCTCTGCTCGGGGTGGCTGCCGAAACGACGAGCGTGATGGTGGTCTACCTCGACGAAGCCTGGAGCGAGGGTCGTCGTTCTGGCTTCATCCAGGACATCTCCTCGCTCATCCAGGCCTCCGTCGATGCGGGCTCACAGCGCGTGCGTCCTCTGCTCATGACCGTGATGACGAACATTTTGGGGCTCTTGCCGGTATTGATCGATGCCGGCGTCGGTGCCGACGTCGCCAAACGCATCGCAGCTCCGATGTGGGGCGGGCTCGTTTCTCTCACACTGCTGACGCTGCTGGTCGCGCCGGCGGTGTATGTGATCTGGCGCTCCTTCGAGCTGCGCCGGCCCGCCGCGCTTTCCACCATCCGCTGAGCGCTGCATCGACCACCAGGAGGGATAGATGTCGGCTTTGACAACGTCCGCGAACGAAGCGTCGAGCGCACGCCCCCCCACGCCGCCCTCGCCCTCGCCTGCCGGCCTCAGCAGCGCGAGCGCGAAAGAGCGCCTCTCGACCTATGGTCCGAATGAGCTCGCTCGCGCCGAGCCCACCTCGCCCTGGCGCATGTTCTTCGCTCAGCTCGCGAGCCCCGTCATCTGGTTGCTCCTGGGGGCGTGCGTCGTTTCCGCTGCGCTGGGTGAGCTGGCCGATGCCATCGCCATCGGCGCGATCGTCGTGGTCAATAGCCTGGTGGGCTTTTTCCAGGAGTATCGGGCCGAGCACGCCGTGCTTGCGCTGCGCTCGCTGACGGCGCCGCGCGCGCGCGTGCTGCGCGACGGGCACACCTCGATGATCGCCGCGGCCGAGGTCGTGCCCGGCGACCTCTTGGTGCTCGAGGCGGGCGACATCGTGGCCGCGGACGCACAGCTCCTCGAGGCTCATGCGCTGTTGACCAACGAGGCGACGCTCACCGGGGAGAGCACACCCGCCGAGAAGTCCACCGTGCGCGTCCCCGCAGACGCTCCCCTCGCCGACCGGCACGACTGCGTGTTCATGGGCACCTCGGTGGCGAACGGCAGCGGTCAGGCGCTGGTGACGGCGACGGGGCTGCAGACCGAGCTCGGAAATATCGCTCATCTCCTGGCAACGGCCACGGACGAAACCACGCCGCTTCAGAAGAGGCTGGCTCGCGTCAGCCAGCTTCTGCTCTATCTGTGCCTGGGCGTCGTAGTGCTCGTGGCGGCGCTCGGGGTCCTCAGACACCTGCCTGTACTGGACGTGCTCTTGTCGGCGGTCTCGCTGGCCGTCGCCGCGGTGCCCGAGGGGCTGCCGGCGGTCGTGACGATCGCCCTGGCCGTAGGCGTCCAACGTCTGGTGGGGAGAAACGTGCTGGTGCGCAAGCTGCCGGCCGTGGAAACCCTGGGCTGCGCGACCGTCATTTGCACCGACAAGACCGGCACGCTGACTACGGGCACCATGACCGTGCGCGAGCTCTGGGGAGCCAATCACACGAGTCTGCTGGAGGCCGCGATCTCTTGTAGCGATGCGGAGCTGAACGCCGAAGGGCGTGCCGGCACGGGCGACCCCACAGAGCTGGCGCTCTTGCTCGCTGCAGCGGAACGCGGGTTGCAGCGCTCGAGCATCGAGAGAGCCCGGCCCCGCACGCAGGTGCAGCCGTTCGATGCGCAGCGCAAGCGCATGTCCGTGCGCCGCAGCGACGGCGTGCTGTATGTCAAAGGAGCCGTCGAGGTGCTGGTCCCGCGCTGCAGCAGCGGCACGGCGGGCGCCCTGGACGCCAATGTTCAGCTGGCCACACGGGGCCTCCGGGTGCTCGCGGTCGCCGTGGGCAAGGGTGAAGCGGAAGAGGACCTCACGTTGCTCGGGCTCGTGGGCATCGCCGACCCGCCGCGGACCGAAGCCATCGCTGCCGTTGCCGCAGCCCGCGCGGCCGGCATCACCACGGTGATGATCACCGGAGACCACTCGGCGACGGCGCAGGCCATCGCGCGAGAGCTCGGCATTCTCGGACCGGCCGACGCCGCCGCCGACGTCGTCCACGCGCGAGCGACGCCCGAGGACAAGCTGAAGATCGTCCGCTCCTGGAAGAGCCGCGGGGCGATCGTGGCCATGACGGGCGACGGCGTGAACGACGCGCCGGCATTGCGCGAAGCGCACATCGGCATCGCGATGGGAAGAACCGGCACCGAGGTCACGCGCGAGGCGTCCGACATGATCCTCACGGACGACAACTTTGCGAGCATCGTCGCCGCAATTCGCGAGGGCCGCGGCATCTTCGACAACATTCGCAAGACGCTCGTCTACTTGCTGGCCGGAAACGCCGGCGAGTTGGCCGTGATGTTGGGAGCTGCCGCTCTCGGCCTGCCCCTGCCGCTCTTGCCCCTGCATCTCTTGTGGATCAACCTGGTGACCGACGGCTTGCCCGCGCTCGCTCTGGTCGTCGATCCCGTGGATGACGAGGTGATGCAACGGCCACCCCGCAACCCCGCAGAGCCGATGATCGGCCGCCCCGAGTGGACGATCATCGCCTTCACGGGTGCCCTTCAAACCGGCGTCACGCTCGGCGTGTTCGGCTGGGCCCTGAGCAGCCGGAACCTGGTCGAAGCGCGCAACCTCGCCTTCTCGGTGCTGGTCTTCGGGGAGCTGTTCCGCGCCTTTGCCGCCCGCAGCCAGACCCGGCTGTTCTGGGAGGTCGGTATCTTCAGTAACCTGCAGGTTCTCGGCGTCATCGCCGTTTCCGTCGTGCTCCAGCTCGCCCTCCACCATATCCCCTGGACACAGGAGCTATTTCAGATCGGCGCCCTGTCTCTCGACGACTGCGTCCTGGTGTTGGGGCTCGGGCTCATACCCGTCAGCGTGCTCGAGCTCAGCAAGCTGTTGCCCCGTATCCGCAGCCATCGCGATCCATAGTCGGGTCGAGGGCTCGGCACCTGTCGGCACCGAACGGCGCCAGGAATGCCCACACGCGGCTAGACTAGACTAGCAGCTGAGCGCCGCGGCTTGTAGCCGCTCGAACGCCGTAACTCTCTCTGCCACCTCGAGCTGCCGGGTCAGGCTGCGGAAATCCCGGCGCAGACTCGCCAGGACTCGCTCCGGTGTGCCCCAATCGGACCAGCCGCAGGCTTCGAGCGGGACCATGCGCAGGTCTCGCGCCCGCTGCAGCACGTCCGCAGAAAAGTCCGCACTGGGCAGGCTGGCGTAGATCTCGTCCAACACGCGCCCTTCATCGGGTGTGTCCACCGCCTGCCGGTAGGCATCAAAGCACCGGGCTTGGACCGGCAAATGCGCGCAGGCGAGCTGCCAGAAGCGCCGCGCCGACCCGATCATCACAAATGTGTTCCAGAGCGCCCCACCGGAGAACAGCCGGCGCGCGCAGTCGAGCGCGGGCTTCTCCCAGAACTGCTGGATGACTCGATGCTTCTGCTGGGTACCAGCGCTGCCCATGATCCAGCCGTATTGGGTCTCGGGGCTGTCTGGCACCGCACCGACCAGAACGACCGCATCCTCAGCTCGTGCCGTATCGATGGCGCCGAGGATAGATCGTTCAAAGGGTGCCTCGTCTCGGACATAGTGGTCGGAGGGCAGGATCACCACGAGCGCGTCGGGGTCCCGAGCCAGAATCCGCGTGAGCGGCAAGAGCAGGCCCGGGCCCGTGCCGCAATTGTGCGGTTGAGCCACGACATCGATCGCTGAATCGGCTCCTATCTGAACACGCGCCAGCGCTTCGCGCTCCCGGGCCACCACTACGACCGAGCGCTCGGGCGCGCTCCAGCGCGCGGCGCGCGCCAGGGTGGTCTGAAGCAGCGATTGACCGCCGTGAATGACCGCAAACTGCTTCGGACGATCCTCACCGTGGAGCGCGCGCGTGAGCCGCCGCAAACGAGTGCCTTCTCCCCCTGCCAAGACGACGGTCCAGAGATGACGAGGATCAGCTACGCACATGACAGACTCCTGCGAAAATTGATGGGACTGCGTTCTCCCCCGTCGCGAAACACCAGCCCCTTCAGCAACACTCATGCCAAAGCGATACGCCCCATTTCCGGCGTTTCGGCGCCAAACTCGCGCGGCGGAGGGCGCAAACCTAGCGTCGCCAGGTGCTCGAGAGCTCTGGACACGCAGGCTTTGCGCCCAGCGCGAGCGCGCGCCCCGCAGCCCGCTCTCTGCCCGACGACTGCCCGGCGGCGCGCTCCAAGCAGGCGATCACCTCCGCGTCACGTGACCTACTCCAACTGAGCCTGAAGGGAGCTTCGTCGTCGGCCACGGCCAGCGCGAGAGCTCGGTCGGCGACCATGCCGACCACCTTTTCGCAGGGAACAGGGCGCTGCTCAGAGTCTGCGCAGCTCGCATCCCGCGGTTCCCGCCCAGGGTGGCGACTTGGGTCGAACCCATCGCCCATCTCGGCAAGCGCCCATCGCAGGCATCACGCCGTCTCGATCGCACCGGTAATCAACCCGGTCACCTCTTCCGGTGAACTTTGGGCGATGGGCTTGTCAGCAACTTTTGAGCCGCGTCGCAGCACGACGATCCGGTCCGCCACGGCGAAGACGTCCTGCATGCGATGGCTGATCAGCACCACGGCGATGTGCTGCTCACGCAGTCTGCGGATGAGGTTGAGTACCTCGCCGACCTGCCGCACGCTGATGGCCGCCGTCGGCTCGTCCAGTAGCACGACCTTCGCGTCCGAAAGGCGAATCCTGGCGATCGCGACCGCCTGCCGCTGCCCGCCGGACATCCTGCGCACGAGATCTCGAGGTTGGGTTTCCGACTTCAGCTCTGCGAACAGGTCGTTGGACCGCCGATACATGGCGCCGTAGTCCACGACGCGAAACGGGGCGATGCCCCGCATCAACTCGCGGCCGAGAAAGACGTTCTCCGCGGCGGTCAGATTGTCGCAGAGTGCCAGGTCCTGGTAAACGATCTCGATGCCTTCGCGACGCGCATCCGAGGGGTTGCGGAAGGCGACCTTGCGCCCGAGCATCAGTATCGTCCCCTCGGTTGGCGGGTAATTGCCCGCGATAATCTTGACCAGCACCGACTTGCCGGCACCCTTGTCTCCCATCAAACCCACGACCTCACCGGCGTTCAGAGACAGCGATACGTTGGTCAACGCCTGAATGGCGCCGAAACGCTTGGAGATGCCGATGATCTCGAGGATGGCCATGGTCTCAGTCTTCCATCGAGCTCAGCGGTGGCGACGCCGCAGGTACGAGGGAGGAAGCGGACCGGGCGGATACGGCCCGCGCCAGTAGCGCCAGTACGGGTAAGGGCGATAGTAGGGCGAGTCGTAGTAGGGCGGCCACCACGGATAGGGCCAATAGCCGTAGTAGTACACGGCATAGGGATAACGGCGCTCCCGCGGGGGAGCCTGCACGAACGGCGTCTGCTGGGCGTACGTTCTGCCGCCGGCTTGCACCGCCCAAGCCACTCGATACGAGCGAATCTCGCTCGGCATCGGAGCGCCCGGCAAGCTGAATAGAACGCCGATCCGCTGCGTGTCGTCCGGCGGCACCGAGGTGTTGCTGTCGACGTGTAGCGGCGCGATCCGGTAGAGGCCGCTGTCCTCGAGCACCACGTCGTCGAGGTAGAGGCCCTTTTCGTCGAGGCGAAGCGGCGCTTCACCAGAGTTGTGCAGCACGAAGCCGACGTGGATCAGGGTTCGAGTCTCTCCACTCGAGTCGTCGCGGTAGGCACCGAGCGACCAGACTCTCGCCTGCCCAAGTCGGTGTTGTTCCACGTCCAGGTCGTACTCCGCCGCCGCGATGCCTCCGTCCGGTGCCGGAACCAGGACGTGCGTGGCCGGGATGAACGCTCGCGGGCCCACGCAGCCGCCGAGGGAGAGGAGTGCGACGAGCCAGCAGAGGCGCCAGAGTACGTGTCCTTCGAGAGCAAACGACATGCCAGCGGATGGGGAGCTCGGATGGACGCGAGGCTTGCAGGTCGGCGGATGAATGGCCATCAGGCTAGGCCCCTTACCCCATCACAGCCAGGCGTTATCACAGCGCGGCGTTGACGATGATGAATACGGGCAGAAATCCGTTGCGAGCGACGTTGACGAGCCCCACCTGCACACCGTGCAAGTGTTCCGCCACGTTGACGAACCCGAGTTGCAGCCCCTGCACACTGCGCGCGTAGTTGACCAACCCGATCTCGGCGCCCGTCGTCTGGCCCTCGGAGACGTTGACGAACGCCAAGGCGGCGCCCAACGCTCCGTCTCGAGCATAGTTCACGAACCCGAACTGGGCACCCTCGAACGAGCCCACCGTGTTCACTGCGCCCAGCTGAGCACCGCGCAGGTGACCGCCCACCCTGCTCAGCAGCCAGTTGTACTGTAGGCCTGTCAGGTTGCCGTCCACCAAGCCTGCGACGCTGAATTGTGCACCCTCCAGGTTGCCGTCGATCCTGCCGACGATGCCGACGTCTGCGCCCTGCAGCTCCCGATTGCGCCCATAGGGCAGAGAAAGGCGCAGTCCATGGATGGGCCGGAGGCGATCCACGATCTGGACCGAATCCCAGACCGAGAGCTGAAATGCAGCCGGCTCTTGCGCTCCCGACGCGTCCGGCGGTTGGGCAGCGGCGGTGAGCGGAAAGCTGGCAGCGAGAGCGGCCAGCGCCGCGAGACAGAGTCTGAAGTCGTTCATTGGGGTCTCCTCGGCAACGTCCCGCGCAATCGGGGACGGGAAAGAGGGGCCGCGCCTCGAGCAGGCGAGCCCGCCGACACGCCTCTGCACCGCTCGTGCCAATGTGGAGCGTACCCCTCCGCCGTCGATCGGCGCGTTCGCCTTCGCGCCGCGCGAGCAGGAGCTGCGCAGCGCCCACCGGCCGCGCAAGCCGTTCGCCTGGGCAGGGCACGCCTTCGATGAATGCGGGCGCGAGCAGCCTCAGAATGCGATCAGGCCCGCTGCGAAGCTCGCGGCATTCGCCAGACCAGACGCGACGAGTGCATTGCCGACCCCATGCCCTCGGCTCACCGCGACGTAGACGACCGCCTCGATGAGGCTCGCGCCGAGCTCGCTACTCAAGAGGTAGATGTCATACGAGCCGGAGGCGCGAGAGAGCCACGCATTCATCACCAGGTTCGTCACGGTGGTCGCCACAGCGCAGGCCCCAGCCAGACGAAATCGCTCGCCCGGATACGAGAGCGCAACGATCGGCACCTCGATGACGAGCGTAACGGCCAGCGCTGATGCGATGCTGGGTGTCATGGGCGGCGGGACTGCCGACGCCGACCAAGCGCGAGACCCATCAGCACCAGCAGCGCATTCGCTGCGATGACCAGCTCCTTTGCTCTGGAGCCAACACCAACAGAGCAGTCGCAAGCACCATTCGAGCTGGGCGGCACGCCTTCATCGCCGGCCACTCCTGCGTTGCCCGCGGCACCTGCGTCGCCCCCGACGCCTCCGGCGCTCGCCCCGCCGCCCTCCAGGTTGTAGCTGGCCGGCATCGCGCAGTTGGCGCGCGCCGCGAAGCTCGCAAACGTCACGCCGCTAGCCAGATCGGCGCTCATCAACACGATGTGTGCCCGCCGCGCCACGACCAACTGTAGTTCGCCCATTCGTTTCCAGGCTAGCAGTGCGGACCCGCAGCGACCAGAAGGTATTCCGCACGTCGGTGAAGCACGTCTTCGTGAACCACGCTGGCGACCTGCGAGATGAGCTACACTCACGCCGATGTCCTACCGAAGTGCAGAACGAGTCGAAACCCAAGAGCGGCGCCAGTACCACTTGGGTGCAGCGCCGGGCGAAGTGGCCGATCTGGTCTTGCTCTTGGGAGACCCGGAGCGGGCACAGAAGGTGGCCGCGCGCTTCTCGAATCTGAGATTTTCGTGCCAGAACCGCGACTATCACGTGTACACCGGCACGCATCGCGGGCGCGAGCTGAGCGTGATCTGCGTGGGCATGGGCTCGGGTTGCATGGAGATTGCAGTGGTCGAGCTCTGCCAGATCGTGCGTGATCCGATCTTGATTCGCGCCGGTAGCTCGGGCGCGCTTCAAACAGACATTCAGATCGGCGACCTGATCGTGACGCAGGCCGCGGTGCGCATGGAGAGCGCGTCTCTGGGCTACGTCGAGCCAGGGTTTCCAGCCTTTGCCCATGCCGAGGCGCAAATCGCCCTGGTGCGCGCAGCGGCGGAACGGGGCGTGCGCTATCACGTGGGCGTGACCGCCACCGCGGCAGGGTTCTACGGCGCGCAAGGCCGCACGGTGCCCGGCTTTTCACCGCGTGACACGGAGCTGGTCGAACGCCTGACACGCCAGGGCGTGAAGAATCTGGAAATGGAAACGTCGTGCCTCTTGACCCTGGCCGCTCTGCAGGGCCTGCGCGCAGGTGCGGTGTGCGCGGCGTTTGCCAGTCGTTCCCAGAACGCTTTCATCGACGCGCAAGCCAAGGCAAGAGCCGAGGAAGACGTGATCGAAGTGGGTCTTGGCGCGCTCCACTACCTCGCGATCATGCGCCAGGAGCGCACGGGGGTGCCGCACTGGCACGCTGGGTTATCAGCCGCCAGCTAGCGGTCAGAGAGCTGCGCCACGGCGCTCTCCAGCATGGACAGCCCGAACAAGATCTTCTCCACGAACGAGGGATGGTGCGGCACGAGCAGAAAGCGTTCGTGCTTCGACCACAGCGCGCGCAGGCGCCCGTCCAGCTCCAGTGCCTCTGCACTCGATTCAATGCGAGTGGGATTGCCGCCTTCGACCGACAAGCCACCCGCTGCGGCCGTCTCGAAGAAGATCACCGCATCGTAGCGCGAAAGCTCGCGTTCCTCGCTGCTACCCACGGCCGTGAAGAAGTCCTCGGCGCCGCCGGGCCAGTAGGCGGCCCCATCGACGGTGCCGCGGTCGCACAAGAGAATGCGATCGGGGTAACGGGCGGACTGCACGTCTTCGAGACCCTTTTGCACATGATAGATGGCGCACTGCGCCGAAGCGCGCCCTTTGGGCTCGACCGTGCGCGGAAAGCCGCCGCTGAATAGCAGCGTGGCCGACTCCGGCACCACCACCACACGCTCGCCGAGCTCACGACGAAAGAGGTCCGCCGCCGTGGTCTTTCCGCCCCCCGGGCCCCCCGTCATCACGATGCGGCAGCGGCCATTGTTGGGTTTGTTCTCTCGAGCGCTCATGGTCGGGCAATAGCTCGGCACTGGTAGGTAGCGGCCCGCCGGAAGTCCCCCCTGACTTCCGGCGAGGCCCGCCGTCAAGCGACCTTGATTTCGATCGACTTGGGCTTGGCCTTTTCCGCCTTGCGCAGGCGGACATTGAGCATGCCGTCCTTGAAGTCGGCCTGCACCTTGGTCTCGTCCACGTTATCGGGCAGCGTGAACGTACGCAGGAACGACCCGTAGCTGCGCTCGATCCGGTGGTACTTCTTGCCCTTCTCCTCTTTCTCCTGCTTGCGTTCGCCCTCGATGCGCAGGACACCTCCGTCGACCGAGACCTTGACCTCCTCCTTCTTCACCTCGGGCAGCTCCACCTTGATCTGGAACTCCTCGGGCGTCTCGACGATGTCGACCGTGGGCGACCAGTCAAACACGGTCATGGCGTCTTTGGACGCCGCCAACTCGGCCCGGCTCACCCCCGAGCGGCCAAAGGCGCGGTGCAGCCGTTCGCTCATGTCTTCGAGCTCGCGAAATGGATCCCAACGTACGATGGTCATGACTCATTCTCCTTTACGACGATCGGTCGTCGTCCCTCTGACGTTCGCCCTCCGGTGAGGTCGACGTGCCCTCTAAAGCAGAAGCTGTGCCAACCTGCACACGACGGCTGCGAGGGCTTCTGGCGGGAACGACGCTGGTCAGCGCATCGACACACGCACCGTTTGCGTGCCCACTCGCGGAGCTGCAGTGCTTGCACCGAACGGCCTCGCTCAGTGCGGCAGGGCGGCCTGACCCGCCCCGCTCGCCTCCCAGAACTGGGCGGCCAAGCTGCCCGCGTCCATCACCAGGTCTCGCGGGCGCCCGTCCGCCACCAAGCGGCCTCGCTCGAGCAGCAACAGCTGGTCGCCCACCTTCAAGGCCTCGGTCATGTCGTGCGAGATGACGACACTGGTGACGCCAAACTGGTCGCGGGTGCGCAAGATCAGAGCCCGATCACCGGGCAGGCGCGGACGCCGGCCCCGACACGGGAGCAGCGCAGCTCAGGCCATCGCTCTGTGCGAGCCGTTCCTGTAGCGCCCGGTTGTCTCGTTCGAGCTTCTCGAGTCGTTCGTTGAGGGCCTGGATGGCAGCCAGTGCGATGCCGTCCGCATCCACCTGCAGGATCGTGCGATCGCTCGATCCAATTCCAAACGTCGACATGAAGTCTTGGGCCATAGGTCCGATGTGGCGCATCGCCGGCTCGGTCTTGTAGCTCCACGCGGAGATCGGCAACTCGGCCACGCGCTCGAGGATCGTCTCCTTGTCGATGGGCTCGATGTCCTGCTTCATATTTCGATCGCTGATCGGACAAATCGAGCCGCAGAACTCGCGCCCGACAGGCACGGGCACACCCGCGCAGCAGCTGAGCCCTCCGCAACACGCCTGACCGTTGGCGCAGCTCTCGCCCTGACCGGAGCAGGTGCCGCCGGCTGGCACGCACTTACCTCCCTGGCACTCCTTGACGACGGCGGTCTCGATACAGTCGGGGTCCTGGGCGTCGCAGACGGTGCAGGCATCGCCGGACTGCTTGCCAGCGCAAGGATCGTAGACCTCCGTCTC
>Ga0068861_100001502_pt1 | contig 14807 bp, 17 predicted proteins | sample KBSSwiS42_FD_66593 | JGI IMG/M metagenome (GOLD analysis project Ga0068861, IMG submission 66593) | Switchgrass rhizosphere microbial communities from Kellogg Biological Station, Michigan, USA - KBS Switchgrass S4-2 | ecosystem: Host-associated > Plants > Roots > Rhizosphere > Soil ...
CCCAAATAACTCTCATGAAAAAATTGCCGATCATTTTTTTGTCGTTAATAATTATTTCCTGCAACCAACAACCGCAACAAAAAGAAGAAACAAAATTGCTACCGATCCAGGGAACCTGGAAGCTGCTAACGGGAACGCTGATTGAAAAAGGAGATACTACAATTACAGACTATACAACCAATCTTTCTTTTATCAAGATCATCAACGATTCTCATTTTGCATTTCTGCAGCATGATACAAGAAAAGATTCCACAAACTTTTCTGCCGGCGGCGGACGATATGAATTGAACGGAGATAAATACACAGAACATCTCGAATATTGCAGCGCCAAAGAGTGGGAGGGACACGATTTTAGTTTCACTATTACCATAAACGGGGATACTTTGATACAGCAAGGTGTTGAGAAGATTGAGGCGCAGGGCATAGACAGGATCAATACAGAGAAGTATATACGATATAAAAAGTAAATAAGCGCTTCTTAAAAAAATTCTATTTGGTATAGATAAATCGGTAAATTTAATTTCTGCTGCCACCAGCTATCAATTCGCAAGCAGCCTCTCCGCATATCTCTTGAAGACATAATTAAGATTAGTATAAGGTCACTGATTAGTTTGAGATCATTACAAACTAAAATCAAGCACCATGGCTTACATCATCACCACAGATCACCTGAAAGCGATCGCCGGTATCAGTACTAAATTAATGGCAGGTCTTACTGAGTGGATCAACAAATTTTGTCCGCAATATGAGATAGATACACCACAGGAATTTGCTCATTTTCTTGCACAGGCCTGTCATGAATCCGATCATTTTAAAACTACCAGGGAATATGCATCGGGCAGCGCATATGAAGGAAGAAAAGATCTTGGGAATAATTATCCTGGGGATGGAGTTAGGTATAGGGGACGGGGAATTTTTCAAACCACAGGAAGGGCCAATTATTTACAATTAGGAATAAAAAAAGGACAGCGGGACCTGTTTGTCAATTCTCCTGAATTACTTGAGCAGCCCGAGTATGCTGTTTGGAGTGCCTGCGAATATTGGAAAACAAGAGGATTGAATGATGCGGCTAATCATGCAGACTCCGATCTTTTAAAAAAGAAATTGTATTTAAAAGGCGGCGCTATAAAGATCATTGAAGTGTCTCCGGTCGAATATATTAGCCGCACTGTGAATGGCGGTATCAATGGTCTGGAAGACAGAAAGAAATATTATACAATAGCCAAAAGAGTTTTGGTATAAAAAATAAATACTAATGGACAAAGAACTTTTTAAAGAATATCTCGAAAACAGATATAAAGATCAAATGAAGTATTATGACGGGTCCGCAGGAAAGAATCAGAAAAAGTATAAACAGTTTCAGTGGACGCTGATCATATTATCTGCTTCAACACCGATTTTGGCAGCGCTTATTCAACGATGGCCGCAATTGCAATTGGTAGTAGTAGTGATCTCAGCGATTGTTGCCATACTTACTGCAGGACTTAAAACTTTTCAATACCAGGAGTTGTGGGTTACCTACAGAACTACAATGGAACAGCTTAAACCAGAGTATCATTATTATAGTTTTGGCGTGGGGCCATATGCAGAAGAAGGAATTGATAAGGAAATGTTGTTTGTATCAAGAGTTGAAACCATTCTTGATAAAGAACATGTAGGCTGGCCGCAAACAAAACGACAACCGGATAATGGGCAGGCTCCAAAAGCAGAAACAACCAGTGAAGAAACAAAGACAGAATAATAGGTATTTAGTAGCATTAGTTTTTTCTTCCAAGCACCTCCCGCATTATCATTGAATCCAGCGTTTGACTTCTTGTAGTCGGGTCAATAAAAGATCTTTTCAACCTTGTGATCTCATAATCCTGTACAGAAAAAGATCTTCCAAAAACAAAACCGAGTGAGTCAATATTTTGTTGTTGCGATCTTTCATATATGATCCAGAACTTTTGATCCATATTTTTTAAAGAGTCAGGATATACCTGTCGGTTCGAAGAAGAATAAAAATTGTAAGTGGAGCTAAAAGCATTCTTCCAGAAATAAACATTTTTAGGATCGACGATACCTCTTGTTTTATCTGCCAATGGTTTTCCACCCTGGTAAGTTAATAGTTGCGGATAAAAATTAGTGTTGGCTAAAAAGAAGAACAGGGTAATTGAAGCAACAGAAACAGTAATTGCTTTTTGAATATTTGAAAGGAGTTTATTCAATAAGAAATAAAATACGATTGCCAACAAAACAACCAGCCCGATAAGCACAATTGTTTTATTGATAGGGAAGGCCCATGTGTTCACTATTGCAGCAACAAGTAATAATAACAAGGAGGCAGATAGCTGGATAATAAAAAATACTTTTCTCCACCTTTCATTATTCCATCTTGAAACAAAGAAATGCGAAACGATCAATGCTGTAGCCGGCGTTAATATCGGTAAGTAATGAGGTAATTTAAAGTTGGAGAAATTGATCAATGCTGCCAGTAGTAGAAATGTTCCCGAGCTCAACCATTCCTCGTTTCTTTTAAAGGAATTTTTTAGCCGAATAAATAAAGCAATGAATGCAATGAAGCACCATGGCGCAAATGTCCAGAGGAAAGTGTGTAGAAAAAAGAAATGATCCTGTTGCCCAACTTTTCCAAACCGCTCTGCTCCCTGTATCCGATCGAAACTATGACTCCATAAAATGTATTTCACACCATTCACACCTTTAATTCCCTGCGAAATTTTTTCAGGATGCAAATTGAATTGTAAGTAATAACAATAAACAACAGGAGAAATAAAAACTGCAAAGAAAAAGATCACAACCAACCAATGCCAATCGAAAAAAAGTGTCCAATCTTTTTTATAAAGGATATAAAAGAATAGCCCTGCAATAGGAGTAACTAATCCCACATGACCTTTTGTAGAAAAGCCAATTGCTAATCCCAACGCAGCGCCTAACAAATAAATAAATATTCTTTGATTAACGAACGCCACAAGCTGCCATGTTGCAAAGGCAATTGCAGCAGTTAATATTGCATCCATTCTTACATCATTATTCGCAAGAATATAACAGAAAGATGATGCTGCTATTAATGCGGCAAGCTTTCCCGTTTCATGGTCGTATAGTTCTTTTGCCAAACGATAAATAGAATAGGTTCCAAGAACTGTAAACAGGAATGAAGGAAACCGGTAGGCAAAGGAGGTAACACCAAAAATATGATAACTCAAAGCGGAGGTCCAGAAAAGGAAATGTGGTTTATCAATATAATCACCACGATGATCGATAAGATTTACATAATCACCGGTGAGATACATTCTCAAAGCAATATCAGCATGATGGCCCGAATCATTATCCATCAATGGCACGAACAACCCGGCGATATAAACCAGGCCCAATAAAGAGAATAGAAAAAAATAAACCCGGCTGGAAAGAAGAGGTTTTGTCAAACAAAAATTTTTACAAAGTAAATGAACGAAAACCAGATTTATGAGTTATGGCTTGGTTTCAAAAAGAAAATAGAGATGACCACAAAGACACAAAGGCTCAAAGACTTCACCAGGAAAACTTTGTGTTCCTTCGGGTCTTGGTGTCTTCGTGGTTCAAAAGGAAAATGAAACATTGCCGATTTATGAACGGGGATGCGAAATACTGTTTCAATAACTATCTTCAATCAAATTTCAACCAATGAGAAAGCTTCTGCTTATTTGTGCAGCGATCATTACATTCTCCGCTACAAAAGCAAATACGATTAATGTTGATAGTATTCCTGCGGATCCGAAAGATGTGGTATCGCCGGAAGCCATCGTGGCGGCAGTATACGATGTTATCAGCGGGCCAGCAGGTCAAAAAAGAAATTGGGACAGGATGAGAACCTTATTAGTTCCCGATGCAAGAATGATTGCAACAGGAAAGAGACAAACCGGAGAGATAACAAGAAAAGTAATGAGTGTTGAAGATTATATAAACAACTCGGGGCCTTTTTTAGAAAAAGAAGGTTTTTTTGAAAAGGAGATAGGAAAAACAACAGAGAAGTTTGGAAATATTGTACATGTCTTCAGCACTTATGAAAGCAAAAAGACTTTGGCGGATGAAAAACCATTCATGAGAGGCATTAACAGCATTCAGCTTTGGTTTGATGGAAGACGTTGGTGGGTAGTTACAATTTTATGGCAAAGCGAAAGCAATGATTACCCGATACCGGAAAAGTATATTCAGAAAGGTTAGATTGACGATAAGAGTTCAGTGACTTTATTTTTTATCAGGTCTCTTACTTTATTGAATTCAGTGGGGTCCATATTTTTTGGATCAGGAATTTCCCAATCAATAAATTTTTTTGCGGGCATCCAGGGACATGCATCTCCACAGCCCATCGTTATAACCGCATCAAAAGGAGCAAACACTTCAACGTCCTTTAATGATTTGCTTTGATGTTTGCTAAGATCATAATTCAAGTCTTTCATTGTCGCGATCGCTTTTGGATTTACCACACCAGAGGGTTTTGACCCGGCGCTGTAAGCCTCTACATTTTCGCCTCCGAGAATTCTTGCAAAAGCTTCACTCATTTGTGAACGATTGCTGTTCTCAACACATACAAAAAGTAACTTTTTCTTCATAATATAAAATTAAAAGACCCACCGGTCGATCAGCGGGTCTTTTTCGAATTCTTAATCAACCATTGCACCAGTGCAGCATCCGTTTCCATTACCACATCCGCATCCTGGATCTTTCATTTGTTTTTTCATGGCTTTACTTTTTTTATAGTTAATAAATAATGAACTTAACAGCATCCACTACCGGGTTCACAACATTTTCTTTCATCCTTTGCAGGTTTGTCTGCGTATACTGTGATGCTCGTGATCCTAACCACGCCTTTCTTATATTCTGCAATTTCTTCTTCAGATAAATATTCAGCCAAAATCTCATCGGGGATCACAATCGTTTTATCTTTTTGAACAACGACATTTGTAAAACCGGCTTCTTCGATCATGTCCAGGTAATCGCTTTTCTGAATTGCGCCGGAAACGCAACCAGCATACAGCTCAGCAACTTCTTTCCACTTTGCGGGGATCTCGCCTTCGATCACAATGTCAGAAATAGAAAAATGCCCGCCGGGTTTTAGCACACGATAGATCTCGCTAAACACTTTGTATTTGTTTGGGACAAGATTCAACACACAATTGCTTACAACCACATCTGCTTTATTACTGAAAAGTGGCATGCTTTCAATATCTCCATGGCGAAACTCTACATTCTTATAGCCGATTTTTTCGGCATTTACTTTGGCCAACCCGATCATCTTTTCAGTAAAGTCGATCCCTATCACACGACCTCTTTCGCCAACAATTCTTCTCGCAACAAAAGCATCATTGCCTGCGCCACTTCCAAGATCGATCACAACATCACCAGCTTTTATTTTTGCAAATTCAGTTGGCAAACCACAGCCCAATCCGAGATCCGCATCCGGATTATAGCCTTCAAGCTTTGAATAATCATCTGCCATAATATTATAAACCTCGTCACAGCATGATGATGTAGCACCACAACAGGAAGAAGCATTTTGCAATTTTCCCTGTCCGGCGATCTGGCTATACCTTTCTCTTACCAGCTCTTTAATTTCAGTTTCATTTTTCATGATTATACTTTTTTTATTTTTTTAATCGACAAGATTGCTACTATCAGCACCTGTTGTGTCACTCACTTGTACGTTCTCATCGCTATTCTGCAAATCAGCAACAGGCTTTTTCATTTTGAACTTTTAGCTTATTGAATAAAAAACTAAACTCACTATTGAATTTTTCAAATGCTTTCCAGTTGATACAATAGCAACTGCGGGGGCCATCAACGGTTCCATCAATTAACCCGGCATTTTTTAATTCTTTCAGGTGCTGGCTCACTGTACTTTGAGCAAGAGGCAGCACATCGACTAGCTCACCACAGATACATTCGTTTCGTTGTGCCAATACTTTTAATATCGCAATACGTGCTGGATGGCTTAATGCCTTTGCAAAAGCTGCCAGGTCCTGTTCTTTTTGTGAGAATTCTTCTTTTTTATGTATCGCCATTTCTTTAATCGTTTTTATACGATGAATCAAGTTAAAAGAAAAGACGGGAACACCGTCTGAAATCTTATATCGCAAATATACGATAAGAAAATTCAGATCACCAAATATTTTTCAAAATAAATTTTATTAATCGTCAGGTACCTGGCTTCTTTTAAAGAGAGAGATGATAATTCCGCTGCTGATAATGCAAAAGATACCGGCCCAGCTCATAAGACCAGGAAAAGCATCGCCGAAGATCATTCCAATAAATACAGAATAAATAATATTTGCATATCCGAATACAGAAACGATTCCTGCTTTGTCTGAGCCGTAAGCTTTAGTTACACAGTATTGCCCAAAGAGTGCTGCTATTCCCATAAATAAAACCCAGAACCACTCAAGGCCAGACGGCCATTTCCAATCAATGATAAACAATCCATCTGCAGGTGTGCCAGTAGTATAATGAATAAGCAAAGAAACAGATGGCAATAAAACGCCACCAACTAAAAAAGATAAAACTATCACACGGGAATCATAATAAGCTGCGAGTCTTCCAAGAGTTAAGTAAGCAATAGCTGAAATTATTCCTGATGATAACCCCGTAGCATGATAATACCAGGGAAAATGCATCACGGGTTTATATATTAACAGCATTCCTGTAAACCCAAGCAGCACAGCAAACAAAACTCTCCTTCCATGATATTCATTAAAAAACAGAAATGAAAAAATAGCAATGAATAGTGCCGAAGTAAGATTATAGCTCATTGCTGTGCCAAGAGGAAGATGAAGGATGCAGTATAATAAAGTGTACAACGCAAGAGTGCCCATTAAGCCACGAAATGCAAGTCGCAGCGGTTTACCGCCTTGTTGAATGGGTGGTTTTATTAATAATCCTGGAACAAGAAATAATAATCCAACCGCATTTCGATAAAATACAAGTTGTCCCGCAGTAAAGCTTTCTTTCAATGCTTTTGCAGAGCCGCCCATTAAAGAAAAGCCCAATGCTGCCAGCAGCATATAAACAATTCCTTTGTATCGGGCATCATTAACCATAAACCCTAAATCCCTAAGGGACTTTCTGACGAGTATTAAATTTTAGTTAGTCTTTCAACAGCGGCTTCAAGAGTTTCTTTTTTCTTGGAAAAACAAAAACGAACCACTTTATTATCTGTGCCTGCCTTATAAAAAACAGAAACAGGAATTGTCGCCACACCAAATTCTTTTGTTATCCGGATGGCAAAATCGCGGTCATGTTCATCACTGATGCGATCATATTTTGCACATATAAAATAGCTACCGCTGCTATTCAGCATCTCGAATTTTGTATTACGCATTAGGTTAATGAAATGATCTCTCTTTTCCTGCATGATTTCACCCAATGATAAATAAGCTTCTTTATTTTTCAGAAACTCTGCCAGCGCAACCTGTGATGGAGTGTGACAAGAAAAGCAATTGAACTGGTGAACTTTTCTGAATTCGATCATTGATTCTGGAGAGCAAATGCAATAACCTAATTTCCATCCGGTACAGTTATATGTTTTGCCAAAAGAAAAACAAACAAAGCTTCTTTCTAAAAGATCTGGATAACGAAGAATAGATTGATGCGGGATGTTGTCAAAGATCAGGTGTTCATATACTTCATCGCTGACAATAAAAATATTTGTTCCATTAACTATATCCCTTAGCTCTTCGATATCTGATGGTTGAAGTACCGCACCCGTTGGATTATGCGGACTATTGATCATTATTGCTTTTGTTTTCGCCGAGATCTTTTTTCTTACCTCATGCCAGTCTATTTTGTATTCAGGAAATTTCAGATCGATCAAAATCGGGACAGCTCCATTGATCTCGACATTTGGAATATAACTATCATAGCCGGGCTCAAAAATTATTACTTCATCACCCGGTTGAAGTATTGTTGTCAGCGCAGAATAAACAGCATAAGTACCGCCGGGTGTAATTGTGATCTGTGTATCAGGATTAATTTTTGTTTGATATAAGTATTCAACTTTCTCTGCGATCGATTCTCTCAAAGCCATATAACCCTGCATCGGTACATATTGGTTCCATCCTTTATGCATCACTTCATTCACTTTGCTCATCAACTCGTCACTCATCTGATAATCTGGAAAACCCTGGCCAAGATTAATAGCGTTGTATTGATTGGCAAGACCACTCATCACAGTAAAAATGGTGGTGCCGACATTGGGGAGTTTGGATTGTATGTGAGGGCTCATGCGGCGAAGTTAAGCCCCAACTCCTAAAGGGCTTTAACGAGATTGATCAATGATTGCAGTTGCTTCGATTTCTATAAGATATTCTGGAGAGATTAGTTTACTTACTTCTACCATTGTTGTACATGGCTTGATGTTTTTGAAGAATTCACCATGTGCTTTTCCATATTCTTCCCAACGGGAAATATCCGTAACAAACATTCTTGTTCTTACAACATCTTTTAAGGATGCTCCGGCTTTTTGTAGAACAGTTTCTATTTTCTGAATGATGAACTTTGTTTGTTCGTATGCGCTGTTGCCGCCAATAAGATTGCTGTTATCGTCAACCGCAACAGTTCCGGTTACTTCAATTGTATTTCCAATTTTTACGGCCCGGCTATAACCAACGATATCTTCCCATTTTGCTCCGGAGGAGTAATTAGTTCGCTGCATGAAATGTCAATTCTATTTTTCTTTCTTACTTTTTCTTTTTATATCAGACCCGTGAGCTTTCTTGTAAGATTGAATGTCAACGAAACGGCCTTTTGCATCTCTTAGAGCGTATAATTTTTTACCTGATGTGCTGCGGTGGGTTGTTCTTTTAGTAGCCATATGTTTGGTTTTGGTTTAATGATCAATTCCCATATTGTCCCAAAAACTTTATCCGCATAAGCTTCAACTGCTCCCAGGTAAAATTATGCTCTGATAATTCTTCCTGCGCCACTTGCAATGAAGAGGTCTCACAACCTTTGAAATACTCAATGATCTCTTCCTGGTCGTATTCATCCAGCAATTGTGATAAGGCATAATCAAGATTGAGCTTGGTTCCGCTTGCAGCGATCGTTTCCATCTCCTCAAGCAGCTCATCCATTTTCATTCCTTTGTTCTTTGCAATTGTTTCTAAAGGAATTTTTTTATCAATATTCTGAATAATGAAAACCTTATTGCCGCTTTTGTTTACTACACTCCTCATTACAAAATCATCAGGACGTTCAATATTATTATCCGCGACATATTTTGCGATCAGGTCGATAAAAGGTTTACCGTAACGGATAGCCTTTCCTTTACTTACCCCCTGGCATTTTTCAAGATCAGCTAATGTAATAGGATAAAGCGTGGCCATATCCTGTAATGAAGATTCAAGAAAGAGAACAAAAGGCGGCAGAGATTTTTTCTTTGCTTCTTTTTGACGAAGCTCTTTCAGCATTTCAAACAATTTATCGTCTGCAGCTGCACCTTCGCCGGATTCAGCACCTTCATCATCGTCAGCGTTTGCCTCTTCGTAAGTATTATTAAGAACGATTTTGAATGATTTTGGTTTCTTCAAGAAGTCAAGACCCTTTTTGGTGAACTTCAGCACGCCATATTCTTCGATATCTTTTTGTAATAAGCCATGAAGCAGCATTTGCCTGATCAAAGAATTCCAGAAATAAGGCTCTTTATCATTACCGCTTGCAAACACATCCAATCCTTCATGGCGATACATGGTTATCTGTGGTGTCAACCTTCCTATGATCATGTTGATCACATATTCGGCAGCAAATCTTTCATCAAGAATCTTGATCGTCTTCATCACACAAACAACATCATCTTTTGCTTCAACTTTTTCTTTTGGATGAAGACAGTTATCGCAGTTGCCGCATTTTTCTTTTTCGTATTCTTCGCCGAAATAACTCAGCAAAACTTTTCTTCTGCAAACACCACTTTCAGCAAAAGCTACTGTTTCGCTAATCAATTGCGAACCAACTTCTCTTTCACTGAGCGGTTTATCACGCATTAAATGCTCAAGCTTGGCAACGTCTTTATGCGAATAATAAAGAATACAATTTCCCTCTAACCCATCACGACCGGCACGACCGGTTTCCTGGTAATAATTCTCAATACTCTTTGGAATATTATAGTGAATAACAAAACGAATATCGGGTTTATCAATCCCCATACCGAATGCAATGGTGGCAACAATCACCTGCACATCTTCATTCATAAATTGATCTTGCCTGTCTGATCTCAATTTACTATCAAAACCTGCATGATAAGCAACGGCTTTAATTCCATTTGCCATCAGCATATCAGCAAGCTCTTCTGTTGTTTTTCTATTTGTAGTATAAATGATGCCGCTCTTTCCCTTATTCTGCACAATGAATTTCGCCATGTTCTTCAACGTATCATCTTTCTTGATCTTTGGAATTATTTCATAATAAAGATTAGGGCGATTAAAAGAAGAGATAAAAATTTTCGGATCACGCAGATCAAGATTCTTAATGATATCGCTTTGAACTTTCGGGGTTGCCGTTGCCGTCAATGCGATCATCGGGATATCCGGATTTATCTGGATCATCATTTCACGAAGACGACGATACTCCGGACGGAAATCATGACCCCATTCAGAAATACAGTGTGCTTCATCAACGGCAAAGAATGATATTTTAAGATCACTGAAGAATTCAAGATTCTCTTGCTTTGTTAATGTTTCCGGGGCAACGTATAGCATTTTTGTTCTGCCCGTGGTCAGGTCGTCATGAACTTCCTTTATTTCTTTTTTTGTAAGTGTAGAGTTTAAAAAATGTGCAACATCATCTTTGCTGCTATAGCCTCGAACAAGGTCCACCTGGTTTTTCATTAAAGCAATGAGCGGGGAAACGATGATAGCAACGCCTTCGCTTACTAATGCAGGTAGTTGATAACATAAACTTTTGCCTCCTCCTGTCGGTTTTATAACAAATGTGTCTTGCCCGGCAAGAAGAGATTCAATGATCTTTTCCTGGTTGCCTTTGAAAGAATCAAAACCAAAATGTTCCTGGAGCGCTTCATGAAGATCCAACTTCTTTTTAGGAGCAGCTTTACCATTTGTAGCCTTCACGGGTTTTTTTGCAGATGCTGTAGCCATTACTCAAAATCTTTTCAACTTAAAAAAGTGATCCGTTTAAGATACAGAAAATAATACAACTGGGCTTAACAAGCATAAATTTTGCAAACAAGCTGTGTATTATCAGGCGTAGTGACGGGAATTGTGCGGAAGCTATAATTGGCCCTTCGTTTCATTCATCCCGGTAGTCGCTTCTAACCATACTCTTAACAGACGAGTTGCGAATTTACGAAATTCAGTTGCTTCGGCCGGGATTAAAATTGTTAAGCATATCAAAACAGACAGTAGTTTGTTTAATAGTAAATCCTCTAATTTTGGCGACTCAAATGACGGCTTCAATAAAACAGATCGCTTTAAGGACTATAGAGTTAGAGTCGCAGTCCATCAGCGGGTTAGCTCAATTTATCAATTTGGATTTTGAGAAAGCCGTCAATGCGATCATAAATACCAAGGGGAGGATAGTTATCAGCGGAATTGGAAAAAGCGCTGTGATTGCTCAAAAAATCGTTGCTACACTTAATTCCACAGGAACGCCATCGATATTTATGCATGCGGCAGATGCAATTCACGGTGATCTTGGAATTGTACAGCAGGAAGATGTTGTAATGATCATCAGCAAGAGTGGAGAAAGTCCCGAAATAAAAGTGTTGGTACCGTTGATAAAAAATTTTAAGAATGTTTTGATAGGGATGGTTGGTAGTGTTGACTCTTATCTCGCAAAACAATCAGACATTATTTTAAACACAACTGTTGATCAAGAGGCTTGTCCTAATAACCTGGCACCAACAAGCAGCACAACCGCCCAGTTAGTTATGGGCGATGCATTGGCGGTTTGTTTAATGGAGATAAAGGGGTTCAATAGTGATGACTTTGCCAAGTTTCATCCGGGAGGAACATTGGGTAAAAAACTTTATTTGAGAGTAAATGATCTTTATATAAAGAATGATAAACCAAAATTGAAAAAAGAGGCGTCGTTAAAAGAGGTTATTGTTGAAATTTCTTCAAAAAGACTTGGTGCAACCGCTATCATAGATGATAGCAATAAACTCTTAGGAATAATAACGGATGGCGACTTAAGAAGAATGCTGGAGAAAAAAGTTTCTTTAGAAAGTATAACCGCTGCAGATATAATGACAGCAACACCTAAAACGATCAATGCCGACGAACTGGCTGTTGATGCATTGGACCTGATGCGGAAAAGATCAATTACACAATTAGTAGTTACAGATAACGGAAAATATCTTGGATTTATACATTTGCATGACCTGATCCGTGAAGGATTGATATAAACAATGAGTAGCAAACATCACTATGTAGCGATCATGGCCGGTGGAATCGGCAGTCGTTTTTGGCCAATGAGCCGCACCTCATATCCCAAACAATTTCTTGATATACTTAATACAGGAAAAACGCTAATACAGCAGACCTATGACCGGTATAAGAAATTAGTTCCAGAGGAAAACATTTTCATTGTTACTTCTGCCGAATATGTTCCTATTGTAAAAGAACAATTGCCACATGTAAAAGAAGGGAATATTCTTGGAGAGCCGTCAAGAAAAAATACAGCGCCGTGTGTAGCCTATATTTCATTTAAGTTGTTGAAAAAGGATCCGGACGCAACACTTGTGGTAGCGCCGGCAGATCATATGGTAACCGAAACAAATGAGTTTATTAAAACATCTAAAAAAGCAATTGATTTTGTAAATCATATAAATGCATTTGTAACTCTTGGAATAAAACCGACATATCCAAATACTGGATATGGATATATTCAACACGATACTACTGCCGCAGCACCGGATATTTATAAAGTAAAAACGTTTACCGAAAAACCTAGCCACGAAATAGCGCAAACATTTATTGCCAGTGGAGATTTTTTGTGGAATGCAGGTATTTTCATTTGGAAGGTGAAGAACATTATCACCGCATTTGAAAAATATTTGCCGGAAATGTATGAGGTGTTTGTCGCCGAAAAAGAAAAATTTAATACAGACGAAGAAAAAGAAGCAGTTGAACAAATATATCCGCAATGCACAAACATTTCCATTGATTTCGGAATAATGGAAAAGGCGGACAATGTTTATATCATTCCATCATCTTTCGGCTGGAGCGATCTGGGCACGTGGAACAGCGCATGGGAAAATATGGAGAGAGATTATTTGGGAAATGCGGTTGCCGGAAAAAATGTAATGGTCATTGATGCAACAAAATGTATGGTTCATGCGGATAATGGAAAGCTGATGGTCTTACAAGGACTTGATGATTTTATAGTCGTTGATACAAAAGATGCGCTTCTTATTTGTAAAAAAGAAAAGGAACAAGAGATAAAAGAGTTTGTTGCCGAAGTAAAAAGAAATAAAGGCGATAAGTACCTATAAGTGGTATCGGTAAATTCCACACAGTTTAATATTTTAGAAGTCTGCAATGGCCACCATCAACAATATATTGTTTCTCGACATTGAAACTGTTCCTCAATATGCAGACTATAACTCCCTGCCAAGAGATTGGAAAGAATTATGGGATACAAAAGCAACATCGCTTTTAAAGTATCATGAAGAAGATACCAAAGAAACGATTTATCATAGAGCAGGTATTTATGCAGAGTTTGGAAAAATAATTTGTGTCAGCTGCGGATTTATTTTTGGAAATGGCGCAGACAAAAAAATTATTCTTAAATCCTTTTCCGGCGAAAATGAAAGCGTTTTGCTTGTTGAGTTTTGCGAGATGTTAAGTAAATGGACGGCAGCAAATGATGAACAAAAGTTTTTATGTGCTCATAATGGTAAAGAGTTTGACTTTCCTTATTTATGTCGTCGTTTAATTATTAATGGCCTTCCAATTCCTGCCATATTAAACACAAGCGGCAAAAAACCTTGGGAAGTTTGCCATCTTGATACACTTGAGTTGTGGAAATTCGGCGATTTTAAAAGCTTTACTTCATTAAATCTTTTAGCACATACACTTGGAATCCCGACTCCGAAAGATGATATTGATGGCAGTAAAGTTTGGAGCGTATTTTGGAACGACAGGGATCTTCAACGAATAGTCAACTATTGCCAAAAAGATGTTGTTACAGTAGCGCAGATATTTCTAAAGTTGAACTGCGATTCGGCTGTAAAATCCGATAATATTGAGATCAAATGTTAGCCAGAATAATTTTCAATTAGTTTTTCAGCCTTTGGCTCAGAACAATTATTTTTGCTGCCCCAATAAGGGAAGGTGCGGTAGCTCAGTCGGTAGAGCAAAGGACTGAAAATCCTTGTGTCGGCGGTTCGATCCCGCCCCACACCACAATAAATCCTGTAACAAATTGAGTTACAGGATTATTTTTTTTATCCACATTTGAGTGTAAGGTATAGTGTAAGGAATTTTAATATTAAACGATCTACGGAGTATTTGTAATTGGCGTAGTTCTGGAAACAACAGTGCCACCAGCAACAGAAACATTAGTAGTAATAGTATTAGTGTTAGCAGGAGTTAAGGTTATGTCTATCGTATAACCTTGAGCTGCGTGTGTTGAGCACAAATATGCCTCACAATCTGGAGCCCAAATAGCGGTTCCGTGTGAAGTATGCTGAGGGAGCATTATAGGTCGACGTAGTCGAACGCCAAGAAAAAAGGGTGCTTCGTTTGTACAACCGGGAACCAAACACGGCATAATTTTAATTTTTATTAGTTATCAGTGAACAAAACTGGAGCTTGGTCAGGGTC
>Ga0068861_100001512_pt1 | contig 14726 bp, 12 predicted proteins | sample KBSSwiS42_FD_66593 | JGI IMG/M metagenome (GOLD analysis project Ga0068861, IMG submission 66593) | Switchgrass rhizosphere microbial communities from Kellogg Biological Station, Michigan, USA - KBS Switchgrass S4-2 | ecosystem: Host-associated > Plants > Roots > Rhizosphere > Soil ...
CATGGAGAGTGTTCGAAAATGCCAGCAAGCGCCGTGGCGAATTGCTGTTCCGTCGCCCGATTGAGTTCGTCGAGGGAAATCACGGCGCCGCTTCGAACGGATGCGTGGCCATCCAATGATTCGCGATATCGATGCGCCGGCAGATCCAGACGCCTTCATGCCGCTGCACATAATCGAGAAATCTCTCCAGCGATGCGATCCGCGCGGGACGGCCGACGATACGGCTGTGCAATCCAATGGAGAGCATCTTGGGAGCAGCGAGTCCGCCAGGATCGCCTTCGCGGTACAACGTATCGAACGCATCTCTCAGGTAATCGTAGAACTGCGTCCCCGAGTTGAATCCCTGCGCGGCAGCGAACCGCATGTCGTTCGTATCGAGCGTGTAGGGCACGACGAGATGCGGGACCTTCCGCTCGCCTGCAGTCACTTGCGTCCAATACGGCAGGTCGTCTGCGTACGAGTCGGCGTCGTAGACGAAACCGCCATGCTCGACCAGCAATCGACGGGTATTGGGACTGTCGCGTCCAGTGTACCAACCGAGCGGCGCAGAACCCGTCAGGTCGCGAATGATGGCGACGGCCTGTACGAGATGCTCCCGTTCGGTGGCTTCGTCGACCATCTGATAGCTGATCCACCGCAATCCGTGGCACGCGATCTCATGGCCCAATTCGCGAAAAGCCGCCGTCGCTTCAGGATGTCGCTGCAATGCCACGGCCACGGCGAAGATAGTCAACGGCAAGCGGCGCTGTTCGAACGCACGCAGGACGCGCCATAGGCCAGCACGCGATCCATACTCATAGAGGGATTCCATGCTCATGTGACGCATGGGAAACGCCTGCGCGCCGATGATCTCGGACAGGAAGGTTTCCGATGCCGGATCGCCATGGAGCACATTGTTCTCGGCACCTTCCTCGTGATTGAGCACGAATTGCAGGGCGATGCGGGCGCCGTTCGGCCACTTCGCGTGCGGTGGGCGCCGGCCGTAGCCGACGAGATCGCGGGGATAGTTGGATGTCATGTCATCCTCTCAGCCTACGACGCGGACGCACGCCTTGCTGTGCCGAATCGTTTGGCACTCCAGCCGTACCCGACGTCCGCAGGATCGATGCCTTCTTCCCGAGAATATAGGTCTGCGCCACTGCGCGATCGTCTCCCAGCGTCATCAGCAGCAGCAGGCGCTCCGACAACGACGGCGATTGTTCGAAGCGCCGCGCCAGCAAAGGAGTGGCACGTGGATTCAACACGATGAAATCGGCTTCCCTTCCCGGAACAAAGCTGCCGATGCGATCGTGCAGGCTCAACACTCGCGCGGCCCCCAGTGTCGTCAAATAGAACGCCCGCAACGGCGACAACCGCTGGCCCGTCATTTGCGCGACCTTGTACGCCTCTCCCATCGTACGCAACATGCTGAAACTGGTGCCGCCGCCGACATCGGTGGCGATGGCGAATCGCATGCCCGCGGCGTCGGTCGCGGCAATGTCGAACAACCCGCTGCCCAGATACAGATTCGATGTCGGCGAGAATGCCGCTCCGGCGCCACTCGCAGCCATGCGTGCGCGATCCGCCGGGTCGAGATATATACAGTGGGCATATACGGCCCGCTCTCGCAGCAGTCCATAGCTATCGTAGACATCGAGATAGCTGCGAGCCGCGGGATTCAGCTCCTTCACCCACGCAATCTCATCGCGGTTCTCCGCCAGGTGACTGTGGATGAAAGTGTCCGGAAACTCTTTCGCCAGGCGGCCGGCGCTCTCCAGCTGTGCCTGCGAAGACGTCGGGGCGAAGCGTGGCGTGATGGCGTAATGCAGGCGATTGCGCCCGTGCCAGGTTTCGATCAGCTCACGCGAGTCGCGTTCGCCTTCTGCAGCGCTGTCCCGAAGCAGTTCCGGACAATGCCGGTCCATCAGCACTTTGCCGGCGACCATCCGCAGTCGACGCGCATCCGCAGCTTTGAAGAATTCATCCGCGCTGGCCTTGTGAACAGTGCAGAGCACTTGCGCCGTGGTCGTACCGTTGTCCAGCAACTCGTCGAGGAAGAACTCCGCCACGGCACGGGCATGGTGCGGATCGCCGAAACGCTGCTCCGCCGGAAAGGTGTATTTCTCCAGCCAGTCGAGCAGGTTCGCGCCGCCCGAACCGATCACATCGGTCTGCGGATAATGAATGTGCGTGTCGATGAAGCCGGGCAGGATCAGGCTATCGCCATGCTCGACGATCGGCGTGTCGGAACCGAGCGTCGCAACCAGCTGTGCCGCTGGCCCCACCTTCTCGACGCGACCGTTGGCGACGATCAGCAGTCCGTCGCTCCAGTACTCGTACGAATCGGCGCTGTCGTGCGCGCCGGGATCGCCACGAAAATGCAGGAGCGAGCCACGATGCGCCTCGATGTTCCCTGCCGTGCCCGACGAGACCGCCTTGTTGTCAGCGGGGCGCGCCATGTTCTATCCATGCCAGCACAGTGCTGCGCTCCTCTTCCGTCATTCCCGTGAGATTGGCGATCGGCATGGTGCGGGCCGACAGCTGTTGCTTGGTCTGGACTAGTCTCGCATAGATATGCTCGGACGTATCCAGCAACACCCCGGCCGGCGCGGCGGCGAATCCCGGTTGAGTCGGAACAGCTGAGTGACACGGCTGGCAGCGCACCTTGAGGATGGACTCGACCTGCTCGTACTCGCTCATCCCCGATGTCGCCTGCGCGACCGACGCCTGCTTCTTCGGCGTCAATGCAAAAGCCACGGCAGCGATGATGATCACGCCCAGCACCGCCGTAACCGGTGAAGTTTTGCCGCCGCGCTCGTAAGCTTTGTGCCTCGCGACGAACCAGGCGCGAATCAGTGCACCGGCGAATGACATGGCGATCAGCACCAGCCAGTTGTACTTCGCGCCGTAGGTCATGGCGTAGTGATTGCTGATCATGACGAACAGCACCGGCAGCGTGAAGTAGGTGTTGTGTACCGAACGCTGCTTGCCGCGCAGGCCATGGATCGGGTCGGGGACGCGGTTCTGCTGCTTGGCCTTCACCAGCTCGCGCTGGCCTGGAATGATGACGAAGAACACGTTCGCGACCATGATGGTGCCGAGAGCAGCGCCGAACTGGATGAAGGCACCGCGACCGCTGAATAGATGGCACAGTGCCCAAGCCTCGAGGCTCAACAGCGCTGCGAGCACCGCGCCGACGGCCCGATCGTTCTTGCCCAACGGCGAGCGGCACAGGAGGTCGTAAATCAACCAGCTGGCGAGCAGGAATCCGAGGCCGATGGCAATCGCCACCGGCTTCGACATCGCCATGACCGAAGGATCGATGAGATAGATTTCGGCGCGTGCGTAATACAGCAGCGCCAGCAGAAAGAAGCCCGACAGCCAGGTCGAATAGGCTTCCCAGTAGAACCAGTGCAATGTGCCGGGCAGCTTCTCAGGCGCAACGCGATACTTCTGCGCATGATAGAAACCGCCGCCGTGCACGGCCCATAGCTCGCCGCCGACGCCGGCATCCGCCGCTTCCTTCTTCGCCGGCGCGAGCAGGTGATTGTCGAGCCAGACGAAATAGAAGGACGCACCGATCCAGGCGACGCCGGTGATCAGGTGAACCCAGCGACCGAGCAGGCTCAGCCAGTCGATAAGAAATGCATCCATGTCGGTCAATGATCGGGGTGAAAACTGCGGCCAAGCGAAGCGGGCTGGTTCAACAGGATGGTGCGGGGATCCCGGCAGATCAGGACCAGCACCACGATGGTCGCCAGGTAGGGCAGCATCGACAGGAACTCACTTGGCACATTCACACCCAGGCCTTGCGCGTGCAGCTGCAATACTGTCACGCCACCGAACAGATACGCGCCCAGCAATACTCGCAATGGGCGCCACGTCCCAAATACGACCAGCGCCAGCACGATCCAGCCGCGACCGGCACTCATGCCTTCGACCCACATCGGAGTGAGCGCAGTCGACAGGTACGCACCGGCGATGCCGCTCGTCGCACCGCCGAACAGTACAGCGAGATAGCGGATCAGGATGACGCGTTCGCCGATCGAATGAGCGACGCCGGGCGATTCGCCCACCGCTCGCAATCGCAAACCGGGACTGGACCTGTAGAGGAACCAGGACACGGCGAAGTACAGGACGAGTGACAAGTAGACGACCGCGTCGTACTTGAACAGCAAGGGCCCCAGCACCGGCACGCTCGACAGAAAAGGAATATTGAGTTCGGGCACGCGATCGATGGGAAGACCGACGAAGCCTTGGCCGACGAATGCGCTCAATCCCACTCCGAACAGCGCCAGCGCCAGGCCCGTGGCCACTTGGTTCGTTTGCAACGTCAGCGTAAGCACCGCAAATATCAGCGCCAACGCCATGCCCGCCAGCGCTGCGGCAACATAGCCGAGGAACAAGCTGCCGCTCGTCGTGCCTACAGCGAAGGCGGTGACAGCGCCGATCAGCATCATGCCTTCGACACCGAGGTTGAGCACGCCTGCCCGCTCGCACACCAGCACGCCCAGCGCCGCGATGATCAACGGAGTCGCTGCGGCGACGGTGCTGGCGACAATCGGCAACCATTGATCGAAACTCATGATGCGTTCGCCGTGCTCTTGACGTTCATGGTTGCGGAGGGATCGGTGGCCGCTGGCACCACCAGTGCTTTCACCTTGCGCAGGCGAAAGTTGATGAACAAGTCGGCGGCAAGCAGATAGAACAGCAACACGCCTTGGAACAGACCGGTCACGGAGGATGGCAGCTGCAGTTCGATCTGGGCCGATTCACCGCCGAGATACAGCAACGACATCAGCAGCGACGACAGGATCACGCCCAGTGGATGCAGGCGGCCGACGAAGGCCACGATGATGGCGGCGAACCCATAGCCCGGCGAGATGTCGGCCGACAGCATGCCGATAGGCCCGGCGACTTCGCTGATGCCTGCGAGGCCGGCACAGCCTCCGCTGATCAGCAGCGCGAGCCAGATGTTTCGTTTATCGCTGTAGCCCGCATAAGCAGCTGCTGCCGGCGCCAGTCCCGCGACTCGCATACGAAAGCCTGCAAAGCTGCGGCTGACAAAAATCGCCGCCGCCACCGCTAACGCGATGGCGATGATGAATGCGATGTTGACGCGCGAGCCTTCGAACAGCAGCGGCAGGATCTGGCTGTCGTCGAAGGACTTCGACTGCGGAAAATTGAACCCCGCCGGATCGCGCCACGGTCCATGCACCAGGTAGGACAGCCCGAGCTTGGCGATATAGACGAGCATCAAGGTCACGAGAATTTCGCTGGTGTGGAATTGCGTTCGCAGCCATGCGGCAATGGCGGCCCACAACATTCCGCCAAGAATGCCTGCGAGCAGCATTGCCGGCAGCGTGAATACGCCCAGGGCAGGTGCAAACAACGCCACGCCGCCGCCAGCAATCGCACCGACGATGAGCTGCCCTTCCGCACCGATGTTCCAGACGTTGGCGCGAAAGCCGAGCGTCAAGCCGACGGCGCACAGCATGAGCGGCGTCGACTTGAGCAACAGTTCACCCAGGCCGTAGGCATTCGCCACCGGCTCGATGAAGAACACGTTGAAGGCAGCCACCGGATTCTTGCCCAGCGCGCTGAACAGGATGAATCCGGTGACCAGCATGGCGACCGCGGCGATCAGCGGCGACGCAAATTGCATCGCTCGCGAAGGCACGGGCCGCCGCTCGAGTTGAAATGGCCACACACGTTCAAGCAGCGGCATGAGTGGCCCCCGTCATCAACACACCCACCTGCTCCACCGGCAGTTCCGCTGTCGGTCGCACCGGCGACAGCCGTCCGCCGGCGAGGACCGCCATCCGATCGCAAATGGCATAGAGCTCGTCGAGTTCTTCGGAAATCACCAGCACGGCGACGCCTTGGTCGCGCAGGTCGATCAATGCCTGGTGAATCAATTGCGACGCGCCGATATCGACGCCCCAGGTCGGTTGAGCGACGACCATCACGCGCGGCGCCAGCCTGATTTCGCGGCCGACGATGAACTTCTGCAGATTCCCGCCCGACAGGCTCTTCGCCACCGATTGCTCGCTACCGCAGCGAACATCGAACTGACGAATCGTTTCACGCGCGAATTCACGGCAAGCAGCCCCGCGAATGAATCCGTTCCCGACCATCCCGGCGCCGTAAGCAGTGAGCAGCGCATTGTCTGAGAGACTCAGGTCGGGCACGGCCCCACGGCCCAATCGTTCTTCGGGAACGAAGCTCAAGCCCAATTGGCGCCGTTGTGCCGGATCCAACGCTCCAGCGCTGCGGTCGCCGATTCGAATGGCATCGGCCTGGGTGCAACGTGTCTCGCCGGATATCGCCGCCAGCAATTCTTTCTGGCCGTTGCCGGAGACGCCTGCGATGCCGACGATCTCGCCCGAGCGCACGGCCAGATCGACCTGGTGCAGACTGGTGCCGAAGGGATCGGGCGATGCCTGCGTGAGCGATTTCAATTCCAGCCGGACTTCGCCGGCCGCGCGTGGAGTCAACCGGCATTCCTGCAAATCCGCGCCGACCATCATGCGGGCCAGGCTTTCATTCGTCTCATTGCGCGGAATCGCCGAGCCGCTGACTCGTCCCCCTCGCAGCACCGTCGCCGAATCGCACAAGGCGCGGACTTCGTCCAGCTTGTGACTGATATAGAGAATGCTCACCTTCTCCGCCGCCAGCCGCCGCAGCGTTTCGAACAGCATCGCTACCGCTTGCGGCGTGAGCACCGAGGTCGGTTCGTCCATGATCAGCAACCGCGGCGATTGCAGCAGGCAGCGAACGATCTCCACTCGCTGGCGCTCGCCGACGGACATGCTGTGCACCAGCCGCTGCGGATCGACCGGCAGTCCGTAGCTCTCGGAAATCTGTCGAATCCGCGGCGCCAGCACGGATGGTTTGACTCGCGGTTCGATCGACAGCGCGATGTTCTCCGCCACGGTGAGCGTCTCGAACAGCGAGAAATGCTGGAACACCATGCCGATGCCCAGACGGCGCGCCATGGCGGGACTGTCTATGTTGACCGGCGTGCCTTCCCACTCGATCGAGCCGGCATCGGGACGGACGACGCCGTAGACGATCTTCATCAGCGTGCTCTTGCCGGCGCCGTTCTCGCCCAGCAACGCATGGATCTCACCCTCATCGACTTTCAGGTCGATGCGATCGTTGGCGAGCACGGCGGGATACCGCTTGGTGATGCCCTGCAAATGCAATCTTGGCGGCGCCGTCGTCGGTGTCTGCATCACGAAGCCCGGTGAAGCAAACCGCATGACCTGCATGCGGCGCCGCTCGCATCGCAATCGGCGACGGCAGATGAAGTTGGAATAGTCGCTGCGCGTGCCTCGATGGCTTGCAACAGTTGTGCAGCCACGGCGACCGCGATGACGGCAGGTAGCTTGCTCTTCAATCCGTCGATGCCGATCGGACAGCGCATCTGCGCTATTCGCTCGGGCGTCAGACCCTCTCGCGCCAGTCGTGAACGAAACCGTGCCGCCTTGCTCTTGGAACCGATCACGCCCAGCGATGCGAAATCCCCGCGTTCGAGGACGAGCCGGCACAAGGTGTAATCGAGCGCGTGATCGTGGGTCATCACGATGAAATGCGTCTGCGGCGGCGCGTCGGGGACGGTGAGCTCGGGTCGGTCCGCGTTTCGTATAACTAGAGCGGTGCCAGGCGCCGCGGGCAGGAGCTCGCGACGGGAGTCGATCCAGGTGACGCGCACTGGAAGCGTTTCAAGTACTCGCGCGAGTGCCTGACCAACGTGGCCGGCGCCGTAGAGCCAGATTGAGGGCAACGGCGCATCGAGAGATTCGATGAGCGTCGCGGCGGTAGCGTCGGGCCAAGCGAAATGGATGTCATGCGTCGATCCCTTCGGCATCAGCTGGCGTTCGACGCCTTGGCCGGTCACCTTGCTGACCAGTTGTTCGCCGCCGTTGCGTTTCGCATTCGCGACGCGATCCAGGAATTCCAGATCGCTCTGCGTGTAACGCTCGATCCACAGGTCGACTACGCCGCCACAGCATTGTGCCAGGTCCGCTCCGAGCACCAATCGCTGCACTCGCACCGGCACCTCTTCGCAGCAACCAAGCAGCTGACGAGCCGTGTCGATAGCTACCCATTCGAGATGACCGCCACCGATGGTGCCTAGAATCCGGCTGCCGCTGACGAGCATGCACGTACCTGCTTCGCGAGGTGCAGAGCCCCGCACGCAAGCAACGACGATGCGGGCCACCGACGTTTCCGATTGCAACCAGCGCTTGATTGCTTCGGGCCATTCCTTCAATGGCTGCAGCCACGCATCGTGCCCGGCAGTCGCCAGGTCGAACCCGGCGTCGAGTTCGCTCATGACGCCACCTCCGCTCGTGCTTGCGTAAGGGCACGCAGTACTGCCTCCGGCGTCGCCGGCGCCGGCAGGTCGGGGAGATACCCGGCAGGGCCGCAAGCAGCCACAGCATCGCGGATCGCATGGAACACGGACATCGCAAGCATCAACGGCGGTTCGCCCACAGCCTTCGACCTGAAAATCGTGTCTTCGCGATTCGGCAGGTCGAGCAGCTCGATCGATGCATTCACGGGCCAGTCGCGCGCCGTCGGGATCTTGTAAGTGGAAGGCGCATGCGTCTGCAGCTCGCCTTTCCCGTTCCACCACAATTCTTCGGACGTGAGCCACCCCACGCCCTGGAGGAAGCCGCCTTCGACCTGCCCCATGTCGATGGCGGGATTCAACGAGGTGCCGGCATCGTGAAGAATGTCGACGCGCAGCAGCTTGGTTTCGCCGGTCAATGTATCGATCGCCACTTCCGACACGGCCGCGCCATATGCGAAGTAGAAGAACGGACGGCCGATGAAGGCGACGCGATCCCAATGAATCTTGGGCGTTCGATAGAACCCCGTGGATGACAAGGCGATTCGCGCGGCGTAGGCCTGTCGCACGAATTCGCCGAACGGCAATTGCCGCGTGCCGACATGCACGAGGCCGTTCTCGAAGCGCACGTCCTCGCGGCTGACGCTGTCGGTTCCGACAGCCCACTCGACGAGTCGCTCACGAATCTGGCGAGCAGCTGCCTGCGCCGCCTTGCCATTGAGATCGGAGCCGGACGAAGCGGCTGTCGCCGATGTGTTGGGAATCTTTCCGGTGTCCGTCGCGGTGACTCGCACCGCTGACATAGGCAATCCAAACTCTGTCGCGACCACCTGCGCGACCTTGGTGTAGAGGCCCTGCCCCATCTCCGTACCGCCGTGATTCAGCAGGATGGTGCCGTCGGTGTAGACGTTCACCAGCGCTCCGGCCTGGTTGTATAGCGTGGCGTTGAACGAGATGCCGAACTTGACGGGAGTCAGCGCCAGTCCGCGCTTGATCAGCGTATTCGCCGCATTCCAGCGCGAAATCTCGCGTCGACGCTCGGCGTAGGCCGACGAATCCGCCAGTTTGTCGACAATGACCTGGATGAGGTTGTCTTCGACGACCTGTCCGTACGGCGTGACGTTGCGATCGGTGGTCCCGTAGAAATTCCGGCGGCGCACGGCCAGCGGATCGAGCCGCAGCGAGCGGGCGATGTCGTCGACGATGTGCTCGATCACCATCATGCCCTGCGGACCGCCAAAGCCGCGAAACGCAGTATTGGATACCGTGTGGGTCTTGCAGCGATGCGACACGCAATCGACGTGCTCGATGAAATAGGCATTGTCGATGTGGCACAACGCGCGATCGTTGACCGGACCGGAAAGATCCGCCGAGTAGCCGCATCGCGATGCGAGCATGAGCTTCAGTGCGACGATGCGGCCGTCGTCTTCGAACCCGACCTCATAGTCCGCCAGGAAATCGTGGCGCTTGCCGGTGATGACCATGTCCGCGTCGCGATCCAGGCGCAGCTTCACTGGACGCTGAGTCCGATGCGCAAGCACCGCTGCCGCGGCCGCAATCAATGCGGGCTGACTTTCCTTACCGCCGAAGCCGCCGCCCATGCGGCGGCATTTCACGATCACGTCGTGAGCGTGCTTGCCGAGCGCATGCGCCACGATGTGCTGCACCTCAGTGGGATGCTGCGTCGAGCTGTCGACCAGCATGCCGCCGTCTTCCTGGGGCACGGCAATCGCAATCTGGCCTTCGAGATAGAAGTGATCCTGCCCGCCGATGACTACCGTCCCGCTGAGCCGGCGCGAGGCAGCGGCGAGTCGCTCATGGGGTTCGCCACGAACGATGTGCTGGCTGGCGAGCACATAGCTCTCTGCAGCAAGTGCAGCGCGAATGTCCAGTAAAGGAGGCAGTGGGTCGTATTCCACACGAGCCTTCGCAGCGGCACGACGAGCAGCTGCATGCGAAGTCGCGGCGACTGCAAACAATGGCTGGCCTGCGTACTGCACCAGGCGATCGGCAAAGATAGGATCGTCATGGAGCACGCTGCCGTAATTGTTCTCGCCGGGTACATCGGCGGCGACGACAATCGCGACAACTCCGGGCTCCGCGCGCACTGCATCCAGATTCATGCTGCGAATCTTGCCGTGAGGAATGGATGCAACACCGAATGCTGCGTGCAAAGTGTTCGCCGGCAGAGCGATATCGTCGCAGTACAACGCCCGGCCGCTCACATGCAGGTGGGCACTTTCATGCTGCAACGCCCGCCCCGCCGGAGCGACGTAAGGTCCTGCTTGCTGGTGCTTGTGCGTACTCATGCGATCGACGCGACCCGCTGCAGGTCCGGCAATTCACCATTGCGTTCGTAGAAGCAGCGCAGGAGCGTGTTCTGTGCCGCCTGCAACCGATAGTCGCGGCTCGCACGCATGTCGCTGAGCGGCTGAAAATCCTTGCTCAGCGCCTGAGCGGCACGCTCCATGGCCTGCAGGCTCCAGCGCTGGCCGATCAAAGCCGCTTCGGCCTGCGGCGCGCGGGCCGGTATCGCCGCCATGCCGCCGAATGCAATGCGAGCCCCGCGAACGGTGTCGCCATCGAGATCGAAGGAGAAAGCAGCGCACACGGCTGCGATGTCCTGGTCGAACCGCTTGGACACTTTGTAGCTGGCGACGAACCGACCCGCACGCGGCAAGGGAATCCGCACGCTCGCGACGAACTCGCCGGGCTGCAGGTCTTTCTTCTGGTAGCCCAGGTAGAAATTCTCCAGCGGCAGGGAACGCCGGCGATCTCCGCGTCGCAACTCGACCTCAGCGCCGATTGCGATCAAAGCAGGCATGGAGTCACCAACCGGCGATCCGTTCGCAACGTTTCCACACAACGTGCCTGAGTTGCACACCGGTGGCGAAGCGAAGCGCTGTGCAAGATCCGCGAACTGCGGATACGCCGCAACGAGTGCTTTCCAAGCTTCGGTGAGAGTTACCGCCGCTCCGATCTCGATAGCATCGGCGGTGCGACGAATCGTGCGCAGTTCGCGAACAGCGCCGATGTAAATCAACGTCGGCAACTTGCGCAATTGTTTGGTCACCCACAATCCGATGTCGGTCCCGCCCGCAAGGATCAACGCATCGGGATGAGCTTCCCGCACGGCGGCGAATTCGTCGACGGTGCGCGGCGCTATGAAATCCGGCGTGGCCAGGGCCTCGCTACGACGCAATTCCTGCAGTGTTGTCGTATGGAATGCGTCCTGTGCTTGGGCGCGGCTCCATCGTTCCGGCGCTGGATAGGACGACATGCGACAGCCCGCTGCGATGATGGGCCGATAGCCGGTGCAGCGGCACAGGTTCCCCGCCAACGCCTCGACCACTGCCGCGCGATCGGGTGCCTCGCTATTCAAATACAGCGAGAACAAAGACATCACGAAACCCGGCGTGCAAAAGCCGCACTGCGATCCGTGCTCATCCACCATCGCCTGCTGCACCGGATGCAGCTTGCCGTCGGCGGCCTGCAGGCTCTCGACCGTGATCAACTCGCAGCCATCGATGGTGGGCAGGAAACGAATGCAGGAATTGACGGCGCGATAGCCGATGCGGTCGTCGGCGCCGAGCTCTCCGAGTACGACGGTACAGGCGCCACAATCGCCTTCGGCACATCCTTCCTTCGTTCCGGTGCGGCCCAGTTCTTCGCGCAGATAATCGAGAACCGTCGTGGTGGCCGGAACGTCCTTCACCTCGACGACACGGCCATCGAGCACGAAGCGGATGGTGCCGTTCGCTTCACCCACCGCGATACACCGAATAGCTCCAGGGCGAGATCAGCAACGGCACGTGATAGTGCTGCTCCGGCGTGGCGATGCCGAACTTGATGACTGCCTCTTCGATGAACGCGGGATCGGGCAGCAGTGCCCCTCGCGATCGAAAATAGTCGGCGACATGAAAGGTCAGCGAATAACGTCCCTTCTGAAAGGCGGCGGCTTCCAGCAACGGCGACGCACAGCGCCCATCGGAGCCGGTCGCCACTTCGATGACGCGTTCGGGCCGACCAGACGCGTACGAATGCAGCTCGATCCGCACACCGGCGGCGGGGATGCCATTGCTCACGTCCAATACATGCGTAGTCAGTTTGCCCATCGAACCCTTTTTTCAGTTGTGCGCGCTCGCGCCGGTGAACTGGCGAGTCATCCTGGTGCGCCTGCGACGCCCCTTCATAGATAATGGTGCAACGAAGCCCGGCGTCGCGCCAGCAATTCTGACCAAACGGCCAAGTCTGGTTAGCTTACCGTGGGTATCCATGCAAAAATCGTGTCCATGACTATCGACCACGACTGGCTGCGTACGCTCCCCAAGGCCGAACTGCATCTGCACATCGAAGGCTCGCTGGAGCCCGAAATGCTGTTCGCGTTTGCCGCACGCAATCGCGTGACCCTGCCTTTCGATAGTGTCGACGCCGTGCGGGCGGCTTATGAATTCGAAAGGCTCGACGATTTTCTCGCGATTTACTACCAGGGCATGGCGGTGCTGCAAACCGCACAGGACTTTCACGAACTGACCCTGGCGTACATGAAACGCGCACGGCATGACGGCGTCCGCCACGCTGAAATCTTTTTCGATCCGCAAGGGCACACGCGCCGCGGCGTCGCATTCGGCACTGTCATCCAAGGCATCACGGCCGGCTTGCGGGAAGCGCAAACGTCCCTCGGCCTGACTTCGCGATTGATCATGTGCTTCCTGCGCGACCTGCCGGAAGCGGATGCGATCGAGACGCTGGCCCGGGCCGAACCGTACCTGGAACACCTGGCCGGTGTCGGCCTGGACTCGTCGGAACTCGGCCATCCTCCCGCCAAATTTCGTAACGTGTTTGCGGCCGCACGCGAACGCGGGCTGCGCCTGGTAGCCCATGCCGGAGAGGAAGGTCCGCCGGAGTACGTTCGGGAAGCGCTGGATGTGCTGCATATCGACCGGCTCGATCATGGCAATCGCTCGCTCGAAGATCCCGCCCTGGTGGAGCGGCTGCGCGAATCGCAGATGACCCTGACGGTGTGTCCCCTGTCGAACTTCAAGCTCGGCGGCGTCAAAGACCTGCGCCGGCATCCGCTGAAAAAGATGCTCGAACTCGGGCTGCGCGCCACGGTGAACTCGGACGATCCGGCGTATTTCGGCGGCTATGTTCACGACAACCTGGTCGCGGCTTGCGACAACCTGCAGCTCGAACGCCGGCACCTGGTGACCCTGGCGAAGAACAGTTTCAGCGGCTCGTTCCTCGACGGCGCCAGCATTGCAAAGTATCACGCGACGATCGATTCATTGAGCTGATCGCGATTGCAGCAGCTCCCTGGCTGCCGCCACTCCGCGCCGGACCGCGAATTCCAGGCCGCCGGCTGAGTCCCCGGTCGATACCTTGCCCGATAGTAGATTCGCGAGCACTTCGCCGGCGAGGGTATCTCCCGCGCCGGTCGCATCTCGAACCGGCAACGGATCGCAGGCTACTTCGAATCGCAGCTTGCCCTGCTCCACCCGAACGCCTTCGGCGCCACGGGTTTCGATAACGATCTGGTTCGGCCGAGCACCGTTGCGTCGCGCTGCTTCGACCGCGGCTCGTTCCGACGAATTGCAAAAGATCACGTCGCTGCGTCGTGCCAGCTCGACGGTGAGCCAGTCGGGAAATGACTGCCGGTCGCGCTTCGCTATCCAGGCCACGGTTGCCTCGTTGGCGGTGGAGGAGAGCAGCGCCGCATTCGTTTCCGGCGTGCCGGCGGCGATGCAGAGCAGATCGATGCCTGCGACGTTCAGGTCCGCTGCAGAGTGCATTGCCGCATCGACGTCACCCCGGTCGATCAGGCAGGTGTACTGCCCATTGTCGTGGTAGAGCAGCATGCACCACGGCGTCCTCACACCCTTGAATCGCCGGATAGCCCCGGTTCGAATGCCGGCCTCCCGACAAGCATCGAGATACAACGCGCCGTTCGCGTCTTCTCCCACCGTCACGCATGCATACGCTTCGTGGCCTGCAATGGCCAGGCGACGAGCTGCATACAGCGCAGCACCCCCAGGCCTCGGCCATCTATCTACCTGTATTGCTTCGATGGTCGCCGTGGCCGCACCCGACAGCGGCTGCGGCAAACGCGCCGGATAGTCGACGGTGGCATACCCCGCCACCAGGGCGGTTCGGATCGCTTTATCGGACATGACTTGATTCCCGCCCGCACTTCGCCGTATAAGACGGGTGAAGAATATAATGAAACGTTTCACTCGTGTGACGCCAGCGCGATATTTACGGCGCCATGCAGGGGGTGACACGTGACCAATAGGTTCCGGGAGAGCATTGCATGACCGCCGCATCGACCGCCCGTTCGCAGGCGATTCGCCTGATCGTCGCCAGCATCCTCGCGGCCGCTGCCGCTGAC
>Ga0068861_100001514_pt1 | contig 14716 bp, 9 predicted proteins | sample KBSSwiS42_FD_66593 | JGI IMG/M metagenome (GOLD analysis project Ga0068861, IMG submission 66593) | Switchgrass rhizosphere microbial communities from Kellogg Biological Station, Michigan, USA - KBS Switchgrass S4-2 | ecosystem: Host-associated > Plants > Roots > Rhizosphere > Soil ...
CGAACGTCACCAGTTCACAGGCGGGTACACCCAGCGCTGGCAACTATCTGAACCTTCGCCGCTTGGGCTCAATCGAAACCCTGCTGCTCCTGGACGGGCAGCGACTACCGTCGACGAGCTTCGATGGCACCACTGACGCCAACATCATTCCCCAGGCTCTGATTCAGCGCGTCGACGTCGTTACCGGCGGCGCCTCGGCCGCTTATGGCTCGGATGCGGTCGCGGGCGTTGTGAATTTCATCCTCGACACGAAGTTCGAGGGGGTCAAGGGATCCGCCCAAGGCGGCGTCTCGAGTCGCGGCGATGACGCTCAAGAAAAATTCAGTATCGCGGCCGGTAAATACTTGATGGGTGACAGGCTGCACCTTGAAGGAAGCTTCGATTATTTCTATCAGCCGGGCATTAAGGACAATGGTCGCCGGCCTTACGGCGGCAATTTCGATGGCGGCTGGGTGAACGTTGGCGCGAATCCGGCCAGGCCGTGCTCAGCTGGTACCTGCGCGGCAAATCCGTACACTCCGACGTACAACGTGCGGATAGCTAATGGCACCTATGGGACGCTCATAAACGGCGGCCGCACCGCCAGCCAAGCCGAAGCACGCAGCGGAACGACGCCCTTCTCACTGACGGGCTGGACATTCGAACCTACTTTGCGGGGCGGGCCGGTATCTGCTTTCGGCGCCCATCGTGCCGACCTCGGAACGCCGACGGGCACGCCGAATTACAACGTCGGCGGTGCCGATACAGCGGTGACATTTGGCACCACGTTGACCAGCCTGCTCAAGACCAAACAGACATTCGCGCGCGCCGACTATGATTTCGGATCAGATATCACCGGCTTTCTTCAGGGCAGCCTTAGCGATACCGACACCCGCTACGTGACCGTGGGCGCCGGCACGCAGTTTCAGTCATTCCAGATGTATTCGGACAACGCCTTTCTGCCCATGGGCGTCCGTCAGAGGATGCAGCAGGAAGGCCTTGCCTCATTCGTCGCCAGCCGAGTTGAAGCTGACCAACATCCCAAGGAAGTGCTCACCAACAATCAGGCCACCACCGTTCTTGGCGGCGTAAATGGACGATTTTCGGACATGCAGTGGAACGTGAATTTCTCGTACGGCCGGTCACAGCTGAGGACAAGGCATTTCGGCAACTTCAATCAACCCAAATGGTTTGCAGCGCTCGACGCCGTCGATCAAGGCGAATTCAACACCGGCACCGCAAACGGCAACGTCGTCTGTCGCACGGATCTCACTAATCCCGGCCTCTTCCCCGGTTGCAAGCCGTGGAACCCTTTCGGCAATGGCTCGCCGTCGGCGGCGTCGTACTCCTATATCCAGGATGAGCCTTCACGTTACCGGGTAGAAAATCGCCATACAGGATTTGCCGCCAGTATTTCGGGGCCGCTCGTCGATCTGCCGGCGGGGCCGGCCAACTTCGCGCTTGGCGGAGAGTATCGTCGTCAGAAGCTGGTGCAGAGGAGCAATGCCAATCCGAGCACACCTATTTCGCTTTACGAGCCTGGGCTGATCGAAAACGGCACCACCAACTCGGCGAATCTGAACGGAGTTCCAGAGGGGCTGCGCGCTGCCGCCAATCCCTTCAACCTGCTTTGGAACAGCACCAACGTCGGTAATTCGTTCGGCAAGCAGAACATCGCCGAAGGGTTTGGTGAATTGGCGGTGCCGATACTGCGTGACGCTCCTTTCGTCCACGAGCTCGAACTCAACGGCGCCTTCCGCTACACCGACTACAGCGTATCCGGCGCGATGCGGGCATGGAAAGTGGGCGCCAAGTGGACGCCGGTCGAAGACATTCGCTTCCGCAGCACTTGGTCCCAGGATATCCGTGCACCCACCCTCTTCGAATTGTTCCAAGGCGTAGGATCCACGCGCGGATCATTTACCGATATCCACACGGGCAGGAACACCAACCTGATTACCCTGAATCGGGGCAACCCCGAGTTGAAGCCTGAAATTGCACGCACCATCACCGCGGGTGCGATCTGGCAACCGTCCTTCTTCCCCGGCTTCAGCGCTTCGATCGACTTCTATCGGATCAGGATCAAGGATCAGATCACCCGCCCGGACACGGCGCTCGTCAACCAGTTGTGCGAGGATAGTGGCGGCACCGGTCCCACATGCGAGTTCATTGTCCGGCCCTTGCCTTTCGACGATCGGACCGAACGAAATTTCCCGCTGAGCATTGCGACGGTGCCGTTCAATCAAGCGTACAGCAAGATGGACGGCATCGATTACGAGTTCAACTATCGCACCGGGCTCGGACCTGGGGACATCACCCTCCGGCTACTTGGCAACTACACGCACGAATTCACGCAAGCCTCATCGCCGGGAGCTATTCCAACCATCTTGGCGGGTGCTGCCGCGGGCGTACCGAAGCACCAGCTCACACCGTCGATTGACTACTCGACCGATCGGCTGAATGTTGGACTGGATGTACGCTATATCAGCGCGCTCTACTACACCCACCAACCCAATGTCTTCGTCACCAACAATCGTCTCGCGTCGGTGGCTTATCTGAATGCCAACGTCTCCTACGATATTGTTGACGGCGACAATCCAATAACACTTTACTTGAACGGCACCAACCTGCTCGACAAGTTCGTGTTCGCACCGCAAAACAACATGCAACCGACGGAATTTTACCCGTCCTTCCAATCGCAATATGACGTCGTCGGCAGGTATTTTGTGGCCGGCGCGCGATTCCAATTTTAGTCGTCTTACGCCCTTCCAAACTGGAAACGCCCGCGGTTCATACCGCGGGCGGTTTCATCGCAAAGCGATGGCTTTCGTAAGTTACGGGAGCACAGGCGGTGCGCACGCAGTTCAGCCGATTCGCAACTCGGTACACATCGCAGCCAATGTTCTCTGGGCTCATTTCAAAGGCGGCGATGTTGCGGCGGGCCTGGCCGAGCAAGTCGGGCAGGCGAAGAGCCTGATCGATGATCTGCTCTGGTGGACAAATGCCCTGAAGTCAGGCCGTAGTAAGTAGCGGTAGCGCGCCGGCATTTGGCATTGGATTGCCGGCGCGCGCTGAAACTTCGTTGGCAAAGGCAGCAGTTGTCTTATGTACCGCTGAATTTGGAGAGGGGAATTGCAACTACCGTGAATGGCGTCAGCGGATCTTTAGTTGTGCGTTTGTTGAACTGACTGTTGACAACAAGCAATTCATTACCGACTTTCACCGCAGTCGCCGGCCACTGCAGGGCCGGGTCCTTGAATCGTGCAATCACTTTCCCGGAGCGAAAATCGGGTGAGAGCCGCAAAGCCACGACTTCCGCTTCCGATTGGCGCACCAGATAGAGCGTGTTGCCATCCAGTTCCAAACCGTCGCCAGCAGTGAGCACCTCTCCGCCGACGTCGATCGGCACGACCGCCTTGCTCACCGCATCGATTTTGAACAGCAATCCCTTGTCCATCTGAATCACGATGAGGGATGTGCCTGCGGAATTTTTCGCAATTCCATTGAGATTGCGTCCTTGGGCATATTCGATCGGCGTGCCATTGAAGTCCACCCATGCTTCGGGCTCCCCGATTTGGTTCCCCTGGAGCGGAATTCTCCACAGCGTCGGCCGAAGGGTGTCGGTAACATAGACAGCATCTGTGGTCACCACGGCGTCATTGAGCACGCTCCCCGTACCTGGCACCGTAAGCTGCTTCACCAACCTCCCGGTGTTGGTGTCGAGGACGAAAATCTTTCCGGTGCGACCTCCCGCAATCCACAGTCGCTTGGCACTGTCTACCTTCATTCCCAGCATTCGTGGAAAAATCTCACTGTCGGCCGGGAGCAAAACACCAGCCTTGGCGATAAGCGTAGAGCGCCCGCTCTTCAGATCGAGACGGACCAAGGTCCCATCCGATGCACCAGCTACGAAGATGTATCCGGCAGGATCGAATCCAATCCCCTCGGGATAGCTGACTTCAACGGGTAACGATATTGCTCGGACGTTTTGCGCCACCGCAGTCGTGCCGAAGAAAGCAGCTGCGATTCCAAGTCCCAAGAGTGTCAGGCGGTCTCTCATCATCCAATCCTCCAAATTTCGCTATCGACAGCCGCTTCCGCGTTCACTTTGGCGGCCGTTTGCCGTTTGGCGGCGAAAACATTGAACGCAGCTGCGGCACCGAGCATCGCAACCAATGCGAAGATCAGCACCCGATTTGCAGCTGCCGACGATCCCAACAAGGCGTAAACATATACGACGGGAAGGTTGCCGAGAGTTGCTCCCAGGATGAATTTGCCCCACGGCATACCCGATGCGCCTGCCAGCACCGCAGTTGTTTCCGCGAGTACTGGAATGGGTCGTGTGACCATCACCACGAGAACGTTGAATCGGTTCACATAGTCTTCACGCGTCGATGAATCCGCTTTGGTGTCACGTCCAGAAAGCAGAACGGTACTTCTTCGTCCAATCCAAAACGCAAGAACTGCGGCGCCCATCGTTCCGCAGAAACCCGCGACCGCACCGGATGTCTTACCGAGCAGGGCTCCCAATGCAATGAGCAAGAGACTCGATGGTGTGGGCAGCACTGCGTCTCCAACGAGGAGAAGCACGCATGATGCCGCGGCGATCATCGGGTCCTGATCTTCAATCCACGCGGTATCGATCAGCACGGTGAGGTGCCACCAATGGGCGACTGCAAACAACAGGAGAAATCCTGAAGCAGTCAGAGCACCTGCGAATGCAATTTTCAACACTATTGGTCCCCGGTCATCTCGGTGCCGCTCGATAAGCCGGCGGGCGACCTCCGAGTCGGAAGACCCTTGGCCGCCGGATGCTGATTCGCGGAAGACTACGGAATTCCGCCAAAACTGTATATAGAATATAGTTTCACAACTATGATCTGAGCGCCAGAACCGGGGAAAGACTCACAATGCATGCTCATGTCGGATTTCGGGTAGCGATTATCACCGCCGCCCTGGTGGCGCCTTGTGCCTCGATCGGGCAACCGGGCGTGCAAAAGCCAATCACCTCCATAGCCAACCGGCCGTGGCCGGCGCCGGTCGTGCAGGACGAACCTGACGTCCCACCGCCATTGTCGCCGGCAGAGGCGGTCAAGACCTTCTACATGGCGCCCGGCTACCGATTGGAGCTCGTCGCCTCTGAGCCGCTCACCCGCGATCCGATCTTAATGGAGTTCGACGGCGACGGACGCGCCTGGGTAACGGAGATGCACGGGTTTTCCGTCAACGAGCACATGGACAACTCGTTCGAGCCGATCAACGACGTGGTTGTCCTCGAGGACACCAACAGCGACGGCATCTACGATAAACGCACGGTCTTCATGGACAAGCTGATCATGCCGCGGGCCATGAAGGTGCTCGACAGGAACTGTGTGCTCATCGGTGAACCGCCAAACCTCTGGAAGGCGTGCGATACCAATGGTGACCTGCGGGCCGACACCAAGACCCTCGTGGATAAGAACTTCTCGACCCAGGGGGTGGTCGAGCATGGCGCGAATGGACTCTACTGGGGTATGGATAACACCCTTTTAGTCTCCGAACACACGTACAACGTCAAGTTCAACGATGGCAAGCTGGATATCGTACCGACCCTGAATCGTGGTCAATGGGGCGTGACCCAGGACAACGGCGGCCGCATCTACCGCAACGTCAATACCGACCCACTGTTCGTCGACTACGTCGGGGCCAACTACTACCTTCGCAATCCGAACGCTGTGCGCACTCGAGGTCTATACGAATCCCTCGTGAAGCAGGAAAACACCCTGATCTGGCCCGTGCACCCGACCCGTGGCGTCAACCGCGGCTACCGCACCGAGAGTTTTCGCGCCGACGGTTCGTCGACCTACTACGGTGGCGTATCCTCGCCATTGATTTATCGAGGCAACCGGCTTCCGACGGAGGTTCGCAACCAGCCGTTCGTCGTCGACGGGCCAACCAACATCGTGCATCTGCTGCGCCTAACGGATGATAACGGAGAGCTGAGCGCGACGGACTACTACAAAAAGGGCGAATTCCTCGCCTCGACGGACGTGCGCTTCCGGCCCGTGCAGATCATCGGTGGCTGGGACGGCACTCTCTATATCGTGGACATGTATCGTGGCATCTCCCAGGACGGACCCATTCAGACCGATTATTTGCGTGACTACAACGCCAAACGGGGGCTTGCGAAGGGTATCAACTACGGTCGCATTTACCGTGTCGTCTACGACGGCATGGCCTTCGACGAGAAGCCGCGGATGAGTAAAGAGACACCCGCACAACTTGTGGCTCATCTGTCGCACGGAAACGGTTGGTGGCGCGACACCGCTCAACAGCTCTTGGTTCAGCGGGGTGATAAGTCAGTGGCCGCTGCCCTACAGACGCTCGTAACTGGCGCACCGAACGCTTACACCCGTCTACAGGCGCTGTGGACCCTCGATGGCCTCGGCGTTCTCGATTCGCCGACGGTGATGAAGGCGCTGGGCGATCGGTCGCCCGATATCCGCGCGGCAGCGATTCGACTATCCGAGCACTGGCTCGGCGAGCCCGCCATGCAGACTGCGGTACTCAAGAAAATGGAGGATCCGAATGGATTCGTGCGCCGCCAGCTTACCGCCACGCTCGGCGAACTGCCGAAGCCTGCACGGGTCACGCCGATCGTCGCGATGATACGCAAATACGGCACTGACCCGATTCTGATCGACATCGCGGTCAGCGGCCTGAACGGCCAGGAAAACGAAGCCCTGGCGCAGTTGACCGTCCGGCCACAACCCAGCACGGAGGCCATCCTCTTCCTCGCGGGTGCTACGGGTAAGAGCCGCAACCTTGCCGCTATCCAAGCAATTCTCGCCCAGGCCTACGATGACCGCCAGCCAGAGACGGTCCGCGTCGCTTTGCTCAAGGGCATCGCGGTCGGCCTGCAGGGCGAGGCCCCCAGCAGTGTCGGCAATGCGGTAGCCGGCGGGCGCGCCGGCCCCAGCGTCCCGGGCCTCAACGTTCAACGCTCCACGACGGACGGATTGCGGCTCGCTGCCGCACCTCAGACTCTCATGAGGCTGGCTGGCGGTTCTGGGGAACTCGCCGATGCGGCGAAGTTGCTGGTCTCACTGGTGACGTGGCCCGGTAAGCCGGCTCCTCCCGCTACCGCTCCACGCACGCCGGCGGAGGAGAAACTGTTCGCCGCAGGCAGGCAGATATACGCCAACAATTGCGTGGGCTGCCACTTGGCGGAAGGACAGGGCACGCCGCACATCGGTGCCAAGCTGGCCGGTTCTCCATATGCCAATGCTGGCGCGGATTCGATCATCCGGATCCTGGTCCAAGGCAAGGAGGGGCAAGTGGGTCTGATGCCACCGCTCGGCGCGGCAATGTCAGATGAGGAGGCTGCGGCGGTGCTGACATTCATCCGCCAATCCTGGGGCAATATCGGCACGCCGATCATGCCCACGGCAGTGAAGGAAGTGCGAGCGGCCTATGCTCAACGCAAAACGCCGTGGAGTGATGAGGAGCTGGCGTCGCGGAAACACTGAGTATTGATCGCATTGGCCAGCGTTGCGCAGAAGTTGTCGCGTTTCGGAAAGGCGGACTGCCGATCGTCGGTCCCGGATGCAGCATGACGCTCAAGGTCGATGTCAGGAATCTTTCCAAGGCTTACGGTCCGCTCCAGGCGGTAGCCAATGTCAGCTTTGAGGTCGCCGCGGGAGAGGTCTTCGGGTTACTCGGTCCTAACGGCGCCGGCAAGACGACGACGCTCGAATCGCTGCTCGGCCTGATCGAGCCCGATGCCGGGGAAATTGAAATCTGCGCAATCGACGCGCGCCGCCACCCCGCCGCCGCCAAGGCAAAGATCGGCGCAATCCTGCAATCTACCGGTCTACAGGACAAAATCACCCCCCGCGAAGCGATGTACTTGTTCGCGGGCCTTTATGGTTGCCGGGGCGATTCGACCGCTCTGCTCACCCGCTTCGGGCTGGCGTCCACTGCGGACGCAGCCTTCGATACTTTGTCAGGCGGCCAGAAGCAGCGACTCGCCCTCGCCGTGGCCTTTGTGAATGACCCCGAGGTGATCATCCTCGACGAGCCGACCGCCAGCCTCGATCCGCAGATGCGTCGCAAGCTCCATGATCACATCCGTCGGATGAGGGCTGAGGGACGCACCGTCCTTCTGAGCACCCACGATATGGAGGAAGCCGAGCAACTTTGTGATCGCGTTGCCGTCCTCGCACGCGGCCGCATCGTTGCTCAGGGCAGGCCCGCCGAAATGATCGCCCGCGCTCGGAGTACGACGATGGTGTCAGTGCAGACCAGCGCACCTCTCGCCGCAGCCCCGAGCCTCATACACGCGGAAGGAATTGTTCTCGATGAGGCTGGCATTCACTTCACCACCACCCACTTCAATGCTGTCCTGGCTGAGCTGCTCGCGATACTCGACGAGCAGAGCATCGCTATCACTGCCCTGAGGAGTGAACGGGACACATTGGAGGACGTCGTCCTCGAGCTGACCACAAGGCGGGATACATGAGCGCGCTTCTGCGCCACGCCGCGGCGAGTTTGACGCTCAACTTCCGCAACAGGATGGCCCTCATCTACGGCTATCTGTTCCCATTAATGTTCCTTCTGGCCTTCTGGGCCGTCTATCGACATGACCGCACGCCACTAGCGCAGCACATGGGTGCGATCCTAACCATCACTGCTCTTGGTAGCGCCTGCTTCGGCCTGCCGACCACACTGGTCAGCGAGCGCGAACGAGGCGTCTGGCGGCGCTATCGACTCACACCGACGCCCACCTGGGTATTCCTGGTCAGCATCCTCGCGGTGCGCTATCTCCTGCTGCTCACGGCCGCCCTGATCCAGCTGGGCCTCGCGTTGGCTCTAGGCATGAGCTTCCCGGCACATCCGCTCGGACTGCTCGTCGCCTTCACCTTCACGGCGATCGCTTTCATGGGACTCGGGTTGGTGATCGCGATGGTCGCTGACAACGTGCCCGCCGTTCAGGCGCTCGGTCAGTGCATCTTTCTACCTATGCTGATGATCGGTGGCGTGGCGGTGCAGCTCTCCAGTCTGCCGAACTGGGCGCAGCATGTCTCCGCCCTCTTCCCAGGCCGCTACGCCGTTCAGGCGCTGCAAGCCGCAGTGAGCGGACGTGGGCTTGGGGCCGTGCAATTCGAACTTCTCGCCCTGCTGCTTATCGGCGTGGCTGGCCTGGTCGCGGCAATGAAGATGTTCCGTTGGGAACCCGGCAGGTTGACGTCTCGCAATAACCAGTCCTGGATCTTGTTGGCACTCACGACGTGGCTGGCGGTCGGTCTCCTTGCCGAATGGCAGGGTCGCATCATCACGCAGCCCTCCGCGGCGCAGGGCGAGATGGTCACGCAGGTAGGACCCGCGGCGGACTATCGCACTCCAATGAGTCGCACGCCGGCTTCCTGGCACGACGTGACGCAGGCTGACATTGCCAATGTCGCCTTCGAGCGCCTGCCCCCCGACAACGGTGTAATCGCGCCCATCGCTGCGCTCAGTGAGGAGCCCGACCCCGCTGCGGTCGGTCAGCTTGACATCGTACGCAGTGGTCTCGCGAACTGGACGCCCGCCAAGGTCACGGATCCCGTGCAACGTAGCCGCAACCTTCTCTACGTCGCCGCTGTGCCCGACTTACTACAGATGGGCGACATCGAGCGCTTCCTGCCCGCCATCGTGCTCGGGCGGCTGCGACAGTCGATCCCCCCCGCGGACCTGCCGAAGGTTCTCTACTGGGTCGCTCTTCATCCACAGGATGGTGACGACGCGGCACTTGGCGAACTTAAAACGCTCGGGCTGCCCGGCGTCAGCGGTCCGACCCGCCGTGACGCCCGCGGCCGCGTCATGCTTTACGCGTTCAAACTACTCGCCCGCACGAGCGGTGGGAAGACATCGGAGTAGCTGGTCGGCGCCCAAGAAAGCAATGTCCCTGTCGCTGATTGGCTAAATTCTGTATACTGTGTTCGATTTAATTGGACAGCATAGGCCTAGGTGCCCACTTCATCCTATTCCATGGAAATGACGGTGCTGTTGCTCATCCGGGTTATCACTAGCCACCCGACGATGGTCACCGCCGCCTTGGTGAGCCAGATCGGAAATGAAAAAAAATAGAGCAGCGCGTGCGCAAGGGTTTCGATCGCGTGACTGGTTCGCCAACAGCGAACGCAGCGACATGACGGCTGTTTATCTCGAACGGTTCATGAACTATGGACTGACGCCACAGGAGCTGCGATCCGGCCGGCCGATCATCGGCATTGCCCAGACGGGCGGAGATCTGACGCCATGCAACCGTGTTCATATCGAGCTCGCGCGCCGCGTGCGCGACGGCATCCGGGACGCGGGCGGCATTGCGATGGAATTTCCCGTCCACCCGATCTTCGAAAATTGTCGCCGCCCCACGGCGGCGCTCGATCGCAACCTCGCCTATCTTGGCTTGGTGGAGATCCTCTATGGCTATCCACTGGATGCTGTTGTCCTCACTACCGGCTGTGACAAGACAACCCCAAGCGGCATCATGGCCGCCGCGACGGTCGATCTACCGGCGATCGTGCTGTCGGGCGGGCCGATGCTCGATGGCCATTTCGAGGGCGAACTGGTCGGATCAGGTGCGGTGATCTGGAAGAGCCGCAAGCGGCTCGCCGCGGGTGAGATCGATAGGGAGCAGTTCCTCGATGCCGCGACCGCCTCTGCTACATCGCTAGGCCACTGCAATACCATGGGCACCGCCTCGACGATGAACGCCGTCGCAGAGGCGCTTGGTCTGTCGCTCCCTGGCTGCGCCGCCATCCCGGCCGTTTATCGCCAGCGCGCGCAATATGCGTACGAGACCGGCCGTCGTATCGTCGAGATGGCCTACGAGGATCTCAGACCGTCCGACATCCTGACGCGCGAAGCGTTTCTGGATGCGATCGCCGTGACCACCGCGATCGGCGGCTCCACCAACGCCCAGCCACACATCACTGCGATGGCGCGTCACGCCGGCGTCGAAATCACGACTCAAGACTGGCGCGACACAGGCTATACACTCCCCCTGCTCGTCAACATGCAGCCAGCCGGCGAGTACTTGGGCGAGCGCTTCTATCGGGCCGGCGGCGTGCCCGCCGTAATGTGGGAATTGCTGCGGGCGGGAAAGCTGCACGGGGATCGGCTGACCGTCACTGGCAAGCACCTCGCCGCCAATCTGGACGGATGCGAAGCGCGCGACAGCGCCGTCATCCGCCCCTTCGACCAGCCACTGAGAGCGAATGCCGGTTTGTTGCCGCTCAGTGGCAATCTCTTCGATTTCGCACTCATGAAGGTAAGCGTTATCTCCGCCCAATTCAGGCAGCGCTACCTTGAGCGGCCGGGACAAGAAGGCGTATTCGAAGGCCGCGCAATCGTCTTCGACGGGGGTGAGGACTATCATCAGCGCATCAACGATCCTTCACTCGAGATCGATGAGGAGTGCATTCTGGTCATGCGCGGCGCTGGGCCCATCGGCTGGCCCGGGTCGGCGGAAGTGGTCAATATGCAGCCGCCCGATGCACTGCTCAAGCGCGGGATCGCCAGCCTCCCTACCATCGGGGACGGGCGGCAGTCAGGGACGTCGGACAGTCCCTCGATCGTCCACGCCTCGCCCGAGAGCGCAGCCGGCGGCGGTCTGTCATGGTTGCGCACCGGTGATCGCATTCGAGTCGACCTGAATGCGGGGCGGTGCGACGCGCTGGTGTCGGCGGAAGAGATTGCGCGCCGAAAAGCTGAAGGCGGACCTGCGAAGGCACCTAGCCAAACGCCATGGGAAGAGATCTACCGCGCCAGTGTCGGATCGCTGGCGACCGGCGCCTGCCTGGACAATGCGACCCGATACCAGCAGATCGGCCGGGTACTTCCCCGGCACAACCATTAGCCTGACGTCCAAGATGACGATGGTGCAGAGGTGTACGGCGTGTGCTGGATGAGTTTGCAAGCCCTTCTTGCATGGAGGGCCTTTTTACGCTTTGGAGGCTGTATATTGTATTGGACACAAACGGTGCCAGAGTAAGTCATCGAGATCGAGATTATGCAACCCCTGACTATCGAGACGATTCCTGTCGACCATACGCCCTCGACCCTCAGGAACCATCTGGTCAAGGTGCTGCGCACGCAGATCATGGATGGCAAGTATCTGCCGGGGCAACGGCTGAACGAAAGCCGGATCGCACGCGAATTCAACATTAGCCGCATTCCCGTCCGCGAGGCGCTTTCACAGCTCCAGGAGCAGGGCATGGTGGTGAACCGTGAGCGGCGTGGCATGTTCATCGTCAAGTTGAGTGATGAAGAAGTCCAGCAGATCAACAGTCTCCGCCTGGTGCTTGAAGGTGAGGCGTTGCGCCTCGCCCGCGCACGGATGACGCCGCAAATCCAGGCGGAGCTAACCGGTCTGGTAGAACAGATGGAAGCCTGGGATGGGCCCCTGATAGACGCCGCTGCACTCGATAGGAAGTTTCATGCGGTGATCTGGCGAGCGGCCGGCAACCCCTATCTGGAGCGCACGCTCGACTCGCTCACCACCTCGTTGTTCGCGCACAAGGCTCTCGAGCACGTCAGCAAGGACATTCGGCGTTGGCGGCTCAACCACCATCGGGCATTGCTGGATGTGGTAACCGGCGCCGGAGGCGATCCACTGATGGCCCTGCTCACACACTTGCGCATGGCCTATACAGACCCCGAGCGCTTCTCCAGTCTGGCGGTGCACGCTCAGCAGCAGGACTCCGGAAAGCCCGCGCGATCCTGACGGTATCCGCGAGCGACTCGCGCCGGCGCCGGCCTCGGCCCTGGAGCGACGCCACGGCCCGACTCATCATGCCGGCGATTGCTTCACCTGGATCGGATGCTTGGACAGCGCCCGCGGGATGGGACCGCCGGTCGCCCAGTCCAGCAGCTCGACCGTATGGACGACCGGGACTCCCGTGCCCTGTTCAATCTGGATCGCACATCCGATGTTGCCGGTGGCGATGACATCAGGCTTCAGCCGATCGATATGGCCCACCTTGCGATCTCGCAACTGGCGCGCAATGTCGGACTGCAAGATGTTGTAGGTGCCGGCGGATCCGCAGCAGAGATGAGCTTCGGCGGGCGTGCGCACGAGATAACCGGCGCTCGCGAGCAGCTTCTTAGGTGCGTCCGTCACCTTCTGGCCGTGCTGCAATGAGCAAGCAGCGTGATAGGCGACAGTCAGGCCTCGCCCCTTCTCCGGGGGAAGCCCGGCGCTCTCCAGGAATTCGCTCACGTCCTTTGCGAGCGCTGACACACGCGCGGCCTTTTCAGCGTAGGCAGCATCCTCGCGGAGCATGAAGCCGTAATCTTTTATCGTGGTGCCGCAGCCGGATGCGGTGATGATGATCGCATCGAGCCCCTCGCCTTCGATCTCACGGGTCCACGCATCGATATTGTGCCGCGCGGCCTCAAGACCGGCCTCCTCGCGGCCCATGTGATGAACCAGCGCGCCGCAGCAGATTTCGCCTTTCACGAAGATCACGTCACATCCGACGCGGTTTAGAAGGCGCACAGTCGCAGCCCGAATGTCTGGCTTGAGCACCGGCTCGGCGCAACCCTGCAGAATAGCTACGCGCGCCTTGGATTGCGCTGCGTTGGACGCCTGTTTGGATGGTGGTGCGGCAAGGGTACTGGGCGCGAGTGCAAGCATGGCCGCCATCGGCTTCAAGGGACGGAAGCCGGCGAACAGCGGCGCCAGCGGCCGCGCGAGACGTGCAAGCCATAGCGCCAGCCGAAACCGTCGCGGACAAGGCAGCACCAGGGCGAGCAGGTCGCGGAATAGTCGCTCCTGCCATGGCCTTCGATGACGACGCTCGATATAGGCCCGTGCATGATCAACCAAGTGCATGTAGTTCACCCCTGAAGGGCAGGTGGTCATGCACGACAGACAGGAGAGACAGCGATCGATGTGCTTGACCACATTGGCGGTCGGCTCGCGTTCGTTCTCGAGCATGTCCTTGATGAGGTAGATCCGCCCCCGAGGGCCATCCAATTCATCCCCCAGCAATACATAGGTTGGGCAGGTCGCGTTGCAAAAGCCGCAATGCACGCATTTGCGGATGACCGCTTCGGAGGCGGCCATGGCTGGATCGATGAGTTGATCGCGCGTGAATTCAGTCTGCATTGATGGGGTCCAGGAAGCGGCCGGTCTCGAAAATCCCCTGCGGGTCGAATGCCCGGCGGACGCGTGCCTCCAGCGCCGCAACCGGGAAAGAGGGGGGATGGTGGGCGGGAACGACGGCTCGAGTCGCGGCCGGTGCACGTATCAACATGGCATGGCCTCCCGCCCGTTCGGCAATCCGCCGGACATGTTCCGCCTCGCCGTCAAAGGCGAGCCAAACCAGTCCACCTGCCCAATCGAACAACCACCGCGCACCCAGCGGCTCAAGCGCTGCGACCACTGCGCATCCTCCGGATGGCGGCACACAGATGCGCCACAAAGTCGCGCTATCCATCAGGGGTGCGACTTCGCGCACCGACCGCCAGAACGATTCCGCCTGCATCGCAGCGAGCTTGTACAGAGTGCCGCCGTGGTCGCGCAGCACGTCCAGCAACAGCGTGCAGCGGGCGGCAACTGACGGCTCGAAGCCCTCGATGCGCAACGCTGTCATCGACCGCTCCTCCGCGCCAAGCGCAGCGGGCACATGCGCGGCGGCCGACACCTCCGCATGGCTGCCCATCGCCTGCGTCATCGCCGCGTGGGCCTGAACGCTCGACAACCCTTCGA